>Ga0207664_10000118_pt1 | contig 69258 bp, 56 predicted proteins | sample LARL83metaG_FD_184349 | JGI IMG/M metagenome (GOLD analysis project Ga0207664, IMG submission 184349) | Corn, switchgrass and miscanthus rhizosphere microbial communities from Kellogg Biological Station, Michigan, USA - LAR L8-3 metaG... | ecosystem: Host-associated > Plants > Roots >...
ATGAAAGACGGCGTGATTGCCGACTTCAAAGTCACCGAGAAGATGCTGAACTACTTTATTCAGAAGGCGCACAACCGCAAGATGCTGGTGCATCCGCGAATCGTGATCGGCGTGCCTTCGGAAATTACGCAGGTGGAAAAGCGCGCGGTCATGGATTCGGCGTATCGCGCGAAAGCCAGCGAAGTGCATCTTGTGGAACAGGCGATGGTGGCGGCGATCGGCGCTGGACTGCCCATCACCGAACCGAGCGGCAACATGGTGGTGGACATTGGCGGCGGCACGACAGACATCGCAGTCATCTCTTTGAGCGGCATCGTCTATTCGCGTTCCGTGCGTATGGCCGGCAACCAGATGGACGAAGCGGTCATGAATTATCTGAAGCGGAAGTACAACTTGCTGATCGGCGAGCGCACGGCGGAGCAGATCAAGATGGAAATCGGCTCGGCGCACCAACTCGACAAGCCGATGACCATGGAAATCAAGGGCCGCAACCTGATCGAGGGCGTACCGAAGACCATCACAGTCGACGACGGCGAAATCCGCGAAGCGCTCAGCGAATGCGTTTCGACCATCATGAATGCTATTCGCGTCGCGTTGGAACGTACGCCTCCGGAACTGTCGGCCGACATCAGCGACCGCGGCATCGTACTGACGGGCGGCGGCGCGCTGCTGAAGAACCTCGACAAACGCATCCGCGAAGAAACCGGGTTGCCTGTTTCTATCGCCGACGATCCGCTATGCAGCGTGGTGCTGGGCACGGGCAAGATGCTGTCAGACTTCAAGCTGTTGAGGAAGATTTCGATTGAGTAGATGTTTCGACTTGCAGGTTTCAAGGTTTCAGGGTTTCAAGGCTTCAAGGTTGCGAATGAGTGCTCAATCTCTCAGTCGAGCTGTCATCCTTGGGTCATTGAAACTTTGAAACCTTGAAACTTTGAAACTGATTTTTTATGGAATCCGTCCTCGGCCGTTACCGCAACCTGATCATCCTGGTAGGAGTGCTGTTTCTGCAGGTGCTCGGGCTTGCGGTGCAGGTCAAGCGCCAGGGAAACGATGCGGAACACACACGCCTGATCCGGGTTTGGGCAGTGGGCGCGATTACTCCACTCGAACGCGCCGTCATCTGGTTCCAGAGCGGCACCGGCAACATCTGGCACAACTATTTCTATCTTCGCGGCGTACGCGCGGAGAACCGCCAGCTCAAGGAGCAGATCGAGCAGATGCGGGTCGAGCAGGTACGCCTCAGTGAAGACGCTGCCCAGGCGCGGCGTTTGCAGAATCTGCTGGCCTTCAAAGAACAGTTCATCTCGAAGACGGTAGCGGCGCAGGTGATTGGGACGAGCGGCACTGACCTATCCATCTACATTGACAAGGGCGAGAACGCAGGTCTGAAACGCGACATGGCGGTGATCACGGCAGATGGAATCGTCGGCAAGGTTCTTGTGGTCTATCCCTCGGTGTCGCAAGTGCTGTTGGTAAGCGATCAAAGCAGCGGCGTGGGCGCGATTCTCGAGAAGACGCGGCTGCAGGGCGTCCTGCGGGGAACGGCGAATGGCGAAGTCGTGCTCGAGCGCGTGATGAGCGACGAACAGGTTCCCGTCGGAGAGACTGTGCTGACCAGCGGCGGCGACCGCATCTTTCCCAAGGGACTTCCGATCGGGACTGTCGCGAAGGTCAGCAACGGCAAGGATTTGTTTCTGAATATCAAAATCCGGCCTGCGGCGAATTTGAGCAAACTCGAAGAAGTGCTGGTGCTGGTTGAGAAGCAGGACCGGCAGGCTACGGCGGAGGATTCGGTTCGGGTGCGAGCCGCCGATATTCTCGCGCAGCGCTTGCCGTCGGTGCCCGACAAGCCTGTCGCTGATGCGAAGGCGGTGGAGGGCGCTGCGGCGGGAAAGAATGGCGTGGCGGCAAATTCCAATGCCGTGAAGTCCCAGCCTCAAAGCAAGCCAGACACGGGAGCAGCACCTAAGCCGCAAGGATTGGCCGGATCGCCCAAGCCCGCCGGAGTGGTTGCACCAAAGCCGACAGATCAGACTTCTACTGCGCCGAAGACAACCGGCGCTGGAAGCAGTTCGACCACGACGCCCCCGACGTCGGCGTCCAAGTCGGTAAGCGCCGGGTCGTCAAGCTCTTTGCCCGCGACTTCGAAGCCGAAAGCTTCGAAGCCGATTTCAGCGGATCCGAACGGGCTTGCTCCGAGCACGCCTCCGCCAACCGCACCTGCGCCGACCACACCTCAGGCCAATCCGCAGGCGCCTGCCAATGAGGGCAGCCCACAATAGTGCCCATTACTTATACATCTGGGGAGCAGGTTGAGGTCTACCGGTTCAGCATTCCGGTAACGATTGGCGTTCCGCTGCTCGCGCTCTTTATTCAAGCTTTTGTGCCGCTGCGGTTTCCACGCTTTGCGGTGTATTTCGATCTGCCGCTGCTGGTAACGATCTTTTTTGCCATGGCGCGCCGCAATCCGATTTCCGGCCTGCTGACCGGGAGCATCATCGGCCTGGCGCAGGACATGCTCGGCCACAATCCGATCGGAATCTATGGCATCGCCAAGACGGTAGTCGGCTACGGAGCTTCGTCCTTGGGCGTGAAACTCGACGTGGAGAACGCCGGAGCGCGCCTGCTTGTCACGCTTGGCTTCTATCTTGTCCATTCCGCGGTCTATTTCACGGTGGCCCGCTGGATGGTCAATATGAACCAGAGTTGGGTCTGGTGGCACGGAATCTTGGCCGGCCTAGCCAACGCCGTGGTCGGAGTCATGCTGTTCTTCCTGCTGGATAAGTTTAAGCAGAGGACGTAAAGAGCGGCTTCCGGCTTTCGTCTCCCGGCTTCCGGCACGTCCCAGAGCCAAGGCGTGGATGACCTTCGTTACTGGATTACTCCCCGATGTAGCATCGGCCGATTTAGAATGAGATTAACTCCCGAGAGGAAAATGGCATCAGCTTCGACTTCTGACTGCGCCCGCGCTGCGGAAGCCGGAAGCCTGACGCCCGAAGCTTGATGTTCGGCCGCGACGAAAAAGTTTCCGCGATGCGCCTGACGGCGGCGCAGTACCTGATCCTCGCCATCTTCCTGGTGCTCGCATACGGGCTGTGGCGGCTGCAGGTGATGCAGAGCGATTATTATTCGCTCGCTGCGGAAAAGAATCGCATCCGCAACGTGCCGGTGCTTGCGCCTCGGGGCAAGATTCTCGACCGCTACGGGCGGACGATTGTTGACAACTATCCGTCATTCTCGGCGCTGATGATGCGCGATTCCACGCGCGACTTGGCCGCCGACGCGGACTTAATCGGTCAGGGTCTGCACCTCGATCCCAACGAAGTGCGCGCGAAAATTCGGCGTTTCGCTGCACTGCCGCAGTACCAGCCTATCTTCCTCAAAGAAGACATCACGCCCGACGAACTTGCATTCGTCGAGGCACATCGCAACGAATTGCCGGAACTGGATACGATCATGGCGCATCGCCGCCTGTATCCCCGTAACGGTTTCATGGCGCACCTGATCGGCTACGTCGGCGAAGTCAGCGAAGACATGCTGAACCAGCCACAGTTCGAGCTTTACAGCGCGGGCGATGTGGTCGGCATTTCCGGCGTCGAGCGCCAGTACAACACGCTGCTGATGGGCACCAACGGATCGCGTCAAGCGCTGGTCGATAGCCATGGCCGCGAAGTCGGACGCCTCGGCGAGACCGAGGCCATTCCCGGCAAGCAGCTCAAGCTCACGGTTGACATTGATTTGCAGATTGCCGCGGAACAGGCTCTGGAAGGGAAGAACGGCGCGATCATTGCGATGGATCCGCACACGGGTGAGATTCTCGCCATGGTAAGCGGACCGACGTTTGATCCCAACGATTTTGCGGTGCACGTGTCGCGCGACGAGTGGAACAAGCTGGTCACCGATCCCGACAAGCCGCTGCTGAACAAAGCGATTCAGGCGCAGCTCGCACCCGGTTCGACCTTCAAGATCATCATGTCGGTCGCAGGATGGCAAGAACACATTGCTCAGGACTTGCATGTGAATTGCACGGGAGGCGCCGAGTTTTATGGTCGGCGTTTCGGTTGCTGGGTGAAGGGCGGCCACGGAGCGGTCGAACTCGAGAAAGCCATTTACCAGTCCTGCGACGTTTTCTTCTACACGCTGGGAAATAAATTGGGCATTGATCGCATCGCGAAATACGCGACCATGCTGGGGCTAGGGCAAAAGACGGGTATCGATCTACCCAATGAAGTGAGCGGCGTCATGCCGTCGGAAGAGTGGAAGATCCGTAACTTCAAGCAGAAGTGGTTCGCCGGCGAAACGATTTCAGTCAGCATCGGACAGGGCGCGGTCGCCATTACGCCCGTGCAATTGTTGCGCGCGATCAGCGCGATCTCCATGGGTGGACGGATGGTGGTGCCGCACGTCATCAACCCGACCGACATGCCGCCAGGCTACGTCGAAGCGAGTCACTTAACCGATGTGAAAAGCGTCGAGCTTGATCCGAATGGATGGAACTTCATTACCGACGCGATGTCGCGCGTGCTGTTGCCTGAGGGGACGGCGCCTTCCGCACATATTCCGGGAATTGATATCGCGGGTAAGACGGGATCGGCGCAGATCGTGTCGTTGGCCACTCGGGCGAAGTTTAAGAACTCCGACGATCTGGCGCAGAACGGGTGGTTCGTGGGATTTACGCCACGACGGAATCCCGACATTGTGGTCTGCGTCTTGTTCCAGGGCGGCGAGCATGGAAGGCTGGCGGCGCGGTTGGCCACGCAGGTGATCAAGGCCTACGTCGAAAAGCAGCAAAAGACTCCGCAGAAGATGGTGGAGAAGCCGAAGAGCGACGGCAAGGTGGACATTGGCGGCCTGTGGAGCGCGCCCGATGCCGATGGCGACAAAGAAAAGCTGCAGGGTGGAAAGTTCATTCTCGACTTGGCGAAAAAGCCGATGCCGCTGGCGACGGCGGCTCCGGGAATGCAGTGAGTCCTGAGTCCCGAGTCGTGAGTACCGAGCAAAGAAGAGACACAGTCGTGAGCAAACGAAGAATCATCCGCGCGAAAGGTTTTACCCGGTACTCGGTACTGGGTACTCGGTACTCATGAGTCGTTACGTTTCATATCGCGATTTCGACTGGCTGCTGCTGATCTTCGTGCTCATGATCTGCGGGCTTGGGGTCATGGAGATTCATAGCGCCACCATGCACACCAAGTTTGCCGGGGCGCATGTGAAGCAGCTCTACTGGGTGGCGGCAGGCGTGGGCGCGATGTTTCTGATGAGCTTGGTGAACTATCAAGCATTGCTCGACCAGATTCACTGGTTCTACATCGCGGGCGTCGCGTCGTTGATCGCCGTGATGATCTTCGGGCAGAAGTATCTGGGAGCGCGGCGCTGGATCAAGATGCCGGGCGGCAACCACTTTCAGCCCTCGGAGTGGGTCAAGCTGATCCTGATTCTGGCGGTGGCCAAGTTCTTCGCCGACATGCGCGACCGCGAGCTGACCTGGCCCGACTTCATGAAGGCCGGGGCAATCGTCTTTATCCCCATGTTGATGGTGTTGAAGCAACCGGACCTGGGAACTGCCCTGACGTATCTTCCGATTGCGGCCATGGGCATGTTCCTGGGCGGGTTACAGTGGAAGCAGGGACTTACCGTTGGCCTGCTGGCGGTCATCGGGGTTAGTGCCGTCTTCCTCGTTCCGCGTGTGCATGTTTTGAAGTCGTATCAGAAGCAGCGGTTGACGAGCTTTGTGGATCCCGAACTCGATCCCCAGGGCTCGGGGTACCAAGTTGAGCAATCGAAGATTGCCGTGGGTTCGGGGGGGCTTTGGGGCGGAAAAGGCTCGCAAACACACGGTGCATTCCTCCCGGTTCCGCAAACGGATTTCATTTTCGCGGCTTTCTCGGAAGAACATGGATTCGTAGGCGCGCTCGGGGTTCTGCTGCTATACTTCATTGTGCTGATGCGTTTGACCCAGAACGCACAAACAGCGCCCGACCGCGCTGGGACGTTCGTGGTGATGGGTGTGGTGGCTGTGCTTAGCTTCCATATCCTGGTCAATGTCGGCATGGTGGTTGGCTTTATGCCGGTCACTGGAATACCTCTGCCGTTGATGAGTTATGGTGGGTCTTCCGTGTTGTTCATGTTCCTGGCGCTGGGGATGGTAATGAATGTTCGTATGCGCCGCTTCGTGAACTAACCGGGATCGTTGAGACGAACCGGTTAGGCGAACACGCTTTAGAAGCAACGGGTTCAGGAACGGGGAAGACGGCAGGAAGCTGTTGCTGCGCTTGGAGGCGCAGCCCCAAAAAATATCGATCGCCCTCGCGTAAAGGGGGCATTTCACCGGCCAAGTTGAGCAGCAAGGCCGGGCAGGATTGAAGCAGAGAAGTTAGCTGGGCAGGGAACGGCCCCCCGACCGAATATCGGTCTGAGAGTGCGGTCACAAACCCCGGCGAAAGTTAAAGCGATAAGTGCAAAAGATTCCCAAGCTTGTGCAACGAACTCGGCAGAGAGCCAAGACGAGAACTCTCTCTTGCCCCGGTCGTCCCCTATGCGGGGCAGCATCGCGACGCTCTTCTCAGTTCCATACAATCCTCCCGATTCCTTCCTGACTCCGCCCCGGTGAAACTCGCCCGACCAAGTTAGTCGGCGAGACCGGAGTGTTACATGAACAAGGAATTATTTGTCTCTTCCACGCCCCACGAAACCAAGGTGGGCCTGGTGGAAGACGATCTGCTCGCGGAAATCTACCTCGAGCGTGAAAACGAATACACATTAGCCGGATCCATTTACAAAGGACGCGTCACGCGCGTGCTGCCCGGCATGCAATCAGCGTTCGTGGATATCGGACTCGAACGCGACGCCTTCCTCTACGTATCCGACTTTATGGAGTTGGAGGAGCATGATGACGATCTAACCGACGTCGTTCCGGCCACGCGCAATGTGCCGGATCTGCGCCAGCAACCGGCGCGGGCGGAAGTTGCCCCGGGCGCCGTGGAAGCTGAGACGGCAGGCCCTGAAGCGATTTCGCAAGTCGATGCGGATGAAGGATCGTTTGAGGCTGACAACTTGGCCGAGGCATCGTCCTCGGCGGAAGCTGCGCCGGAACCGGGAAATTCCGCGGATCCCCAGAACCGTGACCGCGACCGCGGGAGCTTCCGTGGACGCCGTCGCCGGGGCCGCGGTGGACGCCGCGATGGTCGCGATCGCGGATCGGAGCGAGGATCAGATCGAGGTCAGGATCGTAATGCGGGAAGCGCCGATCGTCCGGATCGCGGCGAGCGTACTCCTGAGCCGCGTTATTCGCGGCCGGTTGAGAGCGCGCCCGCCCGAACCTTTGAGAGATCTCAGCCCTCCGGACCGCCTCCGGGATACACGCCGATTTTGCTGCCGGGAGAGTCGATTTCGAAGTACTCCCGCTATGCGCAGCAGGCACCTCCGCCGGAGCCCGTTCGGCAAGCAAGATCAGAGGCTGCGTTCGAGCCTGCTGCTGAGGCGGTTGCGCCCATAGCCGCCACGTTCCCCGAGGACGAACCGATCTTTGCAGAGAGCGCATCGGTCGCAGAGCCGCTGCACGAGCAGCATGAAGATATTCCTGCGGCACATGTTCGGGATCGGGTCCAGGACGAGCACATTCGCGAAGAGCATGTTCCGGAAGAGCAAATGGACTCTGCCTCGACTTCGGCCAAGTGGAATCAGGAATTTCGCCGTGGCGAAGCACCAGAGGTGGAAGAGTCTCCGGTACCGTCTCTCGGGTGGCCCGGCGAGAGCACCGCAGCGGTGGAACTTGAAGAAGTCAGCGAAGAAGAATTAGACGACCGGATTGTTCCCGCCGCCGAGCACAGCGATCAGCATGACAAGCAGGCTCCGGCGTTTGCCGCTCCGGGTACGATGGAGGAAGAGACCATCGATGAAGAGGAAGCGGACGCGGTTCACTACGAAACGTCTTCCGACGAAGGCTATGACGAGTTTGAAGAAGAGACTCAGGCCGTAGGCCAGCCTGCTCACCTGAACGGTGATGCGCGCGAATCGGTTGCCGAAATTCACATGGCATCCATGACCGGGGGTGGTGAGGCGCATCCCCCCGAAGTCCCTCATGCAGAGGGCGAAGAAGATAGCGAAGAGCTTGAACTCGAAGAAGCGCAGGCGGAAGCAGAAGCCATGCTCGACGCCGAAGCGCGTGGGAACGGCACGGTCGATGCCCGCGTGGAAGTTCGAGCTCCGTCTGCAACCGCAGGCTACACGCAACGCACGCAGCGCCCGCGTCATGATCGCCCGGGCTACGAACGCCGCGGTGGAGATCGAGGACGGCGCGGTGGTGGTGGCCGAAACCGCTTCCGTCGCCGCGAGTCGGCGCCAGTTCCGCTGATCAGCGACCTGCTGAAGGAAGGGCAGGAAATTCTGGTCCAGATCGCCAAGGAGCCTATCGGCAAGAAAGGCGCGCGCATTACCAGTCACATCGCGCTGCCGGGACGCTTCCTGGTTTACATGCCAACGGTCAACCACACCGGTGTATCACGCAAGATTTCTTCCGAAGAAGAGCGCCAGCGACTGAAGAGAATCATTCTCAGCGAACGCGAAAACGGTCACGGCGGTTTCATTGTCCGCACGGCTGCGCAGAGTGCCAGTGAAGACGAGCTCAGGGCCGACATCCGCTTCCTTAAGGGATTGTGGCAGGACATCAAGAATCGTGCCGAAGCTTCGAAGCCGCCCGCGTTGATCTATCACGATCTCAACGTGGTCGAACGCGTGCTGCGTGACCAGGTTACATCGGACTTCAGCGTGATCTGGGTCGACACCGAGCCTGAGTACGAGCGCGTGCTGCGCTTCTTCAATCGCTTCCAGCCCGCGCTGGTCAAGCGTGTGAAGCTGTATACGAAAGAGACGCCGTTGTTCGAACAGTTCGGCCTCGCCGACGAAATGAACAAGGCGCTCAAGTCGAAGGTCTGGCTCAAGAGCGGAGGATACATCGTCATCAACCAGACCGAAGCGCTGGTTGCAATCGACATCAACACTGGTAAGTATGTCGGCAAGACGGCGCGCCTCGAAGATACGATCGTTAAGACGAATGTGGACGCGATTAAGGAGATTGTGCGCCAGATTCGCCTGCGCGATCTGGGCGGCATCATCATCATCGACTTTATTGACATGGATGAGCGCCGCAACCGGCAGCGCGTCATGCAGGCTCTGGAAGAGGAACTTCGCCACGACCGTGCTCCCTCAAAGACGCTGCAATTCAACGACTTTGGGCTGGTCGCGATCACTCGCAAACGCGTGAAGCAATCGCTCGAACGCACCATCGGCGCGCCCTGTCCTTATTGCGAGTCGACAGGGTATGTGAAGTCTGTGACCACGGTCTGCAACGAGATCTACGTGGAGATGCGGAAGATTGCGAAGCACCTGGAGCATGAAGACGTCATGTTGCGCGTGCATCCGGATGTTGCCAAAGAATTGAAGACAAACAACGGACGCCTGCTGAACGAGATGGAAGAACTCACCAAACGCACCATCATCGTGAAGAGCGATCCGGCGGTGCACCAGCAGCAGTTCGATATTAACTAGCTGTCAGCTTTCAGTAAAAAGGACGGGCGGAAGTCGCCCGTCTTTTTTTCTTTTCCACTCACTTAGACCCCTGCCGTAATGCTATTGTTCCGCCTACTCAGAGGTAAGTGACCTTCGTACTCGCGTGCCCGATAGAAGGACGCTGGCGCGAGGTGTTGTCAGGTGTTCACACGCAAGCCCTTACTGGCAAGGTCCAGGATTTTCTGTTGCGACGACCAAACTCTGGCCACTTCCAAAAGTTTGTCTCTCGATCACTCTGTTTAGCCGACAAATCTACGATGGTTTGTAGATGAGGCCGATGGCCGCGCCCACGGTGACCCACTGGAGGAAGTAGGCGATGGACTGATAGATGGTCAGCGTGAGGCCGATGTTCAGGTTGATGTAGTTGTGGATCGCGAAGGTGCAGACGGAGAAAAGGCCGATGAGTGCGCCGAGGTATATGCCCGATACGACACCGCCACCAGCCGGATAGATGCCTGCATAGAGAATGGCGATGACGACGATGGCGATGAGAATGGCCACCATGCCATAAGGCATCACTTTCATCATCTCGTCCTTGGGACGATAAACGTTGGGATACTTCATGAATTCCGTTTTCATGGATGGCCATGCGGCGAACATCGCAAAGCCATAGACAAAGTAGGCGACCATAGCTCCGAGTGAGGCCAATGCAATGCGCGTGTAGTTCACAGCCACTCCGGTTAAAGCGGACTTGATTTGCCGGAGAATTCTACATGACACAGGGTCTGAGATGTTTTCGAACGCCGGTTGGGATTGGAAGGCTTCCAGGGTGGAGTGCTTTAGCTCACGTTCGCGAGCGTCTTTACGGCGGCATCGGCTTGGCTGCGCAGCTTCTGGACCGACTCGTGAATCGCCCTGACGGCCGCGCCCGCGCCGCTCTGCTCCGCTTGTTTGGCCACGCTGCCTGCGTCCTCGGTTGTTGAGCTGGCCATATCGAGCAGCACCACGACTGCGTCTGCATGCAGCTTCCACAGCGACGACATCTTCTGGCTGCGCTTCAATTCTTCGAGTTCTGTGCTGATACGGGCCGAGACTGATACTAGGCGGATCAGCGTACGAGCCACGTCGGCGCGTAGACTTTTTTCTTCGAGGAATGCCGCGCTGTAGGCGTCGGCTTCGGGTCCGGTCAGCGTCAGGTTGAAGAACCGCATGGGCACAACTTGGCGATACTTCGGATCGGCGACGCGCACAAACACGCGAATCGATTCCTCGACGCGCCGCAGTTTACTCTCCTCGCCCGAGATCTGTTGCGCTGTAACGGTAGGCGGCTGGAATACTGGAATTACCGCCGGAGCTTTCGGGGCAGCCACTTTGGCCGCCTTCGGCGCCGCCCCTGCGCTACCCGCAACGCTCGAACTGCGCGCCGCCGGAGTCAACAGCGATCGTCGGATCGGCGGACGCCGGTCCAACTCTTTCTTCAGCTTCGATACGCGGCGGAATTTTTCGAACGTGCTGCCGTAATCGGCTTGCAGCATCTGCGTTTCCTCGATTGCGGCGACGTGCTCGACGGTGACTTCCACACCATCCACTGTGGTCAGAATTGTTCCGCCCATTTCTTCGAGGGCTTGTCCGAAGGTCTTGATCTCACCCAGCGCCTTGGCGAAGAGTTCGTCAAACTTCTTGCCAAACGCGGCGTTGTGAGCCGAAACGGTGGCCAGCACGCCGGGATGATAGAACGAAGAATCCAGCCACTGCTTGAGTTCCCGCACCCGTCCGATAACGCCGGAGTCGATGAGCGAGTTGAAATCGCGGAAGCGGGCAATCTCGTCGCGCAGCGGATCGAATCGCCGCAGCAACTGCACGTGCTCTTCGGGCAGAGAAGGAACGTCGGTGTCAGCCAGAATCTCGATCAGCGCGATTTCGAACGGCGATAGTGGCAGCGCGCCGTCGAGGCCGTAGCCGCTCTGCTCCCACTGTCCTGGAACGCGCGGATGGCGGTAAAGAAAAGTCGCAATCAGATCGGTTTTGTCGCGGTTTACGTCGCTCGGTTCGCGACGGCGTACAAAATATCGGAGAAGGGCCTCGGCGACCTCGGAATCAGTGTCTGGCGTAAGCGCCTGGCGCAACATCGCCGGGGTGATCGCCATATCGAGCAGATGTAACCAGCGATACATCCGCGAAAGAGTATTAGGCAACTCGCGCTCGGAGTGGCGGAGCGCGTCCTCGTCCAGCCCGCTCGGGACAGGCACTTCCCCGCCCAGCGACTGGATCATAAGCTTCTGGTAGAAGCCCTGGACCGTCGCCAAAATGGCTAGTTCAAACCGTAGATCTTCGGCCAAACAATGCCCCCGAGAGAGATTTCTCCCTGATTCTTTACTAATGTTCAAGTTAAAACGAAAGGTTACCTCTGGTGCAAGTTACTAGTGGGGCGGAACTCTCACGTGGGAAATTCCGCTTCCGGAAGGACATGTCCTTGTGGGGAGAATTGTCGAGAGCGAGGCGACGGTCAGAAAACTACAGTCTTGTTTCCATAGAGCAGCACTCGATTCTCAACATGCCAGCGAACGGCCCGCGACAGCACGACTTTCTCCAGGTCGCGGCCTTTGCGGATCAGGTCTTCCACCGTGTCACGGTGGGAGACGCGAACCACGTCCTGCTCAATAATGGGACCGTCGTCGAGCACCTCGGTGACGTAGTGGCTGGTCGCGCCGATCAGCTTCACGCCGCGCTCAAACGCTTGATGGTAGGGGCGCGCACCGACGAATGCCGGCAGGAAGGAGTGGTGAATGTTGATGATCCGCTGCGGGTAGCGGTTGACGAAGTCGTTCGACAGGATTTGCATGTAACGCGCGAGGACCATGAAGTCAGGCTGGTGTTCGGCGATCAGCGCGTTCAGGCGCGCCTCCGCCTCTGCCTTATTGTCTTTTATGACTGGAACAATCGCGTAAGGAATCTTGTAGAAGTCGGCGATCGCCTGGTTGTCGGCGTGGTTGGAGATGATCAGCGGAATGTCGCAGGCAAGTTCGCCGGACTTGTGGCGATAGAGGAGATCGACCAGGCAGTGATCGTACTTTGAAACCAGAATGATCATTCGCTGCCGCTGCGACGACTGGGCCAGTCGCCACTTCATACTGAACTTCTCCGCCACCGGAGAGAAATGCTTGCCGAAGTCGGCCAGATCGGGCTGGGAGAGGTCTATGTCGAAATCTTTGGGATCGAACTCCACGCGCATCAGGAAGAGTCCGGATTCTTCATCGGCATGCTCGTCGGCGTGCAGGATGTTGCCGTTGTGGCGGTATACGAAGTCGGCGATGGTGGCGACTTCGCCCTTGCGGTCGGGGCAGGAGATGAGCAGGATGGCGGAGGATTTCATTGCTTGTTTGTGATGGTTGCTGGAGGATGGGAATCGTCGAAGAATATCTTTGTGGCTTTGAGCTTGCTCATCTCTGAATCATTCGCGGTTACAAACAGCCAGATGACCCAGTATTCTTGCGCCTGCATGGCCGTGATCGATATTTCCAGATTCTCGTTGGTAGTTGTGCTGGTGTCGTGCACAGAGACAGACATCGACTGAGAAATCTGTAAGATCACCCGCCCTGCGTATTCGACGGGTCGAACTCTAGGCGGCGTCCGGTTTTTCAGAGGCGGCGTGTCGAGGTGGGCCTCGATGCTGTTGACAACTCGCTCGACTGCTTCTCGATCACCAACAGAGTTCGGAAATGTGACACGAGGGATGCAGTTGGGATCGACAACAAGAAGGGATGCCATCGGGACAAACCCATCGGTTCGCATCCCCTCGGGGTGTTCCGTTACAAAAAGCAGATTCCTCGCGCATCGACGACCTTTAGGGACGTTCTTCTCAGCCGGGACGTCCTTCCACTCGAACTTGTGTTCGGGTACGGTTGCCTTACCGACAACCCATCCTGCGGGGAATTCATAGGAAAACCCCAGTTGCCGACTATGGTAGGTATTCCCCGAAATTTCGCCGTCACTTATCTGTGATATGCGGTTGTTTTCCTGCACCTGACAAGGAGCCAGAGCGGAAATCCACAGGAGCATGAGGGCTGGCAACCAACGCGACGTGCGGTTCATGTGTTGTCTCTCCTAGTCTCGAAAAGAAGAGCGCTGAGGTGCCGATTCTACTTTCGTCCGACTCTTATAATCTCTCTTGCCGCGTTTGCTCCGGAACCACCCGTTAGGCCCGCTCCGGGGTGCGTCCCGCTGCCGCACAGATATAAATTGTCGATCGGGGTCTTGTAGCGAGCCCAGTCGAGCAGCGGACGCATGGTGAAAAACTGGTCGAGCGCCAACTCGCCGTGGAAAATTTGCCCGCCGGTCAATCCGTACTTTTCTTCCAGGTCGCGCGGCGTGATGATCTTGTGCGTGAGAATCAGTTCCGGCAGATTCGGCGCATATTGTGCCAGCGTCTTCACCACGGTTTGTCCGAGAGCCTTGCGCTGCTCTTCCCAATCGCCTTTCAATTTGTAGGGAGCGTATTGCATGTAGATGGACATCACGTGCTTGCCTTCGGGCGCGAGCGTCGGATCGGTGAGCGATGGGATCGTGGCTTCAAGGTACGGCTGCTGCGAGAACTGGCCGTATTTCGATTCGTCGAAGGCACGCTCGAGATAGTCAATCTCGTTGCCAATGTGGATGCGGCCTTTGAGCGCGCTGGCATCGCCATTCTTCAGCGCGGTGAACGTCGGGAGACCCGAGAGCGCGAGATTCACCTTCGCGACAGTGCCGTTTCCGCGATAGTGCTGCAGCTTCTGCACAAAGTCCGGGGAAAGGTGCGTTGGATCAGTCAGCTTTAGCAATGTGCGCTTCGGGTCGGCATTTGAGACGACGGCCTTGGCGTGAATCTCTTCGCCCGTAGAGAGCAGCACGCCCGTCGCGATGCCATTCTGCACGCGAATCTCAATGACTTCGGCACCTGTACGAATCTCGACGCCTGCGGCCTTCGCGGCCGACGCCATCGCTTGCGTAACCGCGCCTATGCCTCCCGCAGCCAGAGTCGCTGAGCCGGCGGGATGAGGATCTGCCGCTGCGCGAATCAGCAGGACCAGCGTGCTGCCTGCCGACCACGGGCCGAGAAAAGTTCCGAAGACTCCGCGGGCTGCAATCACTGCGCGGAGCAATTCGGTCTCGAAATATTCCGAAGCCAGGTCGGCCACTGCCATGGGTCCCCAGCGCAGCAGGCGGAACATATCTTTCTTGCCGAGCTTGCGGATGGCGCGGCCCGTCCTCAACATGCTCCACAAATCGCCGCGGCTCGGATTGTCGATGTCGGGTGGTGTGGTCGCCAGCGCTTCAGCGATCACTTTGCCGATCTTGCCCAGTGATTGTTCGAACTCTGGATATTTCGCGGCGTCTTTCTGCGAGAACGCAGCGATCTCCTGCGCTGAGCGCGCCGCATCCTGATACAGCGAAAGCGCCCGCCCGTCGGGCGAAAGCGCCGTAACGCAAATATCTGGCGTGATCATCCGGAGCCCGTGCTTCTCCAGTTGCATGTCGCGCATCACCGATGGAAGAATCGGTCCCGCGGTGTGCGCCAGAGTCGAGCATTTAAATCCGGGATGGAATTCGTCGGTGACCGCCGCGCCGCCGACTTGCGCGCCGCGTTCAAGCACGAGCGGCTTGTAGCCCGCTTTGGCCAGATAGAATGCGGTGATCAGCCCGTTGTGGCCGCCGCCGATGATGACTACGTCACGCTCGGTGCTCGCCATGGCTACGCGGCCCCCTTGATGTCTTTCAAAATTTCGAGCGCCGCCAGTCGCCCATTCGCGCCCATGATGCCACCGCCGGGATGCGTCGCCGATCCGCACATGTAGAGGTTTTTGATCGGCGTCCTGTATTGCGCCCAACCGGGCACGGGACGCAGAAAGAAAAGTTGCTCCAGAGAGAGTTCTCCCTGGAAGATGTTGCCCTCGCTGAGCCCCCACTCGCGCTCGAGATCGAGCGGCGTGACCACCTGCCGGTGCAGGATGATGTCTTTGATGTTGGGCGCGTACTCGGCAATTGTGTTGACCACGGTATCGCCGAAGGCTTCTTTTTGATCGTCCCAGTTGGGGCCGGGGCGCAGCTTGTAGGGCGCGTACTGCACGAAGCACGACAGCACATGCTTGCCCGGCGGCGCGACGGAGGGATCGGTCAGCGACGGGATGACCATGTCAATGTAGGGATGCCGCGAGAAGTTGCCATACTTCGCGTCGTCGTAAGCGCGCTCCATGTACTCGACCGAAGGCGAAATCGAAATCGCACCCCGCAAATGCGCGCCCGGTCCGGGCATACACTTGAAGTTCGGCAGTGCGTCGAGCGCCATGTTGACCTTGCCCGACGAGCCACGGAACTTGTAGCGGTTAATCTCTTCGAGGAAGTCGCCCGGAAGATGCTCCGGTCCCATCATTTTCGTGAAGGTGAGCCGCGGATCGACGCTAGAAGAAACGACGTCCGCATAAAGTTCGTCGCCGTTGGCGAGCGCCACGCCCTTAGCCTTGCCATTTTTTACGATGATCTGCGAGATGGCGGACTTGGTGCGGATCTCGACTCCGGCTTCGCGAGCCGCATCGGCAATGGCGTTTGAAATTGCTCCGGTGCCGCCGCGCGCAAATCCCCAGGCACGGAAGGCGCCGTCAATCTCTCCCATGTAGTGATGGAGCAGCACGTACGCCGTTCCGGGGGAGCGCACACCCAGGAATGTCCCGATGATTCCCGACGCCGACATCGTTGCCTTGAGCACATCGGTCTCGAACCACTGATCGAGGAAATCAATGGCCGACATGGTCATGAGTTGGACCTGGTTGTACTTGTCGTAGCTCGACATTCCCTGGAAGCGCTTGCCGATGAACAACAGTTTCATCAGTTCGCGCGGATTCAGCGTGGTCGGATCGGGCGGCACCATGCTGAGGATGGGCTTCACGAAGCGGCACATGGCCTGCATAGCCTTGCCGAATTCGTCGTAGGCCTCGGCGTCTACGCGCGAGTGCCGGGCGATCTCGCGATGCGTCCTGCCGTGGTCGTTCACGCGCCATAGATAGTCGCCGCTCGGCATCGGCGTGAACGTGCCATCGAGGGGGAGGATCTCCAAACCGTGGCGCGGCAGATCGAGGTCGCGAATAATCTCCGGCCGCAGCAGAGACACCACGTAAGAGCACACCGAGAACTTGAAACCCGGTACGATTTCTTCCGTGCAGGCTGCGCCGCCGAGCACGTGGCGGCGTTCGAGCACGAGCACTTTTTTACCGGCCTTTGCCAGGTAGGCGGCGTTAACCAGGCCGTTGTGGCCTCCGCCGATGACGATCACATCGTAAGTAGAACCAGCCATTAGCTTCTAGCTCCTAGCTCTTAGCTTTTCGATTTTATTGGAACCGCCATAATACTCGCGCCGGGTGGGGAAGCGAAGAACGATCAGAGCCCGCTGGGAAGGACGGTCCAGCTTCTGAGAATACTGCACAGTGATGGGAGGACGGTGCGCATGAATGACCCTCAGTCGAATCGCTATTCTATCGGGAAGAGGGCGATTTGTCTTTAGCATCAGTAAACACGAGGGCTTCGGGATGACCCCTTCTAGTGTTCGCTCGCCCAGAGTGTGTTGCCGGGTGCGCTTGGCAATGCATATAATCCGATTCGGCAACTTTATCTTCGAACAAGGAATCCACTTGCCCATCGGAACTGCATTTCACGAGCGCACTTTTCCCCTCTGCCACAGCCTGAACTACCGCGAATGGTCGGGATACTACACCGTCAGCGTGTACGAAGTGCATCACGAGCACGAGTACAACGCCATTCGCAACGCGGCTGCGCTCATTGACATTTCTCCGCTCTACAAATATTTGATCATCGGCAAAGAGGCGACTCGCCTGGTGAACCGCGTCATCACCCGCGACATTAACAAGGTCAAAGTGGGTCAAGTGATTTACTGCTGCTGGTGCGATGAAGAGGGCAAGGTCATTGACGACGGAACGATCTCGCGTCTCGAAGAAAACGTCTATCGCTGGACGGCCGCCGATCCCAGCCTTCGCTGGTTCCGGCAGAACGGCTTGAACATGGACGTGAAGGTCGAAGACATCTCCGAAAGAGTCGCCGCGCTCGCGCTGCAGGGACCGACCTCCGCCAAACTGCTGAACGCCGTTGCTGAAGCCGACATCGCGAACCTGAAATACTTCCGCGTCACGCGTGGCAAAATCGCGGGAGTGCCCGTCGACATCTCGCGCACCGGGTACACCGGTGATCTGGGATATGAGATCTGGATGCCGTGGAACGACGCCGTGAAGGTCTGGGATGCGCTCGCCGAAAAAGGTAAACAATTTGATCTGCACGCAGCCGGAATGCTGGCGCTCGATGTCGCTCGCGTTGAAGCCGGGTTGCTGCTCATTGAAGTTGACTACACCAGTTCGAAGAAGGCGCTGATTGCGTCGCAGAAGTTCTCGCCGTATGAGCTGGGTTTCGCCAAGATGGTCCATCTGGAAAAAGAAAACTTCATTGGCAAGCGTGCGCTCGAACGGGACGCGAAAAACGGTGTGGACCGGCAACTAGTTGGCCTCGAGGTCGACTGGACCGATGTGGAAGCGCTCTACGAGCGTTACGGCCTGACTCCAGCGGCGCCGGCTCAGGCATCGCGTGTGGCGGTCCCCGTCTACTCCGGCGAGAAGCAGGCCGGCAAAGCGACGACGACGAGTTGGTCGCCCGTATTGAAGAAGATGATTGCGCTGGCGAGCGTCGAGACTGAGTATTCGAAGCCGGGGACGGCGTTGCAGATGGAAGTCACGATCGAGGCGATGCGTCTGAAGACGAACGTGAAGGTGACAAACTTGCCGTTCTTCAATCCGCCGCGGAAGACGGCCACGCCGGTTTAGCGACTGAGTCTGACCGCATGTTCCTCTCTCGAGAGGGCGCAGCAGAGGCTCCCCCGACGAATGCGTCCGGGACTACACGTGCGCGGCTCGCCGCTTGCCCGCCCAGTAAATCCAGGCCCCGATCAGTATCAGTGCTCCGCATCCGCCGACAATCTTGAACATCGCGAGCGGCTTGTTCGGCTCGTCAGGCTGCGGGATCAGCGACAGGGCGATCGTTGCCGCCGTGGTTATAAATCCCAGCATCGCAACCAATTTTGCGACCGTCTTACCTCCCGGTACTCGAATCACGTCGGGACTAGCCGGTTCACGCTGTAGTTTGATCATCGCGGCGAACAAATATAAATACGGAATAAAGTAGGTGATCACGCCCATGCTGACGAGCACGTCGTAGGCGCCCTTGACGCTGGTGCCGGCCTGTCCAAGGAAAATAAACACAACCCCGAATACGAACTGCGTGAGTAGCGCAACCCATGGCGTCTTCCAGCGGGGATGCAATGCTCCAAAGGCCGGTGGCAGAAAACGGTCGAGCCCGGCGACGAATGGCAGTCGTGCCACGGCCGCGAGATACGCGCCGGCTGCGCCGATGTTACTGAGTGCGATCAGGAACGCCGCCAGCGGTAACACCCCCGGAAATCCAACGCGCGACGCAGTTTTCGACACCGCTTGCACCAGTCCCTGCAGGCTGTTCACTTCCGGGGATGGCAGTGCGAGCAGCACGCAGACTGTTCCCAGGATGTAGCAGATCGTAACCGTCACGCCGCCCGACAGCAGCGCGAGAGGAATCGTGCGCCGCGCGTTCTTGATTTCTTCTCCCATGAACGACGCCGTCTCGCATCCGCCAAACGCGAACGTCAGCACCGACCAGAAGATGATGTCGTTGAAGTGGGTGCTTGGGATCATCGAATGCAACGTGAATGAGGTCGCGGACCCGTAGCGGTGGTAGGCCACGAATCCCATGACGATGACGATGCCGACCGGAATCCACATCGCAATCGCACCAATGTTGTGCAGCCACTTGCCGACGTCGAGTCCAACAATGTTGAGCAGCGTTGCAGCGCTGAGAGTGAGCAGGGAGAAAACAATATAGAAGGTCGCGTTCCCCGAGAGATGCTGCCAGTTCGTCTCACGCATGAACAACACGTTGCTGGCAGCGAAATAGAGCACGGCGGGGAAGTAGGGCAGATTGCTAGTCCAGTAGGTCCATGCGGACATGAAGCCGGAGAAGTCGCCGAAGGCACGCTTGCTCCACACGTAAAGCCCGCCTTCGTTTGGATAGCGAGATGAAAGCTCGAGCACCGAGAGCGCGAGCGGAGTGTAGAAGCACAGCCAGGCGCCAACCCAGATCACGATGGAACTTGGTCCTGCCGCCGCGGCGGTCGCGATCCAGCGTAGGCTGATGCCGGTGATTACGTAGAACAGCACCAGGTCGCGAAAGCCCATCACCTGGCGCGGACGGTTGGGTTCTTCGGCCTCGGCGATGGAAACGCCGGGCGTGAGGAAGCTGATTTTGTCCGCGGTGTGCTTCGGGTTGGATTCGGCCAATGGTGTGTCCCGGGGTCAGGCTACGCGAGCGAGAAGAAGAGGAATATCACCCGAGCGAGGGTTGAGCAAGGTGAAAGTGTTATCGCAGCATCACTCGCCAGTTGACGTTCGAACCCGGTTGCTGCGCTTCCAATACAAATATCCCGGCACGCCAATCAGCACAATCGTGGTTCCCCAGAACGCCTGGGTGGGACGGGTGATGATCGTGTTCAGCGTCCATGCACTTCCGATCAGTACATAGATCGCGGGCAGCCAAGGATACCCCGTGCACTTGTAGGGACGAGCAAGTTCGGGGCGCTTCCAGCGCAACAGAAACATCCCAATCACCGTCAGTGTGTAAGAGAGCACCATGCCGTAAATGACGTAGGTGTAGAGCTGATCGTAGCGCCCGCTCAGCGCAAGGGCAGCGGCCCAAACGCCCTGTCCAATCAGGCTGAACGCGGGCGTCCGCCACTTGGGATGGATCACCGCCATGCGTTTGAAGAAGACGCCATCCTGCGCCATAGCGAGATAGACTCGCGCGCCCGCAAGCGTACACGTTGCCGCCGCACTGAAGCACGAAACTGCGATCATGAGCGACAGCCACACCGCGGCTCGCGGCGAGAACAGTGCTGTTGCAGCCGCGTGCGCAATCGTTTCATGCGCCGCGATCTCTTTCAGCGGCAGGGCGTACATGTACGTCACGTTCATCGCAATGTAAATAGCGCCCACCGCCAATACGCCCAGCACCATGGCCAGCGGCACCGTTCGGCGCGGATTCTTCACTTCGCCCGATACCCACGTGATGTACACCCATCCGTCGTATGCCCAGAACACCGCGATCATCCCCACGCCGAGTGCCGAGATCAACTGTGCGGGCCCGAGTCCCATGGTCAGGCTCGCGCCGTGCGGACTGAAATGCGACCAGTCGCCTTTGCCGATGGCCAATCCCAGAACCACGAACGCCGCCATTGCCGAGAACTTTGTCCAAGTGGAAACATTCTGCAGCAGCGCGCCCCAGCGCAGTCCCACGACGTTGACGTAGGTGAGCACGGCGATCAACAGCAGGCCCAGCAGATGCGCGCGCGTCACGACAATGCTCGCGAACGCAAGCACAACGTGATTCTGCGAGACCATTGGGAATACATTCCCCAGATACGCCGCCGACGCCACCGATAGCGCGGCGATCGTCCCGCCATTGGCGACGCTGAACAACATCCAGCCGTAGAGGAACGCGACGAGGTCGCCGTACGCCTCGCGCAAGTAAATGTACTGGCCGCCGGAGTCGGGAAACATCGATCCCAACTCGGCTAACGCGAAGCACGCGCACAGCGAGAAGGCCGCGCCCAGCACCCACACCAGCAGAAACAGCACAGGTTGCGGCAGCGGCCCGGCAATATCTTTTGCCGTCAAAAAAATGGATGACCCGATGACGCCACTGACCAGCAGCAGCACTGAGTCCAGCAGGCCGAGTCCGCGCACAAGCGTCGGTTTGCCATCGGGAGGCTTCAATGCAGAGGAAGGGACGTCCGAAGCAGGTAAAACCGGGGTAGGCTCCATTATCCGATTCCGAGTTCGTCCGACGATTCCAGCGCCGTGCCGCATCGCCGGCAGATCACAGACGAACAGTCTCCGCAGGTCAGCGGATCCGTCACTTCCTCCGCGCAGTTCGGACAATAAAGAGACCCGGGTTCGGGCTCGTCCGGAGACGGATTCTGAGGACGTGTCGCCATGGAGAGGAAAACTGTAGCATAGAGGCGGCGTCCGCGTCGCTGTCCGGATGCAACGCCCTTTGTTTATAGTTACCGGGCGTGCGAAAGAACTCAAAGGCATGAAGAACGCGACGCGAAAACCAAAACAACCAGTTAATACGGAGCGTTTCAAGGTAGCCGTCGCGCAGGCCGCCTCCGTGGTATTTGACCGCGAGCGAACTCTCAAGAAAGTCGATGCACTTGCCCGAGAGGCCGCGAGTCAAGGTGCGCGCTTGGTTGTGTTTCCTGAGGCATTCGTTTCCGCTTATCCGCGCGGTCTCGACTTCGGAGCGGTCTTCGGTTCGCGCACCGAGGCTGGCCGAGAACAATTCCGCTGCTACTGGGAGAGTAGTGTCGACGTTCCGGGTCCCGCGGTCGATGCGCTGGCTCGAACCGCGAAAGCCTCGCACATTTATCTCGTGATCGGCGTCATCGAACGGGATCGCGGCACACTCTACTGTACGGTCCTATTCTTTGCGCCCGATGGAAGCTATCTGGGGAAGCACCGCAAAGTGATGCCGACCGCTTCAGAGCGCCTGGTATGGGGCTTCGGCGACGGATCGACGATGCCCGTCTTCGACACGCCATTAGGCAAGGTGGGCGCTGTGATCTGCTGGGAGAACTACCTGCCCCTGATGCGCGCGGCGATGTATGCGAAGGGCATTGAACTCTATTGCGCGCCGACGGCCGACCCACGCGACTCCTGGATTGCGTCCATGCGCCACATTGCCGTTGAAGGACGCTGCTTCGTTCTATCCTGCAACCAATTCAATCGGCGGCGCGACTTCCCGGCGGACTATCCCGCAGAATTGGGAAATGATCCGGACAAGATTATCACGGGCGGAGGCAGTTGCATTGTCGATCCCTTCGGCGACTTTCTTGCCGGACCCAACAAGGAAAGCGAAGCGATTTTGATTGCCGAGATCGATCGGGCCCAGATTGTTCGCGGAAAGTATGATCTTGATGTGGTCGGTCACTATGCCCGGCCCGACATCTTTCAACTGCAGGTGGACGAAAGGCCGAAGAAGCCGGTCACCACTCAAGATGCATCCAAGTGAACACCATGCCTGATAAACCCCAGACTCCAGACGAAAAGCTGCAACAGGAATTCAATCGCTGGGCGGCTGCCGGAGAAGGCCCGAAGATGGAGAATCATCATCTCGACATCACCGAGAAGACGCTTCGTCTGATGAACCTTCGTGCCGGCGAGCGCGTGCTCGATCTCGGCTGCGGCTCGGGATGGGCCACGCGGCTGCTCGCGCGCCTAGTCGGCGAAGGCCCGGAAGGATTCGGCCAGGTCATCGGCCTCGACGTCTCTGACGAGATGGTGCGCCAAGCCCGCGAGGCTTCAAAAGACTTCGAGAACATTCTTTATATCTGGGGGTCGGCGCAGCAAATTCCGTGGGAGGAAAACTTCTTCGACAAGGTTTTATCGGTCGAGTCGTTCTATTACTATGCCGATCAGGATCGCGCGCTCATGGAGTTATTTCGCGTTATGGCCCCCAGGGGTAGGCTGTTCATCCTGATCAACCTCTACAAGGACAATCAATATTCACTGCAGTGGGTGGACAAGCTGAAGGTCCCGGTTCACGTGCGCTCCGCTGCCGAGTACATCGCGCTGCTCAAGAAGCACGCTTTCGAAGACGTCGAGGCTCGCCGCATCCCTGACGACACGCCCACGCCCGACGACTACAAGACAAAATCGTTCAACAGCCTGGATGATCTGCGGGCGTTCAAGCGCGAAGGCGCGCTGCTACTGATGGCATCGAAGCCTGACCTGCGCACCCCGGCTCCGGGATACACGATCTACTGAACGAAGCGCCGCCACGTGCGAGGGTGAGACGCCGGCGCTAGGCCTTAGATCTCGTCATCATCGTCTTTGTCGCTGCTGCTCAGATCTTTCACCGGACTCAGCGCCTGCCCATCCTGGGCGTGACGAATCTCGATCCGCCCGTTCACATTTTCCAGCTTGATGCGCGTTCCGCCCGAGCCTAACTCCCCGCGCAGATCGCGCCCCACAAACTGATGACGATTCACGTGCAGCCCGAAATCATTGTCAATGCCGCCAGAGACCGTGCTGGCCTCTAATTCTGCCTTCGAATCTGACGGAATCGTCAACTCCACCGATCCATTGACCGAATTCAACTCCACCGACTTTCCGGCAAGCGCGGTGAACCGCGCTTCCAAGTGGCCGTTGATCGTTTCGAGTTTGGCGCGTCCAGCGAGATCGTGCGCCTCAAGGCGTCCGTTGATGCACGAGGCCCGCACCTCGCCGCTCACTCCGGTCACATCGAGCGAGCCGTTGATCAGCTTGATTTCATCCAGCCGCGCCGTGCGCGGAACAGTCAGGGTGTATTCCACGCCGGCCGGGTTATTGCGCGAGCCCCAATTCCAGGTGTGGTCGTGCTCGGGATACTTCGTGCGAATCGAGAGGACATCTTTGGCCGACTCAATCTCGATCTTGGCCTCGTCCAGCCGCTCTTTCGTGTCGGCATATTTCACGGCGTCCACCTTGACTTCGTTGCGATCCCAACTCGAAATGTGTACCGCGCCGTTGATGTTGTCCAGTTCAACGCGGCCATCGGCGTTGAGGGTATAAGTCTGATGAAATTCCTCGGTCAGCGCGCCGCGGTGATCGGAGGCATGCGCTCCCAGCGTGAGAATCAACAGGGCACATAGGGTTCCCAGGACGGCTCCCAACCACGTGGCGGCTTGGCGATGGCGGTTCATGTCTCCCTCCGTTTCATTCGGTTAGACGGGGTGCCGTGGAATTGGTGAGACAACAAAACAAAATTGTCTTTCCCAGTTATTCCCACGGCCCGGGTCGCGAAAGTTACCTCGGTGACGTTCCCCTTCCTCCACGGGTGAAAGAGAATCGTTACATTCGCATAAGTGGGGTTCCGTAGTGCCGTATCTGTGCAGAAATACCGCGTCCCCGCGCTGGCAGGGAACTGTCCTTCTCGGCCTATGCCTCTTGCTTTCCATCGCAGCGGGCGCGCAAACACCCGACACAGAGAAGGCCGTCCCGATCCTCACCGGGAACGCCGGCGCCTTCAGTTTCGTCACCGCCGGACGCAATGTGATCGATAGCCAGATCAATCCCGTGCTCCTCGTGCCCATGGGAGATCATTGGCTGATCGAAGCGCGTGCCGAGTTCGAGGGCCAGTTTCAACGCCCACCCAATGGTGGACCGTATGGTGGCCCCGTCGACAAGCACGTCGACTACGCTCAGATCGACTACATCGCAAACCCGTATCTCACCGTCACCGCGGGCCGCTTCCTTACGCCCTTCGGCATTTTTAACGAGCGCCTCTATCCCGTCTGGATTCGCGCCTTGCAGCCCGACCCCCTAATTCTTCCGATCAACACCGCGCCCAGCGACGGCGTCATGTTTCGCGGAGGCTTCCCCATCAACGCCGCCGTTAACATGAACTACGCGCTCTACGGTTCTGTTACCAGCATCGGCATCGAGAGCGTCGACTCTGAGCGCCACGTTGGCGGACGCATGGGTTTCTTCCTTCCCGGCCCGCGCCTCGAAGTCGGCGGTTCCTGGCAAAGAACGCTGCAGGACGATCACAAGAACGCCTTCGGCTTTCACATGGGATGGCAGCCCGCCAAGGCTCCACTGAACCTGCGCGCCGAATTCGCGCACTCGTTTGAAGGCAGCGGATACTGGGTCGAAGCCTCGTACCGTCTGAGCCAGGCGCACTTCTGGCAAAAGGCGATGCGCCGCACAGAGGTTGTGGCCCGCTTGCAACAGTTCTATACCGGGAGTCTCAATGCGGACGGCGCAGACGCCCTTGGAGTGCCCAGCGCCGACACTCGCGAATCTGATTTCGGAGTCAATTACTTCCTGCGCGATGGACTGAAGGGCATCTTCAGCTACGGACGGGGTTTTAGCTCCGCGGGCAATTTTAATCAGTGGTCGTTTGGGTTTGCCTACCGCTTCCTCGTACCTCTGGGCCGCGTGAGCGAACCGGCGCAGGACCAACAGATGAAGGACGCGCAATGAGGGCCCGAGCCATGATGACGAACCGCCAAGTGATGACCGCCCTCGCGCTTCTGCTCTTGGCGCTCGGCTTCGTATCCTTCATCTTCGCCGCAGAATCTTCGAGCCGGAAGGACGCTGCCGGGAAAGATGCTTCGGGGATACCGGTGGTTCACAACACTGACGCTGACAGCCTGCGCCTTCAAGGCGAGCAGCGCTTTCACGCAAACTGCGGACGCTGCCACGCTGCGCCGCAAAAATTTCCGCCACGCATGATGAAGACCGTTCTGCGCCACATGCGCGTTCGCGCCACTATCACCGACGACGATATGCGCCTGATTTTGCTGTACATGACCCAGTAACCGCGAAGATTACCGAGCCTCACAAATGACAAAAGCCCCCTCAATCCATCGTATCGTTGTGCTAATCGCAGTCGCCTTGCTGGCAGTGTTGCCTCGTGCCCGCGCGCAAGCGCGGATCATCGAACTCACCGCCGACAGCGACAGCCGCTACAAGATCGCCGGACAGCACACCCCGGAGATCACCGTGAAGTCGGGCGAACAGTTTGTTCTGCGGGTCACGGCTCGCAGAGCGAAATCATGGAATCGTGACGGTTCGATTCACGGCTTCAGCCTGTTGCGCTCTAAAGATCGAACCAGAGTGGATGGGTGGGATCTACTCTTCAAGCCCGGCAAGCAGGAGTTCCATCTCACTGCGCCCTCCGAACCCGGCGCCTACGAAGTTGTTTGTACCGTTATTTGCAGTGAAGATCATGAGGGCATGCACATGAAGTTCACCGTGCTGCCTTGAAAGAGTCGCATATGCATCGAGCCATCGTACGAAGCAAGTTGATCCAAAGAACGCTAGCAAAGATAGTCTGCTGCGCCGCCTTTTTGGCGCTTGCTAGCGCGGCTTACGCACAAAACCCGAAAGTCTTCCACGGAGAAGTCTCGGACAGCCAGTGCGCTCTCAACATTCACTCGCTCACGCGGTCACATCAGGAAATGCTCAAGTCGAAGTCGATGGGTGGAACCTCGAACACCTGCGCGGTCTATTGCATCGAACATCTCGGCGGATATTTGGTTCTGTCGGCCGGTAAAGATGTTTTTCGGCTTGATCGCTCCGATCTTGTGCACGGCTTCGAGGGACGCCGCGTCGTCCTCACCGGGGTCCTCGATGAGAAGCTCAAGCAGATTCACGTGTTGAAGATCGATCTGGAAGAGTAGCCGTAGTTTTGTTCCCGGCCTCGGTCAGCACGAACACGCACAGGATCACCATCTCCGGTTCGATCGGCACGCGATACCGCGGGATGCAATAGACAAAGTAGTACATCGCCGGATACAGCAACACCAGCCAGCCGAACAGCCACGCGCCGCGTAGGCGCAGTCGTAGCGCCCGGCCCAGCCCCCAAAACATCAGCACCGACGAAGCAAGGAATAACGAATTCTTTGCCTGGCCCAACCACCAGCTTTGTGCCTCTTTCGGTGGCCCTGCCCAGAAATAGACGAAGCGCCTGAAACACAAAACCGTAAATCGCGCGTAATCGGCCTTGATGTAGGCCACTGCCTGCTGCTTACGCATTGCGATGTACGCCACTTCGCCCATCGACTGAAATTGCCGCATCGCATAAGGATCGTGCGGCGGGTCGAGATACAGCATCAACGTTCCGTCTGCGCCGTTGCCATTGCCCAGTCGCAACTCCGCTCCGAAGTTGTCCCGAATAAAAATGAACTTGCCAAACGTGCGATAGTCGCGCCACAGCCACGGAGTGATGCAGGCGAAGAACACCACGGATGAGAGCAGCACTCCCGCCACTGACGCTTTTCCGCGTTCGGCACGGTGATACCAGGCCCACAGTCCAGCCGGAGGCAAAAACGACAGCAGTGAGGGACTATTCAGGGCGATGACGCCCCACAGTAAGCCGAACTTCACCCATGGCATCAACCCGTCGCGATCCTCCATCGTGAGCGCCAGCAAAAATGCAAGCGCCAACAGAAGTGCGGAGAGACTCGTCTCCCAGATCGCGCGAGTGCACCAGAACATTACGTTGGGAAGAAGTGCCCAAGCCCACGCGGAGCCGACCGCAACCTTGTCCGAAAAAATCCGCCGCGCAATCAGAAAAATCGGAATGCACGTGAGCGCCGAGAAAACACTGTTCAGCACCAGCAGCACAAACGCGGACGCCTTGGAATAGATCCCGAAAAGAAGAAACACACCGGCCGACAGGTAAGGATAAAGCGGAGGCTCCCATGCCGTCGGCCCGGTCGGCGGTCCGAAGGGATTGCTGAAGCCGTGCCCCGAGGCCAATGACGCGGCGATGCGGCCCATCTCCCATCCAAATCCAAAGTTGTTGTCATCCGACTTGAATTTGTACGTGTGCCCAATGATGATCCATCCCACCCGCAAGAGGAGTGCGACGCTGACGATCCAAAACAGCGAAGTGCGGGCCCGTGCCCACGTATTGGAGAGCAGGGTTGTACGTTCGCGGTCGGCCGCCGCCGAGGTGGGTTCCATGAATGGTTCTATTTGTAGCTGAGGGAAGCGGCTGGGGCAAATGGCTGATGTCGTTTGGAGATTCCGTGAACGCCGCCACGTGACAGCGTTCACGGTGAGCACTATGGCGTGATCGCGCTGTAGATTACTCCGTTGAATGACGACGTGTACCCGGCACACCAGACTTGATGGCCGGTGGCGAGAGTGCGTTTGTCGCAGGCATCCATCTCCGCGTTGGTGGTGACGTCGACTGTCCACGTGTTGCCGCCGTCGCTGGTGAAGTAAATGCCGCCCACTCCGCTGTAGACATTGCCGGCCGCGGCCCATCCCGTCTTTGCGTTCAGGAATAGCAGTTGACGGATCGGCCACGGACCGTCGAGCGTGCGTCCGCTCCAGGTCTTGCCGCCGTTAGTCGTGACGTGAACCCATCCTTCGACCGCGGGCGAGATTTCACCGCCGCCCACCCAGCCCGTGGAATCGTTCAAGAAAAGAACCGGGCCGTCGAATACGGAATCGACGGCGGGTCCGCAATTCCAGTGGGCTCCGCCGTTATAGCTCGTGCAGAAATTGATGCCCGAAGCCCGGGCGTGCAGGTCAGGAAGCAGGCTGAACTGAAGGCCGAACCAGCCTCCGTCAGAATTGTCTGTGACGGAGCTCCAGTCAGCTCCAGTGGCGCCACCGTCGGTTGTGTATTGCGCAGTGTCAACGGCGCTCGAAGGCAAGTTGAGGATCACTCCGTTGGTCGCGTTGGCGAAGCGCACGCGTTGCAACCATGTGCTTGAAGTGAGGTCGATGTCGGCGCTCCAAGTCTTCCCGCCGTCCTGCGACGAGCGGAGCACGCCCGGCTGACCCGAGGTCGAATCGAAGAATCCAGTGACTGCGATCACTTTGGCACTGGGCGAGGCGATTCCGTAGAAGTAGTAGGGATAGCCGAGATTCAGGATCAGCGTCCAGGTCTTGCCGCCGTTGGTGGTCTTCCAGACCTGGCCGCCCTCGGCGGCCGCGTAGCCGATGGTCGCGCTTACAAAGATCAAATCATGGATGACAGCGCCCGGGATCGTTGCCAGCAATTGCCACGTGTTCCCTGGTGTGTTGGCAGCCTCGCGCGGCTGCGCATTGGGATCGGGCGCGACGATCGGACGATCAGCCGAGAGCAGGCGCGTGGCAGTGCTCACCGGAACGGTTCGCGAGACGTGGGAGGTTACGATCGCGGAGTCTTGTGCGGATGCCAAAGCGGCGAGAGCGACCAATAGGAATGCGGTGCAGGCTAAGCGGCTGGATTTCACGAGTCCTCCGGGCAGCGAAATTGTGCCGTGCATATTAGCACGGAAGGGCAAGACAAGGTTACGAATTACCAGTCAGAAAAACCGTCGACTCCTTAGGAGGGCAACCAAAAATAAGCCTTGTTTTCAATTAGTTAGGAAATCAACAGCGAAAAGTACTTGACAATAATGAACGACGAGCAGTAACTTAACGATGTTAACTAAGGGATCGACATTATGGGAGTCAAGGAAAGACGCGAACGGGAGAAGTCGGAGACGCGGGACAAGATTCTCGACGCGGCTCGGGAGTTGTTTGTCACTGAAGGATATGAGGGCGTCTCGATGCGGCGGGTGGCGGAGAAAATCGAGTATTCACCGACCGCGATCTACGTGTACTTCGCTGACAAGAACGAGTTGTTCCACGAACTCACCCGGCAGGATTTTGCGCGGCTGCAGGAAGTGATGAAGAGCGCGGAGATGCCGACGGATCCGATCGAGCGCTTGCGGCAGATTGGGCGGAGGTACGTTGAGTTCGGTGTGCGCTATCCGCACCACTATGTGTTTATGTTCATGACGGCGCATCCGGAGCACGAACCGTATGAAGAGGATCGGGAGATCATGGGCAATCCCGAGGTGGATGCCTACGCGCTACTGAAGTGGGCGGTGGAAGAAGCGATCAAGGCGGGATGCTTCCGCGAGGAAGTGCAGGATGCGGAACTGGTGTCGCAGACGTTGTGGGCGTCGGTGCATGGAGTGATTTCGCTCGACATCGCAAAGTGCAAGGATCCGTGGGTGGAGTGGCGTCCGATGCGGGATCGGGCGGAGATGATGCTGGACGTGACGCTGCGTGGTCTGGTGCGAATGACGAATGAAGGAGGCCTGTAGTCATGCCTCCTCTGGCGCAACGAAATTTATTTCATGACAAAGTGCGGCTCGCGGTCACGCTGACGGGGATTGTGTTTTCCGTTGTGCTGATTGTCGTGCAGTTGGGATTGTTTTTTGGGTTCACGACGGCGACCTCGAATCTCATTGACCACTCCGGCGCGGACTTGTGGATCACCTCGAAGAATGTGCCCTACGTGGAGCAGGGAGTTGCGTTCAGCGAGCGCAAGTTGAATCAGGCGCGAAGCATTCCCGGTGTAGCAGATGCACAGAAGATCATCGCGCATTGGACACAGTGGAAACGGCATGACGGCGGAGAAGAATCGGTCCAGGTGGTCGGGATCAATGTGGACGATCCGTTGGAGCAACCTTGGAACCTGGTGGAAGGACGAGCGGAGGACTTGAAGTCTCCGGATGCGGTGATTCTGGATGAACTTTATAAGCAGAAGCTGGGCGTGACGCGTGTGGGGGAAGTGTTCGAGATCGGCAGGCATCGCGCACGAGTAGTGGGATTCACGCGAGGGATTCGTTCGTTCACGACGTCACCGTACGTGTTCACTTCATTCAAGAACGCACAGGACTACACCGCGGTGAGGGAAGATCAAACGCTATTCATCCTCGTGAAAGTAGCCAAGGGGTCGCAGGTGGAGCAAGTGCGGTGCGACCTGCTGGCGCACTTGACCGATGTTGAAGTGTACAAGACGGCCGAGTTCAGCCGGATGACGACTCTCTATTGGATGTTCACTACCGGCGCGGGCGTGGCGGTGCTGATTGCTGCGGCGCTCGGGTTAGTCGTGGGATTTGTCGTGGTCGCGCAAACAATTTATGCGACGACGATGGATCACCTACAGGAGTTCGGAACTCTGAAGGCGATGGGCGCCCCGAATAGCTACGTCTACAAGGTGATCATGAAGCAAGCGGCGATCAGTGCGGTGATTGGGTATGTGCTGGGGATGATTGTCAGCGTTTTTGTGGTACAAGCCAGCCAGAAGGGTGGGGCTGCGATCCTGATGCCGTTGCCGATGGCTGTGGGGATGTTCTTTGTGACGCTGGCGATGTGTATTGGGGCGGCGCTGGTTTCGATTAATAAGGTGACGAGGATCGATCCGGCGATGGTGTTCAGGGGTTGAGTTCACCGAAGTGGCTCGGAACAGCAGGTTCCTCGTCCCTTCGCTCCTCGGAATGACAAAACTTTCAATGGGGGATGCAATGAAGGCCGCGATTTCGGTTCGAGAACTGACGAAGACTTACGAAGAAGGTGCCACGGGGACACTAGCTTTGCGTGGGGTTGATTTGGATGTGCACGCCGGCGAGGTGCTTATGCTGGTGGGGCCGTCCGGGAGCGGGAAGACTACGCTTCTCTCCATCATGGGATGCATTTTGACGGCGACGTCGGGAAGTGTGCGGATTGCGGGCAGGGAAGTAGTGGGGCTGCGGGAGAAGGAGTTGCCGGCGATCCGGTTGCAGCACATCGGATTTGTGTTTCAGGGATTCAATCTGTTTCCGACTCTGTCGGCAGGCGAGAACGTAGAACTGATGCTCGATCTGAAAGGCGTATCTGCGGCGGCCGCGAAGAAGCGAGCGCAGGAACTGCTCGATCAAGTTGGACTCGCCGGCAAATATGCGAGTTTTCCGGCGGACCTGAGCGGCGGACAGAAGCAGCGCATAGCGATTGCGCGCGCGCTGGCCGGGGATCCCGAGATCATTCTGGCGGATGAGCCAACCGCAGCGTTGGACTCGCACACGGGACGCAACGTGATGGAGATGATGAGCGAACTTGCGCACAAGCGGGGGAGGGCAGTGGTGATTGTCACGCACGATTCACGCGTGCTGAGTTTTGCCGATCGCATCGTGAAGATTGAGGACGGGGCGATTGCGAAGCCTGAGCCGGAGATGGCGCCAGCGGGATTGTTGGCGCGAGACTTGCCGCAGGCGGCTGTGGGCCTGGTGTAAAGGAACTGATTTGTGGGGACAGCATTTCAAAGAGTGGAGCTTTTTATGAGTTCAAATTTCTCGATTCAAGGGTTGTTGAAGAGCCGAACCGTATTGGCCGTCGGGTTGGGAGCATTCTTGCTCACAGCTTCGTTGATGGTGGCATCACGACGGGCGCATGAATCGGCGGTAGCGTCGGCTGCGGCGGTGGCGAGCCAGGGTCCTCTGCTGATCGCAGGACCGGGTCGCGTAGAGCCGTATTCGGAAGACATCAAGATTGGGTCGGAGTTGAGCGGACGGCTGAAGGTCGTCAGCACTGAGGAGGGAGACGTACTCCATCGCGGGCAAGTGTTGGCTGAGTTGGAGAACGCCGACTACCGTGCGCAGGTCGAGTCGGCGCGGGCCAGCGTTGTGGCCAAGCGGGCCGTGCTGCGGAAGGTCGTGAACGGAGCGCGGCGGCAGGAGCGCGATGAGGCCTGGTCGTTAGTGAACGAAGCCAAGGCGGTCATGGAGAACGCGCAGTCGGAGTTGCATCGCCGGCAGGAGTTGTTTTCGGCGGGCGTGGTATCGCGCGAAGAACTCGATCGCTATGGGCGCGAGGCCGACGTCGCCAAGGCGAAGTATGAAGCCGCGGTGCAGCAGCACGCGCTGGTGGACGACCATGCGCGCGAGGAAGACCGTTCACTCGCAGAAGCAGATTTGAAGCTGGCAGAAGCGCAACTTGAGGAGGCGCAGGCGCGGTACGAGAAGACGTTCATCCGATCGCCGATCGATGGCAGCGTGCTGCGCAAGCACCACCGCAGCGGAGAGAGTGTTTCGAATTCTTCCACGGTGCCTGATCCCATTCTGACGATTGGCGACCGCCAGACGCTGCGTGTGCGCGTCGATGTGGATGAGACCGATGTCAGCAAGGTGCGCGTGGGGCAGAAGGCCTACGTGACCGCTGATGCGTTTGGAAAGCAAAAGTTTTGGGGACACGTGGTTCGAGTGGGGCAGCAGTTGGGACCGAAGAACGTCCGCACAGACGAGCCTACGGAAAAGGTGGATACGAAGATCCTGGAGACGCTGGTGGAGCTCGATTCAGGATCGAAGTTGCCCGACGGGCTGCGGGTGGATGCGTTTATTGTGCCGGACGGCGGTGAAGTTGCCGAGAACCGGTGAGACTCGACAGAAGTGTCAATTCACAAGGAAAACCCCACTTCTCGCGCAGGAGTTGCGCGAGAAATGGGGCACTCGACGAAGACTGACCTTACAAGAATGGATTTTCGTCTGCGCTGGGACCATAAATGGATGGGACCGGCACGTCGAGTATTCGCAAGTACACCGACAGCTGGCCGCGGTGATGGTACCAGTGATTTAGCATGATGGACCGAAGCACCGACGCGCGAGGCTGGGTAAAAAGCTCCTTATCGTGCAGCATCAGACGCCAGTTTCCCTGCGCCGCTTGCTCGGTCATCCCGTCAAGATAAACCTCGGCTTCGCGAACGCTCTGCTCAAAGGCAGTTTGAATCTCAGCCTTGTCTTTCGGTTGAGGCGGCTGAAAGTTGCCTTGTGAGACATCGAACGCGTCGGGCTGGGTAATTTTTGCCAGCGCGCCCGGCACCGTCGCAATGTGGATCGCCAACTGCCCGAGCGACATTGATTTTGGATGCGGCCGCCAAGTCAGTTTGTCGGCCGGAACTTTGTCAAGCACCCTCCGGGTTGTGGCGGCTTCTTCGCGAAACTCGCGCAGCATGGGATCGAGCGCGCCGACCTGTTTCCCCTCCGCGGTCGTTCCGTTGGCGTAGCGGTCGTGATGCCGGACCCACGCCATCGGCCAGGGCAGGGAATCTTCGTCGCGGCCTTTGGGCGTCATGTCGATGAAGTTGTAAGCCGTCAGCAGGATGTCGAGGCCACGCGCATAGCTGGAGTAGGTGTGGAAGATCTCACCCTTTTCATTCTTATAGAACACGCTCAGGCCGGGAGCTTCTTCGGACGAGGAATTCTCTGTACCGAAGTTATAGGAGGCCTTACCTGACGCGATCTCATCTTTTGAGAACGAGACGCGATAGTCATGATTGAAGTCGGTGCCGAATGATGATACCCAGTGGAAGCGCCATCCCATGCGCTTCTTGAAGGTGTCGATCTCCGGCAGAGTCGCGCGCGAAACCACCACTAGCGTTACGTCGCGTTGCGCCATATGAAGCGCGGCTGTATCGAAGCCATCGGCCAGGAACGAGCAACTCGGACATCCCTCCTTCCATTCTGGACCCAACATGAAGTGGTAGACGATGAGTTGGCTGCGTCCGTTGAAGAGGTCGGCCAGGGACTCTTTTCCGTTGGGGCCATTGAAGACATATGGCTTGTCGACCTTTTCCCAAGGTAGTTCGCGGCGCTCGCGGCTGAGTTCATCGCGCAGACGGGTGAACTCCTTCTCCTTGGTCATGAGCTTCTTGCGCGCGGCCAGCCACTCCGCCTGAGGCACGGTTTTCGAGGTTGCCAGGTTGTTGCTCGTCATTGTTGCCATGATCATTGCTCCTTTGCTCAGAATTAGTTTTCTTGTTCCTTCCGAAGACCTTAACAACGGCGGCGGTCAGGCCGCCGGTTGATACGGCGCCGCCCACCACCCACGCGGCACTCGCCACACATGCTGGGCACATAAGTCCTCCTTAACGCTTGCCGCCTTCGGCGCGAGAGCGAATGCGGGAGAGAGTGTGCGTCCATCCCCTGTTGACGCCTTGGCGGTGATCGTCCTGAATAATGCCGAACGCCTTGTGATGAAAGCGGATAAGCGTTCCACCGTCGGACTGACTCAGGCGATATTGCATGTTGGAGGCGACGGCGTACGACATGAATAGCGGCCCGGTGATTTCGAGCAGTGTAGGCCGCTTGATGGCCTGCACGAGTCCCCAAAAATGACCGTTGTTGTCGCCGAGGTCGCGATACCAGCGACCACCGGGCCACGGCTCAATCTTCATGGGCATGGCATGGCCCTCTGGCGTGTCGTTGTGTGGGCCGATCTGCTCGAGAATTGCTTCAAAGGTTTTTTCCAGCGACGCACGCACGTGAATTTCCTGCGTGATGTTCAGCGTCAAACTTTCGATTCCGGGTAGAGTCGCAATTGTGCTCATAGTTCTCCTCAGTCTTTCGTTATTTTGGATCAGGTTCCGTAGTCTTGGCCTCGGCGCGCTCCTTGATTCGAGTCAGTTGATGTGCCCAGAGGCGCTCAAAAGTTTTCGTCCACTCATGGAGCGGGCGGATCGCTTCGGCATTGGTTCGGTACAACATGTGTCTACCGTTTCGCCGCACTCGGACCAGCCCGACGTCGCGCAGCACCCGCAAGTGTTTCGAGACGGAGGGTTGTTCAAGGTTCAGGCTCAAGACGATGTCGCCCACCGGACGCTCCTGCAGCGCCAGGTAATCCAGAATCTGGCGCCGCCGGGGTTCGGCCACCGCGTTGAAGGCGTCAGAGGTGGTAGCGGCTCGTGGCATGAGAAGAACTATATATTCCTATATAGGCATATGTCAAGGGTGATCATTTCTTCTCCAAACCAAGCGGGAAAGGAAAGCAGTCGAATCCGGTAGAATGAAGAGTTTCACCGGACTTCTTATTGAATCCTGACCTCATTTTGACTGCGACATTAGCGGTGTGGGCCGCGCCGAAGGGCGTACTGCCCTACATCCGCCAGCATTTTCTCGACACCACCTTCCGCGGTCTTTACCACGTCAACGGCTTCGATCTGGCGATGCTGATTCCGTATTTCATCGTCCTGATTCTGCTGGCGGGGTACGGAATGCACCGCTACGTGCTGGTGTATCTCTATTACAAGCACCGGAAGAATCGAACGACGGAACCGGCTGCGCACTTTGAGGATCTGCCGCGTGTCACGGTGCAGCTACCGATTTTCAACGAGCAGTACGTGGTGCAGCGATTGCTGGAGGCGATCTGCAGGCTGAATTATCCGCGGGAGAAGCTCGACATCCAGTTGCTCGACGATTCGACCGACGAAACGGTTGAAGTTGCCCGCGGACTGGTGGAGCGCTACGCGGCCTTGAGCAATCCAATCAGCTATCACCACCGGACGAATCGCGAAGGCTTTAAGGCGGGCGCTCTGGCGGAGGGAATGAAGACGGCGAAGGGAGAATTCATCGCCATCTTCGATGCGGACTTCGTGCCGCCGGAAGATTTTCTGATGCGCACGATTCACCATTTCACCAATCCGAAGATCGGGATGGTGCAAACGCGATGGACACATCTCAACCGCAACTATTCGTTCCTGACCGAGGTGGAGGCGATCCTTCTCGATGGCCACTTTGTGCTCGAACATTCCGGCCGCGCGCGCACAGGACTGTTTTTCAATTTCAACGGCACTGCAGGAATGTGGCGGGCCAAGGCGATCGAAGAGGCAGGAGGCTGGCAGCACGACACGCTGACCGAGGACACTGATCTCTCTTATCGCGCGCAACTCAAGGGATGGAAGTTCATTTATCTGCAGGATGTAGAGTGTCCTGCTGAGTTGCCGGTGGAGATGACGGCGTTCAAGACGCAACAGGCGCGTTGGGCGAAGGGATTGATCCAGACAGGAAAAAAGATTTTGCCGCGCGTGGTGCGCAGCGACGCTCCGCTGCATACCAAGATTGAAGCCTGGTATCACCTGACGGCGAATATCAGCTATCCGTTGATGGTGATGCTTTCGGTGTTGCTGCTCCCGGCCATGATTATTCGCTTTTATCAGGGCTGGTTTCAGATGCTTTACATCGATCTGCCGCTGTTCATGGCGTCGACGTTTTCGATTTCGAGTTTTTATCTCGTGTCGCAGCGCGAATTGTTTCCGAGAAGCTGGCCGCGGGCGCTGCTGTATCTGCCATTTCTGATGGCGTTGGGGATCGGGCTGACCGTAACAAACACCAAAGCCGTGTTTGAGGCTCTCATCGGCAAGAAGAGCGCTTTTGCCCGGACGCCGAAATACAGCGTGGTTTCAAAGCAGGACAAAGTTGGCGCCAACAAATATCGCAAGCGACTGGGCTGGGTGCCGTGGGTGGAGCTGGTCATCGGGACGTACTTTGCGCTTACGGTCTACTACGCCATCGATAACGAGAACTACATCACAGTTCCATTCCTGTTGTTATTTGTTGTGGGATATTGGTACACCGGGCTGATGTCGCTGCTGCAGGGGCGCTTTGGCGGTCGCTCTTTGAACACGACTACGCACACGAAACCGTTTCCCGTGGGCGTGTAACTGGTTTTATTTCCTCCTTAAAGCGGACGTCTCGTCCGCGAGTGAGACGTGGTGCGTTGCGTTTCTGCGACGGGTTGGTCTTCGCTTGACGGCTCATTTACAATCCAGTCGCTGAAAGACTCGCGCCCGGCGCGAGATGTTGTTGCTGGCGGTCGAAGGAGGATGCAATGTTCCTCTCGCGCAGGATTTCCCACGCTGTTGTGCTCTCCGTTGTGACGATGTTCGTTCTGAGTTGTGGCGCAGCTCATGACTCCGATGAATTTTTCGTGCTTGTGTCGTCGAACCTGCAGGTGCCTTATTGGAAGGCTGCGGGGGCGGGATTTACGAACGCCGCGTCGCAGTTCAAGGTGCGCTCTGACATCATGGGTCCGCAGAATTTTGATCCCAAGGCCGAAAGGGATGCTCTCGATGAGGCCGTGCAGAAGAAAGCAACGGGGATCCTGCTCGATGTGACCGACGCGAACCTTCTCAAAGACAGCATTGATAAAGCCGTAGCAGCCGGGATCCCGGTGATCACGATTGACTCGGACGGGCCGTCGAGCAAGCGCCTGTTCTACATCGGCACCAACAGCTATCAGGCGGGATTTACCGGCGGGCAGCGACTGGCGCAGGAACTGAAGGGTAAAGGCAGTGTGGTTGTCTTCACGATGCCGGACCAGCCGAACTTGCAGGACCGCTTGCGCGGTTACCGGGAGGGCCTGGCGCGCACGCCCGAAATCAAGATCACCCGCGTAGTGGACATTCAGGGCGATCCGCGGATTGCATTCGACACGACGACGCAGATCGTCGGCAAAGAGCGCGACAAAGTGGACGCTTTCGTGTGCCTGGAGGCGCAATCGGGGAAAGAAGTCGCCGGAGTGCTCAACAGCTATCACGTGACCGGGAAGGTTGTGATGGCGATGGATACCGATCCCGAAACGCTGGATTGGATCCAGAAGGGTGGGATCGCGGCCACGATTGCGCAGAAGCCCTACACTATGGCGTTCGTCGGAATGCAGATGCTTGACAACTTGTATCACCACAAGCCGGCGTCGCTCGACAAGGATTGGTCGAAAGACAGCTACGCTCCGATCCCCAGCTTCGTGGATACTGGCACGGAATTGATTGACAAAAGCAATGTGGAGTCCTTCATTCAGGCGGGCAAGAATCTCGCGCCGCCGAAGTGAGGGCGGACGATCGCCCTAGGCATCACTCAACAAATTCTAACTTGCATGGATGGAGCCTCGATGCGTAAGGTCCTTTCTTTTCTTTTTTTCAGCGAGCTGCTGGTTTGCGTTTCTCTGAGTGCGAATGCCCTGGAACGTCAGCCGGGCGCGGATTATCACGCGCGGCGGGAAGCACTGGCCAAAAAGGCTGGCGGCATTGTCCTGTTGTTTGCGCCACTGGAGGCTGGAGACGCCGTCTATGGGTTTCGGCAGGAAGATAATTTCTATTATCTTTCCGGGCTAACCGAACCGGGCGTGGCATTGCTCATTGCTCCGGCTGTCGAGGCCAAAGGAGATTCTCCTGCGACGCCCTATAGCGAATTCCTTTTTCTTCCTCCGCACAATCTGCGCGCTGAAAAATTCACCGGGCCGAAGCTGGGCGCGGAAAATCCCGATGCTTCGAAGATCACGGGCTTCGACCATGTGGAAGAGATGGGGAAGTTGCCAGATCAGGTTTCGAAGGTGATCGGTGGCAGCCGTCCATTGATTTACACCGACGTCGCGCCGCCGGGGGAACCAACTTCCACCGCCGAGCCTTTGGCCTTTCTGAAGCGCACCAACGCATTCATAGGTCTTCAGGATGTGAAGCCGATGTTGACGTCGCTGCGGACGTTCAAAGACGCGGGCGAAGCAGCGTTGATCCGCAAGGCTGTGGACGCATCGGTGGCTGCGCACATGGCCGCGATGAAAGCGGTGAAACCGAACGTTAAGGAGTTTGAAGTATCGGCGTTGATGCAATACGAGTGGGGCCGTCGCGGGTGCGAGCGCCCATCGTACTCGCCCATCGTCGGCTCGGGCCACAATTCGACGGTGCTGCATTACTCGGACAACAGCAACACCATGAAGGCGGGAGACGTGGTGGTGATTGACGCGGCGGCAGAGTATTCGATGTACGCGGCGGACATCACACGCACACTGCCAGTGAGCGGCCACTTCACTGCCCGGCAGAAAGAAATCTACGACATCGTTCTCGGTGCACAGGAAGCTGCCATGGCCGCGTTTCAGTCAGGCAAGTCCCTGCTCTACGGAGACACCGAGGCTTCGCTGAACAGAGTGGCGAAGGATTACATCAAGGCCCACGGGAAAGATCTACATGGGCAACCGCTGGATCAGTATTTCATCCACGGACTGGGCCACTACATTGGCTTGAACGTGCACGACTCCGGGGACTACAAAATCCCGCTTGGTCCGGGGGCCGCGTTTACGATTGAGCCCGGAATTTACATTCCCGAAGAAAACTTCGGCGTCCGGATTGAAGACGACTATTACGTCGACGCGGATGGCAAGCTGATCAAGCTGAGTGCGGCGCTGCCGTCGAAGGCAGAGGAGGTGGAGAAGGCGATGAAGAATTGAGCAATTGTGTAATTTAGAAATTGTGTAATTGAAGCTCACGCGTCGTTAAAATTGCAAAATTACTCGATTACCCAATTTCTCAATCCGTCACGAGATGTATTCGCGGATGTATTCGTCTTTTGTATGCGCGAGTTGGTGAACGTCGCCATCAAAGATTACTTTTCCATCGCGCAGAATCAGAAAACTCATGGGAACGTCGCAGTACTGCCCACGCGGAAGAACCCGAACCTGGTTGATCTGCTTGTCGAATTGATGCGTCGCCATAGTGAAGGCGTCTTGCAGACGGTGTGTGACCAACAGGGAACTGGTCTTGGAGACGTCGCGCTGCTTCATGATTAATTCGACAATCGTGTTGGAAGTGACGGGGTCGAGGCCGCCGGTGGGCGAGTCGTATAGCAACAACTCAGGCTGTGTGATGATGGCGCGTGCGATGGCCACGCGGCGGCGCATGCCTCCGGAAAGTTCTGACGGGAACATGTCGATGGTGTGCTCCAACTCCACGAAGCGAAGAGCCTCGCGTACGCGGCGGTCAATTTCTTCGGTGTAGGTTCCGTGCTCTTCGAGCAGGCGGAACGCAACGTTCTCACTCACAGTAAGTGAGTCGAAAAGAGCGCTCTCTTGAAAAACCATCCCCAAGTGACCGCGCAGGGGAAAAAGATCCAACTCGCGCATCTGTGTGACTTCGTTGCCCAGGACGGTGATGCGTCCGGAGTCGGGGGGGAGCAAACCCATCGCCAGCTTCAGGATTGTGCTCTTGCCAGATCCAGCAACGCCAAACAGGGCCTTGGTTTCTCCGAGAGGAAGATGGAAAGAGACGCCGCGCAGGACTGCATTGTCTTCGAACGAGAGATGCACATCTTCGAAGACGATGGCAGCGGTAGACGGGTGCTCGACGCTGGCATCGGAGACGGCGGGCATGGTGGGCGTCGACATGCGATTCCCTGCGTACTTAGTGGTAAGACAGCACCGAGATCAACAGTTTGGTGACAAAGAAATCCGTGACTAGGATGAATACAGACGCGGCCACAACCGCCTGCGTCGTCGCGCGACCGACGCCCTGTGTGCCACCGCGGGCAGTGATTCCGTAATAGCATCCGACAGTCGCGATGATGAAGCCGAACATCACCGGCTTCAGCAATCCCATGAAGACGTCTTGCAGCACGAGCACTTGCCAGGCGTTGCTCCAGTATTGGCGAGCGTCAAGGCTCAGAAAAAGTTTCGCGACCATGAGGCCGCCGGCGAGTCCAACGAGATCCGAAATAATGCTGAGGAAGAAAAGCATGAAGACCGTCGCCGTTACGCGTGGAGTGACGAGCTTCTTGATGGGATCGGTTCCAAGGGCGCGCATGGCGTCAATCTGCTCGGTGACGACCATGGAGCCGAGTTCGCTGGCCATGCCGGAAGAATTGCGTCCGGCGACCATCAGGCCCGTCAGAACCGGGCCCAGTTCGCGCACCATGGAAGTGGAAACGAGTTGGCCAATCAAGGTGATCGAACCGAAGCGCTGCAGGGTGTTGGCGGTTTGAAGGGCGAGAACGCCGCCGGTAAAGAATCCGGTGAGCACGACGATGGGGAGCGAGCCCACGCCGATCAGGTCCGCTTGCCGGACCATGTCTCCAAAATAAAGGGGTTTGCGAAAGAGGTTGCCCACGGACTGCGCGGCCAGCAGGGTGTACTCCTGAACCGCCTGGACTTTCTGCTTGGCGAAGTCTGTGGGCGAGGTCAATTCCATGCGGGTCGAGAGGCCGGAGCACAAGGCACGGGCTTGACCGAACTATAACAGATTGGGCGGCAGGCATTGGGCGGTGGGCGTTAGACCTCGAACCCCGTACCAATGCTTGAGGAAGCGCTCTGGCTTCGTGAACCGTTTGAATGTTTGATTTTGGCTGAGGTCCGACGCCTGACGCCTGCTTCTATCCCCGGCCCTTTTTCTTGATCTCAATATTCAGCCGGCGGATTTTCTGGTTCAGGGTGGAGAGCGGAACATGGAAGCGCTCGGCGGCTTCGGTCTGGTTCCAGTTGCAGCGTTCAAGCATGTCGGTGATAACTCGGCGTTCGACTTCTTCGACGATTTCGAAGAGCGAGGCATCGGACGGCGCGTCATGCATGGTAAGAGATGATCCGCGCCCAAGCATGTGGTCAGGCAGTAGGTCCATGCTGATTTCCGGGCCAGAGGAAAGGACGACGGCTCGCTCGATGACGTTTTCAAGTTCGCGTACGTTGCCGGGCCACGAATACGCCATTAGCGGGCGCAGCGCTTCCGGCGTGATGCGAGGGACAGCCCGCGTATTCTCTTCAGCGTATTTCTTCAAGAAGAATTCCACGAGCAGGGGAATGTCTTCTTTTCGCTGGCGCAGCGGCGGTAGTTCCACGGTGATGACGTTGAGGCGGTAGAAGAGATCCTCACGGAAGCGGCCTTCGCGTACCATGTGCCGCAGATCAATGTTCGTCGCGGCGATGATGCGAACATCCACTTGAATTTCCTGAATGCCGCCGAGATGCATGAAGCGTCGGTCCTGCAAAACGCGCAGAATTTTAGCTTGAGTTTCGAGGCCCATCGTGGCGATTTCGTCGAGGAAGAGCGTGCCCTTATCGGCGACTTCGAACAAGCCTTTCTTCGAGGCGATCGCGCTGGTGAAGGCTCCTTTGACGTGCCCGAAAAGGGTAGACTCCAACAAGTCAGCCGGCATGGAGCCGGTGTTTACCGGAACGAAGGGCTTATCGCGGCGCGGAGAATTTAGGTGAACGGCCTTGGCAATGACCTCTTTGCCGGTGCCGCTTTCGCCTTGCAACAGCACGGTCGAGCGGCTGTTCGCGACCTGGGCGACGAGGTCAAAAATCTTGAGCATGGGCTCGCTCTTGCCCACGATGTTTTCGAAGTTGTAGCGCTGCTTGAGGGCGCGCTTGAGCTGTACGTTTTCTTCTTCGGCACGGCGCCATCCCACCGCAGCGCGGACGTCGGCGAGAAGTTTTTCGTTATCCCACGGCTTCTGAACGAAGTTGGCCGCCCCCGATTGGATGGCACGCACGGCATTTTCCACGGTGCCGTAGGCCGTAATCATGATGATTGGAAGACGCGAATCGTGAGAGCGAATCTCGGAAAGAATCTCCATGCCATTGCGGCCGGGCAGAGTCAGGTCGAGCAGTACAAGGTCGAAGGGCCGATCGCCAATCTGGCTCAGGCCCTCTTCGCCGGTCGCTGCGGTCTCGACCTCGAAGCCTTCCATCTCGAGCAGGGTCTGAAGGGATTCGCGAATTTCTGCTTCATCGTCAACGATGAGCACTGATCCCGCCGCCGACGAGCGGCTGTTCAATGGGCTTCGCGAAATGACTGCTGCCTCAGACATGGACTGCCTTCCTGGTCAGGGGGAAATCTAAGGCGAACGTCGTCCCTGCCCCGGGCGTGCTCTCGACGCGAATCTTACCGGCGTGCTCTTGAATGATGCCGTAGGTGACCGACAGGCCAAGACCCGTGCCACGGCTCTGGCCTTCTTTCGGCGCAGTCTTGGTAGTGAAGAACGGATCGTAAATGCGCTGAATGTGTTCGGCTGGAATGCCTGAGCCGGTGTCAGACACGCGCACGCTCACCAGTTCGCCGTTGGTGGTGGCAACGTTCAGCGTGCCGCCGCCGGGCATGGCGTCTTTGGCATTGAGGAACAGATTCAGGAACACCTGCTGCAATCGTCCGGGATTGCCCTGGATGGGAGACATCGCAGGGGCGAGTTCGGATCGCACCTTGATCTTCGCGGTCTTGAATTGGTGCTCAAGCAGCGCAAGCGTGTCTGTGATGACCTTGTTCACATCAACGTCGGCAAACTCCGTACCGCTGGTGCGGGAGAAATTCAGCAGGTTATTGACGATCTCTGAGGCGCGGAAAGTTTGTCGCGTGATCTTTTCGAGCAAGCCGGACTTCTGCGGATCGCCCTGCAGTTGCTTGGCGAGCATCTGCGTGTACGATGAAATCACGGCGAGTGGCGTGTTGACCTCGTGCGCGACGCCAGCCGCGAGCAAACCGATCGAAGACAGCTTGTCCGCTTGGGAAAGCTGGCCTTCGAGTTCCACGCGCTCGGTAATGTCGTCCATTATGACGAGGCGGCCGATGACCTGGAACTTGCGCGTAACCAGCGGAGCAATGGCAACGTTGACCGTGCGTGTTTCTCCCGCAGGCGTCTTGAGCCGGAACTTGTAGAGATTGTTGATGCCGGCGTTTTGGCGGACGCGGTAAAACTCCTCGACAAACTCCGGTGGGAAAACGGTCTGTACCGGCTGGGTGAGAGTCTGCCATCGCGGCATGGCGTACATGACTTCCATCTGTGCATTCCAGCTCTCGATGCGATCTTCCATATCGAGCGCCATGACGCCCACGTTGATCGACTCGACGATGTTCTCGTTGAAATCTTTCAGGCGCTCATACTCTGCGACTTTTTGTTGCAGAGAGGCGTAGAGGCGTCCATTCTGAATGGCGATGCCGAGATATCCGCCGAGCGTTTCGAGCAACTCGACGTCTTCGCTGGAGAGGAAATCGCCCTGCGCGGTTTTTCCCAGGCCGAGAACTGCGATGGTTTTCTGCTGGGCGCGGCAAGGGATGTAGTAATTGAGATCAAGCCGGGCGATCGATTCCTGAGATCCCGCAGTCTCGCGCGGCACCTGGTGCGTGTTTTCAAAAAAGAGGTGCCCGGCCTGCTCCGGGCGCGGGACGCCCAAAAAGGTGAGATCGAGCTTTCCGGTCGGTCCCATGCCCACCGACTTGGAGAGAACAAACTGCTCGGGTTCCTCCCCGGTGCGCAGGAAAATTGCGATGCGGTCGACGGCTAACGTGCGCCCGAGGCGATCGATGACCGACGAAAGCAACGCATTCAAATCGGTTTCGGAACTGAGTTCGCGCCCGAACTCGATCAGCGTTCGACGGTAGTCATAGCGTGTGCGGTAAAAGAACTGGTCCACGCGTTCCTGGATCCATTTGCGCACCGGGTCAAACAGCAACGCTGTCACCACTACGGCCAAGATGAGACCCATCCGTCCCGTACCGGGCTGCTGCATTTGCACCAATGTGGCCACGCCAGCAACCAATGCAAAGTACATCGCAACCACGGCTGTAACAGCCAAGGTATAGACCACGACACGCTTGGAGATCAGGTCCACGTCCATCAGGCGGTAACGGAAGATGGCATAGCCGAATGTCAGCGGCAACAAACTCAGTGACAGCACCGACAGATTCACCACTACATCCGGCACCCAACCCATGGCGTGGAACACGTAAGACAGGACGTAGATGAGCGTATAAGGAGCGACGGCAAGAATCGTGCCGCGAGTGACCCATTTTAGCTGTTGGCGGAGGATGGTGGTGTTGGCGTGCCGGTAGCTGTTCCACAGCACGGTTGCGGCCACCAGGAAGAACACCGCGCCGTAGGAAAGGTCGAGCCGATCCATCCCGCGGCTCAGGCGTCCAGTGGCTTCCAGCAGGCGCATCGCGGTCAAGCGCGTGGCGAGGAGCAAAGTTCCGGGCAGGTAGATCAGCGCAAGAATCCAGGGATGCTTCCGCACCATGTTCCGCCTCTCGGGAAAGGTGAGAACAAAGTGCAGGAAGAGGGCGGGCTGCAAGACCCACGCGACAACGTTGCTCCAGTAGATGGTCCAATCGAAATCGTTAAGCTTGCCGGTGTACTTGAAGGAGTACGCGATGAAGGAAACCAGGCAGAAAATGTAGAAATGCGTGGAGCCGGGCGCTGTCCAGCGGCGGAGAAGGACGTACACCCCAATGCCCAGATAGATCAGGGCAATCAATCGGAGCGAATTGTTCAGAGACTGGTCGGCCGGAGCCAGGATGATGTTGGAATCGAGTGTAACGCCCTGGCGGATCAGCGAGTAGTTCGCTTTCGACCAGATACCAGTGCTGTAAAGCTGTCGGTCCAGCGAAGCAGTGTTCTTGACTTCCTGGCCATTCACCGTGACCAGCAGATCCCCAGCCTTGATTCCCGCCTTGGCTCCCGGCGAGTTTGCCTTGACCTGATCGGCGAGCAACCGGCCATGCGCTTCCATCCATTGCACGCCGTCTGTTGGGGCTGTTACTCTCTGCTCGGCTTGGAAATTGAAGCCAGCGAAGACAACGGCAGCTACTGTCAGCAAGAACAGCAGGACTGCAACAAAGCGAGCTTGGCTTTCCCGGTTCATGGACTTCTGCACTGGCCCCGAACCCTTGGAGGGCTGGATGGGCGTAGATACGTGGTTCCGCTGATCCTCAATGAGCAACTTCGCTGCCATGTTGGGTCCCCGCCCGGGTACGGTTAAGTCCCACAGATAAAGGAACTTCCGAAATTATAGACGCAGTTTCGAACACCAGCTATGCATTTTTGGAGGTTTCTGTGAGATTTCGTATTTACATTGTCTTTGAGATTCTTGGGCTTACAAAGAAACGTTTATTTGACGGATTTGCGTCCCATCGGAAATATGATGATCGAACAGCCGATTCAGGATGTTGTAGCAAGGTACGAACTTCTCTGCTTCAGGGGTAGACCGCCAAAATATTGAATCAAAACAAAATGTGGATTGCAGTCGTAGCGGTCGTTTTGTCAATTGCGCCGTGTCTGAAGGCCTTCGATTTGGCACGCAGATGGTGCGATGCGGCGCGATCGACCACGTTTACTTGTATTACTCGCCAGATAAGAACGCCAAGTTGCCCGTCATTGTGTTATTGCACGGTGCCGGCGACCGGGCGGCGAACATGATGGACACATGGAAGAAATTTGCACACAAACAGAAAATTGCAGTGATCGCTCCTGAGTTGCCCCGCGACCCTAAGTTTGAAGACGCCGCGCAACAGATATTTCGGTGCGTAGTCGAGGACGCTAAGATGTTGGTCGGCATCGACCCTCAGCATGTCTATCTATTTGGGAATTCCATGGGAGGATATCTGGCGTACGACGGAGCCATGTTCGAGTCGAAATATTTCGCGGCGATCGCCGTGCACGCCATGCGGATCGCCGACGAATACGAGTGGATTGTCGGTCGCGCGCGGAGGAAGATTCCTATCGCGATTTACATCGGCGACCATGATCAGTTTTTTTCGCAGGGAGAGTGCGCCGAAGACGCGGGACCTTCTGAAGAAGGCGGGCTTTCCAGTTCACTATGTGGAGTTAGATCATCACGATCACAACTACTACGCGCTGGCGGATGAGATTAACGCGGACGCGTGGAAGTTCTTGAAGCAGAACGGGCTGCCGGACTAGCGGGCTACTCTTCGTTGTCCTCAGAGAGGGGTAGGAGGCCATTCAATACTGCGCACGACCCTCGCCTCGAAAAGAACGCCATTCTAGAAGTGGAAGAGAAACGAGATCGCCCCGAGCCATGCACCCACGATTACCAGAATCAGACCCGGTATGATTTGCAGGGCAAAACGTTTGCCACCGCTGCTGATGGCGACCACCATTTTTGTGACGGTATTTGTGGTCAGCCCGGCAAGGATTGGAAGCGCGCTCTCCTGCGCACTCAGTTTGCCGGATGCAACCAAGGTCGCTACTGCCACAGCGGGGGAATGCGTGTCGGCGAAGCCGGCAGCCGCAGCCGCAGCAATCACTCCCGATCTCCCAAGTTTTGCGTCGAGTACAGCCGAAAGCAATTGCAGCACAGCGATGGTAGCCGCAAATATTAACGTCGTCTTCAGGCTGAAAACTCTTCCAGCCGGTGCTGAAACGGGTACTCCTTTTCGGCTATTCCTGAACGTGAAGAATGCCCCATAAACAATCGCCGCAAGCCCTGCTCCGATTAGGGAGTTCTTCAGTACAGAGAGCACAGGCCAACTCGTCGCTGCCAACACGACTGTCAACTGAATCGTTGTGGCAACGGTGGAAAGCACAGCGCCGGCGAGCGCAGGACGCGAAAGCAACGGTTCCTTTCGTGCCTGCGCTCCCATTGATGCAATCGTGGCAACGCTCGATACAAAGCCAGAGGCCAAACCGGCTGCGGGAAGCCCGTACCGCGGACCGAGCAGGCGCACAGCGACATGGCCGAGGGAACTGATCGACATGATCAAAATGACGATCTTCCAGATTGTCCGAGGGTTGATCGCATTGAACGGCCCCACGTATCGATCAGGGACTAACGGAAGTACCACCAGCGCGGCTGCAGCGAAGATGAGGGCATCCGATAGTTCGTCCTCGCTGAGCACATCCCGTATGAAATGGTGAATCTGGTCTCGAGCGATGAGCGCGATTGCTACACTCACTGCAAGGGCGGAAGCAGTCACCGGATCTTTCAGAGCATATCCGCCGAGCAGTACGGTCAACAGAAGTGCGGTCTCGGTCGTCAGCCCAGGATCCTGTTCTCCGGTGCGAACGTATCCGATTACACTCAAGCCAGCTATTCCGAGAAAGGTTATCGCGAGGAGAGGTACTCCCCCCAGTGCCAGGCTGATACCGCCTGACAGAGAAGCAAGCATGAATGTCCGGATACCGGCCGGGGAGCGCACTGGGCCCTCCCCTTTGCGTCGCTCCCGCTCCGCGCCGATGAGCAAGCCGATTCCGAGAGCGGCTGCAAACTTGTACGCAAGATCATAGATGCCCGGCGTGCGATGTTCATTAGCCTGGATCGTGGGCTCGCGAAGCCGCTCGGCTAGAAAGCACTCCTAAATGGCGAAAATAGGGTCTGGTGCGATTGTGTGCGCCGGAAGGCAAGCTTTCAGTGACTCGAATCACGGGGGGATGCCGGCGGCCTATCAGCCGGCCTTGCGCTTGTTCGCCTGCGAGGGCTCGGGATCATCATCCCACTCGAACGAGAGAGCGCGAGAGGTGGTCTCGATCTGTTCGAGTTCTGGGATGTCTTCGGCGACCGAAGCTCCGAGTTCAGCGAATTTGCGTGCGGAAACAAGCACGCGGTTTTCGAGCGAACCCACGGCTTGGTTGTACGCTTCGACGGCTCGATCGAGATTGGTTCCGACTCCGGTGATGTGTCCGGCGAGTTTGCGCAAGCGCTCATGAAGTTCTTTTCCGAGAGCACTGATCTGCTGCGCGTTCCGCGCCAGCTTCTCCTGATTCCATCCGTAGGCTACAGCCTTCAGCAGCGCGATCAAGGTGGTGGGCGATGCCGGAATCACGCGTTGCAGCACACCCTGTTCGATCAGTCCGGGATCCTGTTCGAGAGCGGCACTGAAGAAGGTTTCGCCGGGAAGAAACATGACGACGAATTCAGGCGTGGCCTCAAACTGCTCCCAATAATTTTTGCCGCTCAGAGTCTTCATGTGGTCGCGAACCTGGCGGGCATGGTTGGCGAGGCAGGCACGGCGGGCTTCTTCGTCGTTAGTTTCGAAGGCCTCCAAAAAAGCCTGCAGCGGCGTTTTCGCATCGACGACGACGTTCTTGCCGCCGGGCAACTTCACGACGAGGTCGGGGCGCAGGCGTCCCGTTTCGCTGGTGATCGTCTCCTGCTCTGCGAAATCGCAATAGGACATCATTCCGGCGATCTCCACGACACGGCGTAACTGAATCTCTCCCCAACGGCCGCGGACGTTTGGAGTGCGCAGGGCGCGCACCAGATTTCCAGTTTCCGATTGAAGCTCCTTTTGCGTGGTAATCAGCGACTGAACCTGCTCCCGCAAGACTCCGTACGCACCAACTCGCTCCTTCTCCATCTGCTGAATCTGCGCGTCTACTTTGTCTAGCGATTCCCGAACCGGCGTGACGAGGTCGGCAACAGCCTTTTGGCGGGCATCAAGATCGCCCTGGGCGTCGCTCTGAAAGCGCTTTAAGGTTTCTTGAGCAATCTGCAGAAACGAAGAATTGTTGCTCTTGAGTGCGTCTGCGGCGAGCGCCTTGAAGGCATTTTGTAAGTCTGCGGCGGCGCGATCCCCAGCTTTCGTCAATAATTCGATCTTTTCGGTGCTGGTCTTTCGTTCGGAATCGAGGGCCGACTCGAGCCGTGCACGGCTCTCCACAAGTCTTCGCTGATCGTCCAAAAGCCGCGCCAGATCAGCCTTTGCGGCCGCTAATTCCTTTTCCATCAATGACAAACGGGCCTGCAGCGTGGCCGAGCGCGAGCGTAGCGCCAGCCAAGCAAGCAAGCTTCCAAACAATAGGCCAATGACCCCACTGGTCCCTAGTTCCATAGACGCAGGTAACTACTTTCTCCGTGTTCCGGCTTCTAGCCTAGCACCAGCAGCAAGTTTGAGCCCGAGCGACTTTGAGCCGGGAACGGCCTGAGTAAATACGATCCCTCCCAGGATCTCGTCAGTAGGCAAAAACTGGATGCATAGAGCCCCCAGACTAGTCTTGGCGTTTCTGCTCGGCACCGGTGTTGCGACCGTCCAGCCGGCCACGCGTCTCATGGCTTCTGCAGCGGAAGTCGCCGAACCCTCAGGACCGCCCGCTCAAAAGGCCACGCTAAAGCCCGCCGCCGCGAGTGCAGCCGACATTCCATTTCGCGACGCGGAGCTCCCTGCGGAACAGCAACTTCTTGTGTTGGCGAACCAGGCACGTCAGCAGGCCGGAGCGCCTGCGCTGACGCTTGATTCTGGTCTCTCGCAAGCGGCTCGCATACATGCGCAGGCCATGGTGGAGGCCCGCGAGCTTTCGCATCAATTTAAGGGTGAGCCCTCCCTACCCCAACGTCTGGCAGCGACTACGCCCCTGCAACTGGACCAAGAGGGAGAGAACGTTGCCCTCGACTACGACGCCGAGCATGGTCACGAACATCTGATGCTTTCCCCCCCGCATCGCGCGAACCTGCTCAATCCGGCCTACAACGTGGTCGGGTTGGGCGTGGTTCGAAGTGGCGATCGGCTCTACATCGTGCAAGACTTCGGCCATGCCCTCCCCAACTATTCCGCTGCGGAAGTGAAAGATCGAATCGCAACGGCGGTTAATCAGGTGCGGAGGCGCGCCAGCCAGCCGGAACTGCAGCGCCGCGATCTGCTCATTGCCGACGAAGCTGCCTGTTCGATGGCGCAAGCCGACAAACTTGGAACCCTCCCGGTGAAGAAGTTGGCTGAGAGATTCACAGTGCTGAGCTACAACAGCCTGCGTCCGGAATCATTACCCAACGGAGCAACTCACGCCATCAGCAGCCGGAACCTGCATAGCTTTTCAGTGGGCGCTTGCTACGGGCGAACCGACACCTATCCGACCGGCGTATATTGGGTGGTGCTGTCGCTCGAGTAATAAGAAATATTGTTTGCGAGGGCGGCGTTAATAAATTCCTTGTATTCTGCAAAGAAATGTAAAACCTGTGGCTTTTTTTCTACAGGTGCGCGATGCTAAAGCACCGTCGCCAGTTTGGTCAGACAGCCAATTGACCGATTGACACGCCGTCTTGGTGTCCCTTCCATTCTGGCTTTTCGTTTCCAACCACAGACCTGTTTGTTCGGAGATTTGCGCCATGCTTCGTAGAGGTATTTCTTTCCGTGCGATCCACGCTCTGATTTTGGGGCCCGTCTTACTATGCCCGGTGGTCGCGACTGCCCAAAACCATGGCGGAGGCAGCACTGGTGGCGGCGGGATGTACGGAAGTGTTTCCGGTTCCAATCGTCCGACCGGGTTCGATGAAAAGGACAGTCTGAAGGATTTCCACCTGGCGATGGCGGTGCAGGCGAGTGGCCCACAGATCACAGAATTTGAGGCCCTGGTGAAAGATACGGAGGCCGCAAAAGGCGCGCTGCAGCCGCTGCTGCAACAAACGAGTAATGCGGAGGAAGTCACAAAGAGGAATACCGTTATCGGCCAGTCTCTGGAGAAAGCTCGCAGTGAGAACAAGAAATGGCTGGACGGATTTTCCGCCGAGCAGAAGTCAGGATTGAAGGAACTCATCAAACGTTTTGCGAAGGCAGACTCCGACGTCGCCCAAGAACAAAGCAGACTCGATCAGACCGTTCAAGTCGTGAAGGCCGGGCCCGAGGTCGTGGCCCGAGCGCAGAGTCTGGACAAAGCGTTCGCAGATTTTTCCAATCAGCAAGTCGCATTAGGAAGGGAGATGGGCATTACGCTGGCCCGCGGGCAGGATCTGACGTTCATTCTTCCGCCGATGATTCATCCCGTCAATGTTGAGAATCGGACGATCGCGGTCTCCGTTTCTGGAGAACTTGCACAGGTGTCGGCGGAAAATGGCCAACGGACGTTGCGGCTCGCACTGATTGCCGATCTGTCGGACTTGCAGCAAAACATTGAAGAGTTACTGCGCGCCCAACTCGATAGCTCGAACCTTTGTGGACAGCGGGTCGCGATTCAGCAGGCAAGGCTGACTCCTTCGAGTCCGGCGAGCTTGGTCGTGGTCCGTTTGCATTTTGAGCGCTGGACCTGCACTCGCATGATGGGTCAGCAGACATCGAACGAACTGTCGGAAGGCGATGGTACGGTTGAAATAAAACTCGTTCCTTCCGTGGACAAGTCTGAGTTGAAGTTGACGAGCACATTCGGACGCATCGACGCCAAAGGCATGCTGGCCGAGTCGCTACGCTCAGGATCTCTGGGCGACGATTTGCGCGATAAAGTCACCGAGTGCCTTCTTGCTGCCATGCGAGGTGGAACAGACTTTAAGACCGCGCTTCCTCCAGCGGTGCAGAACTACGCCACCATCCAGAGCGCAAAATTCCAAGATGCCGGAGTCGGCAGTTTGAGCGTTGTGGTGGGCGGGCAGGTTCAAGTCTCGAACGAGCAGGCGAACCAACTCGCCAGCCAGTTGAATCACGCACTGTCGGCGCAAGGTAGCGCGGGACGCTAAACGAAATCTTTCGACCTATCATTCTTGAGCAATCTCAGTCGTGTGCTACTCTGACTCTGCCCTCCGTCTGCGGTTCCAATCATGGAATCCACGGCTCACGTGCGCGCAAACCTGCCTCGGTCCAACGCCATTCGCATTGGCACGGCCGGCTGGTCTTATAAGGACTGGGAAGGCGTCTTCTATCCGTTGGGAATGACGGGGCGGAAAGTCCATCCGCTCGAATATCTGGCGCGGTTTTTTGACACCGTCGAGATCAATACTTCGTTTTATGGACCGCTACGTGCCGAAGTCGCCAAGGTGTGGTGCAGGAGAGTTGCGGCGGTAAATCCGGGCTTTCTGTTTACGGCCAAGCTCTATCGCGCGTTTACGCACTCACCGATTGCGGTGATGGAGCCGACCTCCGCCGCGACGATCCGCCCAACCGACGACGATGAAGCACGCACCCGCGAAGGACTCGATGCACTGGCCTCTGAGGGACGTCTGGGTGCTTTGCTCATCCAGTTTCCCGTCTCGTACAAAAACACGTCCCTGAATCGCGAATATCTTGACCGCTTATTGCGCCAGTTCATCGAATATCCACGAGTGGTAGAGGTGCGCGACTCAAGCTGGAACAATGCCGAGACGCTGGCGGCCTTCGCGCAACAAAATGTCGGATTCTGCAATATCGATCAACCGGTTCTCGGGCGCTCCCTCGCGCCCACCGAACATGTGACTGCGCCGATCGCTTATGTGCGCCTGCATGGGCGCAACTACGACCAATGGTTCGACTCCGATAATCGCAACGATCGCTACAACTATCTCTACAAAGAGAAGGAGCTCGAAGACTGGAAGGGAAGAATCGAGAATGTTGCCGATCGCGCGCAGACGACTTATGTGATCACGAACAATCACTTCGAGAGCAAGGCCGGCGTGAATGCGCTGGAACTCAAGGCGATGGTGACCGGGAAACGAGTGGCAGCTCCGCCGACGCTAATCCAGAAATATCCGGAGCTCCGAAGATTTGCCGATCCGGCGGAAGACTCGGGCGATCCCGCCGATCCGCCTTTGCCGCTACGCGCCTAAGGGACTAATTACCGCGAGTTAGTGCTTCACGGGAACTCCGTAATGTGAGGCGACCAGGAGCCACTTCCCGGCTTTCTTGATCCAAACATCGGTGAATCGGTCTCGAAACTCGTAAGGCTTCTCTTTGTCCTCTCCACGCTCGTGATACATGCCGGTTAATATCGCAGTGTCTCCGTGAAGCCGAATCTTCAGGTCCGACATTTCGACCACGTCGACTCGAACCGAAGGCGTCGCACTATAGCTGATGTAGCCCGTCTTGCTGTACGTGCTGCCATCCTCAAAGGTGATCACAAAGTCTTCATCCAGAAGCGACGCGAGAAGATCGATCTGGCGCTGCTTGTAGGAATTCATCAATTTGGTTTCCAAAGCTCGAACCTTGGCGACGTCGGAATCCTCTTGCGCTAGATTCGGAATCGCCAAAATCGCGACCGTACACGCGATCAAAACCCAACGCGCATTTTTTCGCATGTTCTTATGTCTCACGATTTGTCAGCAGAGAACAAGTTCATTGTCTGGCCCTCGATGAGGAATTCTGGTGCTACAGCGTTACACTGGAGCACTTCGAAACGGAGATTTCCAATGGATCGACGAGTTGTAGGGTTTGTGTTGGCCACACTCTTGTGCGGGGCTGTCTTGAGTTCTACGGCGTGGGCGCAGAAAGGCGACGTGGACGCCGAAGGGCACGCGTGGTGGCAGCATGCCGTGTTCTACGAAATCTATCCCCGCAGTTTTGCCGACAGCAATCATGATGGTATCGGCGACATCCCAGGAATCACTTCAAAACTCGACTACCTGCACTGGCTGGGCGCCGACGCGATCTGGATCGCGCCCATGTTTCCCTCGCCGCAAGTGGATTGGGGATATGACGTTTCCGATTATTACAATGTGAACCCGGACTACGGCACGTTGAACGATATGGATCGCTTGATCGCGGATGGGAAGCAGCGCAACATTCGGGTGCTGCTCGACTTTGTGTTGACGTATACCTCCGATCAGAACAAGTGGTTTCAAGAGGCGAAGTCCTCACGCACCAATCCCAAGCGCGATTGGTTTATCTGGCGCGATGGCAAGGGCCCGGGGCAGCCTCCGAATAACTGGACGTCGCTCTTCGGCGGCTCAGCGTGGCGCTTCGATGCCGCCAGCGGGCAATGGTACTACCACTACTTCTATCCGCCGCAGCCCAACTTTAACTGGCGCAATCCCGAGGTGGAGAAGGCCATGTTCGACGTGACGCGCTGGTGGTACAAGCGCGGCGTCGCCGGATTTCGCCTCGACGCGGTCGACGTGATGTATGTCGATTCGCAATTTCGCGACAATCCGGTGGTCGGCACGGAGAAGAATGCTCTCGGCGATCCCGTCGAAAGGGAGGTCTACGACAAGAACCAGCCCGAATTGCACGGCGTGCTCCAACGTTTGCGCAAAGTGGCCGACGAATATAACGCTGTGCTGATCGGGGAGACATGGACCGGCGACATCGCGCAATTGAAAGCCTATTACGGCGAACACGACGACGAAGTCCAGATGCCCATGGACTTCATGTTCACGACGATCAACAAACTCTCGCCTTCGGACTTTCGCAAGCAGATTAGTTGGGTGGATGGTTCAGGCGAATGGCCGGTTTACGTTCTGAGTAATCACGACATTCGCCGCGTTTACGATCGCTATGGCGATGGCCAGTCGGATCGCCACAGCAAGGACCAGATCGCCAAGCTCATGGCCTCGCTCTATCTAACCCTGCGCGGCACCGCCGTCATGTATTACGGCGAAGAGATCGGGATGGAGAATAACGATCCCAAGCGGCCGGAGGATGTGAAGGACTCCCAGGGCAGACTGGGCTGGCCCAAAGAAAAAGGCCGCGACGGCGAACGTACGCCGATGCAATGGAGCGACAGCGTCAATGCTGGCTTCAGTTCCGCGACTCCATGGCTGCCGGTGGACGAGCGTTACAAGACCTACAACGTCGAGACGGAGAAGAAGGATCCGCAGTCGATTCTGAACTACTATCGCCGCCTGCTGGAAATGCGGCACACCGATCGCGCATTGCTTGATGGCAAGTACGTAGCACTCAATGAATACGACCCAAACGTTCTTAGCTATTTGCGCAGCTACAAGGGCCGCAGTGTGTTGGTGGTCCTCAACATGAGTGACGCACCACAAAAAGTCAGCTTGGCTTTGAAAGGCATCCCGGGAAAATCAGGAAAGACCCTGCTGTCTTCGTTTGCGGCGCCGGAGAGAATGAATGTCAGTGAGATTTCCGTGGAGCCATTCGGCGCATGGATTGCGGAACTCGAGTGAAGATCTTGACGGACGAGTGAGTACCGGCGACGAGGAAACGTAGAACGCCAGTACGGATTCGAGGATGGGCAGTTCTGACTGCGGTTATGCACCTACCGCCGCGTGATCAGCGAGGCGGCGCTTGTTATAACGCAAAGCGACATTCATGAAGACGGTGCCGAGGGACGTTTCGAAGCAGATCATCAGAGCCTCGACGTCTTCACTGGTCTTGTCGCCCTCTTGCGCGGTGAGCAGGAGCGGGGGATGGACTCGGAAATGGAATCCCTGGTCGTTGAGCGCCGAGATGGCGTTGCCGACGACCTGGTTTGCCAGTTCGAAGATGGTTTCCTTGATCAATGCATCTGACTCGGGCAGTTCGGCGCCGGCATAGTGGCTGGCCACTTTGACGGCCGTCTGCGGCTCGAGGTCGAGAATGATCCGGCCTTCAATGTCGCCCGTCAGTGCAATCATGCCCGCCACGCCTTTTCGGCGATAGGCGTCCTCTTCCATGGTGAGGTTGCCCACCTTGGTAGTGCCCTGCAGGCCCTGCGACAACACGGCGTCAGCCGCGTTGATGAAAGGCTGAATCAGTTCCATCTTCATCGAGTTAGACTCCCGCTCCGGCCGCGTTGGCTACGGCGCCGTCTTCGCCCAGCACATACTTGATGACTTCGTACAGGACTTCCGGCTTCACCGGTTTCTGCACGAAATGGCGCGCGCCACGCTGCAACGCCGCCACAATGTTTTCCTGATAGCCCACCGACGACACCATGACGATGCGGGCTTCCGGATGCGACTGCACGATCCGTTCGGCTGCCTCGATCCCTTCCATCTGCGGCATGGTGATATCCATGAGCACGATGTCAGGATGCGTGCGGTCGAACTCGCTGATGGCGGTCAAGCCGTCCCCGGCTTCAGCCGCCACCTGCCCGCCGAACGTTTCGATCATGCGGGCCAGGTTCTTGCGGGCAAACACGGAGTCGTCCACGATCAAGTAGCGGACCGGCTGACCGTCTTTGCTGCGTTTCACTGGTGCAAACTGCTCCATACAGACCTCCCCTTCCTAACTTGCATATCATGCCCGGCTCGTCCCGGACCAGATAACGCTGGTCACGGTCTAACCGTGCCCAAAATCTTAGTTTCCGGCGCGCACTGCCCGGCCGGACACAACTTCCGATCCGTTCCGCCCGCAGAGTGCCTGCAGCGTCGCCCCCATCACGTCTAATCCGACCACACGGACGGCGTATCCCCGTTCGATGGCCGCCTTCGGCATGCCATATACCACGCAGGACTCTTCGCTCTGCGCGATGGTCATGCCGCCTTCTTTCTTTACGATCCCCAAACCCTCGGCACCGTCGTCGCCCATTCCTGTCATCAGCACGCCGATGGCCTGCGACTTGTATTCTTCAGCCACACTGCGTAACAACACATCGGCGCTGGGACGGTGTCCGTTCACGCGAGGCTCATCGCTGAGCACCACGATGTCGCCCAGCGGAAGGCGTTTTACTTTCATATGGCGGCTACCCGGACAAATCAACACGCGCCCGGGTTGCAGCATGTCGCCCGATTGCGCTTCTTTCACCCGCAATGGGCAGACTTCGTCGAGCCGCCGCGCAAACATGTCGGTAAAGCCCTCGGGCATGTGTTGCACCACCACAATCACTCCCGGGAAATCGCCGGGAAGCTGCGAGAGCAAATATTCCAGAGCCTGCGGGCCTCCAGTGGAAACGCCGATCGCAACGATCCTGGTCGGGTTTCCTGCGGGAGTCGCGGCTTTTTCGGGCTTCGGCGGAACTCCAGGCAGCATCCGCGGCTTCAGCTTGCACTCGGACGCAGCCTTTACTTTGGCGATCAGTTCCTTGGCGATCTCGGCCATATGGGCCGAGGCGTCTTTGGGCTTGGTGACGAAATCGAACGCGCCGAGCCCGAGGGCCTTCATGGTGACCGAAGCGCCTTCCGTGCTATGCGAGCTGAATACGATCACCGGCACCGGCTGCCGCCGCATGATCTCTTTCAACGTGTCAATGCCGTTCATGCCGGGCATTTCAAGGTCGAGCGTGACCACGTTGGGCTTCAGTTCCTCGATCTTCTTCAGACAGAAGGTGCCGTCCATCGCCGTGCCGACTACCTCGATGGATTCGTCGGCGGCCAGCATTTGCGGAATCAGCTTGCGCATGAGGGCGGAGTCATCCACCACCAAGACGCGTACCGGGTTTTTCTTCGCGCTCGTGTTCACGTTTACGCTCATGCCTGGCCTCCCGGTGCGGTCGCGCTCATCGCCAGCCGCATGCGGTCGGTGCAAGTGAGCAAGAGACCCGAGTTGGCTTTTCCTGCTTCCTCCGGCCGCCAGCGCGCAACGTGTTCGACGACTGCGGGCAGGTTGAGAATCAGCACCACCCGTCCATCTCCCAGAATGGAAGCGCCAGAGACTAGATCGGTCGAGAATGTCTGGTCGTCCAAGGCCTTGATTACCAGTTCTTCTTCGCCTTCCAGCGCATCAACAATCAAACCGTACTTCCTCTCTCCCACTAATATGACGAGCACAAAAAGTTTTGACTTATGATCCCCGTCCGTGGCGGGGCGTCCTAGCCGTAGCAGCGGCAGAACCTGATTGCGAAGTTGCAAGACTTCGTAGTTGTCCACCTGGTGCACTTCGGATTCCGAAGTACGCGCAATCTCAAGCACTGCGTTCAGCGGGATGGCATACAAGCGCTGCTCGACCCAGAACAGCAGGGCTTTGATGATGGCCAGCGTGAGCGGCAACTTCATCCGGAAGGTAGTGCCCTGTCCGACGCGAGTCTCAACGCTGATCGAGGCTTTCAGCCGATGCAGGACGCTTTGCACAACATCCATGCCAACACCGCGTCCGGAAACTTCTGTGACTTGCTCGGCAGTGCTGAAGCCGGGTCGGAAGATGTAGTCGAGGGTTTCACTTTCGTTCAGCCGCGCTGCTTCTTCGGGAGTCGTCAGGCCCAGCTCGATGGCTTTGGCGCGAATCTTTTGCGCGTCAATTCCGCGTCCATCGTCCGAGACTTCAACGACAACCTGGTTGCCGTGGTGATACGAGTTCAGTCGGATCACACCCTGTGCTGGTTTGCCCAGTTTGCGGCGTTCCTCGGGAGGCTCAATCCCATGACTCACGGCGTTGCGGACAAGATGCGTGAGCGGTTCGGCGATGGCGTCGAGAATTCCCTTATCGAGATCGGTGTCTTGCCCGCTGACCGACAGTTCGACGTCACGGCCGCATTGCCGCGAAACATCACGCACCATGCGAGGAAAGCGGCGGAACAGTTGGTCCACCGGAACCATGCGGATCTTCATCACCGAGCGCTGCAGATCATTGAGCACGCGCGCCTGAAAAGCCATCGCGTCAGAGAACTTGCTGCGCAGCAGTTCTTTCGGATATCGCTTGGCGAATTCGTTGAGAGCCTGCTGCAACATGGACTTGCCAATAATCAGCTCGCCGACCAGGTTAAGCACGCTGTCAATGCGTCCCGCTTCTACGCGCAGGATGTTTTCTTGCATCGGGGCAACCGCTGTCTCATGCGTCGGGCCCGTTAGAGCTTCACTGGCTTCCGCTTCGGGCTCGGGTAGAGTTGCTCTGGCGGCTACGGCTACGGCATCGATTTCGTCGCCACGTTGTGCGACTGCCGCTGCGGCGGCCAGCATTAACTCAACCACCACTTCTTCGGCAATGGTCGGGATGCGTCCCTTGGCGGAGATTTGTTCGACTGTCTGGGAAGTGGCCAGGACGAATTCGACTTGCTTCGAGGCTGCCGGCGACTTCGCGTCTGGACGGACTGCGATGATCTGACCCACCTGGCCGAGAGCATTGTGAATGAGTTGGCGCCCGGCGATCGGCATGGCGCAATGCAGGTCGATCTTGACGGCCACGTGATACACGGTCAGACCGCTGCTTTGCGCCTTGGTCATCGCCAGCTTCTCGTACTCAGTCCAGTCAGCGACGGACTTTGCGGCCGCCCTGGCTGTAGCTTTCGATCCAGCGATCTTACGGATGCGGCGCGTCTTGCCACTTGCAGGGACAGCGGTGAGATCTTGAATTCTCTTGCTCAGACTCTTCGTCGAGGGTAACTTGCGTCCGGCGCGGTAAGCCGCGATCATCTCGGCGAAGACATCAGCGGCGGCAAAGGCAATCTCTGCGACAGCCGCTTGCGTGGCCGCTCCTTCGAGCGAAAGGGCATCCTCGAACTGGTGCGACAGTTCGCTCAACTCGCGCAGCCCACAGGCCGCCGAGTCGCCCTTCAACGTGTGCACCGTACGCCGGATCACGCGGACGATTTCCTCGTCGCCCGGTTTCTTCTCCAGCTTCAATGCTTCGTCATTCAGCGCCTGCAGCAGTTCCTGAGAGGTCTCAAAGAAGAGTTCCCGGAGTTCCGCGCCGCGCTCATCAGGGGGATTCGTCATCGTTACTCCCGCACCTCAAGCCGCTGGTAGGCTGTGCCACTGTCTTTGTGGACCATCTGAAATTTCTTGGTCAGCCCCAGCAGGCTTTCCGCATGTCCCACGAAGAGATATCCGTTGGTGTTCAAGCAGCGGTAAAACTTCTCGACCAGCCGTTTCTGCTCCGCTTCGTCGAAGTACATCATCACGTTGCGACAGAAGATCACATCGTTGCGCTGCGGCAGGTACTCCGTCTTCAGGTTATGAAAGTCGAAGTGGACCATTTCTTTCACTGGCTTCTTGATGGCATAGCGCTCGCCCACTTTGTCGAAGTAGCGCAGGCGGTAGCCGTAATCCACCATGGACATCTGATTCTCGCTGTAGGTGGCTTCCTGCCCAGCCCGTAAAACGGAGTAGCTGATGTCGCTAGCCAGAATTTCCACGCGCCACGGTGGCGGCACCAGAGGCTTGGGCAGAGGTAAGTCCATCGGCAGCGGATTGCGCAGGTAGTAATAGGCCAGAGCGTCGGTCACCAGCATGGCCAGCGTGTAGGCTTCCTGTCCCGTGGAGCAGCCTGCGCTCCATATGCGGATCGAATATTCGCGCCGCTTGCTTTTCTGCGCAAACAATTCTTCGAGCACAGTTTTCTGAAATAGATCGAGTTGCGCCTTGTGGCGGAAAAAGCTGGTTTCATTGACCGTGAGGTTTTCGAGCAGCTTGGCCAGTTCGTCCTTGCCCTGTTGGCTGATCAGCAGCCGGTAATAGGCGTAGAACGAGTCGGCGCGGCACTCTTTCAGGCGGCGCAGCAGGCGGTCCTGAAGAAAATGCGTCCGCCGCTCGTCGAAGTGCATACCGCACTCCTGGTAGACCAGCGCCTGCAGCAGCTTCAGTTCCGCGTCCGTCAATATGGGAGCAGGTGCTGCTCCAGATGTGCTCATGCGTAATCTCGTCCGATTTTCGAAGGTTTCAAAGTTTCAAGGTTTCAGAGTTTCAAGGTCTTTGAGACCTTGAAATCTTGCCACTTTGAAACCTTGCACTACTGTTACCGTGCTGCAGCCCCCCGCGCCTCGGGTTTCGCCGCCGCCTTCTTTTCGCCCGGTTCACTCTTCATCTGCTGCAGGCTGCCCGGGGCCAGCAGTTTGCTCATGTCGAGCAGAACTACGAGGCGTCCCCCAACCTTGCCGAGGCCGGTCACACAATTGAGACCGCCATCCTGAAAGACCGCCGGCGGCGCTTCGACGGCGTCGGCGGGAATCTTCAGCACTTCAGAGGCGGAATCCACAATCAGACCCGCCAGCCTTCCGGCATGTTCGACCACCAGAATCCGATTCTGCTTCTTGAGCGAAGCCTGCTTCTCTCCGAAACGTTTGCGCAGGTCCATCACAGAAACAATTTTGCCGCGCAGGTTGATCACGCCCTCGAGGTAGTCGGGCGCATCCGGCACGGCGGTAATCTCGGGCACCCGCACGATTTCGTGCAGGGATTTGATGGGCACGCCATAAGTTTCGCGTCCCACTTGAAAGCCCACGATATGGAGTTCTCGGCTCATATTTCCAAAGCTCCGGTTTCCGGCTCCTCAGACTGCAGGCTAGTACTGCGCTCCCGCGGCCGCGCGCCTGGCGTTGCGTCCCGTCGCATCGCCTCCACCCGCGTTGCGTTGTACTTCTTCGATGGCAAAGCGGTCGAGCGAATCGAGCAGGCCGCGCGACATCTTCGACATTTGTTCCGACGACGCCGCCAGTTCGGTCGAACCGGAGGTGGACTGCTGTACCAGCTCCCGCATCCGTTCCATGGCTTTGACCACCGCCTGGGCTCCGGAAGCCTGCTCTTCCACCGCCGAATTGATTTCGTGGGTAATTTCGTTGAGCCGCGTAGTGGCGCGCGCAATTTGCGACGAGCCGTGCGACTGTTCGTTGGTGGCCGCGCCGATTTCCTGCGCGAACTTATAAACCTCGGTGACGACGTTCGAAATCTTGCGCAGGGCACCATTCAGTTCGCCGCCGAGTTCAAGGCCCTCGTTGACGATTCCGGTCGAGCGGTCCATATTTTCGACCGCCTTGCGGGCTTCCTTCTGAATGCTCTGGATCAGTTCCGAAATTTCCTTCGTGGACTGGGCCGATTTCTCCGCCAGCTTGCGAACTTCGTCGGCGACGACTGCGAAGCCCAGGCCGTGCTCTCCGGCGCGGGCGGCTTCGATCGCGGCGTTCAGAGCCAGCAGGTTGGTCTGCTCAGCCAGATCGTCGATCACTTCGATGATCTTGCCGATATCGTCGGCGCGCTGTCCCAGGGCTCCGATGATCTCGCCCGAGGAGGTAATCGTGGTGTTGATGCGGTTCAGGCCGTCGGTAGCCTTCTCCATGGTCGCGATGCCAGAGTGCACTTCTTCGCGCGAACGGTTGGAGATGTCGAGCAGCACTTTTGCCGTATCGGCGACGCGCTGAATCGAGGCCACCATCTGATCGATAGAGGCGCTGGTTTCGCTGACGCTCGATGCCTGCACCTGGGTGCTCTTCACCATGTTCTGCACGTTGACGCTCATCTCGTGCATGGTGCTGGTGACTTCATCAATGGCGGAGGAAGACTGCAGGCCGATCTTGGCCGAGTCTTCCGATGCTCCGGCGACCTGGCTTGAGGCGCTGGCGACTTGAGACGATGCGTCGCGGACGCTGCGCACCAGTCCAACCAGTCCTTCCACCATCTTGGCGAACGCATTGCCCAGCGTGTCGTGCGAAGACCGGGGTTTCACTTCGACCCGCAGGTCGCCTCCGGCGATGGATTCGGAAACGCCCGCCATTTCCTTGAGGTAAGTGACCATCTTGGCGAACGTGCGCGCCAGTTCACCGATCTCGTCGTTGCGGTTGACGTCAATGTTGTGTTCGAGGTCGCCGGTGTTGCCGATGCCGCGGGCGACACTCATCAGGTTGGAGAGCGGTTCTGTGATGGATTTGGCGGTGCGGAACGCGATGAATCCGCCCAGCGAAAGCGCGAGCAGGGTGCTGGCCAGCGACACAAAGAAGGTCCCGTTGGCCGCCATTTCATCAGACTTGCGGCTCTCGATCTCGGCGCCATCCAACGCATCGGTAGAGTTCTTCACCCACGAAGAGGCGTCTTTTTGCAGGTAGTAAATCTGCAATTCGGCCACGGTCGCGTTGCCCGAGTCCACGTCCTTCCGCTTATCGATCAGCGGTTGCGCGAATTCCTTGCCCCAGGAAAGCTCCAGTTGCTGCACCTTGGTCAATGCGGTCTTGACCTGGTCCGAGATTGCCAGCCTCTTGCCCTCTTCCAGCCTGTCGTTGAGGGTGCGCAGACCGTCGTTCATGCGATCCACTTCGCGAGTGTCGCCGCTGAGCAGGTAATTGCTCAGGTACAGGCGGTTCTGCATCATCTGGAAGCGGACGGCGCTGGTGGCGTCGGCGAGAGTTTTGGCTGCACGCTCGCGCCGCACGGCCATCCAGTTCGCCAGGAACAGGAACAGGACCATTGCGAGGATGAACCCGAAACTCCAGTAAAGCTTCTTTCCTATCGTCATGCCCTTCTCCTCGGCGCCCAGCGCCGTTATCGCGGCTCAAACTTGAAATCAATTACTCCGGTGCTCTCGCCGGACGCCGGATCGAAGCGCCATTTCTTGGCGGCGTCTAGTGCGGCCCCGGCCAGAACCGGATGCCCCCCGACCACGCGCGCATCTTTCACGCTTCCGTTCGGCGAGACCACAACCTCGATCTTGACCGTGCCCGAAATGTTCATCTTCTTCGCCAGTTCAGGAAAAACGGGCTGTACCTTGCTCTTTGCCCGGCGAAGAATTTCGTCGTTTTGGGCCTGATTCTGTTGTGCAGTCACCTGAACCGGTCCGGTTGCTAAGATCAGGGTCATTACGGCGAATACAGCCGTCGCAAGTCGTCGAGACACAATCCCTCCTCGGCCTAGGAAGAAGCCGGTGACCCTGAACGTGCAACAGGCGGGCCACCCGTGACTTCTTGAAGAAACCGAAGTAATGAGCTGTATGTAGCTGTAAACGTGATGGTTATGCAGGTTTGCAAAAAGATCAAATCGACAGGCCGCGAGATTAGTCCAGTCTCATCGGGCCGTGAGAAGCTTTTCGTTCTCACTGTGAGACTCGTCTCACCAAAATCTCGGGATTTCACACAAAGGCACCCCCATTTCCCATTTCCCTTGACTCAAATTGAGATGACAGGTAGTTTCCCATTAGATTCAAGCACTTGTGAATCAAGAACACTTTCCTTCAAGTATCGTTGGAGCACTGAGCTTTTCTGGCAGCGGCCCCGTCGTTTCCCCGGAGACCAATTTCGTACCTGGCTCTGATGAGGCCTTTCAGAAATTGCTGCTGCGTATTGCTGCGAAGGCGAGTGAACGGTCTGACGCTAGTTCCCTAATCCATCTGTTTTGTCATGCGGCCCGCGAATTCTTTCAGGTCAGTGGGGTGTATTTCTGGCGGAGTAATTCCGGCGATGAGTTGGTGGGAGAGCAGGCCGATGGAAAACTTGCGGAGCGGTTCGTCGGGATTCGAATTCGACCCGACCAAAGTGCCGTAACTGCAGACGCCGTGCGTCGCCGACGAACGATCTTTGCCAATCACGTGGAATCTGCGATTTTTCCCGCCGCAGCGGAGTTCAGCGCGCGCTCGCTGCTAGCCGCGCCGCTCGTAGTGTTCAACGAAGTCATTGGGGCAGTTACATTTCTGCACGATTCCGATGACAATTTCTTTAACGAAGATTTTGCTGTGAAGGCGACCATCCTTGCTGGGCAATTAGGCAGCTTGCTGGAAGCGACGCGGTTAAGCGAGGCTTCGCGGGAAGAACAGCGGCGCGCCGAAATTCTCGCGGATGTGGCTCATGTGTTGCATGGCACGCCGGACGTCGCCGCGGTCATCGAGGCCATAGCCGACCGTCTCAGGCTTTTGTTGCGGACCAAGCTCGTGTGTGTGCTGTTGAGGCGGGAGGGTCCCTTTGAACTGCGCGCGGTTTCGGCGGAGACGCCGCAACTTGCCAATTCAGCGCGCGCCCGACATGACCGCCAGACCCTGCGCTTCGCCGCCGACTTGGCACAGCGCGCCGTCGCTGCCGGAGAACCAATCACGCTCTCGATCGGCGCTGAGGTGCACTCGCTCGGCAATCTGGTCTCTCCGGGGATGTTGATCGCGGCACCGTTGCGCACCTCGCGCACGCAAGGCGCGATCCTGGTTTATCCGCGGCAGGAAGGTATCTTCACTGCCGAAGAAAAAGCACTGGTGTCGGCCATCGCGGGCTTCGGCGCCGTAGCCGTGGCCCATGCCGAACTCTACTCTACCGCCCATGCCCAGGCGCACGAACTGCATCAACTCCTGGAGATATCCTCCCAACTTAGTTCGAGCGGCGATCTAGAGCATTTCTTGCAGATCTTCGTCGTCCATGCGGCCGACTTTCTTGGCTTCGGACGCTGCTTCATTGGAATGCTGGAGGAGGACCACTTCCGGGTTCGGTACGGCGTGGAAAAGGGTGAATCACGGCGCCTGGACATCACATTCCCGGAGGGCGTGGCTACGCAGGCATTGCGGACAAAAGAGGTTTTCTGGACCGATGAAGCCAGCCGAACTCCCGGCGCCAATTTTGACGTGATCGCCACGTATCAGGTGCACCAGTTTCTCGGTGTCCCGCTGCTGGGATCGAACGGACAAGTTCTGGGAATGTTCGCGGTGCTTGATCGCTTGGACCGCACGGGTATTTCGCAAGAAGACATTCGCCGCGCGCGGGCCCTGTCGAATCAGGCTGCGGTCGTGCTTGAAGTCGCGAAGAACCTGCATCTGTCGGAGCAGCACCGGCGGCGGGCAGAGGCTCTCATCGAACTCGCGCGCGAGATTGATGGCGCTTTGCGCCTGCCCGAGTTTGCCCGCAGGTTCGTGTGCAGGGCTGCCGATCTGACGGCTTCCAGCGAGGGGTTGCTGGCGGTGGTGCATGAGGGTCGCTTCCAGGTGGTTGCTCTACACACGAAGCCCGAGATGCCGACGGCAGCTGAAGGTCGAATCGTTACCACTTCTGACGGTTCCAAGGCAGTGTCTGCGAGCGATCCGCTGGTAGATCGCCTACTGCCCACTGGACTGGATCGCGTTCTGGCCACTGCGCTCGGCGAATTCGTCGCGCGGCAAACCACGACCGTTGTGTCGGGCGCGGCCGCCGAACTTCTTGGGAGCGAAGCCGCCTTGAGTCTGCAGTGGTCGGACTGCACCGTAGTGCGCCTCTCTGGAGTGCATGGCGAGTTGGCGGGATTGTTATGTCTTGCGGGACGTTCCAGCCCACTGGATCGGGAAGACCGCGTGTTTCTGGAAACCATGGCCGGCCATGGCGCGATGGCACTCGAGAATGCGCGCCTCTTCACCCGGATCGAGCAGTCGAACCGCCACTGGATGGAAATTTTCGACGCTATCGCTGATTTCATCGTAGTCCATGATCATGCGGGGAAGGTGCTTCGGGTCAATCGTTCGCTGGCCGGAATGATTGGCGTGCCGCCTGCGGAGTTGATCGGCGTTGACATGCGCTCGCTGCTGACGCTGAATAGCGAAGTTGCCCCCTACTCGTGCCCCTTCTGCCGCGCTATGGCGGAGGATCAGGACGAATTCGTGCATCCCGTCTTTGACCGCGCGTTTTTGGTCTCCACCTCGCGAGTGCATGGCGCTCACGATGAAGGTCTGCAGACCATTCATGTGTTGAAGGATATTTCCGACCGGCGCGAGGCTGAACGGCGCTACCGGGAGTTGTTCGACAATATTCAGGAAGGCCTGTTTTTCAGCACGCCCGGCGGACGTTTTGTGGAAGTGAATGACGCCATGGTTCGGATGCTCGGGTACACCAGCCGCGAGGAACTGCTGCAAATTGATATTCCCACGCAGCTTTATTTTTCGCCGGGGCAGCGCGAACGCCACTCCGAGATCATGAAGGAGAACGGTCACCTGCGCAATTTTGAAGCGACCCTGCGGCGCAAGGACGGTTCCCCCATTCACGTTCTGATCAATGCCTTCGGCATGTACGACAGTACGGGCCGGCTGCAGCAGATTCGCGGGCTGATGCTCGATGTCACCGGACTGCGTACCTACCAGTCGGAACTGCACCGCGAGCGCGACTTTTCCGGAAAGATTCTGAGCAACACGCAAAGCCTGATACTGGTTGCGGACACGGCGGGCCTGATCAGTTACGCCAACCGGCGCTGGTATGACGCCGGCTTCGAACAGCGGGAATTGCTCGGGCGTCCCTTGCTCGAGTTGGCCGCACCAGGGTTCGTCCGGCCACTCGCCGACGCGCTGCAGAATACCTTGAATGGCCAGCAGGTGGACAACCTCGAATTGCAGATCGTGCGTGTCACTGGGGCCGCCGGACAATTCTCGGCCAATCTAAGCCCCATGCGCGATGAGCAGGGAACCGTAACCAGCATCGTCGTTGTGCTCACAGATATTACCGATTCCGCCGTGCTGCGTGACAAGTTGGTGCACGCCGAAAAAATGGCCGCTGTCGGTCAGTTAGTCTCTGGCGTCGCGCACGAAGTGAACAACCCGCTCACTGCCATTCTCGGTTTCGCCGACCTGCTGATGGAAAATCCAGAACTGCCTGAGACTGCGCGAAAGGATCTGCGCGTGATTCTGCAGGAAGCCCAGCGCACCAAGCAAATTGTGCAGAATCTGCTTAGCTTCGCGCGCCAGATGCCGCCGCAGCGCAATGCCGTGCAGTTAAATGCCATCTTGCACCGCACCATTCAGCTGCGTTCCTACGATTTCAATAGCCATGGCATTGAAATCATTGAACATCTTGACGAGGAACTACCGGAGGTTATTGGCGATGCGCACCAGTTGCAGCAGGTCTTCCTTAACATTCTGAACAATGCCAACGACGCCGTGCACGAAGTGGGGCGTCCGGCGCGGATCGAGATCATGTCGACCAAGTCCGGAGACTCTGTCGAGGTTTCTTTCACCGACAATGGCAATGGAATCTCCCATCCCGACAAGATTTTTGACCCGTTCTTCACCACGAAAGAAGTCGGCAAAGGAACCGGGCTCGGCCTCAGTATCTGCTACGGCATCGTGAAGGAGCACGGGGGCGAAATTCTTTGTCACAATAATCTTGGAGGGCAGGGCGCGACCTTTATTGTCCGCCTTCCCGCAGCGTCTCACGCCGCTTCCCTGGGTGTGGCCGCAGGAGTTATAAAACCATGAGCTTACCCGCTCTAAGATCCTCTCCATTACCCGTCCTCCTAATCGAGGACGAGCCTGCTGTCATGGCCTATGTTCAGGCGGCCCTCGAACGCAGCGGATATCCAGTGGTTTGCTGCGAGTCGGGTGTCGACGCGCTGCGTTTACTCGAGAATGGATCGTTTCTCGGAGTAGTGTCCGACATGCGAACCCCGGGCGGCGTGGACGGTGGTCAGGTTCATGCCTGGATCGCCGAGCATCGTCCGGATCTGGCGTCGCGCATTGTGTTTATTACTGGGGACATCGCCAATGAAGAGACGGTCGCGACGTTGCGACAGACCGGAGCTCCGTGCGTGGAGAAACCGTTTCGGGTGCAGCAGTTTATTGATGTGATTTCGAAGACGATGGGGAAGGTACAGTGAACAGCGCAGTCGGCAAAGAAGATTTCCGCATTCGCCTGCTGATCGTGGACGATGAGCAGAGCATCCGCAAGCTCTGCGTTACGGTCGGCGAGGCCTTGGGTTTTGTCTGCCTCGAGGCGGAGAGCGGCGAGTCGGCTCTTGCGCTTCTCGAGGAGCAGCCCGCCCATATGGTCTTGACCGATATGGTGATGCCGCACATGTCGGGCCTCGAGTTTCTAGAGAAAGTAAAGAAGCTTTTGCCGCGAACCGAAGTTGCCGT
>Ga0207664_10000119_pt1 | contig 69251 bp, 88 predicted proteins | sample LARL83metaG_FD_184349 | JGI IMG/M metagenome (GOLD analysis project Ga0207664, IMG submission 184349) | Corn, switchgrass and miscanthus rhizosphere microbial communities from Kellogg Biological Station, Michigan, USA - LAR L8-3 metaG... | ecosystem: Host-associated > Plants > Roots >...
TTGGTATCCAGGTCAGGTATGGATTGATGACCTAATGTTCCCGGACATCGTAAGCGTGGACTTTCAGACTGCGGCATTGGACACGTTGTCCTTTAATCTGCCGTCCACAAGCGCACCGGCAGAGCTTCCGTTGCCCGGTACGGTATGGCTGTTAGGCGCTGGCCTGTTGGCGCTCTACAGGCGGTCTAAATAGGCTGCTGTACGGTGCTGGCGTTCTGGTGTATGCTGGCACCTGTTTCACCCGTAGTATATACCCTTTATAATCTGACAATTGAAAGCGAGCTATGGATACTCAAATCCAATCTAGACTCAGGCTGTACTCCCTCATCGAAACTCACCTGCGCAAGGCAGCGGCTGACGTTAAGCCAATCACAGCCAAGCAATTGCTGTCGATACCCGAGGTCCATCGGGCGGCTAACGGCAACATGAATGAAGTCCTCAATGTCCTGCGCACTTACGACAGCAAAGAAGTTCTAGTCAACTTCAGCGAGGCCAAAACTTCTTTCTCCGCTAGTCAACTTACCTGGAAAGATGACATGCCTACTCCAACATTCCGCGTACAAATACGGCGCACGAAGGCCGAGCGTGAAGCAGAAGCTGCTGGCGTCCACCGTGTGAAGCCTGCTCAAGCAGACCTCTACGCGGCCATGGGGCCAGACCATGTGCTGAACAAGCCCACCGGCCAGGAAGCTGGATACAAACCGAGCGGCGAGAAGGAGAACACTAAACCTGTACCAACAATCGGTGAACTTTCGGCCATGATTGTGCGACTCGGATATCAAGTCGGCATGCATGTTAACGAGTTTGACAAGATCACTCTTACTGTGACGGAGCAATAAGTGAACCTGTTCTACTTACACGAGGATCCGCAGATCTGCGCCAGCATGCACTGCGACAAGCATGTGGTCAAGATGATAATCGAGACTGCGCAACTTCTCAGTACGGCAGTTCGCACCATCGAGCCTAACGCACCGAATGTCTACAAGACAAGCCACCTCAACCATCCGTCGGCCAGATGGGTACGGGCGAATGCTCAGAACTATCGATGGGCAACGTTGCTGCTCAAGTTCCTAGGTGAGGAATACGAGCGGCGCTACGGCAAGCGGCATAAGACGATCCGTGAAGTCTATGGTTCCTTTGCCCAATACGAAGGACGCATGCCAGCGGGCGAGTTCTACCCGCCGCCGCAAGTGGTACCCGAGCAACACAAGCGTGACGATACGGTGGAAGCCTATCGTTCTTATTACCACGACAAGCTGAGCTTCATCTTCTACAAGAAGGGCGGCTGGCCTGAGTGGTTGGCTCAACCAGAAAGGGAAATCTAAATGTGTACCCGGTCAGTTGTCGAGATTGAAATGATAATGCAGACACTCGCTATCTTCAGTACGGTGGTACTGATTGTCTGTTGCCTCGGCATACTGGCCGGGATTCGCAAACACACCAAGAGGGAGTATTGAAATGTGGCTCTTGACCATCCTCATTTGGAACGTGCATGGGCTGGACGCGTTCACAAAAGAGTTACCAACCTACGATATCTGTAACGAGGTCGGCCACAGTTACCTCGTCATGGCTGGCAACAAGACCAGCGTCCAGTATCAGTGCGTCAAAATAAAATAGTTGTAATCCTTTCCACTCCGCAGTATAATGAAAGTTCACCAACCAACCTATACAGGATATAACATGAGCAACCTCCAACTGACCGTTACCCGCGCCCTGCGCAAGTTCAAAGACCGCACCTTTGAACTGCCTATGACTCGCAACTACGTGGCTGCATGGGGATTTACCGAGGCTATTCGTGAGATTCTGCAGAACGCCCTGGACAGCGAGTCGAAGTTCAAGTGGGACTACAGCGATAATGTTCTTCGCGTCATCAGTGAAGACAGTAAGCTAGATCTAAAATCCTTGCTCCTGGGCGGTACGACAAAGCAAAACGACGAAAATGCCATCGGCAGCTTCGGCGAAGGCTACAAGCTGGCGCTGCTCGTGCTTACTCGGCTATCTTACGATGTGAAAGTGTTCAATGCCGGTGTGCTGTGGACGCCATGCTTCAAGAAGTCGACCAAATTCGGCGAAGAAACGCTGCATATCGAAGAAACATGGGTCGAGAACCCGCCTAAAGGTCTCGTGTTTCAGATTGGCGGTGTGCCTGAATACCGGTACGAAGATATCGTCAAACGCTGCCTACCCATGCAGAACCCTTCCACCTTCGGCAAAGTACTGCACACCATCATGGGCGATATCCATGTTGACGTACCGGGTTCGCTCTACGTCAACGGACTGTTCGTATGCAAAACGGACATGCGCCACAGCTATGACGTGAAGCCTGAGTTTATCACACTGGAACGCGACAGGCAGACCATCAACACATGGGACTTGTACAATCTGTCCAAGGAAATGTGGTTTCTGACCGAGCGCTTCGATACCATAGCGGATATGATTGAGGCTGGTGCCCGCGATATGGTCTACGCAGAGTACGACACACCGGATGTGCTGAAGGATTTCTTGTACCAGCACTGGAAGAACAAGAATCCCGGCAAGATCGCAGTCAACAACAGCGAAGAGATGAAGCGTTATATCGAAAACGGTATGACCAACGTGGTGATTGTCACCCAATCCTACCATAGTATCCTTAACTCCAACGATGAGTACAAGGCTGGCGCTGTTGTGCTAAAGAAGGACACGCCTCAGGAGATCCTTCAGAAGTGGTACGACAGCATTCCGCAAGGCTTATTGCCTAATGATGTTGATGTAGCATTTGGCAATATCATGCGCAACGCCAGCGCCTGGAGGTAAATTTATAGCCAGTTGGTACCAGCGTACCAACTGGCCCATTTAAAACGCTTGGCGGGCCTGTCTGATAGCCCTGCTAGGCGTTTTAAATGGGCGCTTTGCCCGGTTTTGCGTAGGTGTAGCATGTATGCAATCTTAATTGAGCATGAACCTAAGTCACGGTGGAAGTATCCAAGTGACTGGACAGTAGTCAGCCCGACAAGAGTTGTTGGCATCGTACCCGATGGGGATTACTGGTACCAACACTGTAAGAGGTTTCCGACAACCGTAGCAATTAAACTGGAGGACTTACGCACTAGTCAACTCTAAAAGAAAATGGAAATTTCGCTTTACAGCAAGAATTTTCCTTGCTATAGTACTGTCTAACGGGATGCACATCCTGTTCAACTCAACCAATTACCGGAGAATCAATCATGGCACTCACCGCCGTTCTGAACGCAGCAGATCTGTCCCTCGCAGGCAAAGCAAACACCAAAGCTGAAATCGCCGCCATCGTTGGCGAGCAAGCCGACCAGTTCGTTCTGGTTACGCGCAAGGATTTCCAGCCGTCCGACCAGTACGCAACCTTCGACGAAATGCTCGGCAAGGTGCGCAAGGAAAAGCCAGCCGCTGAGCCGAAGCCAGCCCGCGCCGGCGTGACCCCAATCGAAGGCGAGTACCATCTGGTCAAGCCTTTCCCGGCCACCGCCGATGATCATCCGAAAAAGCCGATCTGGAACGCGATCGAAGCCAACACGGATGTCGCCGCAGCTAAGGCAGCATGCCCGGCCGAGAACCCGAAGCGCAAGACCAACGGCGTCTACACCTTCGCCAGCGAGTTCCGCTACTTCCTGAAAGCGGGATATGTGGCAATGGGCGCTGCTCCTGCCGCAGCCGACGAAGGCAACGAGCAACAAGCAGCCTAAGTCGACGTATTACATAGAGGCCTCCTTCGGGAGGCTTTTATTTTGCCTGTTACCTTGAGGTCATTATGCCAACGACGGAAAACCAAGAACTAAGGGACGCAGTCAAGCACATCAGCCACAAGTTCCGCACACCAATGAATGTTATCAGCAGTGCGGGCCAGTTGTTACAGAAGAGCGAGCTGACGGAAAAGCAGAGGGATTATATCAACAGGCAGCTACGAGCCATCGACACGATGACCAACGTACTGGATGAACTACTAGATAAGGCCGGTGAACCTACCCGGCATAGTGCAGAAGAATAAAATAAAGCCCGCAATTGCGGGCTTTTTAACGGGTCTGGGAGCCGTCTTTTACGCGGCCACGGTGCAAGTTGCCAGCAGGGTTGTTAGCCGGTCAAATTCCTTGGCCGCTGGCTTACCATCAAACATCGCAAGACGGTTGACAGCAGCCGTCGCCGCCTCCATCTCTTCCCACGTTTCGATAGCCTGAATGCTCTTAGCATTGTTCACGGCATCTTTCTCATTGTCCATAATTATCTCCAGTCAGTTACGGTTATGTTAGTGAGACGACCTCTGGTCTCAAGTTCCTTTGCTACCTCAACAAAGTTGTCGGCCTCAAAGTAGTTACCTATCTGCACAACGACAGGATCTTTCAGACCGAGCACCTTATCACGCTGATCAGCGAAGACCGCGTCCATTGGTGTACGACCAATGACATCCATAAAGTCTTTGAACTGCATCTGGTTCTTTGCCAGTACGACAAAGTTCCTTGGCAGCATCTTACCCAAGCCTTCCATGGCCTTCTCGCAGACCGGGCCTTCTCTACGCCCCTCCACTGTTATTTGAAAGTTGTTTCGCATGATTGACCCTGAGCATGTGTATGAGTTCAGCCTTCTTCACCTCAAACATGGTAAGCCGTTCAAAGGTGAAGGAGTTAAACTGTTGGTAGAATTTTCCTGGAACCAGGAAATATCGTCTCTCGTATGCGACCAATATAGCACATGTTACAGATTTTGCAAGCAACCTCGCAAAGAAGTTCTCTTGCTCAGACGATAAGGGATGGTTAAGCGAGGCAAACAATGAGGTATCTGCTTTCTTGGGCAGTACCTTCACACTCTTACACTCCACCCAACCTTGATGCCTGTTGGCGTCTTCCGCATACCACACATCCGGCATGCCTGGATTAGTGCTGGACTCAATTGCCTGAGCAAAAAATCCTGCTTCCTTCAGCAACAACATAAACCTCTGCCGCAATGCGCTTTCACGTGCCATGATTTGCTTACCTGTGGGCCAAATAAAGCCCGGTTTGGGTACCGGGCAAGGTGCCTGCGGCCTAAATTACAGGCCCGCCAAGGCGTTTAATTTACCCGGTTGGTAGGTTGGTACCAACCGGCCTTTTTAAATTGCTCAGTTAAGGTTGATAAACGGTTCAAGGTTGGCTGGACTGTAGTGATCCGGCTTAATAATCTTGCCGTTGGCGTCCTTTAGAATCTTGCCGTCCGTGCGCTTGCTGTCATTGCTACGGATGACTTCTTCCAGACCGTTCTCGACGTCGGCGCCTTGGGACATACCTGCACCTGTGGAAACAACAATCAGGTCAAGGTCGGCGTCCAGCATTTCCTTGCGGCCTTCCAACGTGGACAAGGCTTTGCCGACGAAGAAATCATGCTTGCCTTGTTTGAACTGCATGCCAAGGTTGTCCAGGATTTCAGCAATTTCTACCCGATCAAGAACCTTGAGCTTTTCAGCTAGTTCCTCGCACTGCAAGCCGACGTACATGGCCGACTGGCGCACGTTGACTTCAAAGGCTGTATTGCCAGCATCAACATTCCAGTTGATAATAGCGTCGATTGGATTCCTCATTGACCTGCCTCCTCGTTCAGGCGCTGTACGCCGTCTTGGTACGTTTTCAGGTTGATGTCCGTGGACAACTTGATTTCTGCCGAGCCGTACTTGCCGGTGCAGTAATTGATCTTCATGATAAGCTGTTCCATCAGTTCCAGCTTCTTCTCCAGATACACGGTCTTTTCCATAGCCATCATGCTTCCTTTCGTTGTGATGATTCATAAGCCTTTTTCCAGGCCACACGGACGTCGGTACGGGTCATCCCGTTCCAACTGGTTTTTGTGGATTTCTCCACGACTGTGACAAAGCCAGGATGCAGACCCGCTAACACATGAGCATCCTCCTTCATCAATTCTAGCGTGCGGTAGTTGCTGCACCCGCCTGCGGCGTTGCTGCTGCCGTGGTCATTAGCGTACTGATAGAACACAGCGTTTCGGTACCCGGCGCGAAGTATCTGGAGTGTCATATCCATATCTTCTTTGGTCTTGGTGCGGTCGAACCTGAAGCCGTTACTCCGGACTACGTCCAGGTCCAAGCCAAAGATACGCATGCTCCGACCCACCAACTTGACGTTCAGCGGTTCGTTCTGATTGCCTTCCCTGCTGCTGATGCCCACCATTGGGTACATCTCGAGAAATTCCAGCATGTCCTGGAACATTTGTTCGTGTTCCGCTGGCGTCATCTTGTACAGCTTCTTGGCCCCGGTTTCCTCTTTCCGTGTGAAGAACGTCAGATCGTCGTCCATTATGATCAAGAATCGTGTCAACACGTTCTCGATGAGCCACTGCCGCGTCGCCGTCAAGTTGGTAATCTCGGTAGGCAGCACTAGAAGCTGATTGGTTGAGAAACCCGCCGTCAGGTACTGCGGGTATTCCTGTTGCTGGACACTGAACAACACCATATCGCGTATCGACGGCGGCAGGTTGTTGTAGGTCACTTGCTTGTTGATCCGGCCGAGTGTGTTTATCACTATTGTTACGTTCTGCATCGTACTGCTCCTTAGTTAGTATGGGACGCTGTTCATTTTCTCTGATCCAAGCTTCATCTTCCTCCTCAATGCCGATTAAAGGACTCCAGGCAAGGTGGCCGCTACACCAATCCCAATGTCCTTTAATCTGCGTTCTTCCGCGCTGCAAGATGTTCAAGAGCTTTCCGCTTGGCGGCTCGTTTGCCGGAACGCGGCGGTCGTACGGGTTCAACCACCGTGCCTTCCCCGCGACGTAGCTCTTCGAGTTGTTCTTTGGTGTATGGTTTGACATAAGGTACCATTCCTGAATAAATGTTGAATTGTTGACGCGTCCACCCGGTAATGTCCATAATAGACAATATCATACGAGCTGACAGTACTGCATCCCTAGCCCAGACATGGCTCAATGTTGAGTGGCTTATGTCCAGCAGTTTAGACAATGTTCTGTTGGACACGGTCTGATTTTCTGCTAGGTCAGGATACAGATGTTCTATCAGTTTGTTGTGTAACCGCGTCGGTGTGTAAGAAGGACTATTGAGAACTGATTTGTTGTAAGCCTCAATAGTCCTTTTGCGTGGCTGGCTCATCCTGCTAACCCCCAATTGGCCCCACGACCTACGCTAACCAGCACCGGCACGTTGAGCTTATAAGCGTTGATCATGACTTCTTCCATTTCTCGAGCCGCTTCCTCATGCTGTGGATTACCGGTCTCAATGCTAAATCCAAGTTCATCATGCACCGTAACAAGAGGATAACCCAACACATCGTATATACCACGACGATGACCTTCAACCATGGCCCGCTTTGTGATATCTGCGGAGCTGCCTTGTAGAACAGCGTTTGCAGCAGCATGAGTATGAGCGCGCTTAACAGGTCCAAACCGATCGATGGCTTCCTGTTTATCTTTGAAAGCATATATCTCTCCAGGCTTCTTGTCTTCCTTACGGATGAACTTGGTTGACTCCCAGAAGTCAAAGCGGCGCTTCCGCTTGCCTATTGTGCGTATATAGCCCCGGTTGCTGGCCCGCTGCATAGCCGCTTCCATGAAGGCTTTGGCGAACGGTGCCTTTTGGTGGTATAGTTCGAAGATCTTCTTAGCTTCACTCATAGACAGGCCAAGACTAGCAGCGAGCTTAGTAACGCCCATCCCGTACACCAAGCCAAAGTTGATATTCTTTGCCTGCTTCCGAGTGACACCTGTGAGTTGCGCACACATTTCATGAAAGTCTGTGGCCGGGTTTTCAATATACTGTTCTCGTGCAACATCTGCAACGCCTCCGGGGAGGGTCGACGCAAAGTGTACGAGCAATCGGTATTCAATTTGACTGAAATCGTATCGCAACCACTCTTGCCCATGTTCCGGTAAAAACATGCCACGGCACTTTGCGCTGAAGTACGGATCTTTCTCCGGGTTGGGGATGTTCTGCAAGTTAGGTTTTGATGCACTAAGCCTGCCCGTAACCGTGCCATACTCGTCGCCCTTTAATTGATTAAACTGCCCATGCACCCGGCCATTGACGTTGGACTCAACAATGTAGCCCTTGATAAATGTGTTGAGGAAGTGGCTATACTTCTTGGCCTCACCCATGTCGGCCAGCATAGGGACTTGGTCTACGAACTTCGCTAGGTTCTTGGCGTTAAGGGCCGGGTTTCCTTTAGCAGTTCGAGGATAGACAATTCCAAGTCGGTCAAGCTCAGCTGCGATCTGCTTACTAGACTTTGGATTAATTCCGGCAAAGTTAGATTGCAGGTCATGGAGCTTGGCTGTCCACTCAATTTCAAGCTGATCTGCATACCCTGCATCAACTCGCACTCCATTGAGATGCATTCGGGCGAGGATAGGGAGTAGATCACTCTCCATTCTCCATAGGTCTGACATTTCATCTGCTTCCAGCTCCTTTATCTGGCCGTGTATCATTTCCAAGGGTAAAGCGACGTCCTCCTTTGCATACGGTGCAACCACGTGCGCGGGACATTTCCATATGAACGCTTTCTCTTTGCCCGGCTTGCAACCATAGTTTTGACGGATAAACGCCTCCATCGCTTCATCCTTTTTGCCGCGACCCAACCGCTTTTGAGCGATCGCCTCCAGGGAGTATTCGAACTGATTTTCATCAAGCAGCGGCTCGGCGACTTGAACGTCCCAGAAAGGCCCGGCAATCTGTATTCCCTCTGTCCACAGATACGCACACTCGTACTGAAGATTCGCACCCGTTTTAGGTATTTCAGTTGTAAGTTGATCACGCAGATACCTCCATACAGTTGCTCTGTCCAGGTTGCCGCCGCCTTCGTGCCGCACCGGATAGTACTCAGACCACGTTCTGCCGTCCGGCCACAGTGCGGCCAAAGCCACGCCTACAATGTAGCCGTCTCGCACCGCGCCCATGCCCTTGTCGATTAGGTCAGGGTCGTAGGTCTCCAAGTCAACGGCGATTAGCTGCGCCTGCTGTAAGTCGGGATAGGTGACTGTCATTGGTAGTGCTCCTCTGGTATGCCAAGCACTTTACGCACGTACAATACTCGACCTGTCCAACCTTCATACAACAAGGTAAGGCGCTCATTGACTGCGCCGTTGTGCTTATGCCGCCATATGTGATTTTCGAGATAAACACGGTTGGTGTCCACATGAAAATGCTTGACGAACTTGTCTACTTTGATCATCATGACATATCCTCCTTGCTACGTGTCCACTTGGCTACTGGATGTCTTGGCGCGTCTTTGACTCCGACGTCAAGATACTTAAAGGTGAGTGTTTTGCCGAGGAACTCAGCTTGATTCTGAAAGATGTACCCGCGCCAGTAGTCATCGAGACCGATGCCGGTTCCGATTTGGAATCGGATTCCTCCAAAGTCGACAACGAACGCACCCAAGTCTCCTCTGCCGACAAGGTTCGCTTTGTGGCTTGATCGCTCAGTTCTTCCCAGCTCATTGGTTGTGGCTTCGTTGTCATTCCGCATCCTTTCGACAAATCCGATGATTGTTGCTTCTGCATCCTTGAACTGCTTGACCTTGAGCAGGATGCCTTCCTTGGCGGTGCTGCGGCCATACTTGTACCGACCATGCGGCGAGCGTATCATGACGCCTTCGTAACCACGTTCCAGCATTTCCGTTTCGTAGGTCAGCAGTTCGTCCATGTTCGCCATCAACAGTTGCTCTACCAATCGCACATCGGCGCCGTACTTCCAACCCATTAACTGCATCAGCTCGTGCCGAACACTAAAGGTTGCGTCGGGATGCTGCACATGGTCAAACACATAGAACGTTGCGTTTTCGGCAGGCTTGCTATGGGACATTACAACGGATGTTGTGCTGCGGAACACATCTGGCGCTGTCGGGTCTCCAACAATCAGCTCGCCGTCAAGATAAGCCAGTTCTGGCCGGTTGAACAGTTGCTGAATATTGGCGTTAGGTACTTGCTTCAGGCTGCGTGTAACAAAGCCAAGGCCCGGCACGTTGGTTGCGCGGATACCGTCCAGCTTGGGACTGGCAAGCACAGGAAATACGATGTTCTCAAGCACCGCATCGGATGCGAGCATAGGTTTGAAATCTGGCATTTTATATCCTGTATGTTGTGTTAGCAAATACTAACAGGGGCAATTATACCGTAGCTGCACGGCAAATTGCCCCTAGTCGAAACAAACTTATTTCGAGCACTACGCCATGTTGCGGTCTTTCATACGTTCCACAATCTTGAGCATGTGCATCGCCTGGGACTTGGCGTCATCCAGCGCATTGTGGTGCGTACCCTGACGCATGAAGGTTACACGCGGGAACATGTTCTTCATGGTGCGATAGCAGCGATTGTTGAAGAACTTCCATGGCGTTTCCGAACCCACCTTGCGATACAGTTCTGCGAGCATGGCATTGTCAAAGTCGCTGCCGTTACCCCACAGTTCCATGTAGTCCGGTGCCCAGATGCTGAACTGCGCCAACGCCTTATCAGCCGCGATGCCGGGTTCCGACAGTACCGTGCGGGCTTCTGAAGACTGATCTGACCACCATTTGAGCGTAGCAGGGTCAGACGTGCAGCCAAGGTCAAAGCACGATTGTCGGTCGATGACCACATAGAATTCGCGGCCGAGTGCCAACGAGTCGAAATCCATCTCCACGGCGCCGATGGAAAGTATGGCACTGTTGGCCCCGGTGCCAAGGGTTTCCAGGTCTAGCATAACGTTATTCATGCTTAATTCCTTGTTTGGTTTCTTCGTGTTTGATTTGGGCCAGGATGAGATTCTTGGCATATTCCAAGTCGCTGTAGTCTTCCCACATCAAGATAAGATTGCTGACAGCTTGCTCCCATGGTAGAATCTCTGCTTCTTGGTAATATTTCAGAAGCAGATGTCCATACCCTCTGCAACGTTCTAGCATAGGAGGTCTGTCCAAGTCCAGATAGTTGCTTGCCAGTCGCTTGTCAATATAGCTAATAGACTTCTGCAAGTCCTGGATACCGTTCTTCTTGTACCAACGGGCAATGTACTTGCTGGCCGCAGATTCCAGATGTGGGACATCTGCATCATCGCAATAGTCCCAGTGCTGATATCCGCCAGCGTAGTGATTACCACCGACTTGTTCAACGTGTGGCGTAGACATATTGATTCTCCAGTCTGTCAAAGATATTGCAAACGACTTGTTCATAGTCGATTGGGCAAGGCAGGGTGCGCAGGAAACCGACGATGTTGTCATACATGTCGATCACGTGCTTATTGCCGTACATTAGTTGGTCGATGCAGTAGAAACCAAGCTCCAGGCTGTCGGCCCACTTCAGCAATTGCTGCTCGTCCTTGGTAAGGTCAACCAACAGGCCGTGGCGCCGATTAAACGCTTCTTCCATTATCTCCAGCTTCTGCTTGAGCAATGGGCTGCGCCACTTGGTATTGGCGGGCACATCCCCGGTGCTAGTCTCGGCCAGATCGTGGTAGAGCGCCGCCTTCATCAAGTTCATGCTAGGCTGACCGCCGGTAATTTCCAGCACAAGCATTGCCACGTGGAAGCTATGCTCACCTACGGTCTGGTGACCAATGGTAGGCACGGTGTGGCAGCGACGCGTCATCGCAGACTGGCGCAAGTCATACATTTTAGTGTCAACGTAAGAGTTGAGTTCGGACATGTCCATTATGCTTTCTCCTTTGCATTGTCCCAACGCTTTTCCAGCCACTGCATCGTTACCAACCGCCAGTCGTCGGCCAGGATATCAGATGCGTAGTGCTTCGTTGCTTCCCGCTGCGGTTCCAACTTGTTCTTACGCCATGTGACATGGCTATTGAATGTGTTCCACATAGGGTCAACCACATCGCAGAAGAATGCCGACTTGTAATGCGTGGTTTCGTGACCGGTATCCCAGCGGAAGAAGAACTCTGCCAAGTCCTCATCCCAATGCGGGTCGGCACAGCCCATAGGGAAGGCTCGCACACCATCCTCGGCATACGGGTCTTGGAAGTCCCGGTGCTTGACAATGTCAACCCATTGCTGATTGAGGTAGCAGTGGAAGCTGTCCGTGGTTTGGTGATAATGGCCGAGGGCGACACCGAGCTTGTCAGCGATGTATTCCTGGAGCATGCTGAACTGGCAGACGTTGGTGCCGGTGAGACCCCAGATGAAGTCATTGCTGCGATTGATCACGTGCATGTTCAACCGGCCCTGCCGCACCTTGAGCATGACCATCAGGTTGCAGGGTGTGTCCTTGCCTTCGTACCACAGGTCATTGCGGTCACGAATGTTGATAACCACCTGCCGGCTGTCCGGGTCTTTTTGCAGACGCTCGATTGCCTTCTGGATCTGGTCATCTCCCATACCCGGCAGACCGCGCATCCGGCGACCGTAGGCACCGTAATAGGTGGAGCCGTTGTCGCTGTACTTCGCCATGTTGGGCACAAGGTATTGCAAGAAGTCGACGTCTTCCCGGCCTGCAAGAATCCACAGCGGCTCGAAGAAGTGTAGGAACGGGTTGATGTCCCGTTGTTTGTTGAACAACACGCGCTGGCGCGGGTCTTTGTAGCAGACGCTGACCGGCTGGTCGATTTCTAGCGTATCGCCGTGCTGACTGGCCTGCTTGACGCCTTGGTTGAGCAACAGATTGATGCCAATGGAATAAACTTCATTGACGTTGTTTGCCTTGATTGTGATCATTTTCTTCTGCCTTTATTGTCTCGGGATTCGAAACCGCCTGCTGCCGCAAACGCCTTCAACTTGTTGTACTGCTGCATTGCCATCTGCGGCGTGGAATACCAGATATGGCTACCCGGCCCACGTACACGATATGCTGGAATGTTCGTGACTTCGCCAAACTTCGTTGCAATACCGAAGCCTTCACCTGTAGAACTTGTCATATTATCCTCTGTATAAGTTACTTGCCTGGATACCCACTACGAGGCTTACCTTCCCCGAGGCGGACTCTGCTATGTTTGTCGAATTCGCATAGACAGTTCTGTACGTCATGCACCGGTAATTCTATTCCTGTGCGCTGGCGTATTGCACATTGTAGCACAAGAAGTTCCTCTTGTACACGGTCCGTTTTGATGCTCGCTTCCAGTGGCCGGGCGAAGTAACGATTCAACCCTCGCCTGCTGCCCGGCCCTATAGGTGCCCAAGTCATCCAGTCGCTGGCGTTGGCGAGGACGGAAGTGTGCTTCAAGTCAGCTACAACCTGACCGGCCATGAAGCTCCCCATGCCGTCGAACCGTGTGAGTTCGTTGTGGAAATGGTATAACGATTCCCAAGGTAGACTGTCCATGAAAGCCTTGCTGTCATGTATCGGCTTCACCACACGGTCAAGTATATAGTCAATCTTGTCCATGCTATGACCGTTGGTGCTCACCAGATAAGCGCCTGTCCAGATCTTGGCTCCTTTGGCACGTGCTTCTTTTAACGCCAAACGGATGGCATGAATATACCCTTCAAATGAATGCACTTCGCACTCAGGGAACCCAATCAATTGCAACGTGCTTTCCCTGTTGAACAACCGGGCGATGACCATGGCCGTAACCATGTTCGGGTGCGTATCATACGGGTCACGCCAGTTGCGCTTGATCCACTTGGTGACCTTGTCGTCTTCCCGGCGCACGTTGCAGAAGCGATATTGCTGGATGATAGGGTCGTGCGTCCACGGCGCAGGGAAGCCACTTTCCCTGCCTACCCGCGCCCGTTCGCGCTCTATGATCCAATGGTAAAAGAAAGCCTGATGGTTCTCCAGGCCAGCGTAGTCAACGAGTGGTGTGAGTGGTATGTTCATAAGTCCTCAGTAACGTGTTTCCACGAAATTTTCCTTTTTATTTGGCTCACAGTGGACTGGGAAACGCCAAAGTTATCGGCAATTCTTTGCTGCGAACCATATGCTTGGTAAATCAACCTCACCAATTCCTCGTCTATAATCGCATTCAGAACCTGTGAGCCTCTGGGTTGCCTTCCCTTATTAACCTTATCTTTCATATTATCTTCATGCGTACCTAAGAATAAGTGATCAATGTTATAGCAGTTTCGAACATCACACTTATGCAACACCTGAAGACCTTGCGGTATTGGACCATGGTGCTTCTCCCACTCAAGACGATGGACTTTGAATATTTTTCGGTTTATGGTGCGTTGTCCATAGCCGTGGCTTGATGCTCCTTCCCACAGTATGCATGGTGTCATATCAGTTCCTCAATATGGATAATGGTATTTGCCTTGCGGGAGAACGATGGTTATGCGCTCCTTAGCGCGGGTTAGGGCAACGAAGGCAACGCGATGCTCAGAGTCGCGATCCTTATCCATTTCTACATAAGTCCTTTTAGACATGTCGGACATGATGACTACGTGGTCAGCTTGCCCACCTTTGACGCCGTGGATCGTATTAACATGGATCTTAGGCGTTGAAGAGATTCTTCGCTTTTCCCTGAGTACAGTGATATAATACTGTCGCGTTTCGAGAGATATTCCTTCGAGGGCGTCGTGCCAGACAGGGAGAGGGTCTCGAGTAAGTCCAAATCTAACGCGGAGATCATCAAGGGTGAGTGCGAGGTCAGGGTCTTCAATGCTGTTGAGCGCAGCCTTACCTCCCCTAGCCACAAGTCCTCCAACTCTAAGGTGTTCATACATCTCCTTCGCATTTGCTATGGTTAAGGCATTGCCCGGTGCTTTACGCAGGTGCTCCCACGCTACTATGGCCTGCACGTGGGCCGGTTTAACGCTGGTAAAACCGTTGCGCCCGGTGTAGGTATAGCCCCGCGTATGTAGCAGCTCGTAAATATTATTTAACAGGTAGACATTGCGCACCAGAATCAATGTTTCTTCATCCGGGTTAATGTCAATCTGCTCCAACATGGAAACATAGTTTATATCACCCTCGGCATCACGCGGTGTGAACTTCTTGGTGAAACGCTTGCGAACCTGCATTATAACGCTGTTCGCCTTTTCGTACACAACTCTGGGAAGACGGTAAGAATGGCTCAATATTTCCCGGTCGCCTTCCAAGGCCAGGAAAGTCTCAAGGTCAGCGCCAGACCATTTGTAGATGGACTGATCGTCATCACCAGCAATAATCACCTTCTGCGCACCGCTGAATGCCTTCTGCAAAACCATCCATTGGGCCTTGGACAAATCTTGCGCTTCGTCGATAACCACGACCTTGACACGCACCGGGCGACCTTCTTCAACGTACCGGTGCAACAGGTCAGTGAAGTCCATTAACCCATTCTTTTTCTTGTACATTTCGTACCCGGCACTGAACCGTTCTTGCTCTGCCCATGCTACATCAAAACCTTCGTCTTCCCAAGTTGCCCTTATAGATACACATTTGACGCGGGCAATATTGTCCAGGAAAAGGAATTTGTCTCCTGGTGCAGCTCCAGTCGGTAGAACCCCGTCGGCCATGTCATACTGTCCAGACATGTCGTATCCAAGCCAATCACCAAGCTCCGTAAAATTCTGTCTTCCCATGAGGTTTTGTTTGCTACATCCAAGTTCGCGGAAACAGAGGGAGTGCACAGTTTGGAAAAGAGGAAGTCGTTTTCGCTTAAGATTAAATTGTGCGCAGGCCCGATCAGCGGCTTCTTGGACTGCTTTTTTCGTGAACGAGACGAAGGCGATTTCTTCTGGTTTGATCCCACGATTAAGTTCCTCCTGCACCATGTTCAACAAGGTAGTGGTTTTGCCGGTGCCCGGTGGCCCAAGCAATACAAGCTGATTAGGTGCGATCAACACGATTGAACCTCTGTATGCGTAGGTTAAGGACTTGCAGATAGCCAAGCATGTAGTTCAGTTGCAAGGCAAGGTGTCTGGCATCCGTGGCGTCCAGCGCCTTGTACTGGTCAGTTGCCAGGAACGCACGAAGCTTTTCACATTTCCTTAACAATTCAAGATGCTCTTCGTACACGCGCTGTTGCCATTCGGTGTACAGCATAGGGATTTCAGGCATTTGGATCTCCTAGAGAGGATATTATCAGAGCAATAAGAATAACCAGCGCCGTACACATGATGACTGTCATGATCTCATTGCTCCGCAAGTTGTGTGCACTTTCAACAAAGACCGCAGTACAGGGTTCCAGCACTGCGGCACAGGTGCCGGGTTGACCGCTCTACAAGCAAGCGGACTGCCCGGTGGCGGCATGGGTAGCCGCTTAAAACTGCATGTCGTCGTCATCGGGCAGCTCAAGCTTCACAGACGGTACCAATTCGGCAGGTATGCGCCAAACCTGCACGGTTGTGTTCTTGACCTTGATAGTGCCATGTGTGGCACCATTTTCCCTAAGACTTGTCCAGATCTTGCGTGGCTCGGTGCGTATGCCATTATTGTCCAGATACTTCAACAACGAGTTACCGGCAAAGCATATCATGTCGGACTCTTTGTCGTGCCATGGACGGCCCAGGATAATGTCATCCTTCCTACGTGCCGGTGGCGTCTGTACCAAATACTGGAAGGCATACTGATTGATGCGGCTGGCCGCACGGCTTTCAACAGGTGCTTCGATAAGCTCAACCGTCTCCAGCTTTTCACGGACAATCTTGTCCCAATCATTGGCCTTAACCCTTGGCGGCAGCTTGTTGATAGCCATCACACAAGACCGCCTAAACCGCTCCTGAGACATCAAGTCCTCAGTATCCAACTGCACACGCACACCATCCACATCCATAATCCAGATAGGCGGCTCTGTGGCAATCTTGATTAACGAGCCTAGGTTCAACGTAAATTCTACGTCGCCCTGCCCAATGCCGAAGGTACGCTTGCGGCACAGGTCTTTATTGCAACTGCTGATAAGAGGAGCCTTATTGCACGGATAGAAATACTCCTTGCGCCCCAGACTCTTAACCAGCAACGACACTTCTTTGGCACCGAGCGGCGGCGTGATGTACCGTTGGTTCATCTCATCGACCTTCTCCTCCCAGTCATCGTCAAACTTTAACCGAGCATACACGCCAATAGCAAACAGGGTGTTGTTCCTCGTACCTTCCGGGATCTTGTTGCGGGTAATCATTTGCAGGCACGGCGGGCCGTCCTCAAAGGCACCCTTAACGTCGACCTGCACCGCAGACATGGTCGCATGGTCAATGCGAATCATACGGGCCAGTTCAATGAACTGCAAGGCTGACAGCTTTTCACCCTTGAAAATACCGTAGCGTTCGGTTGCCCTATGCTCAAAGTACGGCATGTTCAACCAGTTGCCGACGTCGTTCTTATTTGCCAGCATGTTCTGCTTAGGGAATATTTCTACGCCGCCATAGCCCATCGCCAAGGCAAACTCATACAGCTTGGCCCGGACTTCCTTACAAGGCACCGGCTCGCTTAAGAACATCGTTAGGTGTGCGCCGCCGGACTTGGTGCGGATGGTCAGTAGCGGTAGTCCCAGGGCACGGACTTTTTCCTCGATTGCGTTGAGATCGAGTGGGTATTCATCAATGTCAATGGCACCCCACCAGCAAGTACCATCGTCTTGGATAGGAACGACCCCGAGAGAAGCATTGCCGTTAAGATGCTGGCTCCACAGTTTAACATTGTAGTCTCCTTTTTCCGTTGTGGCGCGGCCCTGCACCTTATTATCATCCCGCACCGTGTTGGTAATCTTGAACCGGCCAAATGCCCGGTCCAACCCTTTGTACAGGTCAAAGAACTGATCAGCTAAAAGTTGCTCTTCTGTCAGGTCTTTATCGGAAGGTTTTGCCATAATTTTCGCACGTTGTCACACCGCAGTACTTACCGCAAAGGAAGTTAGGCTTCGCGGGCCAATTGTTCTTTACCAACGATTTCTGGAAAGGCGCTAAACGCTTTTCGAAGTTTTCCCAGTCGGCATCGTAGAACTCACGGTGTACCTTCGCCTTTGTTGCGTAACCCTTTGCCAACCACTCGTATCGGGTGTCCACTCGTTGTACGTTCGGGAAGTGGGCAAATACCAGTAGAGCGTTATGCTTGAGCTGGGTACTGTAGGGATCGGGCTTGCCGGTTTTCCAGTCAATAATCGTAGCAACTGTGCCGTCTGCGGAGATATGCAGAAGGTCAAGTTTGCCCCTCGCGTGACCACTGGCATCCCACCAGCCAACCGGAACACGATTAATGTCAACGCATAACTCTTTTTCGGCGAAAAACTCACCGCCAAGTGTCTTGAGCTCATCTACGATTTCCTTGATTTGCTTCTTGTACTTGTTGTCGAAGTCAGTACCGTTCAGTGCGTACAGTTCTGCTTGCTTGTGGATGCTGTCGCCGTCGTTGGCCGCTTGGTTGAAGGGTCTTGCAAATTCTTTACTGATGCGCTCGCCAAAATGCTTGCGTGGGCACATTTCGTAACCGGTAAGGGATGAATAGGAGTACGGAAGAATCCGTACCACTTTAGTTTCGGTTGGCATTGAATCTCTCCCAATCTTTTCGGCAATGTTCGTCACAGAATAGCTGCGCATCAGCGAGCTTATCGTCGCAGTTATAGCATAGGCCCAAAGGCAGTAGCTCACGCTTTGGGCGCGAGGCGAGGACTCGGCGGGCAAGTTCTATTTCTAGTTCTAAGCGGTCGCCTGTAATGTCAGCATCGTCCGACATAATAGTTCCTTAGTCTGTATAGTTGCGGGCACTTATTGTAGCCTGCATGCAAGGTTGCTGCACGGCCACTCGGTAAATAAACCCGCCTGTATGCAAAACGCCCGCCTATGTTACCACAGGAGGGCGCTTCTTTACTACTACAACAGGCCGATTAGAATTCTTCGGCCGTTTCTGCCATGCCTTCTTCAACAGGCATTACCGGCTTGGCAGCGCCGGACTTGATTGCATCGCGGAAAGCCTTGGCTTCCACGTATTCAGCGATGTCTTCGACCTTGCCGAGATTTTCAATGGCAAAGCCAAACCAGGAACCCTTGTCGTTCTTTTCAGGTACCGTGGTGATCTTGTACACGTGAGAGAACATCGGCGCCGTAACGAAGCCGCTGTTGGTTTTCAGCTTGATGCCGTTCATGAGGGACATCCACTGGCGCGACTTTTTCAGTTGCGTCGAGGACATCGTCAGTTGCGCTGGAGTCAGCGTACCGTCCGCTTTGCGGATCATGACGAAGTGGTTGCGTGTGTCGACCAGCGTATTGCCGTTCGGCAGCATGTCGCGACCTTTGTCATCCTTCGTGGTTGGCTGCGACTGCATGTGCTCTGCCACGAAACCGCCACCATCTTCACGGCGCTTCCATTCGATGAAGCGCTGCGTGTAGTGAACGGGGATGACTTCAATGCCAGCGGTACCGTCGTACAACTCCTGGGTCACAGTGTTGAACAACATACCTTCTTCGGCGCCCTTGATGTAGGCACCATCCGATTTCTTGCACTGAGGGGATCCAGATTGGAGGATCTGGAGGAAGGGGATAGCATACGCCGAAGCGCCTGCTTCCTCGAAACCGCCACCAGCGTCTTCTTCCATCGATTGCTGCATCAAGGCAATTTGCTGTGCCTTAACGGTGTCCAGTTCGGTGGAAGCGCCTTCTGCGGTTTTGTCTTTGGTTGCCATTTGAAAACTCCAATAATAAAAAGATTAAAAGTGAAAGATGGCTTACCCATCAGCATGTTGGGCCAAACGAGACCAATCGATTAAACCAACACGACAGCCGCCTAACAGGATACCCGATACATGGCCTGAACACTCTCGAATAGAGACCCGTTAGGAGGCTGTCGTGTTGGCCCTACAGTTAAGTAGGGGATTACCGACACGGATTTGTTAGCTCGGTTTACTCCGAGTTACCGTGTGGTGGCGCGACACCTCCTATCACGGAATTATGTACACTTTCGTAGTAGCACGGCCAGTACGTCTACTGGCACCAAACAGAGGATGAATGCGCCCAATTGCGCACCGTTACCTCAACTCTGTTGTGTTTCTTTGACCGCTGCTTCGTGCACAGCTATCTGAGATGTTATCTGTTGCGTTATTGCCGTAACTAGGCCCGCAACCACATTATAAGGCTGGGAACTAGCTAGTTGCAATAGCAAATCTACATCTTTTGCTGGCAAATTTAGATTAAATGGAAAGTCGGGTGGCACGTTCATAGGTCACCTTCTTCTCTGAGATAAAACTCAACATTGTCGCCAGTTCGAGTTTCTACGGTTATTTCTGTGTCATCGCCATGGAGTTTGATGAGCGTTTCAACAACAGTCTTCAATGCACCAAGACTACCGTCGAAATTTGTCAGTGGATCAACCTTAATCATTTCTTTCCTTTCGATTTTGGAGGTAGGTCAACTTTGCTACGGTCAACAATGAAAGCGCCGAATGCGGCCAGCGGTACGTTCATCCCTTTTTCCATCACTTCTTTGAGCGTTGCCTTCAACGTCATCGGGTGGATGGTTTCGTTCTGCACTGGTCGCAGACCCATGTCCGCCAACTTCTTGGCTGTTTCTGCTGCCTTAGCATCTTCGCCACGAGAGAACTCAACCACGACAGTGTTCTTGATGATACCGTCCAGCTTGTTCTCGCGTAGCCACGTATAGGCCGGGCCGGTATTGTCCTTTGGTATAGAGCAATAGACCTCTGTCTTCACCGATACCTTGCGACCATCAGCCATCGTGTAGCTGGACAGGCCCGCTTCCTTGATCTTCTCGGGCAGTTCTTTTTCGGCAATGGCTCGCCAGCGGCGCTTACCTTCTTCCATACGAAGTTCTTGCGCTTCCAGCCAGTTTTCCAGTTCCACCTGCCGGGCCGCTAGGTCTGCCACGGCCTTGAGCAGTTCGTTGCCGGGCATGGCAACTTCAGGATTCTGCGCATCTTCAGCATCTGCCGCCATTTGGTCTTCGAGGTTCATACCTTGGCCTCTCTGTTAATTATCGACTTGACAAAGTCTTCTTGCATGGCGGGTTCGAAGTTCTGACAGAACCAGAAGATGTCACGGACACAGAGCTTTCCAGGCTCATTGGCCGGCACATAGGCGACGCCCGTTGTCCATGGCGACTCGGCCATCTTCATGATCACGTTGGTCACGGCGACTTGGTAGATGCCGCCCTTCTTCTTATGGCGCACATAGTCGCCGACCTGCGGTTTGATTGCGAGTGTCATTTATTTCTCTCCTTTATCATCGCGTCAGCGAACAGATAGCATCGATGGGCCACAAATTCTGGAATCTTCATTGCCTTTTCTTCGTCAGTAGGGTCTGCATTGGAAATATCGCTGGACAAAATAGCAATCAATGCCTGTCCAGCGAAATGGTCGCGCAGAGTCATTCCTTTAAACACATGCGTACCTGTGCTAAATGGGAATGCGTCTCCTCCAGTATCTTTATGGCTCATAGCGCCTTCCCATGAACGTCAGTTTGGATGGAGTAGTAGCGCCGTGCCTTCTTATCCCACTTGAGATAGTTCACACGACCGTGGTTGATGTCTGAAGCGACCATGGCGACCATGGACATCAGCACTGGATCGCCGACAGGCAGAATAAAGTCATCGTCGCCGAAATCGTGCAGCTTGTCGCGCAGTGTCCGAATCGTCGGCACCGTGGCGAACATTGTCTGGTTGTTTTGCAGGAGAATATGGACGTCGCCATACTCAATCGCAGGCTTGAGGTTGACGCTCTTCACCGGCTCGCCGGCAATGATATGAGTAGGTTCGCACACGGCGAATACTCGGGGATGTTTCTTGGTTTCCATGATCGTGTCCTGTTATAAACTGTATGGGTGTGGCGGGGTTGCCACGGTGCCCATACTACCCAAAACGCTGTGCGATAGCAACAATTCCCTTGTGAGTTTTACATAACGTTCGTTATCGGCTATTTCCTGCCAACAACATATCGACAGTTTTCATGCTCGCCGACTGCGCATAGATCGCAAAATCCATTTCCCGGTGGCACCTCAAGGCAATTCGGCTTGCGCTTGCCCTGCTCGGCTGGCGCTGCGACAGGTGCGGCATAGAGCTTTCGCGCCTCATGCGCCCAATCGTTCACGACTGGGGATTTTATGTAGTCCTCATAGGATTCAGGGCTGCACTTTATCCATTCGCTCCAACCTCTGCGCTCGTCCCATGTCGGACGTGTCCTATACTGGTATTCAACAGGCTCCTGCTGCTGCGCTACGGGTGCCAGATCACGTTCAGCCGCAACATGCCAATCGATAAGGTTGCTGATTGTCTTGCGCGGGTTTGTTGGCTCATAGCAGCTTTTCACTGACATGCAGTGATCGATTGCCGCCTGATGCCATGCATCCTGCTGCGCTACGGGCGCGGCGGCAAGTGCGGCCAGCGCATATTCGATCATTTGCGCAGTCGTATAGCCATCGGTCGGAAAGCTGTCGCCATTCACATGCGCCCAGGCGCCTGGCTCTGGCAGCGGCGGCAATTTGGTGTCACTCATTTTGTTTTCCTCAGTTTTCGTTCAATCGGCAGCTATTACGATAAGAAGAGTTATCGTAATAAAGTTATTGGTTTAATTTTGTATCTCTTAGCTCCTTAGCTTTAATCATACGTGGTGAAATAGGGTGTTCCTTGGCATAGACACTAGACAGCAGCGCCGCTATGACAAGGAACACTAGGATAGTGCGCTGAATCATATCCATTCCTTGAAGTCGGTCATGTAGTCAGCAAGGTCCCCTTTATTCCTGAGAGCGGTAATGATCTTGGCGTCCACTGTGTTCTCAGCTTCAAGGTCGACGTAGTTGACATTTCTTTTCTGCCCAATACGATGTGCACGGTCTTCAGACTGTTTCCGATCTTCGTATGAAAAAGTATTGGAATAGTAGATAACAGTGGATGCGCAAGTAAGGTTAAGACCAATTCCTCCAGTAGCAACGTTTCCGATGAAAAATTTACGAGTACCACTTGTAAATTCGCGTAAGGCTTGCTCTCGTTCAGCAGTTGACTTTCCACCATAATAGCTAACACAATCCTCTCCAAGAATTGCCTCGATCTGCTTGATCTCCTCGACGAAGCGACACCATATAATACATTGTCCATCGATATCCTCCACTGTATCAAGCAGCGCCTTAATGCGCGGATTGTCCTTCGGGTTGTCGTACAACTGCACCATACCGCCGTCATCGGTCGGCAGATAACCATTTGCCAACTGTTGTAGACGCATGATTAGCGTCATCTTGTGCATGACAGTCAACGTTTCGTCGTTCAGTTCGGTCTTCATCTTAGTCCGAAGCTGTTCGTACATTTTCCATTGCTTAGGTTCAAGCTGGAAGTAACGCTTCTGGTAGATCTTCTCAGGCAGCGTCAGACATTCTTCCTTCGTTACCCGCATGCTGTACGGTGCAATGATCGCCTTGAGTTTATCCAGATTTTTGTAGACCGCTTTCCCGTTAGCGTCAGTCTTGACAAGCATCGGTGCGAACTTGCTGCCGGTCTTGCGCATGATGCCTTGCACCTTCGGATCATTCTTGTCCAGGATTTCTGCATACTCAGCTTTGAAAGCATAATAGCTCTGGCCGAAGATAGAAGGGTCAAGGAACATGAATTGTGCGTAGTAGTCGAACGGACTGTTGGAGATTGGCGTACCAGTCAGGATGCGCCGATACTTCGCCAGTTCGCCTAGCTTGCATAGGTTCTTCGTGCGGATAGCATCAGGATTCTTTATGCGACTGGATTCGTCAACCACCATCATACAGTCAGTGGCCCGCAGGAACTTCTTGGCGAACTCTAGACCTGACTTGTGGCTGAAACCTTCTACGTTCATGCAGCAGACTCGCAGTGCGCTGCCCGGTTTCAACAAGTCTTCGCATTCTTGCATGGCCTTCTTGTTACCGGCTTCCCACACTGCCCCTTTCATTTCTGCCCAATCAGGCCAGGAGAAAGGGAAGTCTTCACGCAGCCACTTCGCATGGACACCGTTCGGCGCAACAAGTAGCAATGAATCAATCCTGCCCAACGAGTGCAGTTTGGCGGCATTGTCAACAATCACCTTGGATTTGCCTGCACCCATTTCAAACAGGATGGCAAACACTTCCATTGACCAACTGCGCTTCAAACACGCTAGTTGATGGTCATACGGCGGGCTTTTGAAAATATAGGGCTGTTGGGCCGCAACGGCGGCGGTAGTTTGGGGCATTTGGGTACCTTTAAAATGGTTTTGGGCTTGCAGGGCAGGCCCGCCACGGCGTTTAAACAAGGTGGTTGGTATGCTGGTACCAACCGGGTAAATTAAAAAGCTCAGCGACCTGCATCGTCCAGCATTTTCAACACTTCTGGAAGCAATTTTGTGTCCCGCAAGTCATCGTAGAGATTGAGACACATAACAATATGGTTCGCGGCCATCACGTTGGTGAAAGCATTACCTATTGCCGCTCTTGTCAGCGTGTTGCGAATGAAATACGAAGGACGTTTTCCGTCCTTTACATCCACATAGTAGCTCATGGTTAGATATATCCTGTATAGTTATGTTGCGGTGCCAACAGTACGGCAAAACGGCTGTTGTAACAAGTGCCGTTATTTTAGGCCAAACGCTTTACAAATGCTAAAAGTTGTGGTATCGCGCGTCACGTGCGCGCACAGACAAGGCACTAAAAAATTTTTTAACGGGCATAGGTTTTTACACCTGCTATATGCGCCATTTTTGCGCTAACCCATTGTTTATATTGGCAAAGGGAAGTGTACACATCTAGGTAACACCCTGTTGCATCTGTTAGCACCTACCTACCAAAACACGGTGTTTCGTTGCCGCAAAGCAAAAGAACTGCCTAAAATTTAGGCAGTTCCCGTGCATTATTGCTGAGCGTAGTGTTACACCTGTGTGCGTACCTGTAACAAAACTGCCTAAATTTTAAGCAGCATTCACCAAATATTTATTTTGAGCATATTCAAACTACTCAAAATGGAGTTTCCAAGTGGTTACTTTTTGAGCTGGCGGTAGCGTTCCAAGGCACCACCTTCGTCTTGCCTACTTGCTAAGTTTCCGGCTTCGTAGGGCACTTGGCGACCAACTGCCTTCACACCTGACTTGACAGCTCGCATCGCCTGTGACAGCGGTCCATTGTTGCGCCGTGCGAAGTCCGCTGCGAATGTCTCAGCCTCCGGTAAATTCATCATGCCCAGACGCGCCAGTTGCTCACCGTACTGTGGAGCCATACGATCGGCTTGTCCAGATATGAATCGTGCAGCATTGGCCGCGCCAGCCACGGTACGACCAGCAGCGAAGTTCGCCAGTGCAGCAGGCAATGAAGCCTCACCACCGCTTTCCAGGTAGTCAGCTTGTTGAACCTTCGGCGCAAGAATCTTGGTCGTATCCTGCATACGTTGTTCAGCAGCCATCTGCTTGGGGAACAGCATCCGCGCACTGTTGTCAGGATACACCTGATCCAGCTTGTCGCGAATGTTCTTGTTGCCGAAGACGGTCTTCAGGATAGCTTTGCCGTCAGCCGTGGAGCCGGTTTTGTCGGTCAGGATACTGGAGATACCGGCCCGGTAAGCATCGCGTTCAGCATCTGACTTCAGCTTACCGAATTCAATTGCTACATCTTCCGGCCGGGTTTTGATGATGTTGCCGCCTTTACGGAGTGCATCCAGCACCGAGCTATCGTCAGCGAACACTTTCCGGGCTTGCGCGTAGGAACCATTGCTGCCACCGGTCAGGTTTTCGATTTGTCCAGTCAGGTCTTCCATCGCCTTGTTGATCCGACTGATGTTGTATTTCTCGCCGCCGATCTTGCCCCAACCGACGTACTTACCAGCGTCGTCATTCCACATGGATTGCTTAACATCAGAAAGATGCTTGCGCATTTCATGCAGGTCAGCGATACTTGGCGTTTCAACAATCTTAAATTCTTGCGTCTTTGGGTCGACGACCATGCGGCCAGTGAACGGCTCGCCTGCACCACGAGCAGCACCTTCTACATCCTTGAACAGGCTCTTCTTGAGCGGTGTATCAAAGAACGGCAGGATCTGGTCAGGATGCGGCGTACCTACGGCAAAGGCTTGATCATACAGCGGCTTTGATGCTTGGGCGCGTTCAGTGATAATACGCTCGGCTTCTGCGCTGGCACCAGTACGCGGGCTGATGTTAGTGGCGATGTCATTCGCAAGCCGATCAGGAGTCTCTACGGCACGTTGACCCAAGCGACCTTGGATAATCTCCGCCGCACCGGGTTCTTTACCGGCCTTCTTCAGCATACCAAGAGCCTTAGCTGGTAGAGCATCAGCCAGAACAACAGGCTTGGCCGCGACTTCCATTGGAGGCCCGACAAAGTTATCCGCCTGCGGTGCCCATGCACCTTTGTTGGACATATCCTTCATCTTGGCAACAACGCTCTCGATGCTGTGTCCTTCGCCCAACAGTGTTTCCACCATCTTGCGTTCGGCCCACTTGTTCGGGTCAGTCAGGCCCATAGCCATGAGCGCTTTCTGCACCATCGGCGTAGCCAGATTGATAGCAGCACCGCCAAGTTTCCCCACACCTTGCAGACCAAGTGTCACACCCGCGCCCATGATAGCGCCGTCCTTGGCACCCTCCAGGGTTTCGCCGGGCTTGGCACTGCCAGCGCCGCCAGCCGCGCCAAAGGCACCGGCAAGGCCGAGGTTGCCCAATTGACCTACAACCTTGTTGAGTACGCCGCTGCCCGCTGCATATTCAGCAACAGCAGGAGCTACTTTTGAAAGAGCGCCTTTAGCGAGGCTCGTAACGCCCGCGCCAGTGACAGCACCTGGGAGGCCTTCTGTAATGTAGTGTAGAGACGGGTTTTTGTCATTGAAATCTTGGCGTTCTGCCAATACCTTGTTAAGATTGTCATCATATGACTTCCCTCCTGTAACAGTGTTGAATACTGCTCGCGCACGGTCGCCGAGGCCGAACAATGCACCGTTGAACACGGACTTATCGATACCCGCAGTGTCAACAGGTTTGCCGTCGTCGCCAACGAATGGCTTCATCTTGGCGTTTGGCGATTCTTCGAAGACAGGCATCTTAAAGCCCTCAGGCGCGGCCACGGGAGCACTAGCTTCCTTTGGTGTAGCCGCTGCCGGAGCATCGTCAAACGTCGGCATCTTGAAGTCAGCCATTATTTCTTCCCTTTCGGTTGGGAGATTTGCAACCATGCTTGAGCGGCAGCTTTCTCGGCTTCTTTCGGATCCATGTCAGCGTTCTGCGCAACAGCCTGCTTGATAAATTCGTTGCGGAACACTGGACGGTTCTGGTACGATGCTACCGAAGGTCCAAGTGTTTGTTCGCTATAGGCGAGCCATTCCTTGCGGATGTCCTTCTTGGTAACGTCGCCTTGAAGTTCCATTTGCTTGACGAACGAGCTACGCTCAATCTTGCGCTTGGCACTTTCTTCCATCTGGTTAAGCGAGAACTGCCAGGACTTAGCCGGGTCGGTGATCTTGGCACCCTCTTCAGCTTGCCGCGCAACGTCGCTGTCAGTCTGCACACCTACCTCAGCCTTGACCTTGGCATTGACTTCTTGAGCAAGGATCTTAGAAGCGTTAGTGATGTTACCAGCTTCCGTCACCAGCGAACCCTTGATGCCGATTGCTTCCAGCACGTTACCGATGGTCTTTTTCTGGTTGGCAAAGGCACCGGAGTTAAACGGCACCGACCGCAGTTGGTTGACTGTGGACAGCGTAGATTCAGCCGCTGCCGCAGGACGATGGTAGAACTCATCGTTGTACTTAGTGACTGTTGTCGCTTGCGCATCAGCGGTCTTGTTCTCCCTGATGTTATCCGCTTGCGACTTCATAGCTACACCCGGCATTGCCGCTGAAGGTGCAGCCGGTGCCGGAGCAGCAGTGGCCGCTGGCGCAGGACGGTGTCCCACATTACCGATATCAGCTTTCATTGCTGCCAGATTTGCCGCCGTAGCTGCATCCAGCCGCTGTTGGGCCTTCATCTTGTCTTGCGTCGATGCGGCAGGATCAGCCAGAATTGCCTTCTGTTGTTCCATGATTGCCACATTTTCCTTGACCATATCGCTGACCGCAGGGATACCCGGCAGTGACGGAGGATCACCATCTTTAGGATTGCCGAGAGCAGCAATGCCCGATGCCATACGGCGCTCACCAGCGTTGGTCGGGCCGACAGGCTGTCCATTGTACTTGACCGGTGGCTGACCGGCTGGCGCACCAGCGGGGGCACCACCAGGAGGCGGCGAGCTGAATATGCCTTGGAAATCAGGCTTCATTTGCGGATCAACAAGTCCCATCAGCGATTGCTGCGTGATCTCGTTGGTGCGCTCACGAATCCAAGCATTCTTCTTAGCCAAGCTCGGCTTGCCGTCCTCACCCAAGAAGTCCATAGGATTCTTCTCGCTCTCAGCTTCCTTGCTGGCGCGTTCGAATGCCTTTTGTGTCATTTGTGCAATCTGTGGGCCTTTGACAACAACTTCAGGCTTGGACTTACCAGTTTCAGGATCGATTGCCCATGTGTCCACAAGGCCGACGCCTGCAACAGTTTTCCAGCGCGTACCCATGCCGCCTGCGCCGCCTTTGGCGTTGATCGCATTGATGCGGCTTTGAGCATTTGCCATGGAAGTCAGGTCTTCCAGCGACTTGCCTTCAACCTTGTCGTCAATCTTTTCTTCGTTGTTCTCGAAGTCCAGGCCGAGCTTGCCGTTATCCACACCAGCTTTGTATTTCTTGCCCTGCTTGAGCAGGTCGGCTTCCATGGCCGCAGCAATGCCGCCGCGCACACCGTTGGTCACGTCCCAAGGCTTGTCGTTCTTCGCCATGCCGTAGGCGATGTAACGGTCGGGCGTCCAGTCGCTATCCGGCGCAAGGTTGGCTTGCTGCAAGGCAGACAGGGCACCACGCCGATTTTCCTTGGATGCAGCCAGATCTTCCGGGCTACGCACACGGCTGAACAAGGTGTCCTTGACTTCGTCGATGCTGTCTTGATCCATCATCGGTTGGGAAGCACGATACAGCGCACCTTGCAAGGCGCCGATGTTTCCATTGGCCGCAGTCATCGGCCCGCCACCGGGCAAGGCACCGTATGGGTTCGGTGTCGCCGGAGCGGCTATGTACTCGTTTGCTGAGGTGATGTCGGCCATATTTATTTCGCGTTGATGAGGTTGACGAGGTCAGACCAGTTCTGCAACGAGTCCGTAGTCGGTGCTTGTGTGACAGACGTAGCCTGCGTGTTTGGCGTGATGCGACCAGACACATTCGGCAGGATCTGCGACAGACCACCAAGAGCAGCCAGCGGATAGTCACGTTGATCCAGGAAGTCCTGGTACTGTGCATCCAGCGCCTTCTGGTTAGTGTTCTGGTTCAGACCACCGACGGTGAGCAGTGAATTCGCATCATTGATACCGAGTGCTTGGCCGGTCGTTGCCAGACCCCCGAGCGTAGTTCCAACCCCGGCCTGTGCTTGGCCGTTAGCTGTAAGAGCCTGACCAATCTGAGATTGGATCTGCGCCTGATTGCCGTAGCCCTGCGCAACGTTGGTCGCAGCCGAGCTGAGCGCGCCAATGCCTTGACCTGAAGCAAGTTGCCGTTGTTTTTCCGCAGCATATTGACTGTTCGCTTCCGTTTGTGCATTCATCAGTGCCGTGGCTTGCGCACCGCTGACAGCATCTTGGTTATCGCGCATGGCGCGGAGGGTGAAGTCGCCGTTACGAGTCGAGCCAAACTGACCAGCGCCAGTGAAGGTACTGTTGATGCCCGGCAGAACATTCTCGGTCAGATTGCGATTGCCGAGGACGCCAATACGATCCACTACGTTGTTCACGTAGGGATTCATGTAAGCCTGAGCTTCGCTGGCGTTGTAGGTCTGACCACCAGCCGACAGGTTCTGCAGAGCAGGGTTCAGATACGAGGTTGCCTGCGCCAGCGGATTGTTCATCCCTGCCAGCGGAGTCTGTGCGCCGGAAGTTACTCCTGCACCTGCCTGCATCTGTTGGAGACCGCCTTGTGCAGCGCCAACACCCGCTTGCAGCGTGGGCATGAACTGCCCCTGTTGGTTCTGCACCTGTTGCGTTGCCTGAGCCTGTGAAGGATCAAGTCCGGCGACCCGCTGTAGGGGATTACCGGCTGCATCAACAGCGCCCTTATACCCATTGACACCCGGCAGCATATTGAGACCGGCACCTGTGAGCGCTTGACCATATTGTTCATACCAGTCCGGGAGCGAGTTCAGTTGCGCGCTGGAAGTTGTTCCAGGAGTCAGCGCAGTGGTTGCAGTTGCCATGTTATACCTTTCGGATTGCGGTCAGTGCGCCCGTAGGAGCAACAAAGGATGCAGCAGGCCGCGCAGCGATAGGCGCACGTGCTTGAATTGTGTTCGCCGCCTTGTAGGGGCTGGCCTTGCCTTGGTCAAACAACGCCTGGACTTTGCCCATGTCGCTAGGCGCATGCCCGGTAGCATTGCGAACCAGACCGAGCGCACCAATCAGCTTGACGACAGAAGATAGCGGGTCATTCTTGTTGATCAGCTTGTCGCCAACCTTGCCGAGCATATCGCTCCAATCGCCACCAGAACCTCCTAAGGCTCCAGAAGAACTGGGAGAGTAACCAAGGGCATCGCCCATCCCAGAGCCAACATTTGAGTTCGTATTGAAAATGTCACCCATGCTTGTAGCATCGAGACCGAACATTCCAGAACCAGCATCTCCATAGGAGCCTCCTGCGTTGTTGCCGAAATAGGAAGCAGCGTCATTCGTGGCACCCGTACGGAAGCCAGTCATGTCTACGTTACCAGTGGAAGATACAGCGTCGCCGGTGGAGGCCATATCAGGAGCTGCGGAGGCCGCATCAGCGACGTTAGATTCATCCCAGCTATTAAGAGCATCAAGCCAATCGAACATTTCAGTCCTCGTTAAAGTTGTTAGGGAACAGTCTGTTGTTCAACAGGCTTAGAGGCTAGACAGAGCGCCTAGCTTAGACCTGTTAATCATAGCACTGTCCTTGCCCTGCGGCAAGTTATTATTGGTCTGTTGTGGTACTGGCATTTGAGGATTCAGCATTGGGATTTGCCCAATCTCACTTGTCATATCCGTATATTCGGCCTCGCCGGGCGCTCGGGTTTTTACACCGGCTGCCGCAGCCAGAGCTTGCGCTAAACCGCCAGTACCCAACGTACCACCATAGCTTGCAAAACCGCCTGACGGCCCGCCTGCGGCCCCGGCACCGCCTTGCTGCGGCGGGTTTAAGGCGTTAAGCAGGTTGTTTGCCGTGCTGCCGTATTTGTAGACCTGTTGTGCTGTTTTGAAAGCGTCGCCCAAAGACATTCCACCAGCGGCACCACCAAGCATGTCACTAGCTCCGCCGGCTAGACCAGCCCATCCACCGCCAGCGCCAGCCCAGACGCCACCGTCAGCAGCGATGCCAGAACCGATACCACTGCCCAAGCCTACACCGGTATCAGCCGTCGTACCGAACAGACCGGCCATGCTACCAGGATCCGTACCGTATAACCCAGAACCAAGTTCCGTGCCGCCAGCTTGTGACCATGCAGGAGCCGAGTTACCATAGGTGAATGTTGGAGCAGCTTCAGCACCCTGACCGGCAGAGCCAGCCGCCGCGCCAGCTTCACCGCCGCCCATAGCGCCGCCAATGGCGGCACCGCCAGCATAGGCAGTGATAGCAGCCACGGCCAGAGGCATGACGGTATCCATGAACTTGTCCATGCCCGTATCACGGTTGTCGATCTCGACTTGCCCTTGATACACGCCCGTACCATCTTGATTGCCGGTACCGTTGTCGTGGATAACGTTGACGTTCTGCAATGCGCCCGGTTGCCACGCACCACCTTCAGGCAGCATGAACTGGTTGCCGGAGGCATCCCAAGTCCAGTTGCCTTCTTGACCGGGCAGCTTGAAGGTCACATCGTTGAAGTACGTGTCAGGACGGATCGGACCCCATCCAGCGTCGCCGCCAGCATTGTTCGCATTTTGCAAGGCTTGCTGATACCAGTCATCATAAGATTGGCTGGCCTGCGCACCGTTTTGAAATTGTTCCCAATCCATGTTAACTCCTGTTGTCGCCGGGTTCAATGTGCATCAGCACTCGACCCATTGTGTAATTGCCGTGGATATCATTGCTTGTGAAACGCAAGCGGATGGTGCGCCGCTGCTCACGCATATCAATCTTATCGGTTTCGCCGTCGAACACATATGCTTGCTTGCTGGACACCTTGCCTTGAGCAGTCTCACTGCCGACCACTTCCAAGGACATCTTGCCGACCATGGCAAAGTCAGGTTCTACACGCAGCAGCCGCGTAGCAATGTTCTCGCCCATCGGCGCCTCTTGCATAGCGCCACCGGTTGGGAAACCAAAGTCCGAAGTTTCAAAGAAACTAGGGATTGCCAGTTGGTTATCACCCTGCACCTTGTTCTCGCCTACCTCATGCAGCCACATACTATGGAAGGACATGGCAAACGGAACAGTGGAAATAACGCCCGTACCGTTGGCATCCGTAGTGATAGTCTGGTTGATAACGAAAGCATTCTTGTCCAGCTTTTCCACGAACAATGTCTGACCCTGCACCTTGCGGATAACACCACGCGCACCGGCCACGGTCGTAATGACTTGACCAGACAGGTAGTTGCCTACCATGTTGTTCAGGCTGAACTTGATCAACGCCTTGTTAGCTGCGGCATCCGCAAGTACCGGATATCGGAAGACTTTGGCTGGCTCTCCCGCAGATCGACCAAGGGGAGTATCATACCAGCATTTCTCGCGAACGTTGTAGATAATAGCATGAGTACATTCGGTCGCGTCACCACGAGGATAATGCCACCAGATTTCACCAGCCGACGGAACCTTGGTCGCGAATACCTTCTGCCGTTGATCGTAATTAAGGTTCTCGAAGAAGTCTTCTCGATTGGTGTCATTGGGTACCTCCTGGATGTTGCCCGTATAGGCCAGGAAGCGGTCAATGCCGATCCAATAGAAAACACCATCGTATTCGATTACACTGCTGGACGACAGGATACTAGCTGCATTGGAAACGGGATCGAACTTAAACACTGCTTGTCCACCGATGTACACCATTCGGATGACAGAATCCAGAGACCACAATAGACCCGACGGCGACTGACCTTGTCCACGAACTGGGAGACCTTTGACGATCTTGCTACCGGTCGCTCGGTTGGTGCCAGCATCCCCTGTCGTAAAGTTCCTAGGTTCGTTTTGGTTGCTCCACGAAACGAGACCGTCGGATCCATAACGAACGAGATAAGGGTGCAGCACGACAATGCCGCCACTGACAGCAGTATTATTTCCGATAGGGACCAGTTTGTCAACGCTGTTCGTATCACCGTAGTAAATCTCACCGTCGACTCCCGCGTCAATGTTAGACAGGTTGGGTGCAGCATGAGCAAGAATCAAAGACTTGTTGCTACCCGCCGCCGCATCGAACATTGTATCCACTTGCCAGAGGGCTTGCGGGTCGTTGACCCATGTGGCTGGAGTGCGATCTAGGATGTTGGCGCCGATACCGTTCTTATCCACCTGCACAGCTTCAATGCCGGAGGCGGAGAACGTGTTGATCTGCGTCATATCCTGACGGTTCCATACAAACATGGCCCTGACCGGGCCGTTGATGTTTGGAGTGATTTCGCGGTAGCCCTTCATCTTCTTGGGCTTGCCACGCTGAAAGCGTACCCAGAGGCCGTCAACATATCGGGGGCTGTCGAAGTTGGTGCCGTCGCGCTGGATACCCGGCTGCGTCGTAAGTGTGAAGACCTTGGACATTAAGCCTCCCGCAGACCGGCCGACGCATCAAAGGTGCGGCGTTGTGCTTCTGCGGCCAGCGCAGCTACGATCTCATCGTACATGCTCTTGTAGAGGGCCACACGTGCGTCGTTCTTCAGCCACGGTTGCGCTTGCAGCAGGGTAGCGTACAGGATAAGTTGCGGCGCGTTCTGAGTCGTCCAGTTGACTTGGTCAGAAGGACTCAGCGGGCTTGGCCGCTCATAGTAGCGCAGCTCAAATGGATAAGCGTCTGCCGGTGCCGGGGCAATAAGGAAATGTTCCGCCGTATAGTCAGCATAGTAGCGCGGCTCGCCCTGGGAAGTGTCATCCGGAGAAAGACGACGGCAGAACTCGTAAGTGCGCAGGAACGCATGCGCCCGCTTGCGGCCATTGGAGTAATTGAAGCTGACGGACTCGCGCCAGCGGATAGGCTTCTGGAAGGCAGATTCGCCCTTGGTCATCTTGCCGGACACAACCTTAATCATGCCCAGACCGCGCACCTTGGTCGCTATATCATTCTCGGCAAGCATGATGAACCGTGGAATCTGGTTGACGAACTCTTCGTCATCCCGCTCTGCGTAGAGAACTACATCCTTGCAGAGGCTGTCATAGGTCATTGCGGCAGCGTTATTCATAGCGGAATGTATCCTCCAGGTATTGACTTTAGACGGTTGCTTTTGCCCAAGTCTACCACGGAAATGTTGCCTGCACCAAACATTTTATCGGTGCCGCTGAACTGGATAGTCAGGGTATTGGCCGCAGCGCCTTTTACAATGATGAACTCTTTACCATTCCTTGCAGCAGGTAAGGTAACAGTGATATTGCCTGATGCAGTATCAGCGAGAATAATATTATCATTGTAATTAGCAGAATACGATTGGCTAACCCGCCTGACCTGCATGCTCGCCTGGATCTGGTCAATCGTGTCTTGGGTGACGAGTTGTTCATTATCCACTATTCTTCTCGCCTAGCAGTTCGGTTTTCCGGGCGCTGCCTTTCGTGGAGCCAAAGTAGTAGGCACAGATCTGCTCAGCCTTTGCCGACAAGTAACCAACCAGAGTGCCAGTAAGCGCAGAGTCAACAGTAGCATACCCGAGCAGAGAAGCGGCCACCATAACAAGGAAACCGCCAACGATACTATAAGCGAGAACAGTGTTGGTTGAGTCCTTGACCTGTATCTGGCGATTGCGAGCTGAATCGACGTCTTTGACATACAGAGCCTCCATTGCTTCAGCGTTGGCAAAACCAAGCTCCTGCATTTTGGCAGAGAAGTTTTGGTCAGCCAGTTTCATCGCCATCATTTGGTCAGGTGTCACTCCTTGCAGTGCGGCTTTGATGCCAGCTTCCGTCTTGTCAGACAGGCCGAGGGCGTCTGCAATGGCCCCAACAGCCGCGCCACCTAGCGGGCCACCAAGGGCCGTGCCGAGCCATGGAGCGACCGTGGCAACAACATTCTTCCAGTCCATTATTTCAGCTCCTCGATAAAGCGGGTAGTCACGTCAAACAACCGTGCGCCCCAACCATTCTTGGAGTTCTCATAGGCGGGCGCTTCAGCCATGGTTTTAAACCGGCTGACGAAAACTAAACGAGCTATATCTTTTGATGGTCGGGCCGCAATAAGGGCCAAGGTCTTGGGACCGATGATACCGTCAGGCAGGGCGCCGACAGCTTTCTGCATTGCTTTGGCTGCTGCACCTACACCACTGTTGACGCCGAAGTCGAACACAAATTCAGCCAGTGCTGGATCCAGCTTGTCACACTTCAGGTAGCACCAGAAGTCTTTGAAGTATATGTCTTCCGCACGTTCGCGGGTCAGGTTCTTGATGTCTTCGCCAGGATAAGAACGCTTGCTGATACCGTACTTAGTCTCACCGCCTGGATCGGCCGGATTGTTGACATATCCTCCTTCAATACCAATTACGTTAGCGAAAACTTGTTGAAAGAGGCTTGGCATCGTTAATGTCCTATAATGTTTCGCACCGAGTTGGTGGCTGACAGTGCGTATTGTATGATTCCACCCATTGCGACAACCGCAACGACGATGGTTGTTATCCGTACCCACATTGTGTCGACCTTGTGAGACAGTCTTTCTATTTCAATCTTTGTTGCAAATTCTTTTGACAGTTCGGCTTTATGTGCTTCACGCCGGGCTTCTTCCGCTGACAGTTGCTTTTCAACAGCAGAGGCCAATGAGTTGATTTGCAGCTTTATGTCACTGAAGCCTTCCTTCGTTGCGCGTTCCGTACTTTCTATTCGGTTCGCCATAGCGTCGATCTTTTGATTCATGGTGGCCCTATCCGCCATCAGCATCGCTTCGGCTTCAGTGTACAATTTTTCGGTCATTTGGTGTCCCGGAGGTGGTAGTTTGGCATCGGAAAATATGACCCATACTACCATAAGTTTGCCTGTAGGCAAATACTTACATTGTTTGTAAGCAACCGCCTACAAATCAATCGCCGCCAGTCCCTCCTCCTGGATTAATGCCATTCTGCGAATTGCAAGAAGGCGAGTTGTATTCCATCTCCTGCGTATAATTTCCACCGCTGCCATTAGCGAAAACGCCCATGAGCGAGTAGAAAGATATGCTTCCGTCACCGCCTGCGCTGATCGGTTGGCAGTACGTATAGAGCAGTGTCCCGTAGGCTGGATATGGCACAAATCCACACTGAGTACTGTTGTAAGCGAGTGGTGAAGCAAACTCGCCACGATTACCATCTGCGAATACGCCAACGAGAGTAGTTCCATCGCAATACTGCCGCAACAGGGTTCCGTAGGGCGTCGGTGCTACGTATCCGCACGTTGGACTATTGAATTCGATAACGTTAGAATACGAACCGCCGTAGCCGTCCGCGTAGGTCTCAAACAAGTTGACATCATTGCAGTAGCGGCCAAGCGGCGTCCCACGTGCCGGGTAGACCGGCGGAGGAGGCGGTGGTGGCGTCACAGCAACGGACTTACCCCGCAGTTGCCCAAGGGTAATAGGGCCACTCGGGACGCCAGCCAAGGCTCGGCAACGGGCATCGCCGATGGTCAGCGGCAGACCGATACCTAGCTCGGTCGCCACATTCCCTAACGTGATGTTACCGGTTGGCGTAGTCATTACTCGAGTTCCTTAATACGAGCTTCCAGTTGCAGGATGCGCTTTGCCAGCTCCACAACAGAAACAGCCGCAAAACCGCCATGATGTACAGTGTAGAACCTATCGTCATCCACATGCACAGCACGAGGAAGAAACTTGGCAAGCGACTGAGCGCCAACACCAAGACCGTGACCGCCATCGATCCAGTCAAACATGCCGTACTTCTCGATGCCTGCAAGCGACTCGACATAGTTCTCTGGCAACTGCGACCAGTTCTTTTTCTGCCTTTCATCTGACATTTCCATCACAACAGAAGCACGGAATGGGCCGTAGTTGTCGCCGCCTGCATTCGTTACTTCCATCCAGTTGTCAGCAGCAAGACGGATCTGCGCGGCGACGCGACCTGCCCAATGGAACGCCAGCGATGGAGGGACACCTGCTTGCGCTCCCGCGAAATCGCCTTCACGAATCTGGATACGTTCAGTGTACGCCAGTGTGGTATTACCACCGGCCAATGCCCATTGACCTGGGACACCGGTCTTTACCGATTGATCGTTACGTGCTGGAGTGTACCCCAGAGCATTCGTCACCATACTACCGTTGATGCCAGTGATGAAACCGGCAGGATTGCTGGCGTTGTAAGGTGTGAAGTTCAGCTTCGGCTGCGCACCCAGAGCAGTGAGTGCATCCGCTGCCGTAGTAGCGCCCGTACCACCAGCAGCGATAGCCAATGGGCCAGTAGGCGCAGGAGTTGTCGGACCACCAGTGCCTTCAAAGGTACCAATGAACTTTGTCGCCCGCACCACACCACGGAAGTTAGCTTCGTCAGGCGAGACAGTAAGACCAGGAAAGCCTCCAGTGGCGATACCTACCGTATTCGTGCCGGCCCGATACAGACCAGTGTCGCTGTCGCTGGAGAAGTTGATGGAAGGCGCACCAGCAGAGCCGTCGATGATGGACACGTTGCTGCCGATAGAGGCAGATTGCGCGGCGACCACGTTCACACCGTCGCAGTACGTGATAACACGGTCGGTATTGTTGAACACGACGCCGGTACCGTCAACAGTCTTTAGAGTCAACGTGCGCTGGCCGTTGTAGCTGTTCTGCAGATAGTAGATCGCCACGACCGATGGAACAATGACGGTCACGTTGGTAGCCGGAGTGCCGGTGAACTGGAGCAGCTTGCTGGAAGCTTCTGCCGCTGTCAGCGTGAAGGTGCCGCCAGCCGATACATCCTTGACCAGCTTGGTAAATTGGAATTGAGTGCTGCGACCATAGCCAATGGTGTAGAAGGCATCACCAGAACAGAACACAAAGACAGACTCGTTCGGCGAGAGCGCCAGAGAAGCGAGGCCATCAATCTTTTCGTTCGACTGCGGTTGGAGCGTGACGGTGCCTTCTCCGCTGTTGCGTTGAGCGTAGAAGAAGTTGTTGCCGAGACTGTCAGCAGCCGGAAGATTGATAACAGTGCTGCCGCCAATGTTCGTAATGACCTGTGCGCGGTTATCTTTGGTGATGTTGTAGTTGCTGGAGTTAACCGTAACCCGCAGCCCGAGGTTTAGCACGTTGTTGCCTGCTACCAACCCCCTACCCGCCAGCGCCGCAGCGTCTGCGCCCGAGGTACCAGCGCCGAATGTAATGCTGCGCCACATGCCGCCAGTCGTCCCATTGTCGATCAGCCACACATATTTAGCCGCGCCGGGTAGAACAGTGGTGATTTCATTGCCAGCCGTATCAGCAATTGCAAAGGCTCGCGTGCCCGTATTGTGGAACAGTGCATCCATGCCAAGCGATACCTGAGCAGCAGCCGGGAGCCGCATCTGCAGATTGTCTGCGAGGGCTTCGACCGAGTTGATTGCCGCGATGTAGTTGTCGCCTTGATAGTTGCTAGGCCAAGCGAATTGCGTGGTCGCATTCAGGGTGATGTAGCGGTAGGACTCCCCTGCCGGTGCGACTGTCTTGTTGCCGAGTACGTTGCTGTAGTTCATTGTAGATCCTCTTCCGGTCGTGGGTACCGCAATGTTATGATTTCAGTTTTCCGTGGTGGCAGGTCATGCGGGCTACGCATGTCTTGATCCGCTTTGCACACGCGCAAGGCCGGATTCTGGCGATCCACGACCAGTTCGTCGTATGGGAACTTCATATGACAACGGTCGCATATTGCGACCGCTGCTGTACGATTCCCTCTTGTATCGAGGAAGAGTGGCATTAGCGTGTGTACCCTGAAATGTTGGGAAGAATCCGCAACGGTGCGCCGTCAGATTCACCAAGTTCAGCTTCCCTAAGCGCAGTGTCGGCTTGGCTTGAACATAGAGCGATGCGGTTGTCCTGGATGCCTGGGAGTTCGAATGCCATGTTCTTTGCCAGCATCCAGATGATACATTCAAACCATCGCTCCGGAATTTCCAGCTTAGAAAGCAGACTACCTACGTCCTGGACTTGGCGCTGCCGAGTAAGAACCAATACGTCTCTCGTATTGCTCGGTACGGGCCACAAGGTCATTATAGGGTTTATCTGCTTCTCATACAAGTAATTAAGTGGCCTGCCGGCAATATTTTTGTTGCCTATAGCCACGTAATCATCTCGGTTGTACGGTTGCATGGTCTGTTCGCTGTAGTCAGCCGCCAGCACGTACTGCTCGCTGTAGAACGCCACGCCACCAAGTTCACGCAGACGGTATTCCGTAGCCTCAACCGGGCGCTCAATATCTTGCCAGACCCACATGCCAATGGAACCAACAACGTTGAAACGCTTCAGTTCATTCCAAGCACCAGCAGCGTTCTTGTACTCAAAAGCCACGCTGAAATTGCCAGGAACACGGAGCAGGAAACCAACGCTGCGCACCGTGGCCGGTTGCGGCAGAACAGCAGCTTTGAGAGCTGCGACGTTCGTCCAGACCGGAGCCAATGGTTCGTTGGAACGATACCGGGCTTCGATAATACCAACCGTGCCAGCAGGCATGCGGTACTGCGCCTGATTCAAGTACAGTGGCACGATGACTTGTTCCAGGCACCACAGATTAACACCACGATTGATCATGGATGCAAGAATGAGGTACAGGTTATCGTAGGCGGAGTCCAGTTGCTCAGGCGTCAGGGTTGACGCACTGGCACCGGCCCGGCGCACGGCATGCTCGATGACCTTGATGGTATCGATAACAGTGAAGCCCACCGTACCACTGTTGGGTACGATGTCAATAGGTGATGGAGTGACCGTACCGCCGGAACCCGGCGGAGGATTCACTACGGTACCACCGCCCGAAGGCGGAGGAGTGGTCGTATCAAGTTTTGCAACGACGGTCATGGTTTTCCTTTAGATTGGCAAGATGCCGGTGCCATTGAGAGTCAATGTTTCGACTTCGCCGGTGCTTTGGGTGACGCTGGAGCCATTGGCTGTTGCAATGAAGCGGTACTTCACTTTGCCGATGGTCGCTGGCCGCTGCATCGTCATCGTGCCGTTTTTCTGTGGCATGTTGAATGGGCCTTGTGAATTGCCGCTTGGCTGCGGGTCGATATAGTACACGACCGTCGCTGCGACGTCATTCTGCGTGTTGGCGTTGACCGTTACTTTGGCAACGTTGCCAGACAGGATGCTTTCGTTCGGCGTAGCAATGCTGAGGGTTGGCGGTGGGAACGGGTTGTTCTCCGTTGGCGGAGGCGTATCGCTCGCGTTGCCCACACCACCAGTATCGTACAGTAGACCACCAGCGCCAGCAATTTCAAACGACGCCATGCCGGGGATCGGATTTGTACCACCGCCGTTCGTTAGCGTACCTGTGGCGTTGTATTTGCCGGGGAAGATACGGTCAATGTCCAGCGTAGCCAGTCCAGGACTGAGTACAAGGGGAACCGGTCCGACTGCCTGCGCACCAGTAGATCCTTCTTGCGGCGTTAGCGTAACCATGCCCGACGTTGGGCTATTGGTAGTGGTGATGGAGTAGCGGCGAGTTGCACCGTCAGTTTCCTGGACAGTGATGGTACCAGTTGCCAGCGGAGTAGCCGGAGTGCGTTGGAATGCACCAGCATCAGGCATCGTTCCACGGTTGTTACCGTTCGCATCGTTCCGGGAGATCGAGAACTGCGACGCACCGTTGATCATCTTCGACCCTGCCGCAGGACGAGCGTCGTTGGCCGATTCGAAGAACTGACCTGGCGAGTAGATAATCTTCGCGCCCTCATCGAACGTCGTTGGTGTGTCGGTGTAGTTGTGATCGCCACCACCGCCAGCAGTCGACGGAGTGCCGCCGCATTGCGAGAAGATGTTATCCTGGATGAACGCACCGTTGCCGGTGATTGCCGCATTGCCAGCACCCGCACCGCGACGCTTGAACGTGTTGCGTTTGACATTACCGCTGAAGCTGTTGAGGATACCGCCAGCATCTGCTCCGTCGTGGATAACAAGATTGTCTTCCATAACGAAACCGTTGGCGTATTCACCAGTAACAATCGGCTTGACGCTCGAAGTGGACAGCATCCGGTTTGCACGGATACCGCAGGCATCACCACCTTGGCCCCAACCGTCGCGACGGAAGACCCAACTACCCGCCGTTTGGATAACGTTGAAGCCTTCGATATACAGTCCAACCTTGACGCGAGAGTCGCCATTCAGCAAGATTTTGATGCCTTGGCTGATTGCGGTCACGTTGCCTGGAGCGTTGTCAGCTTCGATATCGCTGTAGCCCATGCCTGGATATGGACGCATGTAACCGACATTGTTCGTGTCCGACCAGCCGGGGCCGATCTGCTGATTGGTCAGGTCGATGTCCTTACGGCACAGAACGACGAATGGGCCGTTGTCCGTAAGCAACGTGCTTTGACTTCCTGTCCATGCAGCAACTTGCGTTGCATTGGTGAAATCGTCGCCCGGTTGGTCACCGTAGATCATCACACGGTATCCTGGGATAACCGGCTTAGGCTGTGCGCCAGCGGCCAGCGGCGTAACCGGGGCCGAGGCAGACGATGGATCAGACGAGTTGATAACGTTACGAGCGCGCACCGTGTACGTGACAGGTGAGCCGTTGGTTGCCGCCAGCGTAGCAGGAGGCGCAGCGACCGTGACCGTATGGCCGTCGGAACCGAGAACAGTGTAGTCCAGGATTGGCTTGCCGCCATCGCTGGAAGGCGCAGACCAGTTGACAGACACAGTACCATCGCCCGCCGTAGCAACAACGTTGCCCGGTGGATTCGGCTTTGTTGAAGCATCCACAATCGGTGCCGTGCCGGACGCTTGCGTAGTGAACACAAACGGTTGGGACATCGGGCCGAAACCGATCTGGCTGTAGGCACGAGCAGTGAGCGTGTACGTGGTATTCGGATTCAGATTGACCAGCTTGGCACCGTCGACGCTAACGTCAAAGAACTGACCTACGTCCTGGGCCGTGCCTGGAGTGATATTAAATTCTATACTCTCAGTCGTACCACCATTCGCCGCTGGCACTTGATAGTTGACTTGATAGGTATCTTGTGACGTGCTGGCTTTCACAATGCTGGTAATCACAACCGGGCCGGGAGCTTGTGCAACTGGAGCAGAGTAGGTGCGAACGATCTGGTAAGGTGCGCCAGAGAGCGAAGCCAGCGTGGATGCCGACACAGAGCTTGTGGAGTGTGCGTACATTTCCAGCAGCAGACCCTGTTGCCAGTCGCCACGGAATTGCTCACAACCAAGCATTTCACCACCAGCAAAGCTGATTTCTTGCGAGTTCATTGAAACCGCAGCATTGCCGTTGACCGAAATAGCCGACGTACCGTCTTGATAGCGAGTAACCGCAATGACGTTCTTGCCGAAAGAAATCTGGTTTTCGATCAGTGCCAACTGTATGATGTTCGGCACTGCAACGTCGACCTTCAGTTGCGGAGTGATTGTTATCTTGAGGCCTTCTTTGACATAACCGCTTTGCGAGTTAGCTGAGGCTGACCAGATATGCATGTTGTTGCCGATATCTGAAGGCACTTCGAAAGCAAACACTCGCGTGAACGTGGGATTGTTCAACCCGTTCTGCGAAGCATCTGCCGTGAACCGTGCAGAGGTTGTGCTGTACAAGATATTCCACGAATCGGAATCTTCCGACAACAGACCCGCGTCGCCGTTGTAGACGAGATCTTGTTGCGCACGGCCGAAGCTCGTGTGGCCCATGCCGGTAGATCCCAACACCCAGACCATCGGGCTTGGAAGCAATGTGTTTGTGGTATCGATGGCAATAGGTGTCTCTGGGCGACCGGCACTGTCTGCACCATCACCATCAAAGTGGTACAGAGCGAGTAGATTCGGTGCGCTGCTGCTGACCGGTGCGGTAGGCGGTGTGAAGTTGCTCGACCCGTATTTGTCGCCGCGAGTGAAAACAACCTCGTCCATTTCGCCGTCGAAGACTGCTGACCCATCTGCTTTGGCGCCGATGAAAAATGGTGTATCTTCGTAGTTGGCGTTGCCCCATGCCGAGCTGTAGGGCCAACTGGTTCCTGACAACAAGACACCGTCGATAAAGAACCGCTGAGCGCCGGCCATCTGACCATTGACACCGTCTAGATAGACAGCCACATGGTGCCATTGACCATCGCGCTTATCATAGCTGGAACCATTAAAGCCTTCATTACCGGCTTTACCGGTCACCCATCCATTCTCCATGAACAACTGAAGACCTTGCTGTTGGAACAGCATGTGTCCACCAACAGACCCAGGAGCGGCTTTGAACCACAGCTCCATTGTGAAGGAGATGTAATTTCCCGGCTTGCCTGTGATCGGCGGCGTGGAGGCTTGACCGTAGCCTCCGCTACGGCTTTTGCCGAACTTGCCGCTGTTATTGAACGCAGCATTGGTCAATGTTAATTTGTGCGACATGTAATTATTCCTTTATTAGGCTGGACCAAGTACGAGTGGAGGCTTGATCTGGGCAACGCCTGGATAGCCAAAAATGTGATCACGATCACGTTGAGTTGCAGGATCACCCGCTGCTGCTACGTAGTCGGCAATGGCACCGTATTCGTAGTCCAGTACAGCACATGCAGCTTGAATATCCGGGTTGACAAACTCTGGGAAGTAGTCCCGACGGATATACGGGTACATGGCACGAGGATGGAAGTTAACTTCACGGTCATTGGTCAAGCTGCCGTCAGCATTGTGGAACATGCCGGTCTGACCAACTTTCTGCTCGTGGCGATTACCGTAGTCCGTCCAGTCATTGGGCACACCTAACGATGTTCCCCAATTTTCGTAGGCGATGTAGCAGCCTGTTTTGAGGATCTTGCCGCAGCACTGTTTGTCCATGCCTTGAATCTGCATATCCATCACAGCCTTGCACTGACCGCCTTTCGCGTACATAACGCTCCAGATGCCGGTCTGTTTCATGAGGGCCAGGACACCGGCCATGTAGAAGCCGAGACCACCGCCTTGAATGAAAGAACCTTGACCGTCGTCGGTGTGAGCAACTGGAACGCCAAGATTGCGCATACCTTTGTAGAAGTCATCTTGGTTGTTGTCAATGAAAGCAGGTACGTAGATATCACGGTAGATACCTGACATGTGATTGACGAACATTTCTTCAATCTTTGCCCGGCTGATGCCCAAACGGTGCGAGGAAGCCAGCTTCCAGGCAATGGTGAAGCAGAGCCAGTACCATGCTTGCGAGCGAACCATGTAGTCGCCACGATTCAGACCGCCGCCACCTGCCAGTTGATATAGCGCATCCCACTTGGAGGCGATTGCAGAGCGAACGCTGTTCGTGAAGATTGCACCCCATCCTGCGTTACCGTAGGAGTGCAGACCGTCGCGGCTCCAGCCAGACCACACGAAGCGACCATTCTTGTCGCGATGGGAGTCGTTGTCACCGTCGCGCATGTCGCCGAGTAGGCTGATTTTCTTCGGGCCGAACGATGGGCGGCTGTCGTAGTACGTGCGGGTGAAACCCCAGTCACGGAACAGTTCGTCGTTATCGGCGGCGAGTTGCAGCGTGTTCGGGTTCTTGCACCAGTGATTACTGTGGTTGTGGTAAGCCTTGATGGAGGCGCGGGCCATGCTCTTCCAAGGCACGTTGCCAGCCAGACGAGAGCCGTTAGGGTCGGAACCCCACAGAGCCAGAATCGACGGAATTGGCGCACGGTCAAAGCGAGGACCACCGGGGCCGGTGTACCAGTTGTGACCGGAGAACGAACCCGGCTCGTAGTCCCAGCCGTCGCGCCATGGGCCACTGTCGGCCGAGCCGTCGTTCTGGTAGAAGTTGCCGGACAGCCATGGATCTCCAGGAGAGAACGATGGACGATCCTTGTAAGCGCGGGGCCACTGAGTCTGCGCCCAGAGGGTGTGCAGGCCATTCTTGCTGTTGCCTTGATAGCCGCCGGTCAGCATTGGCTCGACACCGTTGACCGTGTAGTGCGACTTGGCACGGGAAGGACGCTTGGCACCGTCGACCATACCAGCATACATCGTGCTTAGGATAGGCGACATGACCTGCGGCGTGTTTTCCCATGTCAGTTGCATACCGGTGTTCCAGTACGGACGGACAGGAGTAGATGTGTCACTACCGAGGACGTATGGTTGACCATTGATAGGCAAACCGTCTTGCATTTGGAACGTGTACAGCGGGACACCAGCAGCGTTCTTCATGATGACTTTGAACGGTGCAGGGAAGGTATTGTGCGTGGACTGATCGTACGTATCGGAGCCAGGATAGCTCGTCCAGGTCGGGTGACGAACAGCAGCGGCGCCGATAACTTCGTACAGCGGCAGGTTGCCCGCTTCCGTATTGCCTTGGTGCGATGCCAGCAGTGTAAAGCCGAACTCGACTTTGTCGTTGCCGTTACCGTGCAGAACGCCGGTGGTAGATTGATACACGGCACAGTCGCCGTTCACAAGCGCCATGGCTGCATCTTCGTAGACCCAGTCGTCGTCACGGCTATCGATGATCGTGCTGCCCGACATGAATGGGTTGGCCGGATCGGTGAAGTTCCAGACTTCGAAAATGTGCGGCGCATTTGCATCCAGAGCAGGAGCAGCCGGGCCGGTGCCGGAAGGCTTAAACCGCTTGCCGGAGATGGAAAAGTCCGACGTAACCGACAGACCATTCGTGGTCGTGAATGGTGCGGTTGCTTTCCAGTCGCCGTTAGGTCCGAGGGAACCTTGAATCCAGCGGCTACCATCGGCGCTTTGCATGCGCAGGACTGACTTGCCGACCGATGTGTCGGCTGCAAGTTGAACAGTCGTGCCTTTCAAAATACCGAGGTCTTTGATCCGACCAGACTGAATCTTGAGCGGACCATTGGAGCCAACGTTGCGGAAAATAGCGCCTGTCGACCACGCATCCGTTGCATTTGGATTTGGGTCGTTCTTGCAGATGATCCGACGACCTGAGTTGCCGAGCGCCGCTTGAATAACAGCGGCGTCCTGCAACTTGTTGGGAGAAGCATCCAACTCAAGACGAGTTTGGGGATCGCATTTAAAGTCTGACATTGTTTTCCCTTAGACAGGAGTTACGGCCATTGGCTGAACACCAATCAAGCCTTGTGGACCTTGAGGACCGGAAGTGTAACGAACAATCACACGCCCGCGCATGCCGTTCGCATCGCTACCAGCCCACTGATGACCAGGAGCATTTGGCGACTCGAATGTGCAATCTTCGCAAATGACATCGACATCTGGATCTTCGTTCCAGATGAAGGAAGACTGATTAGCGCCACCTTTTTCATTATAGAAGTGCCAACGCTTGAAGATGTATTCACGAGGGCGGCTGGTATCCACACCCTCGTCGGCGATACGCACCATGTCGTTCTGGGCAGCATTCGCATACTTGTTGCTGCGACCATCAGTGAAGTAACCACGGCCACCGTTCGGCAGCTCGATCTCACGACCGGTTTCCGAGTTGTCAGTGATAACACGAGTCAGACGAGTGACAGCAGCGCGGGACTTGACATTGTGGCCGAGCTTGTTGCCACGGAATGTAGTCTGCGTCGCATCCCAATCTGCATTGGAGTGGCCCATGTAGATACCATGCGTCAGTCCATCGTCGCCCACCGCGTTCGCATAGACGTCGCAGTTGAACATGTGGATCGTGCCGGTATAGTCATCAGCCGGGTTCGCGTTGCCGAGGTTGCCGGACAAGCAACCATTCTCGTTATCCGTAAGGACGACGTTGTTGAGCCAGACTTCCGAGTTGCCGGTCAGCGAAAGACCTTGCGCAGCGTGGGCACCGCCAGATTGCTCGCGAGCACCTGACAGAATCAAGTCCTGAATGGTTACTTTGGCATTCCGGCCAACCGCGATAACACCACGGTCAAACGCTGCGCGGATGCCGGGGCCGGTACGCAGTTCTGCCCGCTTACCGTTCGGCAATGCGCCGGAGACAGTAATCATAGCTCCTGGAGCAGCTTGCTCGATACCGCCGTAGGCTTCTACACCAAGGCCGTTACGCAGGATCTTGAGCGTTTGGCCGTTCTGCAGTTCTGTCATACCAGCAGGGCCAGTCGGTCCACGAAGGATGTAGTAGCCGGTGCCAGTCGTGAGGTTGCGGGCGATGAACGAAGGTACGCCGTAGCCGGTGGCCGAACCTGGAGGCGTAACATCAGTTTCCCAGCATTCAGGGAAGCCGACGCCGAGGGAACCTGTGTAGTCCGCGCTGAGTTTTGTCAGTCCACCGGGCTGCGTAGCCAGCGTGGGAACGGCACGATTCGGGTGCGCCCAAGCGAGATCCCACTCCATCGTAAATGGGCCTTGCTCACCTTGCCAGATAGAACACTTGATGGTCTGGCCGAAGTTGTAGCCCTGCGGTGCCAGGAATTTACCGTTCCGCACCAGCTTGACACGGAACCGAGTGCCTTGCACAGCATTGAACGTAACCGTGCCGTCCGAGGCTTGCTGAATCTCGACTTCCGGCGAGAAGGCCTCGCCAGTGCCGTTGCCAGAAGCTTGATTTCCCCAACCGGCTGCACCGTCAGCGGTGCCGGTCTTGACCACAACTTGACCGATCTGACCACCGGGAGGCAGGCCAGAACCGCTGCCGCCGCCATTCGCAGGCCACTTGAAGTTCAACTTGCGGTCAGTGGACGGACCTGTCATGCTGATTTGCAGGGGCTGATCAGCCGCCACAATTTCCACCGTACCAAGGGAGATGTTTGCCGCCGCGCCTGGAGTTCCGCTGCCACCGCCACCGCCACCGACAAGGTTGTTCAGCGGCATTTCCCACACATCGGCCGCAGCATTGAACATCAGCAAGACGAAGCGGTTCACACCCGATAGGGTGAGGGTTGGGCCAGTGGAACCATCCGGCTGGCGGAACGTACCGGTCGTAGAGCTGATGACGTAGCTGCCTTCTTGCAATACGAAGAAGCCTACGTCAAACGCATTGGAGTTCGGCGTAAAGTTCAGGACAGGCTGCATATCGCCGTGGAGACCATGGATCTCTCCGGCGTTAGCGGCTGTGATATTCAGTTCATTAGACATGTTGCTCCTTACAGAAGGCCGTCGATAGAGCGTTGGGTGAGCAGCGAAAGAGCAGGTACAATTCCCTTGCCGACTGCCGTATCATTGTTCAGGATCAGCATCTTGCCGGAGCCGCTTGGCCCTGCTTCGATGGTGCAAGAACGATCTGCCGAGGTAAGGACAGCAGTCCAGACACCAGTATCGATATCGGCGGCCACCATGGTGGAGGCATCCTGCTCGGTAGACAGACCAACTCCTAGGTCTTGACCAGAAATAACGTTGGTCAGTTGGCCGGTGTAGTTGATCGCAACGATGCTGACACCGTCCCGTTTGAGCGTCAAAACTTGGCTCGTACCAAAGGCAGTTTTTAAGGCCGATATATAAGCGGCCCGCTTGCTACCCAACCCTGCCCCCGCTACGGCGGCGCGCACCTGCGCAAGCGTGGCGCTGTCTAGCAGCACTGCCGCCACCGGCGCAACCCCACCGTCCCATGGGTACACGGTAACAAGTTTGAACGCAAAACCGCCACCGTTGTTCGTAGGTGCGGGAATGTTCGTACTGTCACCATTGTACTGTATAATGAATGGTGTGATGACCCAAACACCGCCTTTGATCAAGTCCAAATCGAGACGGTAGATCGCGCCCGGCTGAACAGAGAAGGCAGGTGTGGTATTGCCGGAATACTGGAATCCTGGACCGAAGGTGAGTGTGCGACCGCCTTGGCTGTCTTGTTGGAAGATCAGGCGAATACGGTCACCTGCTTGATAGCCGGTCGGCGTGTCGATGGTGACATTGCGCGTCATCAGCAGTAGGAAGTTGTTGCTGTTCGCGTTGTTCATCAGCGCGTGACCGTCGGCGCCAATCGGCAGGTCGACTTCCGGGCGGAAGCCTGTCGCTACAGATTGGTCACCCCAAGCGATATCGTAATCGTTATTGCTCAGCTTTTTGGGAATCTGGCCGGCGCTACCGCCTTTCGGCAGACCAGCACCTGGAGCACCTGGAGCGCCTGCACTGAGGTTCAGACGGAGCAGTGCTGCTGTGATTTTCGCGTCAATCAGTGCTTCTTCAGCTGTGTCGTCAACGATTTCAACGTCGGGAATGGTCAGGTCAACGTAGCCGTCCTTGTGGAAGGATAGCGTATAGCGACCGTCCATCACATAGAACGAGTAGAAACCTAGAGCATCGGTACGGACAGGGTTGGAAATCTGATTGGCCGTAGAATTAGCGCCGTAGAGCGTGGCAAGAGAGCCGTTCGGGTTGGAGACGGTGACGAAAGCACCTTCAATCGCATCACCGTGGGGATCTTGATAGTTATCGAAATATTTCTTCACACAAAATCCTTTAGTTTAGCGGTGGATTATGTGTGAGTATAGCACGAGGGCAACTTGCTGGCAAGCAAATACTTGCCAGCGGGCCATGGGATTACAGCGCGACTAGATAGGCATTTATCTTTGCACCGGTGCCAGAAATGGTCACCACACGACAGCGAACATAGGCCCATGCATCGGCATTGAGATCGCCGCCCATGACATGATCGTTACCGGAGAGGTTGATTGTATTGAGAATAATCCAGTCACGTGGGTCTAGATTATTGGTGCCTTCAAACACGATCTGTGTGGCTAATGCGCCAGTACCGTCGATCGTAACTTGGAGGTTCTTGGTCAGTCCGGGAGGGACGAAATATTCGCCTGCGCCGACCGTCGTTTGGTCTTTGAGCATGCGGGTAACGCCAAGGCGTTGATTGCAACCGGTCATATCAAACTCCTATCTGTAAAAATGCCCCGGAACCTTTGCAGGAACCGGGGCTAAAATCCCAGGGCAGGGAGGAGACTCAGTGAGGCTCTACAGACTTACGCGCCTGGAGTGCCGTACAGGGTGCGCCAGTTGGTCCAGCCGGTCGCATAGCGCTCGGTGGCCTTGTAGCGGATGGAGTCAGTCTCGAAGTCGCCTTCCATCGATTTTTCCAGCTTGCGACGCATCTTGACCTTGAGGCCTTCGCTTTCGTCGGTCTGGATGAACCATGCCGTCGGCGACGTAAGGCGCGAGATCACGACCGATTGGTCGGCGGACAGGATGCCCATCGATTTCACGGCGTTGATGTCGTTGTTGTTGGTGCCCGAACGCAGAACCGATTTCAGGAGAACTTCGGCCTGGAAAATGTTCGACGGATGGATCACCAGCTTTTGCGGCGACAGGCGGATCTTCTTGCCGTTGTTGTCCTGGGCCAGACGGATCTGGATCAGCATCTGTTCCAGGGAGGTCTGGGACAGCGCAGCGGCGGTGCCGAGCAGGTTGGATTGCGTACCGCCGACAACCGGATGGGCATTGGAGATCAGCTCCTTGCCGTCGCCGCCGACGTACGAACCGTTGAAGGCACGGTTCAGTTCGTTGGCGCACTTGGTTTCCTTGGTTTCCACCAGAGCTTGGGCCAGAGCCTTCGCAAACATGGAACCCAGACGGATGTGTTCGCCGTCTTCGACCAGTATCTTGGTCAGCGCGTAGGCCAGACCGTACACCTGATAGGTGTAGCGCTTGTTGAACAGCACACCGCCGGAGGTGTAGGTGACCGGTTGGCCGTCCTTGATTTCCGGCGCCGCGCCGAAGTTGAACAGGACGCTTTCTTCGTCGAAGGAACGGGCCATGCCGTTTTCTTCCTTGAAGATCGGTTTCCACTCGTCCTTGCGTTGGTCATAAACGCCGTCGAAGACGGTATTCAGGATTGGTTCGACAACCGCACGGAAGTCGGTACTGCGCATGATGTTAGGCATCTTAAGGCTCCTTGATTACGGTTGTCGGATTAGATCGCGACCTTGTTGGCGACGTACTGATGACGAGCGATCTTGACGCGGACGCGGGTGAAAGCGTCGCCAGGAGCGTTGTCCACAGCATTTTCGATGTCCAGGATACGGAACTGGCCTTGGGCAGCAGCCGCCACGACAGCCGAGGCCAGCGTAGCTTGCGACAGACCCAGGAAGGTCGAGCCGGCGTTCGGGTTGGTGATGTCGGCTTGGGCGCCGATGGCGGTCTGTGCGACTGGACCGTCAGCTTGCACCAGATATTCCTGCTCGGGATCGTCGATCACGTAGGCCAGAACGTTGGTCGCGCCGGCAACGCCACCAGCAGGCCAGTTGTTCCGGGTTTGTGGACGACCGTCTGCATCGATGTATTCCACACCAACGAAGACACCCAGGATGTCGGTTGCAGCCGCAGCCGCTTGGATCACGCCAGCCGTGTCAAGGACGACGACTTGATTTTTGAAGATCTGCGTGGCATAGCCGGGCGCGATCGGGTAAGGACGAGCAGGCTCATCGGCGCTTTTGGCCGGAATGAAACCGAATGGTGCGGAAGTTGCCGACATGTGTTTCTCCTAAGTCAGTTGAATACAGGAGCGTGACGCGACTTAGCCAGAGTACCGAAGCCATCGGCATCGTCTTTAGCGTCCTCGAGCTTGCGCGTGTTCGCATCCTGGAATGCAGGGTTATTGTCTTTCAACATCTGCTCTTCTTCCATAGGCTTCTCGTGGTGGAAATAGGCCATCATTTCCTGGTAGAGTGCCATTGGAACTTTGAACAGAATCATTTCATTCACTGCAATAAAGCCCTCGAATTCACCCGACTTCATCTTATAGTGCTCGAAACCCGGCACTTCGTCGACTTCGACCCGCTCGTACCCCATCCGCATGCGCTTGTGAATGGGATCCGAACTTGATGTCGAAGACAACCAGCAAGTATGGAAACCGGCAATTGCCGGTGGGTTAGGGAGTGCGTTAGCAGTCCATTCATCGCGGAAATTGGTACGCCGTTCGGCTGCACTGAAACCAGTGCCGTCCTTCTGGGTACGCTCGCTATCCGCAGAGGCACGCGAGTCACGACCAGCACCGTCGTCACGCTTGAGTCGGTCGTCGCCGCCCACGATTGCGTTGTTGGTAGTAGTCATGATCTTATGCCTTTCCGTTTTGTTTGTCGTAAGCCCGATAGCTCTGTATCATCTTTTCCCGCGCCTGTGGGTTATCCCACACACCGGCGTCCTTCATTGCTTGGACCCGATCTGCAGACAACTTGAAGGTGGCTTTCGCCCCGCCTGGAGCAGAACTATCGCGCCCCGAACCAGAAACTACCGACTTCGGCTTGTCTTTAGTAGCACCAGCCGCCGTTGATGTCTCAGCAGTAGTTACTTTACCACCGGCAACTCGGTGTGGCAAGTACTTTTTAACGCGGGCGGACAATTCGTCCCAATATTCCTCGGTGCGAGGGTCAAAACCTTCGGCAACCAGACTATTGTCCAGTGCGCGAGTGACCTGGGAGTCTGGGTCGGTGCCTTCTTGCTTGTACCACGCGTTCTGGGACATGAAGCGTTGAGCATTTTCCTGGAGCTTGGTGTCCAGCGGCTTTGGCGCCGATTGGCGTTGTTGGAACGCCTGCTTGACGTTGGTCAGCTGATCGTGCTTCTGACGCATCGAGATCATTTTCTCGACGGCATCCGCTGCACTTTCGGCATCGCCATTCTGCAGCGCGGTGATCTGACGCTGCTTCTGGAAGTTGTAGCCTTGGGCCGCTTGCTTGATGCTTTCATCGATCTGTGCCAGCTCGCCGCCTTCTGCACGGCGTTCGATGACTGCCAGACGCTGTTCCAGGGATTGACGAGCGCTGCGTTCGGAGGCAAGCTCACGACGCATGCGGTCTTCTTTTTCCTGGCGACGGCGTTTCTGTTCGGCGCGCTCTTCGCGACGGCGGGCTTGCTTCGCAACCGTTTCGTCGTCTACCTGAGTTTCGCCTTCTGCATTGCCTTCAGCAGCAGTCTTTTCGTCGAGTTCGATAACGACGCTGCCGTCGTCTTGATCGCCGAGCTTAACTGCATTAGCTTGATCATCACCAGCAGCGCCTTCACTGCCAGTATCTTCATGATCAAGATCAAGATTGTCTTCGTGGTCTTCATTTTCGATTGCCATGTCATGCTCCAGTTATTTCGTACCAGTCGTCGGTCAAGACGTCCGCTTGTTTGAGTGCCCAGAAGACCACCGTGCCGTCCGTGTTGTACAGATACAACGATGGTACCTTGAGGGTAGAGTGGGCGATCGGCTTTTGCAGCACGATGTAGGAACCAACCCGGTTCCAACCGCGCCGGGCCACTTTACCGCCTGCTTCCAGGCAGCGTATGGCACGACCGATGTCCCAGTCACCGATAGGTTGGGCGATGGTCACAGGATGTAGGTGTCGAGTTTCAGGGGATTGCCGTACACACGTTCGATGACCTCGTGATCATTGACGGTGGCAAAGTACACTTCCTGACCATCCTTGCCCTTGACGGTGCGACGGTTGCCGCCCCAACGAGGAACGATGACGAAGTCGCCCGGCTCGCACCACGTACCTTCGAGCCACGGCAGGCCGGTGTCACGATTGCAGAAGGCGAGGTCGCCGACAGCAATGACGCGGGCCACTTGCATATTCCATTTCTCGGTTTCTTTGGTCTCTTCGACCAGGACGATGCCGCTGGCAGTCTTCGTATTGTGCGACATCAGTTGCACCAGGATACGAGCGCCGGTAGGAATAACTTCAGGGGATACTTCGGGGAAACGGGACAGAACTTCAGGGTCAGTGCGGAAGTCGGCAGCCGCTTTCATGGCGGTGACGATGTAAGGCAGGGCTTTCATAAAATCTCCGATAGATTTTTCCGGTGGCGCTGACCGCCTTCAGATAGAACCGGAGAGTCTTTCTTACCCCCTGCGCAGGAGGTCGGCGGTCAGCACAAGCACTATACATGCAGACCTGCCGTAAAGCAACAAATAAATTAATCGTCGGCAATATTTTGGGCGAAGATATCCAATGCTTCGCGCAGCCCACGAATGCGGCCGACAACCTCGCGATATTTTTCAAGGCTATCGCTTGGCTGAGTGACAAGACCTTCAAGCAGTTCTGCTTCCTGGTCTTTTAGAGCTTTTACAAAACGGTCGACGTTCATTTATAGTCCTGAGGCGTACCACGTGGCAATAATGATCAGCCACAGAATCACAATGGATTTACTGATGCTGATCATTATTGATTTCATTTTACTTCTGCCGCTTTTGGCTCAGCTGCGGGCTTGTGAGCACCATGGATGGAAATCACCATGTTTTTTGACGCCGGATCGACTGAACCGAACTTCCGATTAGCATATTCAGCAATAGATTTGCAGTCGGAGACGTTTTCGCGGCTGATTTCTTTGCCATCTTGCTTAATAATGAAGGTTTTCATAAAATTTCCGTAAAATTGAACGTTTTAATGGACGTATGCGTCGTTTTATTGTGCTGCCGGTGCCTGTGGTGCAGGGGCTAACTCGGCCTGCTGCTCGTTTTGCTCCATTTGGTGCCCATGCTGCTGCTGCGCCAGTGCCAAGGACGCTTGACCATCAATTGTTGCCATTACTTTCGCGTGATTTTGCTCATTTTGCAGCCGATCAGCATCCAGTTGGGATTGGAATGCGGCCATGAGCTTCTCGTTGTTCGCGTTAAGTGCTGCAATGAACTGGTCGGTCTGGTTATCGCCTTGATTTTTGAGGAGTTCGGTCTGCATGTGCATCTCGTTGTCCTGTTGATTCTTGGCGAGCGCGACCTGAGCGTCCAACTGTTCGCCCTGCGGCTTGAGTTGGGTAACTTCAAGCTGCTTGAGGCCGATGTTCGCTTGATCCAGTTGCTTCTTGCGCTCGACTTCTTGCATGGCGACTTGCATCGTGGCCTGGACTGCTGGATCCATCTGTGGCTTCGGTGCGTACTGTGCGGCCAGTTCCTGGACTTTCGCCAGCATCTTCATCGGCTCGGCCAATTCCTGATTTATAATCGCCAACACTTTGTCGGACGCGGCAACCATCGCCTGTTCAACCTGCACGGTCGGCATGTGGTCGGCCAGTTGGCTGAATTGCGTCGCTGCTTCCATGCCGTCAGCGTACAAGAAGCTGATATGCTGCGCCACGTGTTCCAGTTGCACGGCCATCATTTTGGTGCCGATTGCAGGATTGCTGAAAACCGGGTCGGTGGCGAACTTCAGGTGCAACATGATGTGCGCCATGTGGTTCTGCTTCGGCAGCGCCAGCAACGGAGTACCATGCAGCGAAGCCATATTCTCAGCGACCGGGTTGAGGTTCTTCGGCTTTTCCGGCTGCGGCAGGATACGGGCAGCTTCGGCAGTTGACAGACGCATACGCGTCAACATCATTTGTGCGAGCTGATTGAAATCCCACTTCAACATCGGGAACATGGCGACCAGTTGCTGAACACCTTGCATCTGAGCGAAGCGTTGCGTCTCGCTGAAGATGTTCGGGTCGGACACTGGCACGATGTCCATGTTCTTCTGGAAGTCGGCGCGGCCAATCACCAGCTCGCCAAGCTCTTCCACTGTGACTTGCTCGTCCAGGTAGGTAGCGTTGATGCGATGCAGGATCTCGAGCGACTTCGCCTGCGAGTGGTGCATGCGGGCGTGGATGCTGGAGTACGTTGCCGCACCTTGCTCCACCAGCGCCATCGTCGTGCCAACCGGCGTACGATCGCCGACCTGGGACAGTGCCTCGCTAGTCGTGGACAGCACACCTTTACCAGCGTTCGTAAGCCAATCCAGCAACTGGAAAAGCACCGTCGACGGCTGATTGTAGGGCATTGCCATGATGGTCTTGCGGATGTCGTCAACGCCCGCGACCTGATCGATCTCCATGATCTCGCCAGGATTGATGGTCAGGTTGCCGCCGTTGCCCTTACCGGACTTCAGCTTAACCAGCGCCTGCGAGTTGTTGATGTGTGCAGCGTCTAGAAGCGCACGGAGAGCACCAGTGAGGCTACCAGAGAGACCACCAATAAGATGAGGCAGGCCAATGCCATACGCTCCTCGCCACGGAATGAGTTTGTACTCCGCGATCCAGTCGAGTTTCTTGTAGAGCCGGTCTTCTTCATCCCAATTCCTGTAGAAGCCAACGACTTCTTCGGTGTGTTCATCGATGGTGATGATGTACGGTGCCAGATCGCCACCGGTACGGTCATCGCTGTCTACCGTGCGCCACGTGTAGACTTCGTAGAGTTGACGGACTCCATCTTCGTTGTAGCCCGTTCCCGTTTTGCCTTCAATTTTTTCGTTCGCGCCCGCTGTTGCCGACTGGTCTGGATGGCTACCCAACGTGCTGAGGTTGTCTGGTTCTTTATATAGGCCAGATGCGACGCGGCGGTCGAACTCTTGCTCGGTGAGCATCTGGCGATGTGTTGCGCGGCCAGCAGTGTAGAAATCGGTGCAGGAATATGGGAGGAACAAATCATCAACCGGAACAAACTCGCAACGTGCACGGCCATACTGTTCATCGTACCACCATTTGATGTATTGACTGCCGCCCATGGGCAGTTGAGTGAGTAGAACTTCCAGTTCACTACGGTACTCGCTGATGTTCTTCGTGGTCTGCCAGTTCATGAAGCGGACCTTGCGATCAGCGACTTCCAGCTTGGCATCCGTCTCCGCACCAACAATGTGAGCCTTGACCGGGCCGCTTGGCGGGAAGATCTCTTTCATGGCGCGGCTGGCAAAGTCCACGCAGCTTTCGGCCAGGATCGGGTGAACGACTCGGCTGGCACCTTCGAACTCGGCGCCGCCCGGTGCATCTTCGCCCAGACCAGTGCGACGCAGACCTTCCTGATACTGCTTGTCGCGGTTGGAGCGAGCTTCCTTGTCCTTCTCGACGAGGTCAATCAGTTCCCGAGCAATCGTGCGCAGTTCCTGCGGGTCAATCGTCTCAGCGAGGTTGTCCAGAAAGCCAGATGCTACCGGATCATTCGCAGAATCTTCATCTTCGAAATGCACGACTGCGCCGCCGTCTTCGGTCTCCTCGATAGAAGTGCTGTCGTCCATCGGTTCAGCGGGTGTTGCTGACAGTGCCGGGTCGCTGATACCTTTGATGTGACGCCGCGCTTCGTCGTTCGGGAGGGTTGCCATGTGCAGCCTTAATAGAGGTTATTTACTAGCGGCAAGCCTACCATAGAAATTGCCTAGCTGCAAGCAAATACTCGGTCAATGAAACGGATTGTCAAAGTGCCATTCTCGATTATCCAGCGCTTTATGGAGGTACATATCTTCCTCGTGGTCATTTGTGGGATGGCACCAGCAGTCGACCACATCGTGAGGCCGCAGGTCGTCCAGTGGATACATGTGCGCCGTGGTCACGCCCTGATGTGTGTAGTCTATGGAGGCCCATCCCACAGACCCTTCACGCAGCGTAAGGGTTGCCGGCTCGTCGCTTACTGTCTTCTCGGTCGGCATACTCTTCCTCTTCTTCCCGTGGGTCAACACTAATCCAGTTCTGGTCGCGCAGCAGGGCCAGCGTCTGGCTGAACGTGTCCGTGTAGTCGTCGTGCAGGCTGAGTGGGAACACGCAGACTTCGGTGAGGAAGTCCGTTGCCCATGTTACAGGCTCGCCCGGCACCTTCTTGCTTTCCAGCAGATAGCAACGTCCGTTCATAACAAGGTGAGACACAGCGTGAAGCCGCTGCACCTTGTCCATCTTGCCTGGATTGTAGGCGCGGGTCGGCACGTTCGTACGATTCAAGTCCTGAATCAGTGTGATACCAGAACCCTTTTCCTCGATCAGGACGATGTCTGCACACTGTCCCGGCTTGGACATATCGTTAACATCGCCTCCATACTTGGCCTTGTATTCGTCCACGACTCGCTTACGCAAGGTGGGATACTGCATGTGTTCGGTCCAGGCATCAAGAAGCATAGCGCAAAACACACCATCTTCATTCTCGAAGACTCCCCAGACCGTGCAGGCCGTGGGATCGTTATGGGTCTTTTCCGTGTAAGCGGTATCATACGACTGAATAATGTAGAGAAAGTACGGCAGAGGCTTGTTCGCAGGCCAGAGCTTGAACCAGCTTCGCTTGACAATGCCTTGGTCTTCAAGGTCGAGTACTTCAGCATGGATTTCTTGTCGGCCGAGCGCTGTGCCCTCATACTGAGTGACCTGGTTGAAGAAGGACTGCGCAAGATTGGATTTGTTTTCATACGTCGAGCCTGTCGTGATCTTCATGCCCTTGGCAGGGTCTTTGCTCCACTTGATAAACATCTGCACCAGCGGGATCGGCTTAGGCGTCGTGGTAATGCAGACCTGTGGCCGCTTGCCAAGGCGCAGACCGAACATCGCCATATCCCACGTCCGCTGGATAGTCTCAGCGTTACCGTTCGCCCAACCGGCGATCTCGTCCATCCAGATAGCATCATGTTGAGGTCCGCGCAGCCGTTCCGGTTCCTCAGCGGAATATAGCGTTGCTATCGCGCCATTCGGCCAAGTCAGCCTCCGCTTGGTCGGCTCGAATAGGGGCATGTCGTCCGGACTGCACACGCTTAGGATGCCTGACTCGCCTTCCACGATAACATCTCGGGCATCCGCACTCGTCGGAGCAATAATCCCGATCCTTCGGCTTCCGTTCTTTACCTGATCCCGTACCCATTCTGCACCTGTTCGTGTTTTACCAAATCCCCGACCGGCCAGGATTAGCCAGTAGTTCCAGTCTCTATCAACAAAGCCCTCGAGTTGTTTCGGCCGGGCATTGAACTCCCAGTCATACAGGAGTTCCTTCGCTTCTTCTTCGGATAATGAGTGGAGGAACTCGTCCTGCTCCGCTTGGGGCAACAGGGCGAATTGTTCCTTCTGACTCAGCGCGTAATTTACAGTAGACATCACAGATCCAGGAGATAGGCATTTGCTTTTTGGAGCAGATACACTGACTCGGCCACTCGGCCGTTATCGGATGCGACGTAGAGTTCTCCGTCATTGTCCAGCCCTATCACCAGTACGGTCGTGAGATCCTTGCCCTTGGCTGCGTCCAGTACTTGAACAACAGGTAGGTCATGAAGAGTGGTACCGTTGAATTGTAGAATGTCAGCCATGAGTTATCCGGTGTGAGTGAACGCTTAATCCTAGGCGTTGCCTCATGGTAACACGATGGTTGCTGGTAGGCAAGCGGTGATTAGTGTTGCAGGATGGGCAATAGCAAAATGACAACTAGTCTAAAATTTTCAACAGGCTGCGAGTGGGCCATAGTCCAGAATTCTTTCTCCTCCTGGGGTGCGACCGATGCCCATGAGCAACTGATATCCTACGAGCAAGAGTTGCCACCAAGCACTCTTTCCTGATCACAACATTACTGACAAGCAACTGTTGCCGAGTGACAATGTTGCATACACACAACGTTACCTATCAGCAACTCATGCCTAGTAGCAAGCCATTGCCTAGCCAGGTTCATGCTCGATAGTAATAGTTGCAAATAATAAATATATATTTCCTGTAGGATACTGGCATGAATTAGCTCCCAGCAAGTACCGTGCCATGGTGCAGATAGGAAAGATTTGCTGGCACACTTCTTGTCTAGCATGAACCATGCCTGCTATCCTTGCCGACAAGCAATTGTTAATTCCAATTGTTAAATGCACGGTTCCACAGCGTCCTCAGATGGACGCGTATTCCATTTAATTTTCGGTGCAGACTACCACAGACGCACCCTAAAAATAATGGAATTGCATTTTCTGGCATGGATTGTGCTTAGAATGCCCATGGGCAATGGAACGCTGGCATGGTTCATGCTACGTGTACGCGCCCACGCATCGCGCCTTACATTAGGCTAAGGTTGGCACTGCTAACAGGCAGTGCCAACCAAAGCAAACAGGCACGGCAACGGCACAGCCTGGACGCCTAGGCAGCGCTACAGGCTGGCGCATAACATAGGCGCACCGGCAGCATGCGCGGCGCACAGGCCCGCTAAAGCCGTATAGGTTTTAACTATCAACATTCCATTTCCCATTAAAACGTTTTTACACAAACCTTTGAAAATGCCCTATTATTCTTCCATGGCAGCAGCAAACAGCAACTCGCAGCAGCCTAGGCCAAACGGGCCGACCTAACCCAACTATACAGGATATATCATGCAAATCGTTAAAATCTCCTCCGCCTTCATCTTCTCGGCCGCTTGCACCAAGGAAATGCTGTTTGAGCTGGCACAACATGCATTCGTTGGCTATAGCCTGGAGGCAACTGAGAAACTTGCATCGCAGCAACTGTCCAAGTCTAGCGGTGGCAAGGGCGGCAAAAGTGCTGGCGTGGGCGACTTGCCCATGGGCAAGCTCCGTACCTGCGTGGTTAATAAGCTGGACAACAATCCCGATGTCGCGGACGTGTTCAAGTCGGGCGAAATGGAGTTTGAGTTTAACTGCATGCCGGACCTGGACATGGGCACCGCTGGCGCAAATAAGTCCAAGCGGCAACAGTCCGGCCCACGCGCTACGGCAAGCAAGGGCACTATGACCGGCGCATACACCACCGGCCCTAAGAAGTGTGGCCTTAAGGCAACGGCCGAGACCGACGAGGGCAAACATTCCATCTGGCAACATGTGTTTGCTTGCAGCACTTTTGAGGAATATTTCCAAAAGGCACCGGCCAAAGCCGTAACCAAAACCGGTCGCGTGATTACCGCGTACAGCGAAATGCAGTGGGCAATCAAGTCCGGCTGGATTGCACCGGTTGCCGCTCAGTAATAGCACACGGCCCGGCGAAAGCCGGGCCTTTCCCAAATGCAATAGGAGATTGACCATGGAAACGATTATCCAGGCCCGCGACCGCCAGTACGCTGAGGACATGGCAAAGAAACGTGCGAGGCGCGAGGCTGAGGACGAGCTGTATCGTCGGGCGAGCCAGATGCCTGAGAACAAGGACGTGCCGCATACATACGAGCAGCCTGCTCGCCGCACGGTCTACAGTCGCGATCCGCGCATCTGCAAGCATCAGTTCGCTAATGGTCGCAAGGTTTGCCCATATTGCGCGACAACCAATCCGGAGGCATGATGCGTGATTGGCTGATAGGAGTTGGTATCTTCCTCTGTATTCTAATCGTTGGCTATGTGGAGAATGTGCTATGAGGTATGAAAGAATTGTGAGCATCAGCCTGCAAGAGTCATGGGCCGTGCGGAAGTGCAGAGCTAAGGACCACCTATGGCAGACGGTCTGTGAGAGTGCAACGCCTCAAAGTTCTGTCTTGTTTCTGGCGTGCTCACGTTGTGGTAGAACGTTGTTCCATCGCCACTATTAAATCAAAAGCCCGCCAAGAGCGGGCTTTTTAACGTCTGTTGGTACCAGCATACCAACTAGGCCAATTAAACGCCGTCAGCGTCCATCTATGCGTCGCCAGCTACCTTTGCCGGTGCCACGCCCGCCCCACTTACAGCAGCCTGCGCCGCCAGTGCTTGCTTCAGCCTATCCTTCGCGGTAACAGTCTCCATCGGCCCACCATCCTTGCCAGTCAGTTCCACGGCAGCAGTCTCCTTCCACTTCGCACGTGTCTTGAGCCAGAACTTTGTCATGTCAGGTGACTGACCGCTCATCGCCATCTGCAACGCAACCTTTGCCACCATGACATTCGGCAGATGCTGGCTGACAGTCAGCTCTTTCACATAGTACTTCTTCAGCAGCTTGAGTTCGATATTGAGCGCAAGGGCAATGTCCTTTGGCTCCAGGCCCATGCATGTGAGTACGGATACCTCTCGTGCTTGTGCTGGCGTTGGATTGAAGCCCGGTGAGTTATGACCGGGCTTTAGTTCAATACCTTTCTCCTTCAGGAGTTCAACATGTAGTTCTCGCAGGCGAGCTTCGGCGTCCTTCGGATCCTCGTATTCGCCGAGTCCCAATGAATCCCAATCTATGGCTTTAAAGGACATTTTGTTACTCCTGGTTTAGCAATAATATGAGTGCATATTAGCATGAGAATTGCTGGACGGCAAGCAGGTTTTATCGTGAAAAAGTGTTAGGTGTTACCCTGTCGTTACATCTGTTAGCACCTCCCACGCAAAACCAATATTTGGCGCGTGGCTAAGTCAAAACACGACGTTTTGCTGGCACGCTTTTTGCCAACTGCCTATTTTTTAAGCATCCGGTACATGTTACCCTTGTTACACCTGTTACCACACCACGGCGCGATGACACCAATATAAACAAGCACTTAACAACCAATCACGTCCAAATGTTACCGACTTGGCATACACCCGCCATAGGGGACGCAGATGCAATTGCAAAAACCGTTTCTGATTTTGTTTTGTTTGCCCTACTTTATTGCACCTGCTACCACTGCAAAACGCCCTTGTTACAGGCCCACGGCAACCTCTTAATGTACCACTTGCAGGAGCCAGCCCGCACCCGTTAAACTGGCAACCTTTACGTAACAAAATAGGAGGAACCATGAAGGGCGATCGGGATATACAGGCCGATTACATGCGGGTAATGAACAAAGCCCATGCGATAGGTGAGCATGTCTTTATGACAGGACACGGTGACCAACTCGGCAATGTCAGTATCCGTTGCAGCGATGGCAAGATACGACGCGGTCATGTCATAGTGTGGGAAATGCATGCCAACCGAGAAGCGCCTATCGGCATGTATGTAGTGCGTAAGTGTGAGACTCAGGGATGCATACGCCACGAACACCTGGAGCTTATCACACCTCAGGAGCGTGAGAACAGGAAGAAAAAGAAGTTTGCCGAGATGTCCCAGCTCGAAAGGGAAGTACGCGAAGCCAACCGCATACGAGTAGAGCACGATGGCCTAGGCCCGGACGAAGTGCGAGGCATCTACTTCGACCCACGCAGCTATAACAAGCTGGCCGAAGCATATGGCATCAGCCGAACTACCGTGTACAAGATCAAGAAAGGTAAGATCTGGGCACATACCACCGGCCACGTACAAGAAGGTGAAGTGGAGCCGAGACGCGACCACCGTCAAAAGCTGACGGATGAACAGGTTATAGCGATACGCGAAGACACAAGACCGGCGCGGAAAGTAGCTGCTGATTACGGAGTATCGCATGTGACTGTGTACCGCATCAAGAACTTCCTCGAACGTATCAACGTAAGCTACTAGGAGAATAACATGGCAAGACAATTAGACCAGATGCAGCGAGGATACATGGCCCTGGGATGTCCACGCTGTGGCTTCTTCGGCACCCAAGGATGTCCACGAGGAGATGCTGATTGCCCGATGGGTAGATACATCCCTCCCAAGACACCGGAGCAGTTGCTGGAGGAAGAGGTCAATAAGCTCCTGCCAGTAAAGAACTTCCGTGTGCACATAAAGAAGACTGAGAACTCTACCATGTGCCGCGTATCCATGTCAATCATAAACGAGCGGATGCATGACATCGGCGCCATGCCAGCGGACACGGAACCAGTCGTTATCATGCGCATGGTAGAGGCTTACCGGGCAGGGTTGGAACGTGGTAAAGAAGATGGCAAACAGCAGTTCCAGAAAGAGTTCAGGGACTTTATCGGCGCAGCTAAGGACATGGGAGACTGACATGACGAGTCGATTATTGCGCAACTATCAGCTATCACTGGACTATGCTCACGGCGCGACGCTAGAACAATTAGCTTTCAAGTACGACGTCTCACCTGGACGCATACACCAGATATATGTGGAAACGATGGCTAAGTGTGCCCTCATAAGGTTCGACAAGCCTACACAGGCGATTAAGCTGCTAGAACACTTAAGATACTGGGAGGCGAAGAATAACGCGAAACGAGACACTCCTGAATACCATTACATGTTTGAACGTGGTGAACTAGACTACAGCTCTTTCTACTCACAATAAACCTGTGGCAATTGATAGTTCCACAGTGCTATAATAAACGTGCAGTCCTCCTATACAGTTTATAAAGGGTCATATCATGAACGAAGAGATAGTAGCCAAGAACGTTGGCCGCTTGTTGATACTGTATGTTATCTACAATACGGAAGACGAGTTTGACTTTGATAAGATAGACACAGTGGCGGCAGCGGTGCATAAGGCGTATGAGCATGATTATGAACCACTGTTGCGTCTGGACAACTGGTTATCGCAAGAATATGACCATGTCCTGTCCGCACTGAATGTCCTTGTTAAGCTGGAAGATATCCGCTTGTCCGGCGTGGTTTCACCCATCCACTTTGCCTGCGGCCCAACCGTAGAACTCACCCTCCGCAATCTACATAAAATCCTATCAGGAGAATAACAACAATGCACCGCGATAACCTGCCCGAACTCAGCAGCTTGGCAATACCGCTGAACAATGTAGTGATGACCGTACTACTCCGCAAGATGGTATTGCGTCCGACAGTGGAGGATGTCAGTAAGAACATGTTGCTGGCCGCGCTGTTGGTAGAACAACAGGGATATGAATCTGATATCTCGTATTACTTGCAGCATGCAGGACATTTCATCAGCGGCACGAAGTATCTGGAACAGTGCATAGACAGCATACGCATCAACATACGACCTGATCCACACGTAATCGGTATCCCTGCCGGTGTCCATCACTGGCTCTACAATATGGCCCATCGCATTATCAACCTGGAGACATCTAAACAAAGTTGAACCATCTTCCTTCCACTGTGGTATAATGCATGAAGTGCTCAACCGTGGGCGCTTAACTTATACAGGAGATATAACATGATGTCAGCACCCAATCCCACGCGCCTTTCGTCCCTGCCCTATCTGATGGCCGCTGTCCTGCACTGTGCTATTGTCAATAACCGTGATCCAGGCGCGCTGGCACAGAAGGCCCATCGTCTAATTAACAAGCACGATTACAAGCATGAAAAGCTGGACCGCACGGCTCAAGTTGCTTGGGGAACAGATGTGTTCGAGTACCTCGATCAGCACAACCCGTTCAACCATACTCGATACATTATCGAGGTCATCATAACGAATACTATGCCTGCCAACATGGAGAAGCTGGACAAGAAGGACGCGTCCTTCGGCAACCTGCGCGACTTCATTAACCACTGCCTGTCGGGAGATGAGTGATGGCGGATAAAGAACGCGGCTCACCCATTGGCATGTTTCGGGCGAATGGACGCATTTACGAGCATCGCATATTCATAAGCTCGGACGACCGGGTTGAGTGCCAAGATGAAGACGGCAACCTTGTCCTGAAGTACACGGCGAATTGCGATGTGTTTGACCACAAGGGCGACCGCGTTGGCCGGTGGCACATGCACAAGGGCGAGTGGTACTTCCAGTCTGAAAAGGACGACCAGAAGCACTTCTACAAGCGTGACCTGTTGGAAGCCGAGATGAAAGTATCACAACTCTACATCGAAGGGAAACTGTAATGCCTGCCTATCTTCCCAATCACCAACCGTTCCGGCAAGCGGGCGGGCAGCACCCGAGCGGTGCTCACCTGTCCTACAGCCTGACCACGCAGCCGAGCGGCAAGGTGCGGCTGAACGGTTACAACAATGGAGTAATGGTGATCTGCGCTTATAACCTATCGCCCGTTGATGCAGACACCTACGCACTGGACTTCATGCGCGACGGCGACCAACTTAACCCTGTCATAAGGAGACACAAATGAGCATCGCAACGTGGGTACGTGAGAAACTAGCCTTTCGTAAGGCACTTGACCAAATCCGTCGTCAGTACGGCAAGCCTAGATCCGCATGGGACAAGGCTGAGCAACGACGCAAGGCGCGGGAACTGTTGGCCGCTGCAACGGAGGCGCAGATGCTCAAGGCTATGGGCATAGGTGTATCGCCAAAGAATCGAGGCCCGCAAGGGCCAACGCCTACTCTGCGAAAGCGCACTGTGGAGGAATCGCAGTCCTCATGGGCTATGTCGCCAGAGGCGCAGAACCAGCTTGACCTGCTTACCATCAGCAGCGCACTGCGCAACCATGAGCAGACATGGCCGACGGACGAACCTTTCACAGGCAAAGGCGGCACGTTTGATGGCGGTGGGGCGAGCAGCGACTGGGATAGTACACCTGTCCACAGCCCATCACATTCGTACTGCTCGAGTGGCGATAGCAGCTCATCGTCAAGCTCCTACAGTAGTTCGTCCAGCAGTTCATACGACAGCGGGTCATCTAGCTCTAGTAGCGATAGTGGCTCTTCATCCTCAAGCAGTTCAGACTAGGAGCAAGTCATGCCTTGCAGAAGCGATTATCAAGATCCAACACCACGCGAAGAGTATTGCCAGCGGACGGCGCAACTTTACAAGTTCGTGTTGGAGCAACTTGAGCGACCAGTGCCTGTCTACGTCCAGGATACGGCAGAACATCAATATGCAAGTATGGATTATACGACGGCACTTTGTCACGAGCTGACTATCATGACGCCGGGCGAGCGCAACAGCATCGTCTACAATGGTCACAACGCTACTTCACGCCAGTTAGCTAATTGGTGGGAGGCACACGAAAAGCTTGACCAGAAGCGCAAGGCCCAGGAGTCTGATGTCGCCAAGCAACAGGCTCTGGTCGCATCAGCTCTGGACAAGCTGACCGATGAAGAATACCAAGCACTCACAGGAAGGAGCAAGCCATGATTACCAAACTGATAACCGCTTTCCAGAAGCGTCGCATAGACCGCGAGCTGATGCAACTGGAGCTTGAAGAACTGCAAGCCCATGCGCAGGCAGAGTTCAACGTCATCAAGGCCGAACGTGCATTGACCGATGCAGAACTGCGGCGTGAGCGGGCACATGACGATGCCCGTATGCATAAGCGTTGGGAAACCAAGCGCCTAGAGATTGAGCGTAAGTATCTGGCACTGGAACAGCCGAAGGAAGATTTCGGTATCTTCAACGGCGATAAAGTCACCACATTGATTAAGAAGGATCAGCCATGAACATTCTTACCCGACAACAGGTTCTTGTGAACACTGATCCACAGCGGCGCTGCTACAACGGATGCCACTTCAGCTCCGAGCTTGTCTGGACGCCATGGGTTGTGCTGGAATACGATGTGGATGCAGATAAGGTGGAGCGCCGCGTCGAGTTCTGGAAAGAGCTAAATGGGATTGCTGTGGCGGGCCGTGGAGAAGGTGCCCGGCGCGAATTTAAAATCGTCCCAAGCGACATATTAGAACTCACCGAGCAAGATTAACTGGCCGCAACTGTTGCCGTATGGTACCCTGGACTGCACATCTTGGAGGTACCATGACGCAGCAAGAGCTTTTCGATTACACCCTGTTGTACTTGCGCCAACAAGGGCAAGCAAGCCTGTCCCCTGCCGGTGTATGCCGCTATAAGGCTTCCTACGGTGCCTGCGCTATGGGTTGCCACCTGTTACCCGGCGAATACAGCGAGGACATGGAGCGCTTCTCTGTTGATCAACTGATAGAGAAGGGTAAGTGGCCCGCACGTTTGATGGAGCATCGGGCACTGATGAAAGAACTACAGACTGCGCACGATATTGACCTGTTGGTCAGCGTTGAGCAGTGGGAACAGCAGATGTATATCATCTCTAAATATTTCGGACTCATCTACAGCAGGGACTAACATGAAACTCTTGCTTTTATTATTGCTGGCGCCGACGCTGGTCTTTGGAGAACCTTGTGAAACTATCACCTATAGTCATAGCACTCAGCCGCGTGTACATAAACCCATTCGCAAGAATGCCGCCCCTGTGGGCACTAAGAAACGTATCGTCAAAGCTCGTGTACATGCGGCCAGAATTGCTACAGTTAATCGGTACGACTGCCCTCCAATTTCTGTCCCGCCCGCATACGCGAGAATTATCCCTGGAGTTCCGTATATCGGTGTTCCTCCTGTCTGGGGCTATCCATACCCCATGCCTGCACCCACTGGACCGCTACCTATCTATCCCGGAACGCCAGAGGACTTCCCACGAACACCCGGCACTCCACCACTATATAATCCCCCTGAAGGAAGCCCGCCAATTCAACCGACCGATATACCAGAGCCGCCGACCATTTCGGTCATCCTTTTCGGCTTGGCCTTGATGGTTGCGCGGCGCTACTTGAAATCGTAAGGCTCTAAACGCAAACCTTGTAATCGGAATACGATTCACCTATAATAGTACTTAGCAGCGGAATAGTCCACTGCGATAAATCATACAGGAGTAATATCATGAGCCACGAATTCCAAGCAGACGCATCCGGCAAAGTCCCATTCGCATTCGTCGGTGAGCAAACATGGCACGGTCTGGGTCAGAAGCTGCAACCGGGCGCACCGATCCCAGTCTGGATCGAAGAAGCTGGCTTCAACTACAACATCGAAGCCGGTGTGGTCGAGTGCCAAGCGGGCGACAGCAAGGTGATCATGCCTAACAAGCGCCTGCTGTATCGCAACGATACCAAGGCTCCTCTCGCTGTTGTCGGCGACAAGTACAAGATTGTTCAACCTCCAGATGTCCTCAAATTCTATGAAGATCTCGTCGCTTCCGGTGGATTCCACCTCGAAACTGCTGGCGTCCTTTTTGGTGGCTCCCGTTACTTTGCATTGGCAAAGGTCGCAGAACACCAACAAGTTGTGGATGGCGATGCGATCGGCGGGTATCTGCTCCTCGCTACCGCATGCGATGGAAGTCTGGCAACAACGGCACAGTTCACATCAGTTCGCGTGGTCTGCAATAACACCTTACAGATGGCGCTACGAGATACTTCCGGCAAGGAACTCAAGCGCATTAAAGTTCCTCATAGCCGAGAATTTGACCATGTGGCCGTTAAGGAACAACTCGGTCTGTCGCAGTCCAGTTTCCAACTGTTCATGCAAGACATGCGCGTCTTGGCAAAACGGCCACTGATGAACAACGAAGCAGCCAACTTCCTTATTGGTCTGGTCGGCGACCCAACCCAAAGCCTGCAAGATCAGGAACCCGGCCCTGCCAACCTGATGAAGTCAATCTGGCACCTGTACAGCGGCGCGGCAAAGGGTGCTAGTATGGCCGGCAAGACAGCCTACGGCATGCTTAACGCGGTCACTGAGTATGCAGACCACCACACCGGCCACAAAACAGCGGACGCACGGCTGGATGCGGCATGGTTTGGCAAGACGGCTGAGATGAAGGCTAAGGCTTACGAGCAGCTGATGTTCATGACTGCCTAATAAATAACAGGGAAGCTTCAGCGATAACTCCTCGCCCGGCAGGTTGCCGGGTTTTCTTTACCTAAGGAGTTGTCATGTTTGCAAGATCAGCAGTTGCCGCAATGCTTTGTCTAGCCTCACTCAGCGCCAGCGCATTGACCCTTGACTTTGAGGGCATTGCTGCCGGTGCCGCGCCGGGTGAGTTTTATGCATCACAAGGTATCCACTTCACTGGAGGGACTGTGGCCTACAATCAGGAAGGTGCGTATGTCGTCGGCCAGACAAAAGTGTCGTTCGACCAACCAGTGTCCAACATGGTGTTCATGGCCGATGGTCTCAACATCGATAGTATGTCAACCGTCTGCTTCCGCAGCGGCTGCGAGCCTTT
>Ga0207664_10000120_pt1 | contig 68953 bp, 97 predicted proteins | sample LARL83metaG_FD_184349 | JGI IMG/M metagenome (GOLD analysis project Ga0207664, IMG submission 184349) | Corn, switchgrass and miscanthus rhizosphere microbial communities from Kellogg Biological Station, Michigan, USA - LAR L8-3 metaG... | ecosystem: Host-associated > Plants > Roots >...
CCCAACCTGCAGGTGGCCGGCGCCTGGAGCGTCACCCTGTTCTACGTGCCACGCGGCGAGACCCGCGAGCTCGACTTCACCTTCGCCGTGGGGCTGAGCTAAGGCCCGTTCGTCCCCCGTCCGTTCTCTTTTCGCTGAAAGGCCGCGCCCGTGGCTAGTCCTATTCCCTCCCCCAACTCCAATGTCCCGCTCCCGCTCCCGGCGACGTTTTTCCGCTTTTATGTGGGATCAACGCTCGTCGGCGGCGGCATGGGCTTTGACAAGGAAGACACCTTCACCGGCTCCTGGCGGCAGCCCTTCGGCCAGGAGCCGCTGCAACGCGAGCCGGGGATGCGCTCCGGGCGTGGCAGCCTGAGCCATAGCTACCTCTACGGCGGCGACCTGATCGACGCCTGCCTTGCCGCGGGTTACATCACGAGCGACATGGCGGCGAGCGGGGACATCGACTTCCGCTTCATCCCCATGACGTTCAACGGCACCTACAACGACGGCCTCCGCAAGCGCACGGTGACGCTCGTCAACGCCTACCTGACCAGCCTCAAGCTGACGATCACGGACGGCGGGACCAAGCTCATCGACGAAGAAATTTCGTTCGATTTTGAAAAAAGCCTTCGATCTTAACGCAAGTAATGGCGACTAAGACGGATAATATCCGTCTTAGTCGCCCCATGCTATGCGAGACCGAGCCTTACATCGCCTAACCTCACCAAACGACGCTACGCCGTCGCCTCACCTCGCCACGCCAGGCTTCGCGGTGCCCCGCTCCGCTTCGTAGCCCCCGAAGGGGCAGCCCCTCGGCCGGCGATCAAGCCGGCCGAGGGAATCCATGCGATACCTCACGCAGCCGCACCATGCCGGACCTAGCTACGCCTGCGCTAGACGGCACCAGGCCCCACACAGCCGAATGACGGCTCCGAGCCGGAGCGATCGTATTCTAGTCGCTCCAGAGCTGTTCGCGCCAGTTTGCATCGATAATCCCGTCTTTGAGGGCGCTGGCGATCATCCCGCGATGCCGCCCGTCCTCGCGGAGGACGTGGCATTTCCTACACAGTGTCCGAAGGTTGCTGAGGGCGTTGGTGCCCCTCTTGCCACTGCGAATGTGGTCAGTGTGGCAAGCCTCCAGGGAAAGGGGATCGTGGCAGCGGACACACTGCCGACCGTCGCGCTCCCACGCGATGCGCCGCAACGCTTGCCAAACCTCGCGGGGCGGGCGTCGCTTCGGCACCTACTCGCCGTCCGTCACGACGAACGACACGATAGTGAACCGGCCCATGCCGATCTTCCGGCCGGAGCCGATGCCGACCAGCGTCCCGGCGTCGCGCGTGGCCGCCTCCATCTGCGCACGGTTGACGACCGTCTTATCCCACAACAGGTGGAACGTGGTTGACCAACCGGCGCCGGCGGCGACTCGGTAGCGGACATTCCTGCCCCTGGTCGAAGGGTTCACGACCGAACGGATGTCGAGATACACCGGTTCGGTACGATCTGTGGGGATCGGTTCGGGCGGCAGGAAGCGGTCCACGAGAATGATATCGTCCGTCACTTGTAAGGTGGCGGCGACATCGGCCTGGATGCTGCCACGGCCCTTCTTGATCTGGCGCGCGCCGCCGACGATGGTCCCGAACACATAGGACGGCTCGACATACAACTGACCGTCCGGGGTAACGAGGACCGTCTTCCGCCATTCCTCCGGGTCATTGCCGGCCACACCGGTGCGCTCGCCCTTCTCAAGGGGGATCGCGTCCGGCCCGAAACGGTGCCAGAGCAAGGGCCGCGTGCCCGTGATTGCCACTTCCGCGGTGATGATATTGCCCACGTGCTGCCTTTCGTGAAACGATACGTCGATAGATACCCTGGACGCGGGGCTAGAACAGGCTGCGCTGCCCCGCCACCTTTCGAGCGTCGAACTCGTGCGGATCAATCCCGGCTCGCTCAAACGCTTCCAGCGGCGTCGCCGTATCCGGGTATTGCTTGCGAAGGCGGAGCGATTCCGCCATAGCTTCGGCGCGACGCGACAATCGAGTGCCTTGGCGCCGAAGTTTGTCCATCAGCCGCGAGACATCTTCCCACGATTCCTCCCACCAAAGGCGTTGCTGAACGAGCGGCAATTCGGCCCCGCTGTCGTCATGGTCGGGGAATCCGTAGCGAACGGGCATCGTAACGGCTTCGCCGTTCCTGCTCAGGCAGACGACGGCACTCTCACCCGCCTTCAAGAAGCGGTGGAAGTCGCGCCGAGCGCCTTCCAGCTGATAGCGCTTGAGCACGAGCCCGGCATTGTCGTCGCCCCTTATGGCGGCCTCGGCCAGACCGTCAATGAGCAGGCGGGCGAGGATAGTCGAGTTGCGCGTCGTGTTCTGACGCAGAATGTCGCGCATCAGGTCGCGCAGCGGATCGAGACCGAAAACGACCATCATTCTTCTCCTATGAGGCGCAGCCCCGGCTGCTGCGCCGTTCTTATCCCGGCCTTCAGGGCGGCCAGCCAACGCTCGGCGGATTCGATGAAATCGGATATGACGAGGAAGTCGGTCTCGTTGAAATCCTGGATGTACACCTCCGGCTTGAGGCGAAGGAGCGGACGCGCACGCTCGATGGACAGCGCGAAAAGCTCCTGGCGCTCGGCGCGCCTCAACCGGGGGCTTTGTTCCCGAAGCATCTCGTACATCGCCTGCCCCTTGGCCAACGACTCCCGGAACCCTTCCCTCGCGGTGTCCGGGGAAGGCCCCACCGCCCTAGCCTCCCCTGACGCTGGCGGCGTCGGGGGTGCGCAAACGAGGGGGCTTCCCTCGGCGCCCGCGGGCGAGAGGGCGTCCTGCGCCGTCGCACGTATCGACGCGGCAGTGACCCGGTTCCCGTGCTCTTCGACGGAACGGCGCCACACGTCTTGGCGAGCCGTCGGGTCGGGGATGCGCGCCAGTTCACGCGCCTGCGCCTCGTTTGCGGGGATGGGTACATCTGTACCCAACGCCCGTGCTACCTCAGCCGCCTTGATCTGCTTGTTGACATAGTTACGGCCCCAGCCCCACCGTTCTTGGCAATAGGCTTGGAACGTGGGGTAGCGCTCGCGGTAGAGACGTTCGTCGCGAATGACGATCAGGGCGTTCCCGACCTCGATAAAGGTGGCGAGTCCCCGCTCAATGATCGTCTCCAACTGCGCCAAACCCTCGGGCGGCCGTTCTTTCGCGAGACCTTCGATCATGCCATCACCGCCCCACACACACGGGTGCGGATGGCGGATCGCCTGCGGGCGTAATGCAGAACGCGAACGCGCCGCCGCCGCCGATATAGCTTGGCGATTACGGCCGTGTAGGCTTGGGAAAACCGCGCCTCAATACGGTCCTTTTGCCCCACCTTCCAAAGATCGATACGGCCAGATCGCGCGGTATCGGCCAGGTAGTCGATTTCGACCTGGAGCGCGTGCTTTGCGACTTCACGCGCCACCACGATCGGCAAGTTCGGATACAACTTAGAGGCGATGGCCACGCCTTCTTGGAAGGTTTCGGTCCCGAGATAGCTCTCGACGTCCATAGTTAGGCCACCCCCAGCCGCGCCGCGCGCTCGTTGTACATCGCCGTCAACTCGCCGTAGGCGGTGTTCATCCCGTGGATGGTCTTGCGGATTTTCACCGTCCCCTTCGGCGTCACCAGCGTGCCGTGCAGCAGCCACCCGCTAATGCGGCCGTTCACCGAGTAAGTGCGGCTCAGCTTGGCATCCACCTGCACCGTTCCCCGTTCCTCGGGCGTGTCGATGGTGAACGAGTAGTGGGTCCGAGTGAGCATCCTTGGTATTCCTTTCATCACGATAAATCTTTATCCTGCTGAAACTATACCAGCCACTAGCGGAAAATGCAAGGGCGTGATAAAATATTTCCCGAAGTAGTATTCTTACGGGGTGGATGAAATGACGCTACCTGACGCCGCGGAAATGCTCGGCAAGACGCATGCTCGTGTCTGGCAATACGTGCGGGATGGTGTCCTGCCCGCGCGGAAGGTAGGTCGCGACTATCTGGTCCGACGCGACGATGTGCAGCACCTCAAGGATAATCCCCCGCGCCGCGGCCGGCCACCGAAGCAGCCGAAGCTGACCACGGGCGCCGACGGCGCCTGTAGCGTCTAGGGGCTGGGGCGACACGCCGCATGTCGCCCGACTCCGGCTTTCCACCCTTTTCCCCCTTCCGGATGCCTGCCTTCCTGGGGAATCACGGTAAAGTGGCTAGTACGACCGCGCGGTAGCGTGCCCATGTCGGCCCCCTTGCATCCGTTTTCCATTTCCGCCTGCCAGGAGTTGCTTGATGCCCGACCAGTCCGAAACAACGACGCTCACCGATGAACAGGTTGGTAAGGCCCTCAGTTTCGTGTTCGATGTTGCGCGCCCGCAGTGGACGGACATCGGCTACGTCTGGGGCGTGCCGCTGGTGTTCCGCGTCCTGACCAATGCGGAGGTGCAGACGGCGGACACCATCGCCGACCGGGTGGGCGACAGTCCCGGAGCGCAGAGCCTGGAGCGCGCCCAGCAGATGCTGGCCCGGTCGATCCTCAAGATCGGCGAGCGCGATTTCGGGAGTTCCCCGCTCGAAGAGCGCGACCAGGAGCTGCACGACTGGCCGGAGCCGCTCACCTGGGCCTGCGCCGAGCAGTATCGCGCCGTCCGCGCGGCCTTCGACGCCCTGTTGCGACCGGCCAGCCTGGGGGAATCGTCCGGCGCAGCCGGCGTCACTGGCGAGCGCTGACCGCGCTCGCCGTCCCGACTGCGCCGCACTACCTCACCGACCCTTTCCGCCGCGCCTGGGTTTACGCCCAGATCGCCGAAGACGAACGCCAGGAGCTAGACCGGCAACACCTCTTCTGGCTGACGCTCCACAACCCCGACGCCGCCAAGACGGTGCTCGACGCCCAGCAGCGCGCCTACGACGGCATTCCCGCACCGGCCCCCGGCCCGGACCTGGCGATGCAGGACTTCCTGATCGCCCACTACGAGTGGCGTCACGCCGAAATCCCCGACGACCCACCGACAGGAGACGCCGATGCCTAACCCCGGAGTCTCCATCGGCATCGACGGCACCCAGCAGTCCGCTGCCGGCGTGGACCGCATCAACGCGAGCGTCCAGCGGCTCATCAAATCGCTGGAGTCGCTCGATCGACTCAAGGTGAACGTCGAGGTCGGCAGCCAGCGGGCCCAGACGCGCCTCGACACGGCCACCGCCGCCGCCGGGAAGGCCGGGGCACGCTGGGTCCGGCCACCGAAGTCCGGCGAGCCGACGGCGCCGCCCAACGCCGCGCCACCGAACGCGGGGAATTCCAAATCGGCGGGGGCGGGCGGTTCCGGCAATGGTGGCGGACAATCCGGACGGCGGCCGTCGGGAGGTTCCGGCGACGGTGCCCCGCCCGGCCCGCCGTCGGGAGGTTCCGGCAAGAATCGGGCATCCGGTGACCCGGGCCGCAAGAAGGAAGTCGACGCCCTGGAGCGTCTGGCCAGCGCGCTCGGCTGGATCGGCCCCCAGATGATGTACAGCGGCGGCTCGGCGCTGGCCGCGCTGGGCCTGGGCGGCTTCGGCCTCGGCGCCGCCTCGCTCGGCGTAGGCGCCCTGGTCGGCGCCGCCGGCATCGACCAGGCGATGTCCCAGGCCACCCGCAACGGGGAGGGGTTGCAGGCGACGGTCGGCACTTCCGGCTTCGACCCGAATGCCGCTAGCCCGCTCGCCATCTCCAACACCGTGCAGGCCCTCGCCGACCGCTACAAAATAAGCAAGGAGAACGCCGGCGCGGCGATCGGCGGCATGGGCGAACAGGGCGTGAACGTGAAAGACGCCACCGGGCCGGCGGTCAATGCCGCGCTCAGCCTGGTCTCCGTCTTCCAACTCAGCGCCGCCCAGGCGGCAGACATGGTGGGGCGGGCCATGAACGACCTGGGACTCAACGCTACCGACGCGGCGCAACGCATCCAGACGCTGAGCCAGGGCACGAACGCGGTCGGCAACCCGTTGCAGAGCGTCGGCCAGATCGTCGCCCAGGCGCCCAACTTGCAGAACCTGCCGGGCGGGCAGGGCGGCGACGTCGCCAACATGCTCAAGACCACGTTCGGCAGCGACAAATACGCCGCCGAGATCGGCCAGGCGCTCACGCGGGGCGACGAGCAAGGGGTCGCAGATGTAGCCGGCTATACCGGCTTCACCCATGATCAGGTGGTGAAGCTACAAGGATCAGAGCAGGGCATCGCCACCCTCACCTCGGCGATGCTCCAACATTTCCAGCAGAGCTACCGACAGGAAGATCGGCCCTACGCCGAGAGTGAGTTGGCCTCCGTTCTCGGCATCGACCTCTCCCAGGATAATGCCTTCGCCGACAAGCTGAACGGCCTCAACCCCAATGCGCCCGCGACCACGCTGACCCAGCAAGCGGCCCAGCGCGCGGCCTACCAGCAGCAGCTGGATCAGCTACGGAAGACGCTGGCACGGCAACCGGGGGGCAAACAAAGCCTCACGACGGCCCAGCAGCTTGACCTCTACGGGCCGGGCGCCGTCAACGCCAACGTGGGCGTCACCGACAACGCCGGCCAGGCCAAGGACGCGCTCGGCGGCCTGCTGTCGGACGCGAGCAGTCTGCTCACCGGGCATCCGATCCAGCACACCGACGCCCAGTTGCGGGAGCTAGGACAGATGCCGATCCTGGGCGGCATCTACCGGCAAATGCTCAAGGAGCAACTCGCCCGCGAAGGAGCGACCGGCACGCTCGGCGGCGCCAACGGCACTCAGTCCGTCAACGTCACCGGCCAGGCCGAGGTGCGGATTGTCCTGGTAGACCAGAGCGGGCGGCAGAGTTTCTACCCCATCCAATTGCCGTTGACCGGCGGCAATCAGGCCGCGAGCCAGTATGGCGCGGCGGGCGGGAGTGGCCCGCTCCCAACCGCCTATCCGCAGCTCAACCAGCCGAGCGGCGGGCGGTAGCTGGAAACGACACGATCTGGGCCTCATTCGGCCTGGGGGAAGAAACTCGGGTTGACGTAGGTGCTGGTTACTGAGGACCAGAATCGCTCCGGGCTGCTCCCATAGGTACTTAAGCCATAGTGCGCAATCTGGTTCGCCGTAACGCGAAACTGCGCTACCTCCACGCCAGCAGACGTGCTCCCCGGATCACTTGGCATAACTGCCATAATTTCTACCCAGGCGACCGGCGTCTTACTGGTGAATGCCTGGGTTAGGATGCTAAAAAAGTCCCCCTGCGCACGGTCCTCGCGGGGCATGAAGTCCCCGCAACAGTTCTGGACGATCTCATGCACCTGGACCCCGTAGCGATCAGGACTATTCGCCTCACCGAGAGCGGGAACGATGCGCAGATCGTCGATTGTGCCGTAAACCTGCGCCCGGCGCACGTCGTGTTCCAGTCGTTTCGTCGGGGATGAGACGGTGGACTGAAACCACCATTCTGCAATACGGCTACCGGCGGCAATCCCGACCAGGGCAAGGATTGCAATAAGCACGAGTGCGGCCACCGCCGACCGCCACGTGACGACCTTCCGCGGCATCACTCCCCCTCCCTGGCGCTTCTGAGCGTCACGACAATCCTACAGTAAGCCCGCCCCCTGGCCGGGTGCCCTAGGAGAAACATCCCGTTATGGCAGCCCTTACCACCCCCGGCGGCGCGGTCCCCATCGCCGGGACCGCCATCGCCCCGGCTTCCTACTTCCATCCCCGCGCCGTCACCCTCAGCCGGGCCGGCGTCACCCTCACCCTGCCGAACAACCCGACGAAGTACACCGGCAAGTTCGGCACGGTGCTGACCAACCGCACGACGCTGGACGGCATCGCCACCTACGTCTGGTCCGACGACGTGAACAAATTCACGCTGGTGGGCCGCACGGCCTGGGAAGGGCTGTCCGTCGTCAAGCAGATCAAGGCCCAGATGCGCGGCAAGGCCGACGTGCAGTACCACAACGACCTGGACGTCGAGTCCGGCACCGTCGTCGTGACGGATGTCCAATGGGACACGGTGGAGGGCACCGTCATGACCTGGGAGTACACCATCCAGTTGCAGCAGGCGCAGGCCCTGCCCGATACCGTCGCCCAGTGAAGGGGTAGCCCGTGGCCAACCCCAACGCCATCCTCCACCGCGCCGTCTGGCAGGACGGCGACGACCTCTGGCGGCTGGCCTCCCGGCTCTACCTGGCCCACGCCGGGGCGGGCTACGGCACGCTGTCGGACTTCCGCGACGCCATCCTGACGAGCAATCCCCTGATCGCCGGGACGATGCTAGCCCGCGGCCTCGCCCCCGGTAGCGTCGTGCTCGTGCCGATGGTAGGCCAGTAGTGGCGAATACCACCGCACGGCCGTCTTGCTGGGCGAACGTGCTCACCGGCAAGCCGGACAGCACGCCGATCTGGCTCCCGAATCTCCTTGAGGCGCAGTCGGCGATCACGATTGCCCCGGCAGTGGGCACCGCGCGCCTGGTATTCGCCGACTCGGACGGCAGATGGACGGCAACGTTCAAGCCGAACGACATCCTGCGACTCGTGTTCAGTAGCCGCAGGAAGCAGGTGTTGGCGCAACAGGGGACAACGCCGAGTTGGACCGGCCTGGTGGACCGCTGCTACGCGCTCTACGACCCCCGGGCGCCCTACGGCCGGGCCTGCGTGCTGGAGGCGTCCACCTTCTGGAAGGCGCTGCTCATCACGAGCGTGCCGTTCAGCCGCATCGGGCGCAGCGTGCCGCGCGGCAACCTGACGAACGTCGCGCTGATCAACATGGCGCTGTCGGACGTCAAGGACAACATCGGCCTGGCGCTCAACTTCGCGAACCCGCCGTCGCTCGCCCAGCAAAGTCCGTTCTGGACGGTGCCGACCCAGCAGGACTTCATGGACCCCGGACTGAACAGCTGGGCCAGCTACCTCACCGCCAACGCGGTGATGGCGGGCAACGAGTTGTTTTTCAACGAGGCGGGCGACCTGATCCTCCAGGAGACGCAGTTCGCCCGCAGCAGCACCGCCGACGTGGTGCTGAACAAGGAAGACCTGCTCACGCTCCAGGCGGGAGTCACCGACGACGGCCTCACGACCGATGTCGTCGTGACCTACGGCATCCAGCCGAGGTTGGAGACCGCCGGCGTCGCCCCCGGCCAGAGCAGCGAGGGGCCGGGCGGGATGGATGCGGCCGGCAACTGGGACATCGGTCCGTTGCCGGATAGCCTCAAGGATGCCAACGGCAAGCCGCTGCCCCGCCTCGGCAAAAGGTTCCAAGCACTCTATGTGCCCTGGCTGGCCGACCGGACGGCGGCGGCGCGCTACGCGGCGATCATCCGCACCATCGGCCTGGCGAGCGTCAACCAGGCGCTGGCGACCGGCGTCCTGAATGGCGACCTCACCATCGGCCAGCTCGTGCAGACGGCGGTAGACCCGACGCCGAAACGCTACTACCTCACCAGCGTGCATCACCAGTGGATGATGGGCCAGGACGCCATGACGCAGATGACCCTGCGCTACGGCATCGACGCAAACAAAGCCTGGGACCGCACCGACCTGGCGAGCTATTCCACCGCCGGCCTGGCGATCGCGCCGCCGACCCGTCCAGCGGCAACCGCCAGTCTCCCGGCGCAGGGGAGCAACCCCAGCGTGCTGTGGGTCGATCCCGTCCTGACCCACACGGACATCCAGACCATCCTGGCCGGCCACCAGCCGTCCTGCCCCTTCGTCGATCAATCGCAACTGATCTGGCGGCTCGCCCAGCAGTACCACATCGACCCCGCCTTCGCCCTGGCCGTCTGGCAGATCGAGACGCAGATGGGGTCGGACGGCAGCGCCGGGGCCGAGGCACGCAACCCCGGCAATATCGGCCCCGGCATCGCGTACGCGACGTGGGCCGACGGCATCACCGCCTGGTTTGTCCTGATTGCCGGGCCGCTCTACGTCGGCGCCGGCCTCACGACGGTAGGCGACATCGGGCAACGGTACGCCCCGCCCAGCGACGGCAACGTGGATTGGGTCCCGAACGTCGCGGCGACGATGGCGAGATACCGCAACTACTACCAGGGCGCGGCGAACGGCGTCATCGCGCAAGCCCAGGCGGTCGTCTCGGGCACGGCCACGTCAACCAACTACGGCACGGCGACGGCGATCCCCGGCTCCAAGCGGGCGGCATTGGTTGCCCTGGCCCAGAAGCAACTGGGCGTGCCGTACAGCGAAGGCTTCCAGGCCCCCGGCGTGAGCTTCGACTGCTCCGGCCTGATGCGGTGGTGCTACTCGCAGGTCGGCATCCCCATCCCCCGCGTTGCCCAGGATCAACACGACTACTGCCAGCAGATCGAACCGTCGCAACTGCAACCCGGCGACCTGGTGTTTTTCACGAATACGTACGACGCCGGGACGCCCGTCACGCACGTCGGCATGTGGGTGGGGCCGAACAAGATGATCGACGCGGAAAAGGTCGGCGTCGGCATCGTCTACGACACGCCCTTCGACGGCGGCTACTGGGAGAGTCACTTCTATAGCGCAGGGCGGGTACCCGGTCTCGACGGAGGATAGGGGTCAATGTCGAGCTATTTCTCCATCCTCCCCGGATCGGTCAACGACGTCGCACCGACCGGCCAAATGACGCTACGCGACTTCCGGGGCGGCGCATCGATCCCCCTGATGCGACCCATGTTGGGCGGTAGCGCAGGTGGCTTCCACTACTCGCCCGACGCCGCCAGCAACGACCTCGCGACGCTGGTGCGCGGCCCTAACGGCTTCCCGATCGCGGCGACGTACACCGCCAGCGCGGACCCACGGGACGGCGTGGCGCTGCCGAACCTGGCGAACCCCGGCGACAGCGGCATCTTCCACAAGAGCGGCAACAAGCTCGTGCTCACGTACGCCGGCGTGGCGATCACGGGTCCGCTCAGCGCGGGCGCGGCCAGCGTCGCCAGCCTCACCAGCGCCGCCGGGCTGAACGGCGGTAGCGGCGGCGTCAGCGGGGCGTGGTCCGCCGGGAGCCTCAGCGCCGGCAGCACGTCGCTCGGCGGCACGACCGTGAGCAGCCTGACCATCGGCGCGGGCGGCCCGACCCTCAGCAATAGCGGCGGCCTGGTGAGCAGCAGCGCGGCCCTGAGCGTCGGCGGCCTCACCGTGGCCGGAACCCCGGTCAAACTCACGAACACCGCCTTCGGGCCGCCGAGCGCGTCATCGCTCACCGCCAAGCTCACGCTCTGGGGCAACCCGGCGAACGACCAGATCGCCTATGCGCTCGGCATCGATGCCGGGACGCTCTGGTACGAGGCGAACAACTGGCACCGTTTCTATCTCGGAGCCACGGCGGTCCTGAGCGTCGGCATCTCCGCCAGCGACCCCGGCACGCCCTGGATACGCAGCAGTGGCAACGAACTCGTCATCAACCCTCGCACCGCGAACGACCTCTACCTCATGTGGGATAGCAGCGCCACGTCGGGAACCACCCATATCGGCCAGAACGGGAACGCCATCCTCAAGGTAGGGGAGGGATTCGGGACGCTCCTATCCGGGGCGGCGACGATTACCACATTGACCACCGGCTCCGGCGTGCTGAACGTCGGCAGCGGCGGCCTGTTCAACAACGGGGCAACCCAACTGCAAGGCACGCTGGGCGTCTCCGGCCTGACCAGCATCCAGGGCCTCACCACGAACGCGGCGGTGACACATAACAGCGTGGGGCGCCTGGTGTTCAGCGGGGCCACGACCTTCACCGGCGGCACGTCCAGTACATCCACCTATCTCGGGATTACCGTCAACGGGACCAACTACTGGGTGCACCTCTACACCTAAGGAGCGAACTGTGCCCCGTCCCGTTCCGGACATAAACTACGCCCTCGGCGGCCCCAGCCGCCACGAGTTCAACGCCTCCACCTACGTGGACACCATCACCGTGCCCTACGCCGTGGGCAACAAGGACGCGAGCGGCGCCGTCGTCATCTACAACGTCGCCGGGATGCCCTCGCCGCTCGCCAACGGCTCCCAGGTCGTCTACACCGCCCCGGTCAGCGACAGTCGCATGACCACGGTGACCAACATCATCGCCCTCATCGCCGCCCAGGAAGGACTGAACCTTGCCGCCGGAGACACCGTTGACCTCACCTGACGTGCTGCTGATCCTGCCCCACGAGTGTGGTCCCGACGCGCTCTACGCCCTGGCCGTCAAGGGCTACCGCTACGAGGCGACCGGCCTGAGCGGGCGGCTGGTGTTCGTGCAGGACACGAGCGTGCGGCTGCAGCAGGCAGCGCCGGAACCGGCGGCGGTACCAGCGCGAGAATGGCCGGACCCCGAAGCGCCCGATGAAGCAGACGGCGAGTGACCGCCAACGTCCTCACCCTCTCCCCCGCGCCGACCGCCTACGCCCCACCGCTCAACGCCCCGGACCTGCCGCGCGACCTGGCCCTGGTGGACGGGGACATCCCCCTGACGCCCTTGGGCGATTACGCCGTCGTCTTCGGCGGCAACAAGCTCGTGCAGGACATCCTGCTGCTGGCCGCCACCCCGCGCGGGGCGCTGACCCTGGACCCGCTCTATGGCTTCGGCACGGGCGTCGGGCAGCCGATGCCCACCTTGCAGCAGGCCCGGAGCTACGCGGCCCAACTGGCGAGTCTCGTGACGGAGTTGCAGCAGCAGCGTGCCAACAGCGGCATCACCATCGCCGCCGGGGAACGCCTGGCCGACCTGCGCGTAGACGACGTGCGGGTGGACCGGGCCCTGGGCCGGGTGCTGCTCTCCCTGACCATCCTCGCGGGCGACGGCAACGCCTTCCCCGCCGACCTGCCCATCGTGGCCGGGCAGCAGGGCGTGACGCCGTAAACCGCGCGTAAACCGAACTCCTGCATACCCGCCCGAACTCCCGCATTCACTCCCTCAGACGCTAGGAAAGGCTGCCCGTGGCATCGCTCCTCGACACCCAGGCGCGCCTGACCGGCTACCTCCGGGCGTCCAACGCCAACCTCGCCGTCGCCCGCGGCATGGTCAGTTGGGCCATCGCCACGGCCTTCTCGGCGGGCGGCACGGACACCCAGGGCTACATCGACACCGTGGCGCTGTCCTCGTTCCTCTCCGGCGCGACGGGCGACACCCTCACCGCCAAGTGCGCCGACTACGGCGTCTACCGCCTCTGGGCCACGAGCGCCTACGGGCCGGTGATCTTCTCCCGCAGTAGCTACGACAACCAGAACAGCTACACCATCCCCGCCGGCACCGAGGTCCAGGCGATCGGCGTGCCCGGCGTGCCGGCCGCCGTCTACCAGACCACGGCCCAGGCGACGATCCCCGCCGGGGCGCTGCAATCCAACCAGGTGACGGCGACGGCGCTCCTGCCCGGCACGGCGGGCAACGCCAACACCGGCACGGTGACGGTCCTGCCCCAGCCGCCCCAGGGCGTCACCGGCGTCACCAACCCGGCCCAGATGAGCTTCGGCGTGGACGCGGAGAGCGACGGCTTCCTGCTGTCGCGGACCCTCGCCCTGCTGGCCCCGGCCAACAGCAACTACGCCGTGCAGGGGGCGATCAAGACCGGCGTCACCGGCGTCTTCGCCGTGGCGATCTACGACCCCACCACGGACGGCGGGGCCGGGGCGGGCCTCGGCACCTATTCCGCCTACGTCGGGGATAGCCTCGGCAACCTCACCAGCGGTATGACCCAGAGCGCCTACAGCGCCATCGCCACCACGGGGATGCTGGGCCTGACGCCGCACGTGATCCCCTTCGGCATCATCACCCAGGCCGTCGCCGTGACGCTGACCGTCCTGCCCACGGCCACCTTCGGGGCCGTCAGCAGCGCCGTCGCGGCGGCGATCACCAGGTGGGTGCAGAACCTCCCGCCGGGCACGCCGCTCCGCCCCTTCGACCTCATCAACGTCTGCGAGGGCGCGGCGGGCTACACCGGCTACAGCCAGATCGCCGGCATCGCCGACCTCGTGGTCACCACGCCCGCCGCGCCGGTCAGCGCCAACCAGTACCAGATGATCCGCCTGTCGGGCAGCGTCACCGTCAACGTGGGCACGCTGTGATCTCCCAACGCCTAATCGATCCCGCCGTCCTGGCTCTGGGCACCCTCTCCGGCGCCCGCTTCGACCCCTATTCGGGCAACCTCAGCGCCTACGGCTCGCCCGCCTTCGTGGCGGACGTCGACCCGGCCAGCGGCGCGACTATCGCCCCGGTCTACACCGGCTCCTGGACGAGCGGCGGCGGCTACACCAGCACGAGCCACGCCGGCGACACGGCCACGATCACGACCAGCGCCTACGGCCTGGACATCCCCTGGCAGCAGTCCGCCTACGGCGGCATCGCCCACCTGTGGGTGGACGGCCAGCCCCGCGCCGCCTTCAGCAGCTACGACCCGATGACGGCGCCCTTCCGGCTGCCGCTGGACGGCCAGGCCCACACCGTCGCCGTCACCTTCCAGGGCGAGGCGGTGCTGGGCGTGCCGCTCTTCACGGCGCCCGCCGACAGCGCCGGCACGCCGGGCTTGGCGGCGGCCATCGGCCTCACCCGCAACGGCACGCCCGTGGTGGGGGCGAACTACACCTGTTACGGGACCTATAACGCCTCCGTCTACTCGATGACCGTCTACCAGGGCGCCACGAGCCTGGGGACCATCCAGGCGGGGAAGAGCGCGGACGGCCTGGTACCCGGCGCCACCGTCTCCCTGGCCGCGCCGGGCGGCTGGGACGCCACCTCCCGCGCCACCTTCGCGGCCACGGCGCCGTCGCTCGCCCTGGGGACCGTCACCGGCTACAGCGGCCTGGCCGCCAACGCCGGCTACACCAGCCCGGTCCTGGACGCCGGCAACCTCAACGAGCACTGGGCCTGCTTCGAGTGCGTGCAGGGGCCGGTGGGGGCGACCGCGCCGACGGTGCAACTGGGCGTCGGCAGCAGCCAGCAGCCGGACGCGACCTGGACCTGGAGCACGCTCACGCCCGTCGTCACCCCGGACCCTGACGGCAACCCCTGGCAGCGCGTCGTCTACGCCGGGCCGCCCGTGGTCGCACCCGCCGGTCAGCAGGCCGTCCGGGGCCGGTTCGCCCAGTTCGACGGCACGCTGTCCAACCAGCAGCGGTCCTGGGTAGCGGACTTGCGGCTCTTCCACTGGCTGCCGGAGAACGACGCCTACCGGCTGCGGCATCCCCCCCAGACCTACCGCGGCCCGAACGTCCTGGCGCTGATCCAATCCCTGGCCGCCCTCGACGCCCTGCTGCGGGACCACGCCCGGGAACTCGGGCTGGGCCAGGCGATGCAGACGGCCACCGGGCCGTACCTGGCGATCTACGGCCAGCAGTTCGGCCTGCCCCGGCTGCCCCTGGAGTCCGACAACGCCTACCGGGCCCGGCTCCAGGCGATCCTGCAGGGGCGCGGCAACGGCGGCAGCGTGCCGTTCCTGCAGAAGACCCTCTCCGGGGCGCTCGGCTGCCCGGTGCAGGTGCGCCCGGCGCCGCGCGGCAGCAGTTCGTTCATCCTGGGGCAGACGGCCCTGCCCGCCCCCTTGGGCACGACGGCGGTCGGCTATTGGCGCTACGTCGTCACCATCCCGCTCGACCAGTGCGCCCTGCCGCCGGAGACGGCGACCCAGGTCGTGCAGCGATTCAAGCCGCTCGGGGCGATCGTCACCGTGCAGTTCAGCTAGGAGTCTTTGAGTGGCGAACGCCCGCGGCAACTACCTTGACAACCAAATTTTGCACGGCGGTGACCTCAATGCCGACCTCACCACCCTCCTCGGCAACGACGCCGCCGCGCTGACGGCCGTCCTCGCCGGCTGGAACTGGCTGATCTCGGGCGGCGCCCTCACGCCCGGCAGCGGCTACTCGTTCACCGTCGCGGCGGCCACCGTGGCGGCCCAGGGCGTCATCGCCACGCTGCCCCTTACGACCCTGACGGTCGGCGGCAACACCAGCGGGAGCACGCGGACCGACCTCGTGGTCGCCACCCTGACCCAGAACGCCCCGGACGGGAACAACCCCTCCACCGGCAATCCCGTGGTGAACGACGCCTGGGCGCTGTCCGTGGTCCCCGGCACGCCCGGCAAGGCCACCCTCGCCGCCAACCAGGTGCAGGTCGGCTCCGTCTCCGTGCCCAACGGCGCGACGGGCATCGGGCAGTGCACGCTGAACTCGTCCGACTCCAGCCCCAACAGCCAGGGGCCGCTCAAGACGTTCCTTGACGTGCGCAATCACGAGCTCGCCAACGCCACCAGCACGAACGCCGTCCACGGCATCCAGCAGGGCAGCGGCCACGGCTTCGACGCCGACAGCGTGGACGGTATCCACGCGACTGGCTTCGACGCGGCGGGCGCGGCCTCGGCGGTGCAGGTCAGCCTCAACACCGAGATCGCCAATCGCAGCACCGCCGACACCACCCTCCAGACGAACATCAACAACGAGGCGAACAGCCGGCAGAGCGGCGACACGTCGCTCCAGAGCCAGATCAACGCGCTGCCGAAAGAGCGGTCGGGCCAATTCCTGCTCAGCCACAACGGCAGCACCGGCGAGCAGGTGACGATCCCCTTCAACTACACCTTCCCGGCCGCGCCGATCGTGACGGTGACGCCCGGCCAGGCACCGGGCGGGCCCAACCAGAGCGGCTTCGACATCTTCGTCCTCAACGTCACCGCAACCGGCTTCGACTGGCGCTCCACCGGCGGCGGTACGACGGGTCAGTATTACCTCAACTGGCACGCGCGGATGGCGGACTAGCGGCCCGCCGCCTTTCCCCCTCTTTCCCCCATCCCACGCGCCGCAAGCACGAACCGCCGGGCTATCCTGGGAATACCCGCAGCGCCGCCGTGCCTGCGGTTCTTTGTTTCCCGGAGGGACCACGATGCCCAAGCACCTCGACAGCCTCTACAAGCCCGAACCCGCCGACACCCCCACCACGACGCTCCGCGTCACCGAACTGGAGATGCAGCACATCCGGCTGCACATCAGCCCCAACCACACGCTCTGCGGCTACGCCACGGGGCGGAGCCTGGACGCCAAGCTGGCCGCCGGCCTCCTGGACCTGCACTCCATTGAGGACCTGGAGTCCATCCGCGCCGACATCCGCCGCGTGCTCCGCGCCGACCAGATCGCCTCCGGGCAGCACGACGGGGCCATGCCCGCCGACTAGCCCACATCGAAGGACCGCCCGATGCCCGACTTCGCCACCCTGCCATCCGCCGACCAGACCGTCGGCTACCTGCTCCACATCTCCGAGACCATCGGGCGGGTGGAAGGCAAGCTCGACACGCAGAACCAGGTGACGCGCGATCTCATCGCCCGCGTGGACGCCCACGACACGCGCCTGAACGCGGCGGAAGCCCACATCACCGGCCACGAGCAACGCCTGGGGGGGATTGAGCAGGCGCGGACGGCGGAAGCGCAGATCAAGGCGACGGACCATCAGGCGACGCAGGGCTACCGGCGCGCGGTGCGGCTGTCGCTGATCGGCTCGGGCTTGATGTTCGGCGCGACGGCCCTGTGGAAGCTCTGGGACGCCATCGGCGTCCACCTGTTGCATTGAGGGGAAAGGCCATGGAATGCGCGCGCTGCGGGGAGCCGGTGGAGGCGTCCGTCCCGCCCGACCATTACGCCGTCTGCGGTCGTTGCGTGGCGGCGGTGCGGCTGACGCAGACGGGCGTCCCGCTCTGGCCGGTGCCCGATGAAAACGACAACGCGGGCGATCCCCCTGCTGAGGAGGATGCCCGCGCGATCTACCTGCGTGCGGTGACGGCGACTCCGGCCTAGGTAGCTTCCTGGAAGTCGACGTAATACTCCTTGCCGACCTGGAATACCGCCGCCCCCGCAGGATTGGTGATCGTCAGGTCGATCTGCCCGGCGGGCGTCGCCTGCCAGAAGGAATGGTTGACGCTGTGCGGGTCCGCGTCGTAGACCGGCCCCAGCACTACCCTCGTGCCGCCGTACTCGCTCTGCTCCGCAACACGGCAGGCCATCTTGCAGCGCGTCGTGCGCGGCGCGGCCTCAATCGCCATAGTGTTTGCCCTCCCCTATCCAGAAGCGCGGGCACCTCCCACGCTGCCCGACTCTCGCCCACTCCCGGCTAGGTGACGCGCCCGGCCTGTGCCGTGTTGGGCGGCGAGGTCTCCGCGCGCATCGGGCCACCGCCCGCCGTCACGAGGTGCTCCTGCTGCCCGGTGGTACCCGCAGTCCCGGCGAACTCCTGCAGCCGATCGATGGTGTTGCCGAGCTGCTGCCCGTAGCCGTGGCAGCGACTGTCCCCCGCCATCAGGCCGCGCTGCGTGCTCTTGAGGTCGTTGATGATCCCCCAGAGCTGCTGCTGGCCCGCCCCCGGCGCCCCCTGCTGGTCGGTTCCGACCGTGCCCTCGACTGACATGCCGTACCTCCTCTGCCGCGGCCTACCACGGGCCGCTTCGTCGGTAAGTGTCGCCTAACGCATAGGCGGTGTCAAGAGCGAAAGGCGCCCGCGTGGCACAACCGCCCGTATGTTTCTACCTCCTTCCAGGAGCCACGGACCCGGAAACGGTGGATCGCGCCAGTAAAGGAGCCCCTTACACCAACACGTGCGACGCCGCCACCATCGCGCGCATCCGCGCCAACGGCTCCAAGGTCATCTATCGCCCCTACCTACCGGACGACGGACTGTGTGCCGACGGCACCGCCTGGGGGCGGGAGATCGGCGCGGCCATCGACCGGGCGGGCGCGCCCTGGCCGGAAGTGATCGTCTTCCGGAACGAATGCCAGCAGCCGGACTGGGCGGGCAACGTCCAGATCGGCGCGCGCTATCTCCAATGCCGGGAAGCGTTGCACGCGCTCGGGTTCCGGGGCTGGCTGGGTCTCGGCAGTTTCGCCGTCGGCACGCCCGATTGGCCACTCTGGCAGGCGATCAAGAACGGGCTGGGCGGCGTTGCCCCGGATTGTTTGATCCTCCACGAATACTGGGCGGACCGTTGCGGCGACAATGCCCCCTGGTACGAGTTGCGCCACGTCGAAGCGTTGAGCCGGGGCCTGATTAGCCCCGACATACCGCTCATCATCGACGAGTGCAACCGCGACAGCCCTCCCGGAACCGCTCCGGGCGGCTGGCAGGGTGCTATCCCCGCCGACCAACAGATCGCCAACCTCGCGACCTACCGCGCGCGCTGTGCGCCGTCGGTTCTCGCCTGCTTGTTCTTCGGGGACGGCGGCAACGACCCGAAATGGGCCAGATACCGCGCTTTCGACACGCCCGTGGAGGCGGCCATCCGCGCCACCTGGACACCCGCCCTAGTCGCACCGAAAGGACCGCCCGTGCTCGCCGGCATCGACATATCCAACGTGCAAGGCCAGGTCGGCTGGCCCTCCCTCCGCCCGGAGATCGCCTTCGTCGCCATCAAGGCGAGCGAGGGCCTCGGCTGGCCGGATCCCGACTTCGCCACCAACTGGCAGGACGCCCGCGCCACTGGCCGGGTCCGCATCGCGTACCACTTCGCCCGCCCCGACCTCGGCAACAGCCCCCAGGCGGAGGCGGCCTACTTCCTGGCCCGGCTCACCGACCTCCAGACCGGCGACCTCCTGGCGTTGGACCTGGAACTCGGCACCGGCGACCTGTCCGGCTGGGCCCTCGCCTGGCTCCAGGCGGTGGAGGCGGCGGTCGGCTTCAAGCCACTGCTGTACTCCTACCCCGACTTCATCGCCACCCGCAACCTCGGCACGGCGGCGCTGGCCGCCTACCCACTCTGGTACGCGAGCTACCAGGGGACGGAGCCGGCGCCGCCGGGACGCTGGGCGTCCATCGCCATCTGGCAGGAGACCGACGCCGCGGCGAACACCGGCATCCCCGGCACGGTGGACGGCGACGAGACGGACCTGACGGTCGACCAACTCAGGGCGCTGGGCAAGCCGGCGCCGCAAGCGCAAGGAGCACCGGTGGACGCCGCCCTCGCCTACTACGAGCAACTCGGCGTGAAGATCGCGCCCGACCACGCCGTCTACACGCAAGCCCTGAAGCCGATGTACGACCACTGGCAGGCCCACAAGGACGATGTGGTCGACGGGGCGCCGGTCGGCGATCTCGTCAAGCCGGGGCCGGCCGTCACGCCGGAATACGGCACGCTCTGGGGAGGGAACCGCCCGGCGGCCTGCATCAAGCTCCAGAACTGTATCGCCGGCGCCTACCAGGATGAGCACGGCGTCTGGCACGGCTACCGCGCCAATATCTGAAAGGACCAGCATCGTGAATCAACAAGTGACCACCCGCCACGCCCTGGGCTACGTCGCCATCGCCCTCGCCACGGCCCTGCTGGGGTCGCTGGGGCAGCAACTCACCGCCGGCGCCGTCCCGATCCCGAAGGACTGGGCCTGGCTCACGCCGGTGCTGCTGACCGGCGTCGTGAGCCTCAGTATGCTGCTGCCGCGTATCCAGTCTGGCAGCACGGATGGGAGCACGTCCAAGCCCGATGTCGCCCCGACCGTCCCAGCTCCCGATCCCGCTCCGATGAAGGGGCAGGCGGTCGCCACGGCAACCGAGGTGTCCGGGCCACCGCCCGGCAAAGCGCCGGCGCCCAACCCCGCGCCATCGTTCGTACCTGAAAACCTGAGCGCCACCGCCCCGGCGGCGATGCCCACCGAACCCGCCCACATCTATATGCCGGTGCGCTGACCGCGCCCGGAAGCCAGAACGCCCCACCAGGTCAATCGCCTGGTGGGGCGTTTTTTCGTGCCCGTTTTCAGATCGGCGCGTCCCACTCCGCCGACCAGCGCAGCGCAAGCAGTTGCTCGAACAGCTCCCGCGCCGGCTCGTATCGCCAGTCGCCGTGGGGGCCGGCCTGGCCCACGACCAGGCGCCAGGCGTAGTCCGCCGTGGCGCCGTCGCAGTCGGTGAAGCGGGCGGCATGCTCGCCGTCCCAGGGCAGCCAGGCCGCCGTGCCCACCCGGCGCGTGACGATCAGGTAGCCGGCCTCATCGCGGGCGATGGCGTCCTCTTCGAGCGAGCGGCAGAGCAGGCCGATGCGCCGGGCGAGCGGGTGGACGATCTCCAGCGTCGTCGCCCGTCGCGCATCGGCGGCGCGTCGGTAGCACCGTTCGCAGACTTGATCGCCCGGCGCCAACTCCTCGCGCCGGGACAGGTCATTGACCCTAGCGCCGCACTCCGGGCAGGGCCAACTGTGATATTGGCAGATCATTCCCCCTCCTGTCGCAACTGCACCGGATAGTCCAGCTCCATGCGCTCCGGCGCATCCTCCGCCGTCTCTGCCAGGTAGTTCGCATACGCCGCCGACTGATCCTGCTGTCGTTCCCACTCGGCGCGGGCGGCATCGAAGTCCAGGTCCTCGCTCTGGTACCAGGGGCAGGCGTCGCGGGACTCGTACATCCGCTCATCCATCACTACCTCGCTTCCCAGGCCGCGTTGAGCGCCGCCAGTTCGGCATTGAGCCGAGCGCGACGCTCGTCCTGCTCGGACATGATCCGCGCGTGGCGTTCGTCCTGGTAGCGGCGGTATGCGGCCGCCACGGTGGGGAACTCATCCGGCCCCGCGTGCTTGACCTTGAGCCACTCCCGGCGCTGCTCTCGGCAATCCTCGTTGCAGAACGTCTCGCCGTCCTCCTGGAGCAGGCGATGGTCGGGCAGCCAGTGGCCATTGCTGCACTGGGCACAGAGCGCCAAGGTCTTCGTGCGCGGGTCGCCGTCCATCACGCCACCCCCAGTCGCGCCGCACGCTCGTTGTACATCGCGTTGAGTTCGCCGTAGGCGCTGTTCATCCCGTGGATGGTGCGATGGATGCGGACGGTCTTCCCGGCCTGCTTCAGCGTGCCGTGCAGGAGCCACCCGCTGATGCGGCCGTTGACGCTGTAGGTGCGGCTGAGCTTGGCGTCCACCTGCACGGTGCCGGCCTCCTCCGGCGTGTCGATGGTGAAGGAATAGTGGTTGCGGGTGAGTGTGGCCATTGCGCCCCCTATCCAATCTATCTTGACAAGTCAAGTGTACCAGCCCTATATTGACTTGTCAAGAGTCGCGAGGTAGACTGGTCAAGAGAGAAACGGCTACACTCGCCGTATGGAGGATGAAGTGATTTCCCAGGCCGAAGCGGCACACGTGCTCGGCGTCAGTCGAGCGCGCATCGGCCAGATGGTGGACGCCGGAATACTGCCCGCAGTGGAAGTGCAGGTAACGGTGCGTAAGGTGCGCCGTGCCGATGTGGACGCGCTGAAAGAGCAGGAACGCAAGCCCGGATGGCGCAAGCAGCGAGAGGAAGCGAGCGATGTCTGAGCCGGCCGGGGACGCTGAACTGACGCGGCTGCTGAATTCCTACACACTGGACACGCTCGATATCGGCGCGGTCATGGGTACCGAGGGGCTGCGTCTTCGCGGCGACAACGCCGTCCGCGCGTGCAAGCAGATGGCATCTCGCGCCGCCCTGCTCGCCTACATCGCCGAGCACTACGTCCGGCGCCCCCGCGTGGTCTACCCGTCCGAGCCGGAGGTCGGAGAATTCTTCGACAACGTTGACCTCGGCATCGTGCAGCGGTGGAACGGCGAGCAGTGGGTGCCAACGGGGAGATACGGCTAGCCCGTCCGCTCACGCCGCCACCGCTCATACACTCGCGCCGCTCTCTGGGCGCTGACCCCATACCGCTTGCCCAGCGCGGTGAACGTCTCGCCGGCATCCCGCGCCGCCGCCAGTTCCGCCGCGAACGGCGCGCGTTTCTTCCCCCGTCCGGGGCCGGGAAGCGTTAGAATGGTTGCGTTCGCCCCGCCCCCCGCTGGCGGTACCGGGGTATACGCAACCTGTCCGGGGGCAAAGGGTGCGACCCAGTGCACGACGAGCTTGCCGGCGTAGGCGTCCACCCGGGCGACGTGCACGCCCAGGCGACGTCGACGTCGCCCGACGTCGCCGTCGGGCTCGATCGACTCCCGGGCATCGGCCAGGAACGCCGCGAGGTCGGTGTCGGCGAAGGGCCTGGCCGTCCCCGTGTCCAGTCGTTGCCGGCGCAACTGCGCCAACCGCGCCTCGGCGTCCGCCAGTTCGCGGCGCAGGGTGACGGAGTAGCCGTCGCCGAGGGCGCGGGCCAGTTCCCTCGTCCGCCGCTCCAGCGCCTCGATCTCCGCGCGCCACCGGCCCAGCGCCGCGAACTGCGTCGCCCGCCGATCCTCCCAGGCCCGCTGCACCGACGCGAGGAGCGGGCGGTAGACGGCGATGTCCAGGCGCCGCAGGACGGCGTCGACCACCAGTCGCTCCGCCGCGTCCGACCGCACGAGGCGGTAGTTGGCGGTCGGCTCGTGGGCGTGCTTGCAGCGGTACCAGCGGCCCTTCGCCGTCTCCAGCCCCCACATCGCCGCGTCCCGGCCCGCGTCCCGGCAGTAGCCGCAGTGGATCAGGCCGGACAGGAGCCAGTCCGACGCCACCCGGCGCGGGTGGACGCGGGCCTGCTGGGCATGGCGCTCTTCCAGCTTCGCCCGCACGAGCGGCTCCTCGTCCGCCGTGATCAGCCGCTCGTGGGCGTCCTCCACGACCGCCTCCCCGTGCTGCCGGCGGCCGTAGAGCGCCTCCGAGCGGAACCAGGTGGACAGGTGGGCGGCCTGCTTGAAGAGGCCGGTCTCGGCGTTGATCCGCTCGTAGGTCTCGCCGGCCAGGAGCAGGTCCACCGCCCGGCGGCAGGCGGGCCACAGCGCCGGGTCCGGCTCCCACACGACGTTGTAGCGCGGGTCGCCGTTGCGGCGCTGGCCGGTGCGGATGGGCGCCGAGCGCCGGTAGCCGCGCGGGGGGAAGCCGCCGGACGAGAAGCCCTTGACCACCTTGCCGTCCCGCTCCAGTTCCATCCGCACGACGGACTGCTGCCCGCGGATGGTGTTGGCGGAGATGTCGCGCAGGTCCTGCTCCGCCTTCCACTGCAGGAGCGACTCGAAGAGCGGCTGCATCGGGCCGTCGGGCAGCTCGTCGGCCAGGAAGTGCAGGACGTAGCCGCGCCGGCGCAGGTCGGCCTTGTAGTAGCTGGCGTCCAGCTGGTCCCGGCTGATGCGGTCGCCCTTCCAGGCCACCACGCCGTCGGCGGGCCGGGGCTGCTCGCGGGAGCGGGCGATCAGGGCCTGCCAGCCGGGGCGCTGGTCGCTGGAGCCGGAGCGGGCGTCGTCCTGGAACCATTCGACGAGCTGCCAGCGGTTGGCGGCGATCGCCCGCTCCAGCTCCATCCGCTGGGAGCGATCGTCCTGCTGCTCGCCGGAGTAGCGGCAGTAGACCAGGACGCGGGAACCCTCGGGAAGGGCGCTGCTGAAGGTGCGACGGTGGTACTTACGGCTGGGCATACGGCGCCGAGTACCTAACCAATTGCAGAGGCTGCCTTGGCTTCAAGCTGACTCAGATAGGATATGTGCAGTTCAGAAGGGAGCGGGGCGCTACTGTAATAGATATTGGCGTCGGTACGTTCTCCCGCACGAAGTTCAAGGCGGAATATACCGTGCGATCCCGAGTCTGCGTAGGCACCGGTTCTGTTCGTCACGTGGAAGAGTACCGTTGGCGCAATGGTAAGTTCATCGGAGTCTCCGCCATTGGGGAATATATCGCTAATCAAGCCTTGTAATGCTGTCCCCAGGAGCTTTCTCGGCGCAAACGTCGCGTGAAAGGTAACCTGCGAGTGATCTAGTTGACGAACCGGCTCTCCGATGGTCGCGGTGTCGTCCGGAGCGCGGACCTCGCGTACGACCGACAAGATTTTCTGCCAAGCGAGATCGAGAGTAGCCGAAGGCCCGGCCGCATCTATCACAATGCGCTGCGCTTCAAAATGGAGGAATCGGATTGGGACGAGTTTCCCGTCCGGGTCGGACATAGCTCCGACGCCAAAAACCAATCCCGGCGGACTGGTGCGCGGGACGGGACCGAACGTTTCGGGTGGGCTGGCGATAGTAGCGGACTGGAAATCAAACGCCTCTCGGAGGCGCCGTTGCACCTCGCCGGTGCTCAGCATCGTCAACCGCAGAGCGTCCGGGGCAAACTCGTATGCACGGCGTGAGCTCAACAATACGACTCGATCGACCATGGCTTATGCGGCCAGCGCCAAGGAAGGGGAAACCACCGAATCGCCCTCTGCCGCCGTCTCGCCAGCGGGAGGGGAATCCGCGGCCGGTACATCCTGATCGGCCTGGGGCGGGAGGGCGACCTCGCCTTCTAGCGGGAGGGGATCGCTGTACGGACTGGATGTCTCGGCCGATGGTCTGAGATAACGATGCAGAATCCGATTGATCTGCACGTTCATGGCCGTCTGCGGAAGATCGGGGTGTTCGAGGGCAAACTCGCGTATCGTATCGAACTCGGGGAGTTCAATCTCGTACGGGAAAACCCCGCAGGCGTTCGCGTACTCTATGAAACGCCGAAACGTGAACCGCCCTTCTCGATCCTTTTCGAGGCGGGCAATAACGGATTGCTTCGTGTGCAGTCGTTCGGCAACCTCCGCCTGGGACAACCCCGCTCTGCGCCTGGCTGCGCGCAAGGAACGGCTTATGGTGCCGAGCCAATATCGATCCAAGTAGCGGACGCCCCGATCCGCATTCTTTGCGAGGATATCTCGCGTCCGATCCGCCATACTTCCGACGACCTCGTCGGCGTGAGGAACGTCATCCTGGTAGGTCATTTCGCTCACTCCAGAACCTCTTTGCGCGTTCGATCCCACGGTCAACGTCTGCGTCCTGTCTATCTTTTTGCTTCTTGAAGGAATCGAGGAAATAGATGCAGGGATCTTTAGGGCTATTGTCTATGGACATTATGATGCGGTACTTGTCGCCGACCATCCAGACCTGCTTGACGCTATACCTTTTCGCGTCTTTTCCACGAAGTTCCTTGAACTTATATCTCGCATAAAGGTCGTCAAAGCTTGCCCCGTCGCGCCAGTCGCGCAGGAAGAGCGCCACGTCGGCCTCGACATCATCCTTGCTGTCCTGGCCGAAATCTTGGAGGCATTTGTCGTACCCCCTCGTATACCGATCAGCATAGTCCGCGCGATCTGGCGGTGGAAGAGCGAGCGCCCGCTCGCGGCCCGTCGCCATATCACGCCGAACAGTATAGCATTTTTGCGATAAGTTTCAAGGGGCGGGGGCACGCGCGAGGCTGGGCCTTTTGTCGGCATATTTCATTCCGGTTCACCGCTCAAACCTTCCGACCGTTCGGCGCATTGAATGGAGCCCCTGCCGCTTCAATAAACGCCGCCGTTCGCTCTGGCACGCAGCGCCTTGGCGGTGGCGTCCGCGATCTCTTTTCGTAGCCGTGCAACCTCCTCGGCGGTTAGGCGCCTACCCTTCGGTATTGAGGCGTGACCGCCTTCATCGAGGTACACGCCGTCGCTATGCACCTGGGGATCGCGGACGTAGGTAACACCGTTCTCCTCGTCACGTTCCACCACGACGTCCGAGTAATCGTCAATATCCAACAGCCCCAGCAATCCCTTCCTTCGACGTCGCCGAGCAGGACCCGATCACGCTCGATCCCGTCCGTTTGCGCGCCGCTCCCGCTCCATCGCCACGGCCGCCCGGACCCCGTATCGCTCCCCTTCCGTCAGCGTCGTCGGTCGGAGCTGGCCGTCCACCAGCTCGTAGCAGGGGATGTCCTCCACTTCGTTGACCGATACCTCAATCACCTGGCAGTCGCCGCACTGCGACGTTGACTTCGTCATCGTTTCCTCCTCATTGCTGCTTGCGTTATTACTGCCGAGGGGTAGGGAATGCACCATCAGGAGCAACCGGGAGTAGCGTAGACATCTTTCCCGCCCTCAAAAGGCGCATCGAGGAAATGCGGGAAGAGCGCGTAGACCGATCTCAGCGCCTTCCCCCGTTCCAGGTTCCCCACCTCGGACTGGACAAAGTTATCAAGGCTGACGCTGTAATCGGCATATGCCTTCGCGAACGCCATATTCTGGGTCGCGTCTACGTTGGCGATCTTCGATCGCGCGGCGTTGACGAGGCCGGACGCCGTGTCCTTGTTCGCATCCATCGCGATCAGTTCGTCGCGCGCAACGCAGGCAACCGGCCCCGTGACGTTTTCCATCGCCACTCCGATATCCTGCCAGTGGCTTTTCGCATAGGCGTATTCCTGGGTTGCTTCCGAGGAAATCTCGGCGCTCGCCACCTTCCCGCTCTCAAGCTGGTAATACATCCCGTACAACGTGATGCCGTGCCCGAAGCCTTGGGAAACTAATTTGAGAAGATATTGCTGGTTAGGGTCGCTCAGGGAAAAGGAACTGGAGGTTGACGCTATATTCGATGATCGTTCCACCGCGGTCTTTGCCGTAGCCACAGGGGTGGCCGTAGCTGTCGGTAACGGCGTCGCCGTCACAACCACAACCACGGGCGTCTGCGTCGGCGCCGGGGTCGCAGTCGCGCCCGGGGTTGCCGTAACGACCACCGTGTAAGGTGTCTGGGTCGGGGCGACGGTCGCGAGGGTGGCCCGAGCGGTCGCCGTGGCATCGCCGGCCTGCACGTTGCTACCGGCGGCACCGCAACCTGCGAGCATCCCGGCCAACACCAGGACAGATGCCAATCTCTTCACCGCTCACCCTTCCTACGGCAACGTCAGGCCCAGCAGCCGGCAACGCCAACGGATGACCTCCCTCGGCACCTGCCACTCTCTCGCCGCCTGGGGAAGCGGCTGGCCCTCCATCAAGCGCGCCTTCAGCTCATCCCCGTCGATCAGAAGGCACATCCCGTACTCCGACGCCGCCTTCTCCGCCGGAACGACCTGCCACGAGCACATATCCTGCGCGCAGTCGATGCTGTAGCAGTGCCCCGTCATCAGGTGCCCGATCTCGTGACACAACACCCAGAGCGGGTAGTCGACGTCGGGGCGGAGGGCGATGCAACCCCGGATGTTGTGCCGCTCCACCAACAGGGCCTCGCCCATGAACGGCAGGGGCAATTGCTCCGTCACTTGCACGAAGATCCCGAGCTCGGCCCAGGCCCACGATACCCACAGCGCTAGGTCCCGTCGCGACGGCGGGTCGTAGGTGGTCCGTGCGCGCGATCCCAGGCAGGCATAATGGTGGACGGACATAACTCCCGCTCTCTATCCGACGTGAGCCGCGCGACACACTAACCAGCTTCCTCATCATCGGACTGATCGGAGCGGTACCGGGTCGGCCCCAGTTCGCCACGGGCTAAAAGGTCGGTGACCATGGGTACCTGATTCGTGATGAGCGCCACGAGTTGACGGTACGTTTCGGCTGGCAAAATTTGGCGGGCCCGCGTGAAGCCGAGTAGGACCGGGCCGATGTCGAGGCCGGCGGCGTCGCCGACAGCCGGGGCATCAGCGGGACGGAGTTCCTCCCGGATGGCCCGCCGGATCGCCTGGTCGAGGCGCGTGTCGCCCTCCGCCGCGACCTCGGGCGACGGCGAATCAACCAGATAGCCGGCCGCGCGTAGCAGGGCGTCCGTATTCTCCCGGCGCTCCTGGTCGGTGCGCCCCAGGGCGCGGCCCCATTTCGCGATCTGCTCGGGTTTCACGCGCGGCAACTCCTCGGCCGGGCGATTCTCGACCTTCGAGATGTGCGACCGGTCGGTTTGCGACCGCTCGCTCAGCGCGGTCTGGCTCAGTCCATAGCGAGTCCTCAGGGCGCGCAACACGCTGCCCAGAGAACCATCAGGCTGTCTACTGTCACTCAACATATAGGCATAGTACGGCAGAAAAAGCGGGTTATGTGAGGGTCAATTGCCGTCTGCCCTTGACAAGTCTGTGGGTTTGCTGTAGACTACAAAGCGACAGATAGACCACAGGGGGGGGGCAAGGCGATTCAGAACCGGATTCGTGCTCTGCGGCATCGTCGTAAGGAGTCGCTCGCCGACGTAGCGAACGCGATTGGTGTCCACCGGAGCTTCATTTTCCGGCTGGAGACCGGGCGGGCGAATGCATCCCTCGATACGGCCGCCAAGCTCGCGGAGCACTTCGGGATGTCGATCGACGATCTTTTTCTACCGGAGAGCCAGCTCGTCGGGAGCCGCAAGTGACCCGCCGTGCCGCCCCGCCGCTCGTCATCGAGTTCGCCAACGAGCCGCCGGCCGAACTGACGCCCGAGCAGGTCCGCTCCGAGACCGGACCGATGCTCGATTTTCTCGTCGCGCGCATGCAAGCGGCGGGTGCCGCCGCTCAAGTTTCCACTAGCGCGGAAAGGAGCAACGATGCCGGCGACCACGGCGTCAATCCGGGTCGGCAACCTCGCCGACCTGCGGGCCTTGCAGATCGAGCGGGAACGCCTGCTCGCCAGGCTCGCGCGAGTGTCCCAGCAGGAGGGCCGCTATCTCGGGCTCGTGCTGGCGCAGGAGCAGGCGGGGCGGATCACGCCCATCCGCCCGCAGCGCGACCTGCCTGAGGCGGCTTAAGAAAACGAAGGGCGCTCGTGTGCGACCAACCCACGAGCGCCCGGACCGGAAAGGAATGACCTGTGAGTATCGTAACCGTTGACCGACCCCACGTCAAGCAGGCGCCCCTCCCGCGCCCTGTGCCAGCCAGGCGCCCGGCCCCGCGCCTGCGGGAACTGTCGGCCAAGGAGCTGACCTACGGCGTCTGGCTGCTGCTCCTGGAATCCAAGAGCGAGCCGGGGACGGCGCACGAGGTGTTGGTGAAGCACGGTCGGCCCGGCCTCTGCGACTGCACGGCGGCGCGCTTCGGTCTGGACTGCTCGCACCGCGCGGACGCCGTCTCCCTCGCCAAGGCCCTGGACGGATTCTACGCCTGCCTGGCGACGATCCGGGCGGAACGGGAACACCGGACCGCAGAGAGCCGGGACGTGATCGAACGCAACCGCGACGAACAGGAGTTGTATCGTCAGCTCGTCCGCGAACTCGGGTACCGCGTGGTGCGGGCGGCGCCTTGCGACCAGCAGCCGGCAGTGGCGATATGAGTGTCCGCCATCATCCGCGCCTGCACGTCGTCACCCGTCGTGCCCGCCCGGTGCGCTTCCGCCCGTCGCACGGGGCCTGGCTGCCGGAAGAGCGGCGCCCGCTGCTGCTTTTCGCCCCGCCGGAGGTCTGGCTGGAAGTGTTGCCGTCGTGCGCCGAGCGCCCGGCGCGACGCCTCCACCCGTCGATCCTCCTGGCGGCCGTGGCCATCGGGCTACTACTCGCAAGCATTGTGACAGGAGCACTGCGATGAACATGACGATCTCCGCCCTCGCCCGCCACGCCCCCGAACCGCGCCTGCCCCGGCTCGCGCTGGTCGATGACCTCGGGCCGCTGCTTCCGCGCGAGGACGAGGCGGCGTTCACGACCCTGCCTGAGCGCATCGCGCCGGGCGACATCCCCGCCGAGCTGCGCGAACTGTCCCGGCAGACGGAACTGTGGCTCTGCCATCCATCCGTCCAGGCCGGCAGCGTGCCGGAGACCATCGCCCGGCACTTGCGCGTGCTGGCGGATCGGGTGGCGGAATGAGCGCGCTCACCGACGACCGTCCCGCGCCCCGTCGCCTGCGCTTCGCCCGCCCCGCCTGGGAGCGGGAGCCGGGAGTGACGTGGGAACATCTGCTGGAAGCGAACCGCCCAACCCCGCTCCCCGACGCGGGAAGCCTGCGGGTGCCGGACGCGCTCGCGCCCTACGTGCGCAGCAAGCGACATTTCCAGCTCGTCATCCGCGCGGTGCTCTGCCGCGTGGGCCACGAAAGCCCCTTCCCCCACATCGCGCCGCCCTACCGGGGAGCCCGGCTCGCGTGCGCGCAGCGGGTGCTCCGGCTGCTTGGCGCGTCGCCCGAGGATCCGTTGATACCCGACCTGCTCCTCCTCCTGTTCCCCCCGGTGCCATGCGCCGCGTGTGGGGCGCCGTACCTACGGGAGAACAAGCGACGGGTGTACTGCGGCGATGACTGCCAGCGGACTGTGAAGGCCGCCACGCAGGCCGCGCGAGACCGGGCGCGCCAGGCGCGGAAGCGGGGGGCGGCAGATGGCCTTTAGTGCGAAGAATGTCGAGGAGCTCAAGAAGCCGCTCGACAGATCCCGGATCGTCACGAAGACCTTCCCCGGCAAGGGGCAGCTGTCGTACCTGGAGGGATACGACGTGATCGACAAGGCCAATGCCGTCTTCGGCTTCGGCTCCTGGGACTACCGGGTGAGCCGTCCGGCGGAATGGAACGGCAAGGTCTGGGTCGCCTACGTCGTCGTGCGGGTCCGGGCGGGCGACGAGGTGGCGGAACGGGAGGACGTCGGAATCGGCATCCCGGCCACCGGCCAGGGCAAGGAGCCGTCTCCGGACGCGACGGAGACGGCGATGAAGGGAGCGGTGACCGACGCGCTGAAACGCGGCTTGCGCACGTTCGGCAACGCCTTCGGCTTGAGTCTCTACGACAAGACCGACCCGACCGGCGTCCACTCCAATGCCGCCCAGCCGGAGGGAGACGCGCCGCCGGCGATAACGCAGCCCGCGGCAACGACGGCCTCTGCCCCGACGCCGATCAAGCCGAACGGAACGAGCCACCGCACCCCGACGACGCAACCGGCGAAAGCCGCCCCCGTCGCCGCCACGGCCAAGCCGGACGCGAAGGCGCTGTGGAACACCCTCCTGGAAGAGGCCCAGAAGAAGGGCTACGCCAAGGAGGACATGCAGGGCTGGTCCAAGGAGCACGTCAAGGCGGTCTTCGGCAAGGCCAGCCTGGGCGACCTGACCGCCCAGGAGTGGGACGCGTTGATCGGCGAGATCAAACAGGCGCCGGGCGCGGCATCGCCGACCGATGCGGGGGGAGCGTTTTGAGCATGAATGGGGAAGCAGTGGGCGGGTTGATCCTGGCCCCGACGCCGGATGCGGCGTTTGCCGCCTGGGAGGACGGTGACCTGGCGCCCGAGAAGGCGCTGCGGGACATCTGCGAGGGCATCGCGCTCTGCGAGGAGTCGCTGCGGCCGCTCGAGGCGATGGTCAAGGCTTGCCGGTCCCTGGCGGAGCGGATCGTCCTGGAGACGGGCGAGCACTACGACCTCCCCGGCTTCGGGAAGGTCTCCTTCGCACCGGCCAGCCGGCGGCTGGTCTACGACCAGAAGCAGGTGCGGGAATTCCAGCAGCACCTCTCGCAGCTCGGCTACGACGAACTGGCCGGTCGCCTGGCCCGCTGCCAGGTAGAGACGACGCGGGACGGCTACCTGCTGATCAAGCGGGAGCGGCGGGGATGAGCGTCTTATACGTCACCCTCCCCCTCCCCGTGGGCGCCAACAGCCGCCGGATGGCCGGCGGCGTGCGGCGGCCCGGCCAGTACGTGCCGGTGGCGGACCGCCTGGGCCGGCCCCGCCTCGTCACCAGCCGCGCGGCACAGCAGTGGCGGGAGCGGGCCGGCGCCGCCGTCCTGATCGCCCGGCTGGAGCAGCGGTGGACGGTGCCGGACGGCGACCTGGAGGTGCGCCTCCACGCCGTGGGCAGTGGGTCGGATGTGGACAGCGGCAGCAAGCTCGCGCTGGACGCCGTCGCCGACGGGCTGGGCGTCGACGACCGCCGCATCGTCCGGCTGGTGTTGGAGGTGACCCGGAGCGGGGCGCCGTGCCTCCTCGTGGAGGTGCAGGGCCGGGCGGAGGCGTTGCGATGCGCGCGGACGGCCTGACCCGATGGCGGTCGATTTCCTGCACCAGACGGTCGAGCGGCTCCGCGGTCGGCCCGAACCCGCCGACGTCCCCGTGCCGCCGGAGCCGCCACGCGACCCCGCCCCCTGGGAGCGCGGCGTCACGACGGCCCCGGCCCCGGAGCGGGGACGCCCCCGCGAGCTCGTCCGGGCCACGAGCCACGCCGAGATGGTGGCGGCGATGAACGACTATCTGGCGATGCCCGCCCCGCTCCACGCCCTGCTCGTCAAGGCCCCGGCGGGCATCGGCAAGACGACGGCGGCGGTGGAGGTGGCGGAACGGCTGGCGGAGGGCGGCAAGCGCGTCGCCTACCTTGCCGGACGGCACGACTTCTACCAGGACCTGCTCGGCCTCGCCTCGCGGCCCGGCGACTGGTACGAGTGGCAGCCGCGCCGGGAGGCCGTGCGCCGGCGTCCGGCGACCTGCCGCTACCCCGACGAGATCCAGCGGTTCGTCGCCAAGGGCTACCGGGCGATCGACTTCTGCTCCGGCGTCTGCGGCTGGGCGTACATCCGGGGGACCGGGCCGGACGGCGAACGCTGCCCCTGGCACGCCCAGCAGGAGCGCACCGAGCCGATCCTCTTCGGGCAGCACCAGCACCTCTGGGGCGCGTTGCCCATCCCGGTGCAGGTGGTGATCGGCGACGAATGCCCGATCTTCTCCGCCACCGGCGGCTGGGCCATCCCGGAGCGGCACATCCTGCCGCCGGGCCTGGACCCGGAAGAGCCGGTCGCCGCGCTCCTCCACGACCTGCGGCGGATGGCGACCGACCAGCAGACGGTCTCCGGCCCCACGCTCCTGGCCGCCCTGGGCGGCGCCGCCTACGTGCAGGGCGTGGTCCGCGACGTGCGCCCGGAGCAGCAGGAGCTGCTGGCCCGGCCCGACATCCGGCGGGCGGAGGACGTCGACCGGCTCGGCTACGCCCACCTCTGGACGGTCTGCGCCCTCTTGCAACGGGAGTGCGCGGCGGCGCTGGCCGGACGGGACTACCCGGCCCGGGTGATCGTCACCCACCGCACGCTGCTGCTCCTGACGCGGCGCGACCTGGCCGACGAGATCCCGGAGCACCTGATCTGGCTGGACGCCTCCGGCGACGAGGCGATCTACCGGGCCTGCTTCGGGCGGCCCGTGGCGACGCACACGCCGGCGACCGGGACGCCCCGGGGAACGGTCCGCCAGATCGTCGACCGCGCCCACGGCAAGGCGACGCTCCTCGCGGGCAAGGGCCAGCGGCCCACGCCGGCGGCGGCGCGCCTCGCCCAGCTGGTGGAGTACCTCGCCCTGCGCCACGGCTACCCCAGCGTCGCCGTCATCACCTTCGACAAGCTGGAGGGGCTGTTCTCGCGCTACCGCACCGGCCACTTCTACGCCGAGCGCGGGACCAACCGCTTCGGCGACGTGGCGGCGCTGTTCGTCGTCGGCACGCCCCAACCGGACCTGGAGACGCTGGAACGCCAGGCGACGATGTTCTACGCCGACCGCATGACGCCGTTCAAGGCGGACGGACGGCTGCCCTGGACGGTCCTGGCGCGTCCCTACGACTACGTGGCGCCGGACGGCGGGGGACGGGCCTACCCGACCTCCGGCTTCTGGGCCGACCCCCAGCTCCAGGCCCTGCTGGGCCAGCTGCGGGAGGCGGAGCTGTACCAGGCGGTCCACCGGGCGCGTCCGCTCACGCGGGACACGGACATCTGGCTGCTCAGCAACGTGCCGGTGCCGGAACTGCCGATCACCGAACTACTGACGACGCGCGAGGCGGTCGGCTCCCCGGTCGGCGTCGATCCCTACCGCTGGCTGGAACTGCTGGCCGTCGTGGGCGAGGCCGGCGCCGCGGGCGGTCCGGTCACGGCCGCCACGATCCAGGAGCAGATGGTCTGCTCGCGGATGACGGCCTGGCGCTATTTCCAGCACCTGGCGGCGGCATTCGGCGATGCCCTGACCGTCATCGAAACGGCGTCGGAGGGCGGCAAACCGGCCAGGGCGTTGGTGCTCGCCGAGGGGGCATCAAGCGGGACTTTGTATCACCCACATAGATATAATTATATCTATGTGGGTGATACAAAGTCCCCTTCCCAGAGGGAACGGGGGCCTCGCCCGTGAACGCGCTCCAGGCCGACCCCCGTTACATAACTGACCTCCTGGGCCGGCCCGTCGGCCCGGTCCCGGTGCCGCCGGCGGCCTCCCCCGCCACGGTCGACGCCTTCCCTGGTCCCGCCGGCCCCATCGTCCTACGCCCCTACCAAGAGCAGGCCCGAGACGCGGTGCTTGCGGAATGGGCGAAGGGGACGCTCAGCACGCTCCTGGCGATGGCGACGGGCGTCGGGAAGACCGAGACCTTCTGCGCGACCCTGGACGCCGAGGCGTCCGCCGGCCGCCTGGGGAGGGCGTTGATCCTGGCCCACCGCCGGGAGCTGGTCCAGCAGCCGGTGGGGCGGATCGGCCGGTCATGGCCGTCCCTGCAACCGGCCGGGATCGTGATGGGAGACACGGACGAGTGCATGGCCCGGACCGTCGTGGCGACGGTGCAGACGCTCGGCAACGGGCGCCGGCTGAACCGGATCCTGCGCGCCGGCCCGATCAGTCACATCGTCATCGACGAGGCCCACCACGCCCCGGCGCAGGGCTACACCCGGCTGCTGGACGCCATCCGGGCGGTCTGCCCGGACGTGCGCCTCCTGGGCGTGACGGCAACGCCGAAGCGGGCGGACCGGGCGGGGCTGTCCCGCGTATTCGGCTCCGTCGCCTTTCGCTTCGGGATCAAGGAGGCGATCCGGGCGGGCGCGCTCTGCCCCTTCCGCGCCGTGGGCGTGGAACTGCCGGTCAGCTTCCGGGGTGTCAAGGCGACCGGTGAGGGATGGGACGACGAGCAGGCGGGCGATCTCCTGGCCGTCGCCAACGTGGAAGAGGTTGTCGTCGAGACCTGGAAGAAGCACGCCACGGGCCGCCCGACGATGGCCTTCACGGCGTCGGTGAAGCAGGCCTATTCCCTGGCCGAGGCCTTCCGCCAGGCGGGCCTGCGGGCGGAGGCGGCGGACGGCACGAGCGACGACGCGCGCCGGCGCGACGTGCTGGACCGCTTCAAGGCCGGCCAGGTGGACGTGCTCTGCAACGCGATGCTCTGGACGGAAGGGCTGGACGTGCCGCAGATCAGCTGCCTCCTGCAGGTGCGGCCCACGCGGAGCGACTCCTGCTACGTCCAGATGGCCGGCCGCGCCTTACGCCTCGCACCCGGGAAGCAGGACGCCCTGATCCTCGATTTCCTGCCGCGGGACGCGCGGGACCTGCGTCTGGCGGGCGACCTGCTCGGCAAGCCGCGCGAGGTACGCAAGGCCCAGGCGAGAGCCGCCGAGGCGGGCGTCGTGCTGGAGTCGTTCGGCGTGCTGGGCGACGGCAGCAGCATCGACGCCGACCCGGACCAGGTGCAACTGCGCGTCCTGGACTACCTGAGCAACGCCGCCCTCGCCTGGACGTTCGACGGGCGGGTGGCGAGCGCCACGGCGGGCGAGAAGGCGTATCTCGGCGTGCTCTTGCCGGACCAGGAGGCGATGGCGAAGGCGGCCCAGGTGCGGGCCTCCGGCCTCTGGCGGTCCGGCTACGACCGGCGCTACCAGGAGGTCTGCTCCTACCACGTCTTCGCGCTGGAGGGTGCGAAGCGGACGCGGCTGGGGATGGTCACGACCTGGGAGGACGCCATCGCCCTGGCGGAGACATGGGCGGAGGCGCACGCCGAAGACGTGCTGTCCAGCCGCAAGACGGCCTGGCGGCTGGCCCCGGCGACGGAGGGGCAGACGGCGATCCTGCGGCGCTTCGGCGCCTGGCGGGAGGGGATGAGCAAGGGCGAGGCGTCGCAGGCGATCGCCCATTCGATAGTGCGCAGGAAGGTGTTGGGGGCATGATGATCGACCAGCGGCGGCTCTTCGAGGAGCTGGTTTCCTTCGTGGCCGGGCGGCCCGACCGGCGGGGTGAGGTGCATGTCGACTGCCCGGCCTGCGGGCACCCGGCCAAACGCGGGCAGACGCACTTCAGCTTCAGCGAGCAGGGCGGGCACTGCTTCTCCTGCGGCCACTCCTGCTCCCTGTTGCGGCTGGCCGACGACCTCGGCTACCGCCGACTGGCCACGGGATCCCTGCCCCGTCGCGCCGTGTTGGCGACACATGCCCCGAAACCGGCGCAAACGGCCACCGATACCCCGCGGGCCTGGCAGGGGCATCCTGAGCGCATCCTGCGCGTGTTCGAGGCGGCGCTGGACCGCTACCACGCCTGGTGGGGCTACAAGGGACTGGACGCCGAGAGCGTGCGGCGCTGGCGGCTGGGGACCGGCGTCCTGCCCGCCTCGCACTGCCCCCACCGCCGGCTCGTCTACCCCGTGATCGTGGCCGGCGAGATCGTCGCCTTGCGGGGCCGGCAGATGGGCTGCGACTGTGCCGGGAAGTGGCTGTCGGCGGGGGGCAGCAAGACGGTGCTCTTCGGTGCCGAGCGGCTCGCCTCCGGCGGCGTGGTGATCGTCTGCGAGTCGCCGGCGGACGTGATGCTGGCGGCCCAGGTGGCGCCGGAGTACGCCGCCGTGGCCGGAACGGCGGGGGCGGGTACCTGGCGCGAGGAATGGACGGCGACGATCCGCCGGAGCGACCCCTCCCTGGTGTACGTCGTCTACGACCACGACATCGCCGGCTGCCCCACGGCGGACCAGCAGCACGCCTGGCAGGCGGCACACCCGGGCAAGCCGCTGCCCAGGGCGGGCGGCCCCTTCGTCGCCAACGAACTGCTCCAGGCGGGCGTGCGCAACGTCCACCTGCACCGCTGGCCGCCCGGCACGCCGGAGAAGGCCGACCTGGGCGAGCTGCTCTTGCAGGGCGTGAAGGGGGTGGCCTAGGGCGAGAGGGGCGACGAGACCATTGGAATGACGGAGAAGGAAAGGCGACCGAAGTGCGATCCATCGCATTTGTCTGGACAAGTTGCGCCTTGTTGGCGGGCCGGAAGACCGTCACGAGGCGAGAGTGGGATCCCGAATACGCCGCCGGCTTCAAGGCGGGCGACCTGGTGGCGGCCTACGACCGGCAGCCGCGCTACGGCGGCAAGCAGATTGCCACGATCCGGCTGACCGCCGATCCGGTGTACGAGCCGATGGCGGCGATGCCGGACAGCGACTACGAGGGCGAGGGGCACGCCTTCTATCACGAGCATCCGGAGTTCTTGCCGAAGACAATCCGGGGTGCGCGGGTGGACTCCGGCGACTTCGACTTCATCCACTTTCGGGCCTGGCGCAGCCGCGAGTATTCGATGTGGGTCGTTCGCTTCGAGCTGGTGAGCGTGGCCGACGATCTGGAGCCGAAGCTCGCACAGGCGGCGGCACTGCGGGCGGTGCAGCGATGACGGAAGATTTCGGCAGTACCCTCCGCCGGTATCGCCTCCGGGCCGGGCTCTCCCAGAACGCCCTGGCGAAGATCGTCGGCATCAACGCGAGCTACATCAACCGACTGGAAAGCGGCGAGCGGGAAGCGCCGACGCGCGACGTGGCGGCTGCCCTCGGGCGGGCGCTGGGCCTGGCGCCGGAAGAGCTGGACCGCCTAATGTTCAGCGCCGGGCACGTGCCACCGAGCCTGCAGAAGCTGGGCCCGGCGGATTCGACCGTTGCCGCGGTGACGCGGCTGTTGACCAACGACCGGCTCTCGCCCGAGGCGCGGGCCGACTTCCGGGCGGTGGTGGAAACCATAGCGATCAGGTGGCAGCACGCGAGCGCGGCGCCCCTGGCCGCGGCCTTTGTGGGCGAGATGAAGCGGGCAGTAGGGGCGGGGAGATAGATGGGCGACAAGACGGGCATCAAATGGACCGATGCCACTTGGAATCCGGTGACGGGTTGCAGTCACGTGAGCGCCGGCTGCGAGCACTGCTACGCCGAGACGTTGAGCCTGCGGTACGGCTGGTCGAAGAAACCGTGGACCGCACCGAACGCCGCTGAGAATGTGGTCCTGCACCCAGAGCGGCTTGATCAGCCGTTGCGGTGGCGGAAACCAAGGCGCATCTTCGTCAACTCGATGAGCGACCTGTTCCACGAGCGGGTGCCGCTCGACTTCGTCTCGCGCGTGTGGGCCACTATGGCGGCGACGCCCGAACATACCTATCAAATCCTCACGAAGCGGCCTGAGCGGATGCTCACGTTCCTGCTCGCCTGGGTTGGCGGCTATTCCCACGATCCTGCACTGGTGTTGCCGGAGCCGTGGGTCCGCGCTCCGCTGTCCAACGTGTGGTGTGGCGTGAGCATCGAGCAGGACCGCTGGACCGGGCGCGCGGACATCCTCCGGCAGACGCCGGCGGCGGTGCGCTTCATCAGCGCGGAGCCGCTGCTGGAGCCGTTGCCATCGCTGAGCCTGGCCGGCATCGACTGGCTGATCTTCGGCGGCGAGAGCGGACCGGGGGCGCGATGGATGGTCCGCCGGTGCGAAAGTGAGACAATGGAGCTTATTTGCCACCGGTGCGGCGGCACAGGATGGGAACCGAAGCCCTGGGCTCGTGAGGAAGCGCGGAGGTTGCGCGATCTGGCCCACGCGGCGGGCGCGGCGTACTTCCACAAGCAGTGGGGCGGCTCGACGCCGAAGAGCGCCGGCAACCTGCTGGACGGCCGCACGTGGGAAGAGTTCCCGGCGGTGGCCGAATGAGCACGCTGCCGGCCATCGGCCATTGCCGCTACGACATCGGGCCGACGATCAAGACGGTCTACATCGGTCGCGGCTGCTTCGGATTCCGCGAGTCGAAGTACCACAACCCGTTCAAGATCGGCGTACACGGGGACCGGGCCGAAGTGCTGGCGAAGTACGAGCTGTATGCGCGCGTGCTTCTTGACGACGATCCGGCCTGGCTGGATGACCTGAACGGGGCCGACGTGCTGCTGTGCTGGTGTCGCAAGGAGGGTGAGACCGGCCCGGCGTGTCACGGTGACGTGCTGGTGAAGCTCTTGGCCGAACGTCAGGCGGTGGCGGAATGAGCGCCATCACCATCGACGGCCCCTGGCCCGCACGGACGCAGGGGCCCGTCCGGCTCTGGATCTGGCTGGCGCTCGGCATCTGCTCCTGGCAGCTCTTTCCGGACGTGACGACGGCGCGAGTGGCCTACGGCGATGAACTGGACGCGGCGGAGGGGCGGCTGCGACGCGTGATGGAAGGGGCCGCATCGTGAGCGCCGAACCGACCGCCGCAACCCGGCCCCTGTGGACGCCGACCCACGACAAGATCATCGCCGCCGCCTACGGCCGCCTGCCCAGCCGCGAGATCGGCGCGCGCCTGGGACGCACCGCGCAGCAGGTCGTCGGGCGCGCGCGGCACCTGGGGCTGGTCGCGCCGGTGGTGTGGAGCGAGCGGGAAACCGCCCTCTTGCGACGCCACTACCGGGGCGGCGATAGCGCCAGCATCGACGCGCTGGCGGAACTCACCGGCAAGGCCCGCCACCAGGTGCGGGCTAAGGCGCGCGCCCTGGGGCTGGCGGCCAAGAAGGCGCCGGACTGGACGGATGCCGACACGGAGCGCCTGGACGCCATGTGGGGGCGGTTGCCAGATGCCACGGTCGCGAAGCGGTTGGGCCGCACGGTGGCGGCGTGCAAGATTCGCGCGACGCGGGCACTGCATCGCGCGCGCAAGGACGGCATCGACGGCTGGACCGGGCGTGGGGTGGCGCGACTCATGGGCGTGGACGAGCACAAGGTGACGCGCCAGTGGGTCGCGAACGGGTGGCTCAAGGCGACGCGCGCCCCGTTTGTGGCCGGGTCCGGGCGGGTGCGGGTGATCGGGGAGCCGGCGCTCCTGAAGTTCCTCCGCACCTACCCGCACGAGTACGACCGCACGCGGATCAACGACCCGAGCGGCTACTACCGGCGCATCGCCGACGAGGCCTGGCGGGCCGACCCGATCTACTCGCAGGCGGAGGCGGCGGCCGAGCTCGGCGTCCACCCGGGCACGCTGGAGCGGTACCGGCGCGAGGGGCGCGTCTCCGGCATCCTGGCCCACGACCAGGGCGGGGCGGCGGCGGGCGTCTGGAAGTACCGGCGGAGCGACCTGGACGCCTACCGGCCTCGCCCGCGTCGCGCCCCGGTGCGGACGATCCGCAGTGCGGCCCTGCTGGCGGAGGGCATCGCCTGGGTGCGGCCGATCCGCACCTGGCCGGCGGCGGAGGATCGGTATGGGCCGCGCCGGGAGGGCACGGCGCAGCGGGCCGCCGGGATCGCCTGGTGGCGGACCTGGGGACCGCCAGCCCGGCGCCGTGGAAAGGGGAAGGCGTCGTGAATCAGCAGCCCCCGCTGCCCCTGCCGCTCGCCGCGCCGACGCCGCCCGTGCTGCCGGGGCCACGGGAGGGCGAGCCGCAGTCCGAATACCTGCACCGGTGCGTCGCGGTGGCGGACCGCTACTGGCGGGCGTGGTGGGAAGCGCGGGGCGCGCGTGCCGCCGGCGTGGCGGCCGAGGAGGCGTCGTGAGCGTTGTCGCCGCGCTGCCCGTGCAGCATCGCCTGGTCGATCTCCCGATGGCGGGTCTCTACCCGCTGCACGTCGACCGCGCGAACCACCTGCTGACCGCGTGGGGGCACAAGCTGGGGCCGGTGCATCGCCCCTTCACGCAGGTCGCCTACGCGCTGGAGATCGGCGGCGAGACGGTGGCCGTGGCCGTGAGCGGATCGACCGTGAGCGCCACGGTGGCCGGCTACCGGCGTACCGAGGTCGTGGAGCTGACCCGGCTCTGCGCCGTGCCCGGCAACGCGTGGGCCAATCGGGTGCTGCTGCGGCTGTGGCGCGAGGTCTGCGCCCCGGCGTGGCCGGGCTGGGCGGTGCAGGCCTGCATCAGCTACAGCCACAACGCGATGCATCACGGCGACCTGTATCGCGCGGACGGCTGGGTGAAGGTCACGGACAAGGCCGGCTTCACCAGCGGCAGCAACTACGGGCGTGGGTCGGAGGACTACGCGGCGGCGGGCAAGAAAACGCTGTGGGTCTGGATATACGACGAACTGGCGCGGGACGTGGCGCGCCAGGCCGAACGAGCGCGGGCAAGGAAAGGAAGGACGGCGTGACGACGGGTGGCGAGGCGACGATGAGCGAGCGGCGGGACGGGCCGGGGCCGACGGAGGCGGAACTGACGCCAGCCGCCACGCTGACGCCGGAGATCGTGCGGGACGTGCGGGAGCGGGCGCGGCGCCGGGACCGCAACGGGTGGGAGTACTGCACCGTGCCCGTCGAGGTCGTCTACGCGCTCTGCGACGCCGCCGATGAACTGGCCCGCGAGCATCGGCGGGTGGCGGCGGCGCTCGCCGTGCTCAACGCGCCGATGTGGGAACCGGACGATGAGACCGACAACACCATCTGCCGGTGCGAATCGTGCCTGGCGGAGACGGCCACGCTGGCGGAGACCTATCGCTGCCGGGAGTGCGGCTACCGGGGGCGTCCGATGGCCTGGGGCTGTCTGGATCAGGAGAACGTAGAGCGCATGAGCCGGGAACGCGGGGAGCGGTACGACCTGGGGAACGTGACCTGTCCGGTGTGCGGAGAGCGGGAGTTGGAGGCCGATCCTTGGCGGGCGTTGCGGGCGATCCGGCAGGCACTCGCGGCGGACGCGCCGGGGCAGGGCGGGGGAAGGGGAGGGGCGATGAGGATCGGACATTCGCGGGGGCGGCTCCTGACGCTGGAGGCGGCGGCGGAGGAACTCGGCATCACCGTGGAGGGGCTGCGGGCGCGCATCGCCCGCGACGAGATCGCCGCCGTCTGGCCCGGCGACAGCGGACCCGACGATCCGGTGTTCGTCGGCACGGGGGCGATTGCGACGTACCGGGAGTGGCGGGCGCGCCATCGCGACGGGGAAGGGGCGAGCGGTGGCGAGTGAGCAGCCAACGCCGGTGATGATCCCGGTCGGTATCCCGGAGAGCAGCGTCTACGCCGGGTTCGGCTGGGCCGCTGTCCGCAAGGAGCGGGAACGCCAGGACCGCAAGTGGGGCGTGTCGCGCAACCTGCACCCGCAACTGTGGCTCCCCGTCGTGATGGAGGAGGTAGGCGAGGTGGCCCAGGCGGTGCTGAAGGGCGACCGGGACAACTACCGCGAGGAACTGGTCCACATCGCGGCGGTGGCGCTGGCGGCGATCCAGGACTTCGACTGGCAAGACGCGAACCGGGATGCGCTGCCGGAGCCGCAGGTAGTGGCGTTCGCCTGGGAACGTTCGGAGCGCGGAGAGGACCCGACCGATGGCCGGTGAGCAGCGGACCGAGAGGGGGCGATACGGCCTACCGCCGTCGCTCCCCTGCCCGAACTGCGGTCGTCAGTGGGACATGGCGACGTGGGAGCCGGGGCAACTGGCGTGTCCGCAGTGCCGGGCTCAGGAGCGTCACATCGGCGTCGTGCTGAGCGAAGACCCCTACATCGTGGCGCACGTCGGTCGGGATGCCTCGCCGGAGTTGTTGGAGGCGTTGCGCGAGTTGGGAAGGCTGGTGCAGACGAATGGCTGAGCAGCGGACCACGCCGGAGCAGCGTGCGGCGTTGCGTGCTCGCTACACGCCGGAGCCGGTGCCGACGTGCCAGTTTTGTGGCGACGCACTCGAGGAACGCCACCCGCCCGATGGGCCAGAAGGAGTTTCGATCTGCCGGAGGATGGAGATGTATCGGCCTGCTGGAGGCGGTTACGGCGAATGGCGCTACCGTCCTGGTGAGCCGGAGATACCAGGCATCGCCGCACAGGATCATGCCGTGTTTTCTGCTTGGTCGCAGCGCCATCCCGGCGACCCCGACGTGCTGGCGCTCTGTGACGACGCCGACGCCCTGGCCGGGGCGCTGGCAGCGTGCGAGCGGTACAAGGCGGCGCTGGCAATGGTGCTTGACGAGATGCAGGGATGCGAGGGCCGTCAGGGAATGTGGGAGGACGGCATCGACACAGACTACCGGCGGGCAATCGAGCAGGACCGCGCCGCCCTCGCGCCGCGGTCGGGAGCGCCGGGGGGCGGTGCGGCGTGAAGGACCGAGAAGGCGTCGCCTCCCTCTCGCTCTCGTCCCGGTCCTGGCTCCCGGCGACGGACCCGCAAACCGACCAGCTCCGCCCGCTGTGCCGCAAGCACCTGCCGCGCTTCCTGACCCGCGCGCAGAAGTCCGCCGGCACGCGCAGCACGATCTACCGATGCCTCGTCTGCGGCGCCTGCTACGAGGTTGTGGAGGTGGTGTCGTGAGCGATCCGGCGGTACGGCTCTATGTCGGCGGCCACGCCAGCCGCGTGCAGGGCGAGCCGCAGACGCTCACCGGGGACAGGATGTTCACGGCGGCGCACCGCCCCCAGGTCGTTCAGTTCCGGCCCGGCCAGGTGGCGACGATCGACGGCCTGCTGGATTCCGGCGCTTTCAGCGACGCGCCTGAGAAGCGCCTGACGCCGGAGACGGCCCTCGCCCGCCAGTTGCGCTGGGAGGGGCTGGCGAGCGAGAAGTGGGGCCAGCCCTGGCAGGCGACCGGACTGGTCAGCTACGACCTGCTGATCGATGAGGTGTGGACGGCGGGAGAGCGCACCAAACGGCGCTGGTCGGTGGCCGATGCCGAGCGGGCGGTGCGGGTGACCGTCGATGCCGCGGCGTATCTGGCGAGTCAACGGGAAGTACTGGCGCCGCGAACCCTGATCCTTTCCTGCCAGGGCGTTGACAGTGTTCAGTACAGCGATTGCGTAGACGAAGTGCTGAAGGTTGCCACGCCGACGGATTGGATCGGGCTGGGCGGTTGGTGCATCCTTGGCCGGTGGGTGTCGTGGTTGCCGACCTTCTGGGCCACCTTGACGGCGGCCCTTCCCCGCATCGCCCGCGCCGGCGTGACGCACGTCCACATCTTCGGCGTGCTCTACCTGCGGGCCATGGGCGGTCTGCTCTGGCTGGCCGACCAGTACGGCCTGACGGTGAGCACCGACAGCACGGCGCCCATCCTCAACTGCACGTGGGCGGACCAGAAGAAGTCCGGGGCCCGGATGCCCTGGTGGCGCTGTAACGTCTGCTGGTGGCGCTGGACGCTCGCCAATCTCCGGGAGAGTCAGTGGTACCGGCCCACCGACGACACGGCGTCATTTCGGCAGATGGATATGTTCGGGATGGCGCCACTGGAGGTAGGGCGTTAGCCCCGTACCCGCTCCAACTCGGTCCTGACCAGGGCTTGCGTGCCGACGATCAGGGTCCCGCCGCGTCCCGCGGGTGGCTCTCCAGCCAGAGGTTCCGGCAGCGCTGCGAGCAGAACACCTGCCGGCGATGCCACCTGAGCACCTCAACGTGGCACCGCCGGCCGACCACCTTCTCGCCGTACCGCCACAGCAGCAGCCCGAACACCTCCGACGACGGGTCGACAATCCCCCAGTACATCATCCGCCCGATCAGGGAACTGTTGCGGGCCTGGTAGGCCAGGGTGTGCGCGTACACGGTCTGCTCGCTGTAACCTTCGCCGGTCCAGAGGCGGTCCTTGAGCGCGCCGGGGACGGCGAGGCGCGGGGAGTAGATGATGTCCGTCGGCCTGCCGCGCGGGTCGATCACGCCCGGGCTCCCCCCTTCCGCTCCCGGCCAGGCGTGCGACCGGTATTTTCGGGCTATTGTTGCCGTTACATTATTGTAGCGCGACATAACCGGGGTGTGCCCGTTGTAAAATCGTACTCGTGAGGACGGCGAGAGCGAGAACGGGGAGCGAGATGGAGCAGGCGGCGGTCGTCGACGGGGACCTTCTGGCGGGCGCGGAACGCGCGCGGACGCGGGACTACGTGCAGCACACGCTGTACCGTCGGACGGTGCGGGGCGACCCGCCCCTGCCGGTGCTGACCCTGACCCGGCGGTACGCGCCGGTGTTGACGACGGCGGACGTCTACGCCGCCCGGCCCGGCGCCGGAGACGTGGAGGATATGCAGGCGTACCGCAAGAAGAAGGCGCTCGAAGCGTCGGAAGCGGCGGGCGAAGCGCCGGACGGCATCGGCACGGCGGCCACGTCGGCCCTGGAGGCGCGGGCCCGCTACGGCGGTCGCAATATGGCCGAGACCCGGCCCACCGAGCTGCACGCCGTGGGCGCCGCGGGCTGGAAACGCTACGCCGAACGCCAGTTGCGCGACGCCATCCGCACCGCGCCGCTCGTGATCGAGCACGCGACGGTGCTGCTCGTGGTGGAGCGCTGGCTCTCCCCCACCGACCAGCAGGTGATCTGGGACCTCGGCAACGGCGTCACCCTGCACCAGGCGGCGCTGCACGGCCACGTCGGGGCGGACGCGGTGAAGAAGGCGCGGGCGACGGCGCTGAATCACCTCCTGGAATTCCTGCACGAGGCGGCGGAAGGCGGGCACCACCCGGCGACCTTGCGTCGGGCGGGCTAACGCCGCCTTTCCCCTTTATTCCCCTCCCTTCCCCTTGTCCGTGCCTACGCGGGCGGCTACAGTGACATACTCGCCAGTGGTGCGGGCAGCAATGCCCCCCTGCCGAGTTCCCCGCGCACGATGCACCGCCGTCCCTCCCTCCGGCCCCGCGTCGTGCGCCTCGCCAGCACCCGCTCACTGGTAGCGCGCGACCGTCACCGAAACAGACGTGGCGGATTCGGACGTTCGAACCGTCGTGCCGGCTCTCAGGTGTTTCGAGAGGAGTACGTCTATGGACGGCACTCCCTCCCCAGCGTGGCGCTGCCCCGTCTGCGGCGACGCGGTGACGGTCCTAGTAGCCGTCGACCGGTCCGCCCGCACGCCGGAGCAGGCCGAGCGCGACACCCGTCTCTTGCGCGAGTCGCTGCGCTGTTCGTGCGGCCTCGCCCAGCGGGTGAGCGCCCGGCCATAGCGCCCGGAAAGAGCGAGCCTTGACCCGGCGATTCCTGGTGATCGTGGCGGCCGTCGTCACGCTCATCCTGTCCATCCTGACCTCGACACCAACCGAGGCGGCCCAGAACGAATTTCCAGTCGGCCAATGCACGTGGTACGCGGCCCTCGTCCGCCCCGACCTGATCGGGAGCGTCTACGGCGACGCCCGCGACTGGACCAGGGAAGCGGCGAATAGCGGCGTCCCGGTCGGCCAGTGGCCGGCGGTGGGCGCGGTCGCCGTGCTGCAACCCGGCGTGCAGGGCGCGGACGGCTACGGCCACGTCGCCATCGTGCGGCGCGTCGGCGGCGGCGGCTGGTTCGAGGTGAGTCAGCGGAACTGGCTCCCGTGGCCCTGGCAGGTGAGCTACTCCTGGTTCCATACGGGCTGGGGAGTTTCCTTCATCTATCGTTGACGCACGGGTAGCGACCTAATCCTGCGTCCATAATCATTGCGTTGGGCCGGAGTCTGCCAGATGGAAACGGCCCTCGCCGAACGCGATTCCGACCAGCAACTCATCGCGCTCTGGCTGCACGGACGCTCGCCGCACACGCAGCGCTACTACCGCTTCGAGGCCGAGCGATGCAGAAGCGCCGTGCAGAAACCCATCGCGGAATGGACGCTCAGCGATCTGCAGGCCTTCGCCGATAGCCTTTGGCGTCTCTCGCCCGGCTCGCGAGCGCGGAGCCTCTCGGCGGTCAAGAGCCTGCTGACGTTCGGCCATCGCCTCGGCGTGCTGCCCGTAAATGTCGGCGGACCGCTCCGGCTACCCAAACAGAAAGACACGCTCGCCGAGCGCATCCTGGATGAATCGGACGTGCAGCGAATGTTGGCCCTGGAGCCGGACCCGCGCAACGCCGCCATCCTGCGGATGCTCTACGCCGGTGGCCTTCGGGTCTCCGAACTGTGCGGCCTGTGCTGGCGCGACATAAAACAGCGCAAGGACGGTTGCCAGGTCACGGTCTTCGGCAAGGGCGGCAAGACGCGGCACGTGCTCGTCTCCGCCGGCGTGTGGAAGGCGCTCAAGTCGCTCGGCATCGGCCAGCCGGACGCGCCGCTCTTCCTCAGCCGCAAGGGCGGCCATCTCGACCCCTCCGCCGTCTGGCGCATCGTGCGAGCGGCGGCCAGGCGGGCCGGCATCAAAGAGGACGTGAGCTGTCACTGGCTCCGCCACGCCCACGCGAGCCACGCCCTGGACCGGGGCGCTCCCGTGCATCTCGTGCAGGCGACGCTGGGCCACAGCAGCCTGGCGACCACGAGCAAGTACACGCATGCCAGGCCCAACGAGTCGAGCGGCAAATACCTGGCGATATAGCCGGGGATTCTGACTAAGCACATTCCAGAATCCCGTCATAGCAGCATCCTGGGAGGGAACAATGGCACCGAACGTCGTCGCGTACCTGGGAACGGCGCTGTCGGCCGTCTTCGCGCCCCAACAGGGCGCCGTCACCGCCGTCACGAAAGAGAATCGCAGCCGCTTCGCCGGCTTCGTGCCCAACCGCATCCTGCCGCACCTCCAGGCCTATGTGCCGAGCTTGCGCGTCGGCGAGCGGAACCGGGTCGAGCGACGGCGCATCCAGCGATGGCTGCTCAGGATGCAACGCCGGAGGTCGCTGGCGTATGTGTAGCATCATTGTGGGCAGCATCCCTACCGCCGGCTTCACCTGCTATCACTGCAAGACGTTCGTGCCCGCCGGCCAGTGGCACGCCTGCCCGGTGCAGGTCAACGGCGTCACGAACGGGCACACCTGCACCCGGTGCGGCGCGTTCGTCCTCAACCACGCCTTCCACTCCTGCGGCGGCCCGGGACAGCCCGGCGCGCCGACCGATTCCCAACTGCGGACCATCGCCACGGCGTTGCGCGTCTACCAGGACACGCCGTCCCTCGTGCCGGCCATCCGTTCCCTGATCGCCGACGCCCTGGACTGGGCGGAGCGGGCGCAGGCGGCGCGATAGTGGGCCGGGCCTGCACGGTCTGCACTTCTCCCAACCGTGCGGAGATCGACAAGGCGCTGGTATCTGGCGAGTCCAATCGGCGCATAGCGGCGCATTTTTCCGTCCCTGAGACGAGCCTACGTCGCCACAAGACCGAGCACCTGCCCCTGGTAGTCGAGGCCGCCAAGCAGCGGAGCGCGCCGAAACAAACCGGCGCACCGAATCGGCGCACCGAAGCGACGCAAGCGGCTTCCGTCGTGGCCGTGGCCGGCGAGATCGTCCACCAAGAAAAGCGGGAGTTGCGCCACGTCGCCGACGTCGGCGAGGAACTGGCGCGCTGCTTCCACCGCGTCAACCTCCTGTTCGACGCCTGCGACGGCTGGCTGCGCGACGCCGACGACCCGACCAGGTACGACATCGGGCCGCGCGCCGAGGAGATCGTCGTCACCTACACCATCCCGAATGGGGACGGCATCCCGTTCCGGGCCAAAGGCAAGCTGAGCGACCTGCTGGCCGAAGTGCGCACCGGCAAGGGCGCGATGGAAACGACCGGCGAGACCAAGTACGCCGACCCGCGCACCCTCGTGCTGAAGACTGCGGAACAGCTCCAGTCGCAGACGCAACTGCTCGCCAGGCTGCTCGGCCTCGTCACCGAGAAGCACGAGGTGGCCGCCACCGTCGCGGTGCTGCATCGCCCCGACCTGTCCCGACTGTCGCGTGAGGAGCTCGCCGACCTTGAGCGACTCGCTCTCAAGTCTGCTCGATCTGGAAGCGATCAGGGCGGAGAAAGCTCGCCGTAGCCTCCACGAGTTCATCCGGCAGGCGTGGCACGTCGTGGAGCCGGGGCAGCCGTTCGTCGACAACTGGCACATCGCCGCCATCGCCGAGCACCTGGAGGCCGTGACGCGCGGCGAGATCCGCAACCTGCTGATCAACATGCCGCCCCGGCATATGAAGTCCCTCGCCGTCTCCGTCTTCTGGCCGGCCTGGGAGTGGGCGACCTTCCCGCACGTCCGCTGGCTGTACGCGAGCTACGCCGAACACCTGTCGATCCGCGACTCGCTCAAGACCCGGCAGGTGATCCAGTCCCCCTGGTACCAGCGGCGCTACGGCCATATGTTCAGGCTGAGGCGGGACCAGAACCTCAAGACCAAGTTCGAGAATGACCGGACCGGCTACCGGATGGCGACGTCGGTCGGCGGCGTTGGCACCGGCGAGGGCGGCAACCGCGTCGTCGTCGACGACCCGCACAACATCAACGAGGCCGAGTCGGACGCCGTGCGGCAGAGCACGATCGACTGGTGGGACCAGTCGATGTCCACCCGGCTGAACAACCCGAAGACCGATGCCCGCGTGATCGTGATGCAGCGTGTCCATCACGAGGACCTCTCCGGCCACGTCCTCAAGCAGGGCGGCTACGAGCACCTGATGCTGCCGGCCGAGTACGAGGGCCGGAAGGTCGCCACGTCGATCGGCTGGTGCGACCCGCGCGAACGCGAGGGCGATCTGCTCTGGCCCGAGCGCGTCGGCAAGGCCGAACTGGACGATCTCAAGCTCCGCCTCGGCACCTACGGCTACGTCGGCCAGATGCAGCAGCGTCCGTCGCCCAAGGCCGGCGGCATGTTCAAGCGGCACTGGTGGAAGCGGTACCGGCAACGGCCCAACCCCGCCGACGTGCTCGAGGTCTGCACCTTCTGGGACACCGCCTTCAGCGAGAAGAGTAGTGCCGACTACACCGTCGGGGCGACCTGGCTGCGCACGGCGACCGACTGCTACGTGCTGGAGGTGTTCCGCGACCGGCTGGAGTTCCCCGCCCTGAAGCGGGAAGCGAAGGACGTACACGCGCGTTTCGCCGCGGACTATCCCGACCTGGCCGTCCCGGCCGTCATCGAACAGAAGGCCTCCGGCCAGTCGCTGATCCAGGAGCTGCGTCGGGAGACCGGGATCCCCGTCATCGCCTTCGACGTGCAGGGGTTGGGCGACAAGGAAGCGCGGGCCCACGCCGCCACGCCGTTCGTGGAGGCGGGCCGAGTCTGGCTGCCGGAGGATGCGCCCTGGGTGGACGCCTTCGTCGAAGAGCACGCGAACTTCCCGCTGGGGGGTAAGGACGATCAAGTTGACACGACCACTATGGCCATCCGGCGCTTCAGCCGACCGGGAGGCATCGCCCTCGCCAGCGCCGACCCGGGCAAGCGTGCCGAGCCTGAGCCGGAGCCGAACGTCAGCGCCGAGAAGCAGCGCACCATCCGCGACCTCCTCGCGGCGACGGGATATTGACGCAATGCGTAAGCAGGCGGTTATCCCTTCCCGGTGAGCCTGCTCGACCGACTCTTGCGGCGCTCACCCGCTCCGCCTCCCGCGCCCGACCCGGCGCCGCCCGTCGACACGCAGCCGCACTACGCCGACGAGTCGCTGATGCGCTCCGCCAACGTCGCCCCGCACACGCCCGCGTCCGCCGGCAGGGCGACCGACGTCGCCGGCGCCGGCGCCCGCACGGTCGTCGCCGGACAGTACCAGCTCGGCATCGCCAACTACGTCACCGACGCCAAGAAGCTCCGGCTCTGGGCCGAGACCTGCCCGCCCGTCCGCAACGCGATCAAGGTCCGCAAGGAGCGCCTGGTCACCGCCGAGTGGGACATCGTGGCCGTGGACCCGGAGAAGCCGCGCAACGAGGCGCTGCGGCTCCAGCTGATCGACCTGTTCAGCCGCCCCAACCCCCAGAACGACTCCTTCCGCGCCACGCTCGGGATGATCGTCGAAGACATCTGCGTGCTCGACGAGGGCGTGCTGGAGAAGGAGCTGGCGGTCAACGGCCAGGTCCTGGCCCTGTGGCCGATCGACGCCAACAAGCTCGGCTTCAACTCCCGCTGGAACGGCGAGCCGGACGACTACCGCTACATCTACAAGCCCAGCGCCTACGGCCCGGCCATCGGCATCCGCAACGACGAGATGATCGTCATGCAGGAGACGCAGGTGACCTACCGGCTCACCGGCCTCAGCCCGGTGCAGTGGCTCGCCAAGACCATCGAATCCTGCTACGTCTCGGAAGAGTTCCAGCTCTCCGCCGCCCGCAACATCCCGCCCAGCGGCATCATGTTCGTGCCCGGAGCATCCGACCAGAAGCAGATCGGCCAGCTCAAGACGCGCTACGAGACCGAGGTCGCCGGGAAGAAGGCGATCTTCTTCGTCGGCTACGGCTCGGACGACGAGGGCAAGCCCAGCTTCACGCCCTTCATGTACAACGCCCAGACCAGCCAGTGGGAATCCTGGCAGGAGTTCCTCTGGCGCACGGTCGCCATCGCCTTCGGCCTCTCCCCGTTGGACCTGGGGATGGAGCGCGACGTCAACCGCAACACCGGCGAGACGATGCAGCAGAACACGGCCGACACCGGCCTGATCCCGCTGCTCAAGCACATCAAGGGCTACTTCGACCGCGAGGTCATCGCCACCTTCCCCGGCGCGTCCACGGCGAACCTCCAGTTCATGTTCCTGGCCCTCTCCGACACCGACGCCCAGGCCGCGGCCGACCTCTCCGGCAAGCTCACGGCGAACACGCCGCAGATCACGATCAACGAGGCGCGGCACCTCAACGGCTTCGAGCCGATCGAGGGCGGCGACGTGATCGTGAGCGTGGCCGGTGGCTCGCTCGTGCCGATCCTGGGGCCGGACGCCGACAAGCTACGCCAGGACGTGCAGGAGCACCAGCAGGGGATGAACCCGCCCCCGCCGGAGCCGGCCAAGGGTGAGGGCGCGAAAGATAGCAAATCTGCTCTACGGCGGCTCTCGCCGGACGAGCTGACCGTGCTGCGCCTCGCCGGCGACGTGCTCGACTACTACCGGGACACGACCGTCGGGTACCTATTCGAAGCGATGCGCTGCTATCTCGCCCTGTCGCCCGCCGCCGGCGAGCGCCGACTGACCCTGGCCCTGGCCTACGCCACCAATCGCATGCAGCCGCCGGACCTCATCGCCATCACCCAACGCGCGGCCACCGTCGCCCACGCCGCCGCAATCGCGCGCTACGGCGTCTCCGGCGGCTTCAACCCCGCCGACCCCTCCCTACAGCGCTTGCTCCGTCGCAGCGCCCACCAGGCGGGAACTGCGGCGCATTCCGCCCTGGTGCGGAGCTTGGTTGAGACCATTCCTACCGTCGCCGCCCTCCCCGACGCCGACGCCCTGGAGGCGCTGGAACTGGCCGAGCTGCGGCAACGCGGCGCCCACGCCCACGCCGTCGCCCGCGCCGCCCTCGCCGAGTGGGGGGCGTTGATCGACGAGCAAATCCGCCTGCGGCACGGCATCGAGATCGCCGCCTAACCCGCCCAACGAAAAGGAGCCCCCATGCCCGACGCCGCGATCGGCCCGACCGACCAACTTCTGCTGCACGTCGTCCGCGCCCATCCCCACGTCCCCGACTCCATCAAGGCCCGCCTCGCCACCTGGCAGGCCCAGAGCCGGCTGTCCCAGGCGGTGCTGGCCTGCCTGCCGCACCTGCCGCACGAGGAGATCGCCCACGAGCTGTTGGACCGCATCCTCGCCAGCGCCGTCATCGAATCGGCCCTGCATCTCGTCGTGCGGCGCGGCGACGGCAGGCACGAGGACCACGGCATCGTCGACCGCCGCGTGGTCACCACCGCCGGCGTCACCTACCTCTGCGCCGCGGGAAAGTCGATCTACGACTTCAACTACCACGGCCTCGGCAGCGGCAGCACCGCGCCGGCGATCACCGACACCGCGCTGGTGACGGAGTTCCCCTCCGGCGACTTCAGCACCGGCTACCGCCCGGCGGGCACGCAGAGCAACACCGCCGTCAGCGGCAACGAGAAGTACACCAGCGTGGCGACGAACACGGCCAGCGCCGCGATCACCGTGGCGGAGATCGGCCAGTTCAGCGCCGTCACGGCCGGGACGCTCTGGGATCGCTTCGTGCCGGCTGGGACCACGGCACTGGCAATCGGCGACTCGCTGCAGACGACCATCGCTACCACCCTGAACAGCGGCGGCTAACCGCCGCCCGGCTGCTTTGCAAAGGAGTTCTATGTCTCGACTGCGCTCTCTCCTGATCGGCGGGGCGCTGAACAGCAGCATCCACCCGCTGAGCGGCAACGCCGCGCCGAGCTTCGCGGCCAACGCCGCCCTCCTGGACATGGACTAATGCCCACGAACGGCGTGAATGGATTGACGATCAGGGGATCACGCCCTCACGCCGCAGGCGCGCAACCTTCTCACGACTTCCCGGCGGGTCGCCCAGACCCCACCCGTCGATGTTGTCGATGCAGCCGCCACAGACCCATAGCTCCTTGCCGTCGATCTTGACGCGATGCACGACCCGCCGCCGCTCGCCGCAGTGTTCGCAGTAGTCCACTCGCTGCCGCCTTCCTCCACCCCCGCATCGTACACCACTGAGAGGCGGTACGCCACATGACGGTCTTCATCAAGGGCGACTCGGTCCAGGCGACCGGCGCGCTGAAGCTCCTGTGACCAAGATCGCCGTACTGAACACGTTGTTATCCCTCGTCTGCAAGGGGACGTAACATGGCCACCATCGGCACGACCACCCTCAGCTTCGGACTCAGCGGCGTGGCGTCGAGCCGCAACGCCGTCTACAGCAGCATCTCCGGCGTCGGGCTCTGGTACGCCGCCTACAACGACGGGACGGGCAACGGCTGGGTGCTCGCCACCAGCCCCGACGCCACCACCTGGACGGCCAAGGGCAGCATCGTCGGGATGAACGTCGCCCTCTCCGCCGCCTACCAGTGCGGCATGGCGACGGACACGGCGGGCAACGTCTATTTCGCCGCCTACAACTCCAGCAGCGGCGATGCCCAGCTCCAGGTGTGGAACGGCACGGCCTGGCTGGCGGCGGCGGTGAACATCGAGCAGGACTTCCAGGGCTCCAGCCTCCACTACTACGCCGGGACGACCAACTACCTTCGGATGATCGACCCCTACGCCGCGACGCACTGGCAAATCCTGCGGATCAGCAACCCCGGCCCGACGAGCACCGCCGTCGTCGAGGACTATCAGGTTGCCACGACGGCGGGGAACTCCACCGGTGCCATCGTGGCGGAGACGATGGGCACCAATCTCGTCACCGCCGTCGTCACCACCGCGTCGCCGCCGGCACTCGACTACGCCGTCGTCGCCGCCGACACCGTGCCGGGGTCGGTGCAGTTCCCCGCCGCGACGAGCGTCCTCGGCAACGCCAACCTCGCGCCCCAGATCGCGGCGGCGACAGACGGCAGCGGCGTCCTCCACCTCGTGTTCCACATCGTCGGCACCGGCTGGTTCGACGCCACCTACAACGGCGCGTCCTGGACCGTGCCGGGCCTCGTCGCCGGCAACGCCATCCCCGGCACCGGCGACAACGACGCCTTCCCGGCGATGGTGGCGGACCCCCATGGCAACCTCCATCTCCACATGTGCCGGTACAACGCCGCGAGCGACTATGGGATATCCCACATCCAGTACAGCGCCGGGGCCTGGGCCGCGCAGGCCGACACCGTGCCCCACGACGGCGTCAATCGCAGCAGCCTCGCCGTCTCCCGGACCTTCAACGGCAGTTCCACCCTCCTCACCTGGCAGGAGGGGACCACCAGCCCCTACAACGTCGTTGCGACCCTCGCCGCCGACGACGCCAACATCTTCACCGCGGGCACCGTCGCCGCCGCCACCTGCACCACGACGACGATCACCCTCGCCGCCGTCGCCCCCACCGGCGGGACGACGCCCTACGCCTACCAGTGGTATCGCGGTACTTACAGCGACTTCCTGCCCGCCGCCAGCGCCGTCCCCGGCGGCGGCGCTGCCCTCGTCGGGCAGACCGGGCTCACCTGCACCGACACGCCGCCGCTCGCCAACACGCCCTACTACTACCGCCTCATCGCGACGGACAGCAGCACGCCGACGGCGCAGACGGCCCGCTACACGCAGCGGGCCGGGGCGCTGCTCCTGCCCGCGCTGAATATCGCCTTCATAGGCGACTCGATCACCACGATCACGCAGAGCGGCGATTCGGTCACGGACCCAAGCCAGGTCGCCTGCGACTACCTGGCGAAGCGCCGCGGCGGCAACCGCGCCGTGTCCCGGATCGTCGGCACGAACTCCTACGGCGGCATGCGTACGCAAGACTGGCTCCCGGCGGCGGGCGTGCCCTCCGGCGACACCCAGAATATGTACGCGAACTTCAAGGCGACGGTGGGCGCGACGCCGCTCGCCCTGATCTGCGTCGAACTGGGCACCAACGACGCGGGGGCGGCGACGGAGCCGTACCTCGACGTGAACCTCCAGCAGTACCAGACCAATATGCAGACCATCGTCGCGCAGTTGAACGCCGACTTCCCCGGCGTGCCGATCCTGCTGAACAGCCCGATCTGGAATGCCGGGGGCAACGACCTGATGAACCGCTACCTCCAGGCGTACCAGGGGGCGCTGGCGTCGCTCACCGGCGTTGGCCTCCATATCGGGGACACCGACGGCTACGTCTATTTCCTCAACAACGGCGGGGAACTGTTCGACGGCACCCACCCCGACGCCGGGGCCGGCCCCGGCGCGGTGTCCGGCATCCAGGACCTCGGCAAGTTCTGGGGCGCGGCCATCGACGCCGCGCTGTTCCCGCCGCCGGTGCGGCGCGTCGGCCTGAACGGGGGCATCTAGATGGCGAAGATCGCGATCCGGCAGGGCAGCACGAGCAAGCTGCTCCGGCTCTTCATCCAGGACAGCACCAGCGGGAACGGGTCCGGGCTGACCGGCCTGGCGTTCAACAGCACCGGGCTGACCGCGTACTACATCCGCGAGGGCGACGCCGCCGCCACGGCGATCACGCTCGCCACGATGACGGTGGGCACGTGGGCCAGCGGCGGCTTCAAGGAGATCGACGCGGCGCACATGCCGGGCCTCTACGAGCTGGGCCTGCCGAATGCCGCGCTGGCGAGCGGCAATAGCGTCGTCGTGATGCTCTCCGGAGCGGCGAATATGGTCCCCGTCCTGAGCGAGATCGAGCTGGACGGCTTCGACTATGCCAACGGCTACGTGACGGGACGGCCCGAGCAGGTCAGCCTGGGCACCGGCCCGGCCGGCGTGGACCAGCTCATCGAATACGAGGCGGATGGCACGACAGCCCACAAGACGTTCAATCTCACGGTCGGGACACCCGGCAACTACGTCCAACGCACCTAAGAAAGTGCCATGAGTCAACTCATAACAGGGGGACTCGGCAAGGGAATCATTACCGGAGGATTCGCACCATCCGGTGGTACGACCTACCTCAGCAGCCAGTTCGGCACGTTCACCAGCGCGGGGACGCTCACTCGGCAGGACGAGAAGCCGTTGGCCGCCGCACTGGCCCCCACCGCGACGCAGGCGGCCATCCGCGTCATCCTCCTGGCCCTGAGCGCATCCCTGGCCCTAGCCGGGACCGCCCAGCGCCAGGCGAAGCGGCTGCTGGCGGCGACCCTCGGCAGCGCCGGCTCCCTCGCCCGTCGCACGAGCAAGGCCCTGGCGGCGTCGCTCGCCCCCTCCGGCAGCGAGACGGCCATCAAGGTCATCCTGCTCGCCCTGGCCGGGACGCTCGCCAGCGGTGCCACCGTCGCCCGGCTGACCCTCCGGAAGCTCGCCGGGTCGCTCGCCGCCACCGGCAGCCGCACCCTCCTGGCCGCGCGATCGTTCGCCGCAACGCTCACCAGCAGTGGAAGCCAGGCGGCGATCAAGGTACTCCTGCTCACCCTGACGGCGAACCTGAGCGCCGCCGGTACGATGGCCCGTTCCACCGCCCGCAGACTATCGGCCGGACTGTCCCCGGCGGCACTGCTCTCCCGCCTCACCGAGAAGTCGATGGACGCCGGCCTGGGCGCCAGCGGCAGCAGCAGTAGCACTTCGGGCTTCAGCGGCACGTTCACCCAGGCGCTCGGCGGCGTGCTCGGCTTCCTCGGCGGCCTGGCGACGCTGCTCATCCGCCAGAAGCCCGCCCATCTCACCGTCTGGGATGCGGACGTCACCACGCTCACGCTGTCCGACCAGGACGTGACTACCCTCACGCTCTGGGACACCGACCTCGTACCGGCATAGGAGTCGCGATGGCCTACGTTGTCGGCTCCCCCCGGCGCTTCTTCTGCAGCTTCCAGAACGCCAGCGGCTACGTCGATCCGACCACGCTCAAAGTGGAAGTGCTGAGCCCCGCCGGCGCCGTCGTCAACACCTACACCTACGGCGTCGATAACGAACTGGTGCGGCAATCGCTCGGCGTCTACAGCGTGGACGTGACCCCGACGACGTGGGGCCCCTGGAAGATCAAGTGGTTCAGCACGGGCACGGGAGCGGGCGCCCTGTCTACCGGCTTCTACGTCCCCAACGACGGTTTCCCGTATCCGTGAGGAGCATGCTTTTGACCGATTCCAGTCGCCCCGCGCCGGAGCGCGACGCCAAGCAGACGCCCACCTTCAAGATCATCACCGGCGCGCTCAAGGCGTACCGGGAAAAGAACGCCGACGGCACCGACGGCAAGCGCAAGCTGAAGGGCGTCGGCTCGTCCACCTGCATCGACCTCTACGGCGACCGGATGGACAAGGCCGCGCTCGACCAGATGGTCGCCCAGGCCAAGGGGATGACGATCTGGCTCAACCACGACTACGAGCTGCCGGGATCCGTCTTCGGCACCTGCGTGGACGCCAGTATCGTGCAGCGCGAGGACGCCGGGCAGACCTTCTACGACCTCGAACTGGAGATCGAAGTCCAGGAGGAATCCGAGGCCGCGGTCAAGACGTGGACCTACGTCTACAAGGGCACCAAGCTCGGCATCAGCATCGGCTGCCTCGTCGAGGAGTGGGACTACGTGCCCGCCCCCAAGGGCAGCGACGACGACGGCTACTTCGCCATCCTCAGCGTCTACGTGCTGGAGTTCAGCATCGTGGGCATCCCCGCCAACCAGCGCAGTTGGGTCCAGGAGGCGAGGAAGTCCCTCGTCGCCGGCGCCGACTGGAAGACCAAGGTTGCGGACGCCCGCGCCAAACGGGCCGCCCCCATCGTAAAGGAGACCACCACGGAAACCGAGACCAACCCCGCCGCCGAGCAGACCGCCCCGACGCCCTTCGCCGAACTGGTGGAGCGCTTCCTGACGCTCCTGGACGGCGACACCTCCACCCCCGACCCGATCATCGAGGACACGCTGAAGCAGCTCGACACCGAGCACCAGCAGGCCCTGACCCGTGCCCACGGGCGGCTTGCCAAGGCGCTCGGCGTCGAGTCCGCCCCTGCCACCCCGGCGCCGGCGACCGAGCCGACCCCGGAGCAGAAGGCCGCGGACGTGCCCGCCCCGGCGGCGACGCCCGACCTGAAGGGCATCGACGCCACCCTCGCCGGCCTCACCGAGCAACTGGCCGCCGTGCAGCAGGTCGTGAAGGACGCCGCCGAGGCGGCCCGGGCGACCGAGCAGCGGGCGGCGGAAGCCAAGGCCGTGGCGGAAGCGACCGAACAGAAGGTCAAGGCGTTGCAGACGCGCAGCGCCGGCCGACCGACCCTGTACGCGAGCACGCTCCCCGCCAGTCGCCCCGCCCTCACCTCCGAGCAGGTCGCCAAGATGGCGCCCGAAGAGGTCGTGGCGTATTTCCGGCAGCCGGCCGACGCCGACGCCGGCGCCGAATAACCCGCATCGTTCAAGAAAGAGCAACCCCACCGTGGATTTGCAGCAGATGATCGCCTCCCGCTCCTGGGACGAGGCCAAGATGTCGGCCTACCGGGAGTACCTGAAGCTCGACACCCAGACCCTCCTCCGCATCTGCAAGAGCCAGATGCGCAAGCGCAACCCGGAAGGCGCCGTGCCGCTCTCCGAGCACATGCTCGCCTACGACCCGATGTTCATGGCGCAACTGGCGCGGGATCCCGAGGGGATGAAGCTGGCCGCCGGGCCGTTGACCAGCACGAGCGGCGGTGCGCTGATCCGGCAAGACCTTGAAGTTCCGCTCTACGCGTTAGCATAAATAGCGCCTTTGGGGAGTAATCCCCATCGAACAATCGCACTAATCAATGGGGAAAGCCCGACGCATCGGAAGGTGCGGGGCAACCCTCAGCAAGCAGGAAGAGCACGACGCTCAACCGTGCAGCTGCAGAGACTAACTGTGCGACCCCTGAACCATTCTCTGAAACCTCGCCACGTGGTCCGGTTCCTTCCCTTGGACGGAATCGTGGCAATCCAAGCAAAGCGTTATCCCGTTCTCTAGGGCACCGGTTCCGCCCTGACGCACCGGGATGATGTGATGTGCCTCAAGACGCTCCGAACCTTCGCAGAGACGACACTGAAAGCCATCGCGCGTCAAGATCGCGCGACGCTGCTTCACAGTGAAATACCGACCGCCCACTCCCCGCACGCCGTCAGGCGCCGGGGCCAGGGAATGACGGCGTGAGATGTCGAAGCGAATGAGCGCCCGAACGACACTCGACAGCGCACAGCCGATCTCATCGGCCAGGGCGTAGAGTGTGCGACCCCGCACCACATATTGCTCACGCAACCAGGCGGGATCGTTGAGCGCCGCAATCTGTTTCCTGCCGCGCGAGCGGTACCGAATCGGGATGCGGTTCTTGCGTAGATAGCGGCGGACGTTGGCCTCTCCGCAACCGAGTTCGGCTGCGAGTTGGTCAATGCTCTTGCCCTGCCCGATGTACTGATCTTTCAGCCAAGACTCGGCAACCGGCTGGATGAAACCATACTCGTGCAGCGCGGCAAGGACGCTATCGTTGCGGCGACGGAGTTCGCGCGCAATCGCGAGCACGCCCCGATGTTCCACCACATACCGCTGGTAGAGCACATCGCGGGTAATCGGCAGCGAGTCAAGACGTTTCAGAGTTTGCCCCTTCAGGGTGATGTGATAGTCCGATCTCACGCGAGCAAGTGTGAGAGCGCGGCAGAAATGCCCGCGCCGGTTACTTGCCAACAAGCAAGTATACCAGTAACAATAATGTATTCGTGAAGAAATTCCCCTGGCTTGACCGCCTCGGCAAGAAGCCGGCGAACGGCATCACCCACACGGCGGTGCAGCAGACCAGCCCCGGCAACACCAGCATCGGCAACGTCACCGTCGCCGAGCTCGGCACCGTGAATGACGACGTGTCGAGCTACCAGCGCGCCCTCTTCAACGTCGGCGTGTTCGCCGTCCGGCGTGGCGTGTCGCTGAAGAGCCAGTTTGCCACCGTCGCGGGCGGCGCCGGCTTCAACCCGGAGACGCAGGAAATCAACGCCGGCGTCACCACCATCTCCAACGCCGTGCAGCAGTCGCTGCTGCAGGGGAATAGCTCCTACGCCGCCGGCACGGCGGCCACGGAGGGCGGCGCCTACTTCCCGAACGCCTTCGACGGCCTGCGGATGATCGTCGGCCAGCAGGGCCAGTACGCCGCCGGCCAGTCGCAGCCGTCCAACAGCATCATCATCGACAGCGACAGCGCCACGTCGATGGGCCTGACGGCCCTGCCGTCCAACCCGATCACGACCGCCATCGGCTACGCCGCGGCGAAGATTGCCGACGCGGGCGGCCAGCCCAGCGCGGTGACGATGGACATGACCACCAGCTACAAGCTGGACCAGGAGCAGACGCAGTTCCTGCGCATCAACAAGCCCGAGACCATCGAGGTCATCCCCGGCGTTCACGCCAAGCTGATCGAGACCCCGGCGGGGATGCTCCCGATCATCCCGACCTACGGGAACCCGGGCGGGACGTACAACCGCACCAGCGACGCCGCGCTCGTCTCCGACATCTACGTCGTGGACGAAACCGGGATGTCCATCGTCTACCTGGGGCCGGAAGCCCTGACGATCCTCGAGATCCCGGTCGGCGTCAACGGGCAGTTGAGCTCGCTCTTCATCCCGTTCGTCATGTACGGCCTGGAGATGGCCGCCCCGCTCTGGAGCGCCAAGGTCCGGGTGAAAAGATGAGTCTGGTTGCTTGAGCGTGTGGCTCCGGGTCTACGCCACCCATCCCCATCGCTCGCGATGGATGATTTTGTGGATAGTGACACCGGAGACGCCATACTCACGCGCCAGATCATCAAGCGTGCATCCGCCAGCCGCATAGCGTTGGCGGATGCACTCCACCGCCGATCGATTCAGGCGGGCCTGTGCATTCTGTTCGCCTCTGGGCGCGCGTTCCTTCTCTGCCTTGTCCTCATTGTTTGCCTTTCGATCCCCCAGGAATAGGTGATCCGGGCGGCAACACGGCGGGTTGTCACAATGGTGTAAGACACACAGGTTGTCAGGAATGGGGCCATAGGCGAGCGTATAGGCTAACTGGTGAGCGCCCCATTTTCGCCCGCCGAATTTGAGCCCGCCGTAGCCATCCTCGTTCATCCGTCCGCCTGTCCACACCCAGCATTCACCGCTTTTGTCTAGGCGACGCCAGAAGTGTTCCGGCGTGGAATAGGGCTTGACGAGCTTGCCCAGATACAGATGGGCCGGATTGCAGCAGAGGCGGTTCCCGCAATGCTGAAGGACGTTACTGCCCGCCGGGACAGGCCCCTTGGTGAGTGTCCATGCCAGGATATGCACCTGCCAACGACGATCGCCGTCCCAGGTACGGCCAACGTTGCCGCGAACCGGCCCGGTCCAAAGCCAGCATTCGCCGGTCCTATCCAGGCCGGCCCAGAAACGTTCGGGGGTAAACTGCTCTCGCATTGACGTTCCAATCCAACGTTCGTGCCACGGAGCGGGCTGTTAGCGCAGCGCCGCTCCCCCACATTTTAATCTGCCAGGCGGCAAAGAGCAAGGAGCGACGTGCCCAAGTACCTGACTGCTAGCCAGCTTCTTGCTGCGACGCAGGGCATCGACACGTCCGCCATCGCCACCGCCGAGCTCGCCCCCTACATCACGGCGGCGGAATCGGCGATCGACGCCTACTGCGGCACCTCCTTCGAATACCGCGCCCGCAACCTGCAGACGCCCTGGAACCCGGAGACCCGGCGCATCCTGAACAACTGGACGCCGGTCCCCATCCAGAGCGTCGAACGGCTGCGGATCCAGGTCAGCACCCAGACCGTGACGGGCAACCCGTTCGTCGCCAACATCCCGCCGGCGGACATCGTGCTCGACAACACCGACGGCTGGCTCGAAATCGTCTCCCTCCAGGCGATCCTCTACGGCCTGGCCCCGACGATCATCAACCTGGGACTTAACACGATCATCGCCCTGCTGGACTGCCACACCGGCTACTACCTGGTGCAGTCGGGCGAACAACTAACTCCCCCGGTGGCGCCCGAGAAGGCGTACACCAGCGGCCGGGCCTACTGGGTGCAGAGCATCACCCAGGCCCCCAACCAGGCGCCGTTCGCTCCCCAGCCCGTCCCGCCCGTCGTCTACCAGAACGGCGCCCAGACGACGCTGCCATATACCGTTGATTTCGTCAACGGTTCCGTCACCTTCACCGGCGCGCAACCGGCCACTACCGATGTCGTCAGCGCCGACTATACCTACGCGATCCCGGACGAGATCCGGGAGGCGACGCGCTTCGCTACCCTCGCCCTGCTGGCCGAGCGCAATCCCAACCTGGCCGGGATGGCCGGGTTGTCGAGCTTGGGGCTGCCGGGGCAGATGAGCATGACCCGCACGGCGGACGGCAACACCCTGCCGAAGATATCGCGGATGCTGCTGGGCCCGTATCGCCACCTGGCCGCGGGCTGATGGGCGGCTTCGCCGGCACCGCCGCGATTGCCAAGCAGGCATATACCTTCATGCTGCTGGGCGCGCCGACCCTGCCCTACCGCTCGAAGTTCACCGCCGCCGCCGGCGGGGCCACGGTCAGCGTCGGCCAGGCCGGCGTGCAGCCGGTCGGCATCCACAGCACCGCCTACGACCCGCTCGAAAACAGCCCCACCGACAGCACCGTCGACGGCGGCACCGGCTACAGCGGCGGTTGGGCGCCGGCGATCACCCCCCACGTGCTGATCCTGCGGGCGGGCGAGCAGGCGAAGTACCAGCGCGGCAAGTACGGCGTGGAGCTGGAAGAGGGCCAGATCGCGGCCCTGCTGCTGGCGAGCGAGGTCAGCCCGGCCTACGAAGATATGATCGTGGACACGGACGGCACGCACTATTGCGTCGGCCAGGACGTGGCCGTGTTCGCCGTGATGGGCACGGTGTACGGCTATCGCGTGAGCCTGGAGCGGCGCGACGTCAACGACGTGACGATCTCCTTGTAGCGCCGCCTTTCCCCCTCTTTCCCCCTCTGCGGCCCGTTCCCACCGGCGAATCCGCCCGATACTGGACAGCGAGCGTGGGCCACCTGTGCCCGCGGCAGTCCGGGGAGGGACGATGGACGGCAAGATTCGCGGGCTATATGTCTCGGACGGCATCGCGCCGCTCACCACCACGGGCTTCGCCCGCGCCTCCGAGCCGATGCTCCGCGCCCTCTGCGAGCGCTACGACATGCTGCACCTGGCCCTGGGCGGCGTGGGACTCGACCGCCTCGAACGCTACCGGGACCGCCTGCCCTGCCCCGTCCACCCGACCAGCCAGATGGACCCCATCGGCGGCCAGCAGGGCGGCGCGCTCGACATCTGCATCGGGATGTGGGACCCGGAGTTCCTCTTCCTGCACGCCGACCCCGGACTGCTCTACCAACTCGTCAACCGGCACACCCTGCGCCGCCGCGACGGCAGCCGGCGCAAGCTCGTCGCCTTCACGTATATCGAGGGCGCGCCGATGATGCTCACCTGGCAGCGATTGTTCCGCGACGACTTCGGCCGGAGCAAGGACGCCGCCAGGGAGATCGCCGACGTCCAACTGGACGGCGCGCTCGTCCCCACCCGCGACGGCGCCCAGGTCATCGAGCAGTCCACCGGTCGCCGCGTCCCGGTCGCCCCGCTCGGCATCGACCCCGCCGAGTTCTGGTGTTACCCACAAGAACGGCGCGAGGACGTGCGGCGCCGGCTCGGCTGGCAAGACAAGTTCGTGGCGATGTACGTGGCGACGAACGTCGCCCGCAAGCAGCACCCCCGGACGCTGGTCGCCATCAAGCAGGCGCGGCAGGCCGTGCCCAACCTGCACTTCTACGACCACACCCGCCCGCTCAATCACTTCTTCCTGGGTGGACATAACCTCTGGGAGATCGCCCTGCACCTGGGCCTGATCGACGAGCGCGCCCCCGCCAAGAACGTCGTGGAGTTCCCGCCCGACCTGACCGGCGTGGCCCAATCCCATCAGCACTACTTCGGCACGGAACAGACCGGCGACACGAGCGGCGTGACGCTGTGCGACCGCTACAACGCCGCCGACTGCCTCGTGCATCTCTCCCAGGTGGAAGGCTTCGGCATCCCCCTGGTGGAGGCGATGGCCTGCGGCCTGCCGATCATCACGACGCCCTATTCGGCCGGCTGGGAGATCGTCGGCGGCGGCTACGACAAGGGCGGCGCGGCGCTGGGCGTCGACGTCGCCGACTGGGACTTCGACGGCACGGGGACGCGCGTGGCCCACGTGGACCCCCGGAGCGCCGCCAAGCAGATCGTCAAGCTCGCCGGAAACCCCAGGCTGCGCGAGGAACTGCGCGGCCGCGGCCTTGCCCGCGCGGCACAGTACCGCTGGCAGCCGACCGTGGACGCCGTACTGTGTGAGGTAGACCGCGTACTCAAGGAGGGAACACCATGCCGGACAAACTCATCGGACCGAGCCGCGTAGCCATCGCGGGGCACTTCCTGCGCACGATCGTCGTGCAACGCGACGACATCCACGAGCATACGCTGGTGGCCGTCCTGCACCCGGAAGACCGCTCCCTCCTGGAGCGCATCGAGGAGAAGCTCGACAAGGCCCTGGCCGGGCAGGCGAAGGCCCGGTGACGTGGGCGCGGCGCTCGCCCGGCACACGACGGACGGAGCACCCCGCCTGGGGACCAACGGCGAGGCGACGCGGCAGAACTACCGCGCGGCCTTGCGCGGCGTGGATTGGACGAGGAAGGAAGTAGCACCGCCCGTGAACCCCTCCCCCGACTTCCTCAACGCCGCCACTATCGAGCGCTTCCGGCGACGGGAGCCGCTGGCCGGCTACTTCCCGCACTACGACGAACGTTGCGTGGAGTGGCCCTGGACGCTCTCCCACATCCCCGCGGACACCAAGCGGCTGCTGGACGCCGGCGCCACTCTGAACCATCGCCCGGTGCTCGACCTGCTGCCCAATAGCTGCAAGCCCTTCATCCACACCCTCGCCCCGGAGTCGAACTGCTACGCCGCCGACGGCATCAGCTACGTCTACGGCGACCTGCGGGAACTGCCCTACCGGGACGGCTACTTCGACGTCGTCACCTGTATCAGCGTCCTGGAGCACGTCGGGATGGATAACACCATCTACGGCGGGAGTTTCGAGCACAGCACGAACGGCTGGATTACCGCGCTCGCCGAACTGCTTCGCGTGCTCGCCGTCGGCGGGAAGATGCTCCTGACCGTGCCCTACGGCGCCTATGAGGACGCCGGATGGTTTCAGCAGTTCGACGGAAAAACGCTGAGTGCCGGGCTGCGCTACTTCTACCGCATCGACGTGCACTGGGTCTTTTATGGCAATCAGCTCGGCTGGCAGGACTTGCAGGGCAACAGTTCGGATTACCACTACGACCACGCCGGCAAGCGCGCCACCGCCATCGCCTGCGCCGAGATTATCAAGCTCGGTGCCTGACCTGCACTTCGACGTGCGGGGGCTGGAAAACCTGGCGAGACTGGCGGAGGAAGCATCCCGCGCGGCGTCCCCCGACCCCTTGCGCGACGAACTGGCCGACGCCTACCTGGCCGCGCTCAAGCGGTACGTCCCGGTGAGCACCGCCCATCTCGGCAACCATCGCGTCCCCGGCGAGCTGCTGCACTCGCTGCAGTTGCAGCGCACCGCCGGCGGCTTCCTCGCCAGCGCCGCCGCACCCTACGCCGCCTGGGTCGTGAAGGGCGTCAAGGCCGGCTATATGACCAGCCTGCTCGGCAAGACCGTCAGCTTCTACGCCAAGGACGGCGAGCGCGTCACCCGGCGGGTGACGTTCGTCGGCATGGGCAGCGACGGCAAACGCCACTGGTACCACCCCGGCACGCCGGCACGCAACTTCTTCCGCGAGGCGTGGGAGGATGCCGCCGTCCAGGTCGTCGTGCGCATCGCCGAGGCCCGCGGCCTGCACATCGGCATCGCCTTCCTGGGAGCCGCCGGGGAGAGATAGCCCCCGGAGGTTCGATTGCTCTTCAACTTCGCCGCGTACGCCACCGAAGTCCTGGCGTCCCAGATCGAGACCATCCTCACCAACGGCTACCGCACCGAGACCGGCAACGCCCTCGCCGTCCCGGTGCAGCGCTCCTACTCGCCGGACCCGTCCCAGGTGCCCGAGATGTACGTCGAGGCCACCCTGCCCCAGAAGCTCCAGCGGGAATACTTCGGCGGCACGCTCGGCTACGACAACGCCCAGAACCTCACCGTCGCCACGTCCACCCGCCAGATGCGCGTCGAGTGGGGCGTCCGGGCCCGCACAGCGCGCGAACGGGACACGATGGCCGACCTGGTCGTGCTGTCCCTGATGGGCGGCTACGACCCGACCACGCAGCAGCCCTACGACCAGCAGATGTGGACCACGTACGGCCTCTACGTGCTGGAGGCGGGCGAGTTCACCAGCCGCACCTATCACACCAGCCGCTTCGGCGACGTCTTCGAGCTCACCGGCGTCTTCCTCCTGACGACGCAACTGATCGCCACGCTCGCCACCACGCCGATCACCGGCATCACCATCACCGCCTTCCCCGAGCTGCCCCTGACGCTGCCCTTCGGCGGCGAGTAGTCCCCCACCGCAAAGGAGTCCGATGCCCGTCTCCCCCACCTACCGCACGCCCGGCCCCTACTTCGCCACCAGCCAGACCCCGGCCCTCTCCGGCACGACCGGCCAGGGCGCGCGCATCGTCGTGCTCGGCACGGCCGCCAAGGGCGCGTCGATGCCCGGCCTGACGGAATACCTCAGCGCCGGCGACGGCTTCCGCGACTTCGGCGACCCGGCGACCTACCCGCAGTACACGGCCCCGGCGGCCCTGCAGGCGATCTTCGCCCAGACCCAGCCCGGCAGCCCGAACACGCCGCGCGTGATGGTGGCCCGCGTCGGCACGACGCCCGCGAGCGGCCAGGCCATCGGCGCCACCGGCAACCTCACGATGCAGGCCCTCCCCCAGTACGCCGGCAGCGCGGGCAACGCCATCAACCTCGTGGCCCAGGCCGCCAACCTCAGCGCCTACACCCAGAGCTTCACCCTCTACGACGGCACGGGCTACTACTCCGAGTCCTACAGCGTCTACGACGCGACGGGCGGGACGAAGGCGGCCCAGCTGCTCTACACCGACCTCATCAGCCAGTCCCAGATCGTCACCGCCACGGCGTACACCAACGGCGCCTGGTTCACCGCCGGCACCTACACCCTCAGTGGCGGCCTCGACGGCCAGGGCGGCACGATCCAGCAGGCGGACCTCGACAAGCTCCAGAGCCTCGACGTCGACTTCGTGATCCCCTTGCAGGCCGACCTGGCGACGATCCAACTGGCCCAGGTCCACTGCCAGACGATGCGCGCCAACGGCAAGCCCCGGATGCTCTGGGCCGGGTTCGCCATCGGGACGCAGGACGCCACCCTCATCGCCAACGCCGGCGCGCTGATCGACCAAGTCGGCGGCACGGCCCTCTTCGGGCACGATTCCGTCGCCGTCTTCAACCCGGCGCTCAACCAGTCGGTCCTGCAGCCCGGCTTCATCGGGGCCTGCCTCCTGGCGGGCAAGAAGGCGGCCGGACGCCCGGAGGACCCGATCCTCGGCGGCCAGATCGCCGGCATCACCGGCGTGGGCCTGCCCGGCACCTACCAGACGGACAGCCAGCTCGCCACCAAGAGCGCGGCGGGCCTGATCGTGCTGACCAAGGCGAGCGGTGCCTGGGCGGTGCGGGACGACGTGACCACCGCGCCCTACGGCACGAACATCTACTTCATGCTGGTGGTCCGCACCTGCGAGGACCAGCTCGAGAAGCGCCTCAACCGCGTCGCCCGCGCCCAGCTGATCGGCAAGCCGGGCGGCCCCAACACCCAGACCAACATCCAGGTCGCGGTGGGGGCGGAGTGCTCCCAGGCGGTGAGCGACGGCCTCATCAGCAGCTACCGCGCCGTCACGGCCACGCCCAACCTGCAGGTGGCCGGCGCCTGGAGCGTCACCCTGTTCTACGTGCCACGCGGCGAGACCCGCGAGCTCGACTTCACCTTCGCCGTGGGCCTCAGCTAAGGCCCGTCCGCCCCCGTGGTTCTGTACGTTTCCGCACCCTGAAAGGCCGCGCCCGTGGCAAACACGCCCATCCCCTCCCCCAACGCCAATACGCCGGTGCCGATGGCGGCGACGTTCTTCAAGTTCTACATCGGCTCGACTCTGGTCGGCGGGGGCAAAGGATTCTCGAAAAACGACAAGTTCACCGGTTCCTTTTTCCAGCCCTTCGGCCAGGAGCCGTTGCAGCGTATCCCCGGCCAGCGTTTCGGCGAGGGTACGATGGAGCACACCTACCTCTACGGCGGCGACCTGATCGACGCCTGCCTTGCCGCGGGCTATATCACGAGCGACATGGCCGCATCGGGTGACATCGACTTCCGTTTCATCCCGATGACCTTCAACGGGACGTACAACGACGGCCTCCGCAAGCGCACCGTCACCCTCGTCAACGCCTTCCTGACCAGCCTGAAGATGACGATCACGGACGGCGGGACCAAGCTCATCGACGAAGAAATTTCGTTCGATTTTGAAAAAAGCC
>Ga0207664_10000121_pt1 | contig 68207 bp, 66 predicted proteins | sample LARL83metaG_FD_184349 | JGI IMG/M metagenome (GOLD analysis project Ga0207664, IMG submission 184349) | Corn, switchgrass and miscanthus rhizosphere microbial communities from Kellogg Biological Station, Michigan, USA - LAR L8-3 metaG... | ecosystem: Host-associated > Plants > Roots >...
GCAGTCTCGGGTGGCCGTATGGGCGCCGTGCGGCGTGTAAATAGCACCGCATCTGCCCCAGGAGCCTCGTCCCGTACCTATTTACGGACCAGGATCCAGTTTGGGGGTAATACCCACAATGGTCTGGCACGCCTGGCGATGCCCCTGAAATATCGCCATTTATCCGATTTGGGGGGGCGAGCGGCCGGCGAGCGCGGGCGGGCTGTACTGTGCTGCGCGGCGGCGCGCGTCCACTGGGCGTTTGAGACCCGTTAGGAAAGGATTAATCAGCGAGGCGGAACGAGAGTTCTGTTTCCCACTTGGTCATGTCGGGCTGGACCGCGGGGTCGGTCAGGTAGATCTCCAGGCGGCAGCCCCAGCGAGTGCCGTCGGTGTCGAAGCGCAGGTCCCGCGCCTCTGCCCAGGACAGCAGCCGCCCGGTCGCGTCTGCCAGGGATTCGGGTGCCCCCACGTGACGCACCGTGACGTAGCGACCCGCGGGGAGGACGCCAGCCAGCACCCGGCCGTCGTCGCCAGCCACCGGCGAGGCCACTGCGACACCGGCCTCCACCTCGAGGCTGTGCGCCATGTCGACCACGGTGTACCGCCAAAACGGCGGGCCGACGGGCGCGATGCCGCGGGTCGCGAGCCAGGCGAACACCTCTCCGTTGAGTGGCGGCACGACGCTGCCGAGGGTCGCCATGGTGACGCTCGCCGCGATGGCCACATAGGGCTGCGCACCGCGCTCAGTGATTTCCGGTTCTTCGCTCATGGCCCCTTAGCGTGGACCCTGCCCCAAGGGACGAGTCAAGCCAGTTCGTTTCGCCACGGCGGCTCGGCCCCGACACGGGTGCAGGTCAGCGCCGCGACCTCCACCGCCAGCTGGAGCGCCGCCCGGACCGGTGTGACCCGGCCCAGGTCGGACGCGCCAAGCCCGGCGCCCGCGAATGAGCCGAGGAACGCCCCGCCGAACGCGTCGCCCGCGCCGATGGTGTCGGCCACTTCTACGGCGGGGACTTCCACCGAAACCGACTCCCCCGACGGCAGCACCGCGCGGGCGGGCCGTGGCCCGTCGGTCACCAGGACCAGCGACGGAGCGGACCGGGATGCGACTTCCAGGATGCCCGCCGCCAGCGACAGCCCGGGAAACAAGTACGCCAGGTCTTCCGCGCTGACCTTGACGATGTCTGCCCGCCGCAGGATCGCGAAGATCCGCTCCCGGTAGGCGGCCGCGTCGGCGACGGCGGCTGGCCGGCAGTTCGGGTCGATCATCACCAGCACGTCCGGCGGCAGGTCCCGCGTGATCAGCGCCTCCAGTGCGGACGCGATCGGCTCCACGATCAGCGCCAGGGTGCCGGCATGCAAGGCGCTCACGTCAGCGGGCAGCGCGGCCACCAGTGCCGCATGATCAAGCCCGGGCACCGACGTGCCGTCCAGGTAGAACCGGAACCGCGGCGACCCCGCGTCGTCGACGTCCACCATCGCCAGCGTGGTCGGGTCAGCCGTCAATTCGCCGACCCCCAGCCGCACCCCATCCCGCGACAGGCTGTCCCGCAACATCGCACCGAACCGGTCGTCCGCCAGCCGGCCGACATAGGTCACCGGCCACCCGAGCCGCCCCAGCGTGCGCGCCGTGTTGAACCCCGCTCCGCCTGGCCGCGCGAGCAGCACGTCCGCCGGCCGCGCGACGAGGTCGATCAGCGCCTCGGCCGCAACGGCGATCATCGACGCGATCCCGTCACGCCCGGATGTACCATTTGATCCCTTTGCCGCCGCGTGCCCGGTCTACCGCCTCCACCATTGTTCCAGCGGCAGCGGCTCGGTGAGCAGCGGACCGGTTCCGGCGAGGCGGCGGCCGCTAGGCGTCCCAACGACATGATGCCGATGGCGCCATCGGCACGCGGTGACCCCGACCCGCTGGCGCCATCGGCACGCGAGACAAGGGCGCGTTGGCGCCATCGGCACGTGCGGGAGCGGGCGCAGAGCGGAGCGGGTTGCCGACCGCCAGGTTGAGCAGCGGTCTTGCCCACGCCGTTCGGCCCGACCAGCGCGGCCACGTGTCGGGCGGGGATCGCCAGCGTGCACGCGCGCAGCGCCCACGTGCTGCCGTACCGCTTGCCCAGGCCGCTTGCTTCGACCACGATCACGTTCACGTTCACGTTCATGCTCATGCTCATGCGGCGCCCTCCGTCCCGCCCCTCACCCCGCCGCCGCGGGCCGACGACCCACCGCGGCGCTCGTAGAAATCCCGCAGCGTGCTGGTGAACAGCGCGACGACCCCGTCCTCGTCAAGTCCCGTCCCGTCCGCCGCGGTCAGCCAGGCCGACAGGGACCGGCGCAGCGCGGTCAGCTCCGGGAGCGCGACCTGGCTAAGCGTGGCCTGGACGAACGTGCCCTGGCCCGGCCGCCCGGACGCCAGGCCCTTCATCTCCAGCTCCTTGTATGCCTTCAGCACCGTGTTCGGGTTGATGGCCAGCGAACCGACCACGTCCCTGACCCTGGGCAGCTGGTCGCCCGGCTTGAGGTACCCCAGCCGCAACGCGTGCTCCACCTGGTGCACGAGCTGCAAGTACGTCGGCACGCCCGACGCGGGCTCAAGCCGGAACTCAATGGGCGACGACGATCCGCTCGCGCCCGCCGCCCTGGCCGCGCCGGGCGAACTGCCCGCGCCCGCCGCCCTGGCCGCGCCCGGTGAACTGGCCGCGCCGACGGCGCCCGGCGAGCTAACCCCCTTATCTATAGTCATAGAGCAAGATTACAGCCGAGGCTGGCGACGTCAACCCGCCCGGGGTACGGCGCCAGGTGCTGTAGACGCGGAGTCCGGAGAGCTGGCCGACGGGCCAGGCGGTGCAGGCGGTGCAGGCGGTGCTGGCGGTGCTGGCGTGTCCACATTCCCCATGTGGCGCCGGCGTTGCCGCTCTCGGCACGCTGGGGTTCCTGACAGTCGGCGCCTTCAGCTGACTGCTGGCCCGACGGTGGTGTCGATGGCGCCAACGGGCTGGGCACGCACCGTGCCGATGGCGCCAGCGGGCCGGCCCGAGCCGTGCCGATGGCACCATCGGCACGCTGTCGCCAAGGCCGCCAGGCCGGACGCCGCCGCTTCAACAACAGAGGCCGGCTCCGAGATCGGAACCGGCCCCTTGAACCTAGTGGGCGATACTGGGATCGAACCAGTGACCTCCTCGGTGTGAACGAGGCGCTCTCCCGCTGAGCCAATCGCCCGTCGCCGGATCGGGCAAGCCCATCCCCGGCGCTCAAATAGCGTAGCGCATCCCCGGCCGTGCCTGGCCCCACCACCGCGCCACTCGGATCGCCGCGGTCCCGACGCCGGCTCGCTCACCCGGCTCGCCCACACCCGGGCGCACTCCGGGTCCAGCCACCGCGCCAACCGGCGCCCCCGCACCGACGCCCGCAGAACCCGAGAATCGACTACGTTAAGTATCTGCACGACCACGATAAGTGCGAATTTAGTCTTTCCGCAGGCCGCCGCCAGAAATTTTTAGGAATTTTTTAGGCGGCGCAAAGGCCTCTAGACCCCTAAAATCTGCCCGATACATCCTGGTATGTCGCAATCAAGCCACCCATGGTAGGGCTCGACAGGTTCGCCCAAGCTTCATCCCGCTGAAACTACACTCCGTAATCGCCAATTCATGCAAACGTGAGCATCGGGCACGCTTTCATTACACCAGGTAGTGATGCCAGAACCCTTTGTAGATATAGCTCCGGAGCATCGCCACGGGCTATGCAATCGACGTGCAGGAACATTACACTGGCGCAACGTCGTTACTTGGATTGGACGCCATCTGAGCAGGTCAGAGGCCATGGTCAGAGAGCGTTCAGGCCGGGACTAAAGATGCGAAACGGAAAAACTCGACGTTCGTGAAAGCTTCACCCTCCGTACGCGTCATCGTTCCCGGTTAGCGCCGTCAGAGTGGAAGAGCCCGGATATATCCGGGATCCTGGTTAGGTAGGGGTTGGCTTGCGATGAACAGTAGCAGCAGCACTACGGTCTCGGCCGAGCTCGGGCTCCGGCTGGTCGTCCCGCAGCAAACGATTGTTCCGCTGGTGGCCAGCCTGTACTACAGCGGCTCGGACCCGTACGCCATCCGCATGGCGTTCCATGTGGGAACCGACGAGCCGGTCGAGTGGATCTTTGCCCGGGACCTGCTCTCGGCGGGCATCGAGTCCCGCCAGGGTGAGGGTGACGTCCAGGTGTGGCCGTCGGAACCGGCCGACGCCGAAGAAGGCGGCAGCGAAGACATCGTCCTGAACATCGAGCTGTCCTCGCCGTTCGGCCAAGCCCACTTCGAGGCCCCGGCCGAGGCGATGGCCGCATTCCTCAAGCGGACGTACTCGGTTGTCCCGGCCGGCAAGGAAAGCGGCTTCGTGGACATCGAGTCCGAGCTCAACGACCTGCTCCGCCAGGCCTAGCCTCAAGCACCGCCAACCCCCGAACCCCCTCGCAGCTCCGGCCCGCTCCCCCGTGGTGGGCCGGAGCTTTGCGTATCCGGCGGCTACTGCAGCGCCGGGCAGCTGGCCGCCGCCGCCGCACAGATCTCCGGCATCATCAGGTCCACCGCGGCGATCTGTGCCGCCACCTCCCGGTCCACGTCCATCCGGGGTACCGACGAACGCACAACCCCGTGCACCGCCCGCATCGGCACGCTGGCCAGCGCCACGGTGTCCGCGCGGATGTCCAGCCCCTGCGACGCGCACAAGATCTCGACGGCCAAGCACGCACGCACGTTGGCCACGACCTCCCCCAGCTTGCGCACCGAAGTCCATCCCATCGACACGTGGTCTTCCTGCTTCCCGGACGTGGGGATGGTGTCCACCGAGGCCGGGTGGGCCAGCACCTTGTTCTCCGAGACGAGCGACGCCGCGGTGTACTGGGCCAGCATGTACCCGGAGTTCGTCCCGGCGTTAACGGCAAGGAATGGCGGCAGACCGCGGGAGAACGCCGGGTCGAGCATCCGGTCCACCCGCCGCTCGCTGATCGAGGCCAGCTCGGCCAGGGCCATCGCCAGCATGTCCGCGGCGAACGCCAGCGGCTCGCCGTGGAAGTTCCCGGTGGTCATCACCTCGCCATCGGGCACGATGACCGGGTTGTCCACCACCGACCCGAGCTCGATGTCGATGACCGAGCGCGCGTATGACAGGACGTCGCGCACCGCCCCGTGCACCTGGGGCGCGCAGCGCAGGCAGTAGGCGTCCTGCACCGCGTGCCTCGAATGCCGGTGGGATGCCAGCAGCGGCGACCCCGCCAGCAGCGCCCGCAGGTTCCGCGCCGAGGCGAGTTGTCCGGGATGCGGGCGGATGACCTGTACCCGCTCGTCATAGGGCCGGTCCGTGCCGAGCAGGGCCTCCACGGACAGCGCGCACGCCACGTCCGCGGCCCTGACCAGCATTGTGGCGTCGTGCACGGAGAACGCGAGCAGCGCCTGCATCGGCTCGGTGCCGTTGACCAGCGACAGTCCCTCCTTGGGCGCGAGGGTCAGCGGCGCGAGCCCGGCTTCCGCCAGCACTTCGGCAGCCGGCCGGCCGTGCAGCGGATCGCCAGGACCGCGCAGTCGCCCCTCCCCGATCAGCGGCTGCGCCAGATGCGCCAGTTGCGCCAGGTCACCGGAGGCGCCGACCGACCCCTTGCCCGGAATGACCGGGAGCAGCCCGGCATTGAGCAACTCGAGCAGCCGGGCAGGCAGATCGGCCCGAACGCCCGAATATCCGGCGGCCAGTGTCCGCGCCCGCAGAAACAGCAGTGCCCGGACGACCTCGTCGCCCAGCGGCTCGCCCGTCCCGGCCGCGTGCGAGCGGACGATCGCGCCCTGGAGCGTGGCCAGGTCCCGCTCGCCGACTGGCGTGTCGGCCAGCGCACCGAAACCGGTGTTGACTCCGTAAACCGGTGCGCCACCCCTGAGCGCCTTGAGCACGACCGAACGGCTGGCCTCCATCCGCTCAGGAACCCCGTCCCCGAGCCGTGCCCCAGCCCCGTCGCGCGCCACCGCCACGACATCCTCAACGGTCAGCGCGCCGCCATCGATCACCACGTCAGTCATGATCAACAGAGTGTCATGCCGCTGAGCCGCGGCGCAGCCCCGGGCGCCCACAGCCTTCGTTTCGATCCCGGTCGAAGTATCGCGGACTTAACGTCTGGAACATGATTACCTGCGTTATTCAGTACACGCTTGACCCGCATCAGATTGACGACTTCGAGAAGTACGCCACCACCTGGCCGTCCATCATCGAGCGCTGCGGCGGCCAGCTGACCGGTTACTACCTGCCGAAGGAGGGCGCGAACGATTACGCGCTGGCGCTTATCGACTTCGGCTCGCTCGCGGATTACGAGCGGTACCGGGCCCGGCTGGCGGACGACCCGGACGCCAGGGCCAATCGCCAGCATGCCGTTGCAACCCGTTGCATCCTCGCCGAGCGCCGTTCGTTCCTGCGCAAGGTCTGACTGTAAGTGAGCTGCCGCTAGCGCGGCCATCTCAGGACTCGGGGGCGCCGCGCTAGCAGCCCACCCGAACGTGGCCGCGAGCCCGTCGGCCCCGCTCGCTGTCACGACGACGCTTCGCCGCCGGCGGCCGTGCTCGATCCAGCCGAGCGCGAACAGCCGCGCCGTGATTGCCGCCGCCAGCGCCCCGTTCAGGTGACCGCGACGCTGCGTCCAGTCCAGGCACTCCCCCGCGAAGTGACGTCGCGTCCTCCCTACTTCTTCGATATTTACGCCAAACGACATTAGTTTCTCCCGTCCGGTCCCGGAAACCTCGTAACGGGCGGGAGACGTCCCGGCGCGGGTGAGGAATCCGCCGCGGCGCAGAGCGTCCAGCAGCTCGACGCCGGCCCGGCCGGCCAGGTGGTCATAGCAGGTGCGTGCCTCCGCCAGCGCCTCCGCCTCCCGCGACTGGCGCAGCGAACGGGCCGGGATACCGGGGCTGATCAGCCCGAGAGCCTCCAGCGCGGTGGCGACCTCGTGGCCGGGGAGCTGGTAGTAGCGATGCCGGCCCTGCTGGGTCACCGCGACCATCCCGCCATCGAGCAGCTTGGTGAGATGGAAACTCGCGGTCCCCGCGCTGACCCCGGCCAGGCGGGCCAGTTCCCCCGCCGCCAGCGGGCGGCCAGGGGTGAGCGCATGGAGGATGGCGGCCCTGGTCGGGTCCGCGATCAGCGAGGCGGCCAGCGCGATGTCGGTGTCGTATACCTGCGTCGGCCGATCAGTCTGGTTTGGTGCGGCCATATTTTCATCGTATGGCAGCGATCTTCTGATGCTCGTCGAAGCATGCCGAACCGATCCGGCGACAGGAATCCTGGCTGCCCTGGGACCGGCCGCCCGTAGCAGCGAGTCCGGCAATCCGCGGAGCGTCGTACGAATACGCCTCCTATTTTCCAGCGCTGCCTGGATCTCCCGCGTTAGCGGGTACGCCGCGATGCAGGAAACAGTTGCGCCGGGCACAGGCGGCGTCCTACCCGCGCCGACTCAAGTACGCCCCGAGTTTGCGTGTGGCCCAGGATCGGCTACTCTTCTGAAGGCACCCCCCAAGGGTGCGCGCGGACGTGGCTCAGTTGGTAGAGCATCACCTTGCCAAGGTGAGGGTCGCGGGTTCGAATCCCGTCGTCCGCTCGGCGATACCATTAGCGCCCTTGCGGCGGAGTGGCCGAGTGGCTTAGGCAAGGGCCTGCAAAGCCCTGTACACGGGTTCGATTCCCGTCTCCGCCTCTCATTATGGTTCTGAGCTGGGGAAACTAAGTGTAACAGGTTCCAGTTCCTGGGTGCTGTGCCTAGCAACCCGGTGTTGTGCACATAGCTTCAGAGCCTGAAAGTGTGTACAGCGCTCCCCCAGGAGGGAACCTGACACGATGCCGAACGCTTCTGCTTCTCGTCCCCGTAAGAGCCCGCTGCGGGCTCCCTCGGGCTGCGAACCCGGACCAACAAGAACAAGCTCCCGTTCCGGGAAGAGACGATCACCGCCTACAAGATCGCGGCGCGCGCCCTGCACGCGCGGATGACCGCGCAGGAGATCGAGGGGACTTCACAGCCTGCGACACGGACATGCTCAACCGGTTCTTCGCGGACTACCTCTCCTCCCACGGCCAGACCGGCACGAACACGAAGCAGCGCAACCTCCGGCACCTGTTCACCTGGCTAGAGCAGCGGTACGGGCACCGCACCCGTACACCGACGCTCGGCGGCCGGCGACGTCACCGACCGGCGGGGCTGGCGGCGGGCCGCTGCGTTCGAACTCCGCGGCGAGGACCGCGGCCACCTGGGGATCTGGCGTGAAGGTCGTCTCGGCATCCGTCCGCTATTTCGCGCCGGGCGGCGGAAGCAGGTCCGTCTTGTACTCGGGCGCGAGCGCCGTCGCCTTGGCGATGAAGGCCGCCTGCGCGCCGGCGTCGAGCGGCGGCGGCGCCTGCGTCCGGGTGGCGACGGGCTGGCCGACCAGGGTGAAGAACTCCTCCTGCCCGGCCGGCGCGCACAGGCACAGCAGCCGCGACGGCTTGTCCCCGGCGTTGGTGAACGCGTGCGGGGCGTTGGCCGGCACGTTGATGGTCTCCCCGGCCCGGGCGGTGAGCGTCTGGCCGCGGAAGGTCACCTGGACCTCGCCGTCAAGCACGGTGAACATCTCCTCGAAGTCGTGCCGGTGCGGCGGCGGCCCGCCGCCCGGCGGCACGTGCATGTCGATCAGCGTGTACTTCCCGGCGGTGTCCTCGCCGGTGACGAGGATCGTGTAGGTATCACCGACCAGCCCGATGTGCGGCAGGCTCTGGTCCTGATCCGGCCGCGCAACAGTGAGTTCGCGGGACAGGTCGTCGGGCGGGACGCGCGCTGGCTGGCCGGGCATGGTGTCTCCTCACGGATCGACGGATATGGCCCGCCGGGCAAACCCGGCGGCGAAATCTTCCAGTGCGCGCACCGCCACCTCGACCGCAAATCCGGAGAATTTCGTCCGTTTAAATGTACCCTACCTGGTGGGGCCGGAGACAGCTTCAATGAGCGGATGGCCATCGTGAGGAAACCCCGCCCGCGCGAACCGCGCAGCGACGCGGCAGGGCATGTTCTCGCCCAGGACCAAAGTTCAAACCTTACCTTCGGCAGCCGGGTACGCCTTGCCGTCGCGCGCCTTGCTCGTCGGGCGGTCCGCCTGAAACAGAACAGGATGTCCAGCCTGCCTACCGGAGGGATGCTATGAGAAGGACCTGTCGCGTGGCTGTCGCCAGCCTGGCCGGCTGCGTGCTGACGGCGGCTGCGGGTGTCGTGCTAGCAGCGCCCGGCGTCGCCGGGGCCGCGTCCGCCGTTCCGGTACCCGGGTCGGCCCCGGCCGTGGACGCCGGGGCCCTTGTCGGCGCGGTGCCGGCGTCGCAGCAGCTGACCGTCCAGGTGTGGCTGGCACCCGATCTGGCCGGCGCCGCCACGTTCGCCGATTCAGTCGTTACGCCGGGCAGCCCCGCATTTCACCATTACCTGAGCCCGGACGCCTACACCGCGCGGTTCGGCCCGTCCGCTGGGCGGGCTGCGGCCGTCACGGCATGGCTGACGGCGCAGGGCCTGGCCCAGGTGCACGGGGACAGCGGCCGTGACTACGTGTCGGCGACCGGGCCGGTGTCGAGGATTCAGTCGGCGTTCGGAGTGCGGGTCAACCGGTACCGGGTCATGAGGGCGGACGGGGAGCCCACGGTGATCCAGTCCAACGACCGCGACGTGTCCATGCCGGCCTCGCTGGCGCCCGACGTGCTGGGGGTCACCGGACTCGACACCGCCCCGCCGGTCACCGCCCTCACCGGGCCCGCGGCGGCACCGGGCCCGCTGGAGCCGACGGCGACGACGACGCCGGCCTGCTCGCGCTACTGGGCGCAGTACACCAAGAGCTTCCACCCGGCCTACCGCGGGCTCGCCAAGGGGTCACTGCCGGTCTGCGGGTACTCCGCCGGCCAGATCCGCGCCGCCTACGGGGCGACGACGACCGCCACCGGCAAGGGCCAGACCGTCGCCTTGACCGAGTCAGAAGCGCCGACTGCGATGCTCGCGACGCTGAAGGACTACGCGAAAGCCAACCATTTGGCGGCGCCGAAGCCCGCTCAGTTCCGGGAGCTGCAAACCGCGGCAGGAGGCACCTGCGGTGCCTCCTCGCCCGGCGCGGCGCAAGCGGACTTCTACTCCGACGAGGCGGAGATGGACTCCGAGGCGGTCTACGCGATGGCGCCCAGCGCCGCCCAGCTGATGGTCGTCGGCGCGGGCTGCAACGAGAATCAGTCGCTGCTCGACGCCGTGCTGTCCGTGCTGGCCGGCAACGGCGCCCGCCCCAGCGCCAACATTGTGTCGAACTCCTGGCAGATCCCCGTGGGCGCGGTGCCGGCGCAGACCGTGCACGCGCTCGACCTGCGGGCCGCCGCCGAGGGCGTCGGCATGTACTTCGCCGCCGGCGACACCCCCGACGTGAATGTGACCGGCTCCGACCCGTACGCGACAGCGGTCGGCGGCACCACCCTCGGCATCGGCGCGAGGAACAACCGGGTGTTCGAGACCGGCTGGTCCGACGACTACGCCACCCTGGACGCCGGCACGTGGAGCGACGTCGGCGTCAGCTCGGGGTCCGGCGGCGGCACCAGCGACGTCTGGAGGCAGCCCGCCTACCAGAAGGGCGTCGTCCCCGCGTCGATGTCGCGGGTCCGCGTCGGGAAGCGAATCGTCACCGGCCGGGCCGTGCCCGACATCGCCGCCGACGGCGACCCCGACTCCGGCATCCTGACGGGGTACATCGCCTCAGGGACCGACGCCCGTCCAGGGCCGTACCAGACGGAGGTGAACGCGGGCACCAGCCTGGCGACGCCGCTGATCGCCGGCCTCGTCGCCGACGCCCAGCAGGGCCAGAAGGCGGCCTTCGGCTTCATCAACCCGCTGATCTACCGGCTGGCCGGCACGCCGGCGTTCCACGACGTCGCGCCGGTCACCGCCGCGATGCCCCCGCAGGACCGGGTCGCCTGGGAGCCCGCCAGCGGAGGCGCCAGCCCGGCCGTCGACGTCTTCGACTCCCAGGACCGCACCTACACCCAGCAGGTGACCGCCAAGGGCTACGACACGATGACCGGCGTCGGCACGCCCAACGGCGCCGCCTTCATCACCGGGCTGCGCCGCGCCGCCGACTCCCATTGAGCCCCGGGCAGGAACCACGGACCCGTTCGGGAAGATCAAGATCTGCATACCGAACGGGCCCGTGGCTCCCCCTCCGGGGAGCGCTCCTTCAGCGGGCGGGGGGAGCCAGGCCGTCGAGGAAGAAGGCCTTCAGCCGCCTGGGTGCCTGGTCCGGGCCTCCGTCATTCGGCAGCTGCTGTGCCAGCAGCGCGCCCAGGACGATGATGTCGCGCGTGGTGACGTCCACGCGGATCGTGCCGTCGCGCCAACCGCGGTCGAGGATGCGCTGGAGCGCCTGGTGGACGCTGGACCTGGCGGCGAGGGTTTCCGCGGCTGTCGGGACGGGGCCGCCGTGCAGGGGGAGGACCAGCTGGTCGGCGTGGCTGATGACGCAGTCTAGGAACGAGCTCAGCGTGGCGAGGCCGGGCCCGTTGAGGTTCTCGGCGTTCTCCGCGCACTGCAGGACGATGCGGAAGGCGCGCAGCGTCAGGGCTTCGAGCAGAGCCTCGCGGTTAGGGTAGCGCCGGTAGAGCGTGCCGATGCCCACCCCGGCCTCCGCTGCGATCGTTCCCATTGGTACTTGACGCCCCTCGCGCAGGATCGCCGTCACCGCCGCGGCGAGCACGCGTTCCTGGTTGGCCAGGGCGTCACTGCGCACTCGGCGCGGCCCGCCGCCGCCCGCGGGCGTGTCGTGTTCCATGGCCACCGGGCAATCATGCCACCGCCGCCGCCACCGGCCAATCAAGACGCTGCCGCAGGCCAGCGCGGACTGATGGTGGTCCTCGATGCTATAAGCGGAGCATGCGGGCGGGAGGCGCCGGGTTGCCGGCCGCGTCGGTGGCCAGCTGGGCTGACCAGGCTTTCCTCGTCACAGGTTCCAGTGCAGGACTGCTCTGTCCACGCATCCCGGTGCCCGCACGGGCCCTGGCCGCCGCGGCGAGCCTCACCGTGCCAATCGCGCAGTTGAGCTCTTCCACGTGGGCATCGAGACGGCCGCACATGCGGTCAAGCACCGCCTGGTACAACTCGGTTTTCGAGTCGAAGTGCCGGTACAGGATCACCCGGGTGATGCCCGCCTCGGCGGCGATGTCATCAAGGCCCGTAGCAGTGAACCCCGCTACGGGCAAAGGCATCAGTGGCAGCGGCCATGATCTGCTCCCGCCGTTGCGCGCGGGGCAGGCGCGTACTGGTTGCGTGCTGTCCCCCGCCAGTCAAACGCCCGCCGGCAATCGCCGCGGCGTTATCGTCGCTCCCGCCGGCGCGCGAGAGGAAAGGCGAACCAGAGCACGCCGAGCAGCAAGAACACGAACGCGCTGACGAGGATGGTCGCCAGGCCGCTGGCGACGAAGCTGGTCACCAGCAGAACCGCGGCGGAGACGGCAAGGCCGACGGCGGCCAGCCCGGCGATCGCCATCATGTTCGCCGCCTGTACGAGACCCTCTTTCTTGCCGCGGCGGAACACCAGCCGGTGATAGGCGACCGGCCCCAGCAGGAGCGCGGTCGCGATTGCGGCTAGCAGGAGGCACACCAGGTAGAGGTCGCGCTGGCCGGAGCTTAGCCGGATGAACCGGTTGGTGAACGGCAGCGACAGCAGGAAGCCGAACAGGACCTGGACACCTAGCCCGGCGACCCGCAGCTCCTGTAGCAATTCGGCCAGGTTACGGTCGTCGCGCTGGGCTTCAGTCTCGTCCCGCGGACCTGAGGTGGGGCCAGGGTCAGGTACCAGGGCCGCCTACCTGGAGCAAGGCGAGCATAGCGATGACCATGAGACGGTCCTCTCTGTCCTAGGTCACTCCGGCCGACCTACGGGAACAAGCCTTCGTTTACCCGCGATCCGGCTGTTCACACGGCGAAAAGACTGTTCCTGGCCGTCGGGCGAGCTCCACGCTAGGGCCGCAGTGGTGATTCTGCCGCTCGAGCCGCGCGCCGATCAGCCCGGCCGCCGGCGAGGGAAATGATATTGCTGAGCGGGTTCTCGACGAGGACGGTGACTTTCGCGGTGAACCGCTCATCGGCGGGATCGAGCCCGGCGAGTTCGGACAGCATCCGGTTCACCACGCGATGTTCCTCGATGCTCTCGAGCACGTGGCTGGCGGTGTCCAGTGCGGCCGCCGGCCTTCTGGGACACCTGAACAGTGTCTCCACGGTTTCAGCACCGTGATCGCGTCCACACGTCTTCGGCGTGGCCAAGCGTGGCGTGCGGGGGAACGCCGGGGTCGGTGGCGGCTCGTCCATCGCGACCCCAGGCAGGCCTAGGCCGAGGGCGAACCCCTCGCAGCACGCCACGGACCGCTACCTGCGCAGGGCCAATACGATGACGACGATGATCACGATGAGGACGACCGTCCCGATACCGATATACATGCGTAACTCCTCTCCGTTGGGCGATTGACGATTCCTTGAGCTGCCCTTGTCGTGGCGAGTCAAACTGCGCCGGCCCGGTCCTGCCCGCTCATGGCAAGCTGACCGCAATGCCAGAAACCGACGGCGAGGTCGCTCAGGGCTCGGCCGGCGCGATGCTGGCCAGGCCTGATCGCTTAACACGGTTGTTCTGGGGTAATCGTGCTGGCATTCCCCGCAGGAAGGACATCACGATGGCAACGACAGCCCAGTTCACGATAGGCGCCCAGGTCAGCTGCACCGACGGGGTCTGCGGCGAGGTGCGGCGCGTAGTCGTCGACCCAATAGCCGAGACGGTCACTCACCTGGTTGTTGAGCCGGAGCATCGCGACGGCGAGGGCCGGCTTGTCCCGCTCGGCATAGCCGACGTGACAGCAGGCGAGGTCCGGCTTCGCTGCACCATGGAGGAGTTCGAGAACCTCGAGCCAGCCGAGGAGATCCAGTTCATCCCGGGAACCGGCGACTTCGCGGGCTATGGCCCCGGCCAGGTGGGCTAGTGGCCTTACTACGGCCTGGGCGGCGGCGGGCTGGGCGTGACCGCGGGCGCCGCCATGAGCCCGATCGCAGCGGAAGGGATCCCTCCGCGCACCGTCGTCCGTGACACCATCCCGATGGGCGAGATCGAGGTCCGCCGCGGCGAGCGCGTGCACGCCACGGACGGCGACATCGGCAAGGTCCAAGGCCTGGTCATCGACACGGACAGCCGCCACATCACCCACGTGCTCCTGCAGGAGGGGCATCTGTGGGGCCGCAAAGACGTCGCGATCCCGGTCAGCGCGGTGGCCAGCACCAGCGAAGGCATCCAGCTCACCATCAGCAAGCAGGAGGTGCAGGACCTGCCGCCCGTGGACATCGATTCTCGGGTGTAGAGCTGGCCGCATACGCGATCCCCGAGCACGCGGCGCGGGTACGACACGTGCGCTTGCCGCGTGCTCACGGCGGTCGGCGGTGCGGTCAGGCGGAGATAAGTTGTTCGGCGGGTTCGCGTCCGGTGTAGAGGTCCCAGTAGCGGCGCGCGATGTCGTCGGGTTCGGTGAGCGGGGTGCCTTCGGGAGCGCCAGGCGTGCCGGCGATCCAGGTGCCGATCGCGACATGACCGGCGTAGACACCGCGGCCGGCCAGTGCGGCGTTGAGGGTGAGAGCCCATTTGCGCAAGGCCGCGCCAGCCATTCCGGCACTGACGAAAACCGGCGCGGGTGTGACGGAGGCGGCGCCAGTGGTGTACAGCAGCGTTCCGGTGCCGGCGGCCAGCATGGCCGGCAGCACCGCGCGTGTCGCGGTGATCGCGCCATAGCAGATGCATTCGATCTGCGGCCGGAGGTTGTCCACGGTGACGTCCAGCGCTCCGGTGCCGCGCAGGGTCTCGGTGGTTCCCGCGCCTGGGCTGGAGTAGTGCAGCACGTCGATTCCGCCGAACCGTCCCGCGGCGCTGGCCAAGGCCGCGGCCAATGCGGAGCGGTCGGTGACGTCGGCGGAAAAGCCGGCCGCGCTCACCCCTTCGGCCGCGAGTTTCCCGGTGAGCTCACCGAGGTGCTCCGTCGAGCGGGCGACAAGCGCGACGTCAAATCCGTGACCGCCGAAGATCTTCCCGAGCGACAAGCCGAGGCGTGCCCCGGCGGCCACGAGCGCGATCGCGGGCATGGTGATCTCCTTAACTGGGGCTGTATGAGTGCGATGGCCTCAGCTCATCACCGATGTACGCGGAGCGTCCAAGACCGGCCGGGCCGCAACCGATAACCTGGAGGAATGGACCGGCTCGAGACTCGGGAACTGGCGTACTTCCTGGCGGTGGCCGACGAGCTTCACTTTGGCCGCGCCGCCACCCGGCTAGGCATCGCACAGCCCGCTTTGTCCAAGGCGGTCCGGCAGCTGGAACGCCGGCTGGGCGTCATCTTGTTCGAACGGACCAGCCGCGCGGTCACGCTCACCGAGGCCGGCCAGGTCCTCAGCCGAGAGGCGCGCCGCGCGCTGGCGGCGGTTTCCGCCGCGGCGCTGCGCACGCAGCGAGCCGGCACCCGCGACCCGCGCCTGATCCTGGCAATGAAGCCCGGCGGCGACGCGGGCCTGCTCCCGGCCATCCTCGCCGCATACGAACGCGAGCCAGCGGTCTTGCCGGTCGAGGTGGCCTTCGGGGCCGGCCCCGCTGGCATGCTGCACGACGGACAGGCGGATGCCGCGCTGCTGTACGCGCCGCCCGACGAGCTTGGCGGCCTGGACGCCGAACCACTGCTGACCGAAGCACCGGTCGCCGTTCTGCCAATATCCCATCCCCTTGCGCACCGGGAGAGCCTGCGCATGGCCGACCTGGCCGGCGAAAACCTGCACCGGAAGCCCGCCGATCCCGGCGCGATGAAGAGCCTCAGCGAACTGATGCACCTGATCGCCTTGGGACGCAAGGTGGCCGTGCTGCCCAGGGTACTGACCAGGCCATTGCGCGACGATCTCATCACCGTTCCGATGGCGGATCTCCCCCCGGTCACCCTCCTGCTCGCCTGGCCCGCCCACAGCACGTCCCCGTCGGTCGCGGCCCTGGCCCGCGCCGCGGCGGCCGTTACCCCCGGCACCGGACGGGAGGCTGAATCCGAACGTGCCGGATCATCCTGGTAAGCGGTCGACGGCGCGCGCATACTGCAGCCTTCCCGCAGGTCGGTGCTGGCATCGGTGGCCGGGGTCGGCCTGGCGGGCGCGCGCCGGCCTTTTCTGACCCAGTGTCGCGGTGTTACATCGTCGGCATTCCGGTCATCCCGGAGACGTGCAGCCCGGGAAGCAGCCAGGGGAACCAGATGGCCCCGACGCCGATCGTCGCGAGCACGACGCCGACGGCGAGGCCGAACGGCTTGCCGTGGCGCCACAGCTTCTCGACGAAGACGACCACCGCCAGCGCCGCCATCACCGCCACGTTCATCACCCCGACCGCGACCAGCACGATCATCAGGCCCCAGCAGCACCCGGCGCAGGTCGCCCCGTGATGCAGGCCGACGCGGGTGTCGCGGCCGCGGCCCTTGAAGCCGACGTAGTACATGAGCGCGCCGATCGGCGAGCGGCACCGGCGCAGGCACCAGTCCTTCCAGGGGGTGAGCTGGTAAATGCCCGCGGTGATGAAGATCGCCACGCCGAGCCACTTCGCCGCGGCCGGCGATGCCGTGAGCAGCCGCCCGGTTCCGGTCAGGGTCGCGAAGGCGAGCGCCCCGAACGCCGCCCAGACCAGGAGGTATCCGCCAAGGAACGCGCTCAACCGGACGACGCGCGCAAAGCCCGCCGAAGCACCGCTTATCGAACGCGTCCAAAGCACCGCGACCGGCGCGACAGACGGCAGCATCATCGCGCTCATCATCACCACCCACAGGCCGAGGAAGGGCAGCAGCGCCAGGCCCATGGTTCCGGGTCCGTTGCCCATGTGCCGGGCCAGCATGACGGTAACCGCCCAGGCCACGGCCGCTATGGCCGCTACCGCCAGCCACGGCGCCGCGAGCTGCCGCGCCGGCAGGGTCTGCACAGGCCGGCTAACTGTGGCCGGCCCGGCCTGATCAGCCATCGCCGTGCCCTGCTCAGCCCTCGTACCGGAATTCGGTGACGAAGCTGTTCGTCTCCGAGAAGTCGGCGCTCCAGTGGCCGTGGTAGCTCACGTCTTTCGCCCTGGCCTGCCGGACAGGCTGGGTGACCGCGCCGAACGGAGCGTTCGTGATAACGGCCGGTTCCTGGCTGTCCATCCCCGCCAGCTGCTCACTGCTCATCGAAAGAGCGTCCGCGACCTCGGCGTGCAGCGAGCCGTCCGACTTCTGGAACGTGATCGCCGCCGGCGCCACTCCGGCTACCTCGCCGATCAGCGGGGCCAGCCCGGCGAGGTAGCCGCCAGCGCCTCCGGAAAAGACCGCACCCAGGGCTTCGGACTGCTCGGCGGAGGCACGGTCGTCCAGGTAAAGCGCGACCTTCCAGCCGCCGTCGGTCATCCGCTTCGGCGAATGCACCGCCATCACCGCGTTAAGACCCGACAGATCCACCCCGTCCTTGCTGCCAGTGGTGACGTGCCAGGCCAGCATGACGTCGCAGTTGTCCTGGGTGGCGGCCCCCAGCCATACGCAGTTGCAGCTGACGTCGCAGTTGCACACTTCGAAATAGTCGCCTTCGACAAAGAAACTCATGGCACTCCCCTCGCCATATCCGGGTCCGCCGAAATGGACTCCGGTATCTTTTCGGCACTACCACCACGTCGGTCAATTTGCAAGGCCCGTCGCGATAGGAGTACGTAAGAACGTCGGCTTGGCAGCGGCGCTGGCCGTTCCCGCCACGCGGCGATCGCTGTGCGCCGTCACGCTCACGGTGTTCCTGGCGGGCCAGTAGGCGGCCGCGAGCAGCACGAGCAGCAGGCCGGAGTTCGGGTCGGTGGCGGTGCCGGTGAAAATGGCGCCGAAGTTCTCGCCGAGGACCCAGATGACCGCGGACGCGGTGGCGGCCAGGATCACCGCGATGCGCGCGCACGGCGCGGGCAGGAAGATGCCGACGGCGACGAGGTCGAACACGAGCGCGAGGAATGCCGAACCTTGCTGGCCGGGCGAGGCCATGCTCGCGGTCTGGAGGGTGAGGAACGCCATGCCGCCCCACAGCGCCAGCCAGAGCAGGCGCGCGGGCAGGCGGCCGAACGGCCTCGCCGCGGCGAACGGTGCCGGGCCGTCCCGGCCGGCTGGCCACAGCAGCACGGCGAGCAGCGCGTAGAGGATCACCGCGCCCGGCGCGCCGGTCCACGGGCTGGCGCTGCCGGTCAGCACGCCGCCCAGGCCCTCGCCGAGCCACCAGACCGCGACCGACCAGGCCACCGACGCGGCGAGCGCGGCCTTGACCGCCGGCCGCCACGCTATCCCGAGCGCGATGAGCAGCTGGATGGTCGCGAACGCTGCGTTGGTGACAGCCGGGTGCTGGCCGATGATCTCCGCGGACCAGGTGACCGGGCCGGCGACGACACGCGGGTTGCCCGGGGCTGAGGCGGCTAGCGTCTGGCCGAATGCCCTGGTGAACATGAACGGCTGGCACTGCAGCGTTGCGTCGGCCAGCCACAGAGCGGCCAGGGCGAGCCGCAACCCCCGCCCCGCGTCAGGCCTCATCAAGCGGCGGTCGCGCCGAGCGGCTCGGGCGCGCCGATGCCGGTGCCAGGGCCAGCCGGGTCGTAGCTGCCCCGGATGTCGTGCCGCTCGCGCCACAGGTGATACAGCGCCACGCCGAAGATGAACGAGCCGATGACGTTAGCGATGAAATGCCACCAGACCCGGTACGTCGTCAGGCCTGGGCCCGGCGTCAGCTGACCGAACCAGGTGGACAGGCCGATCGCCTGCCTGGCGCCCAGCCACACCGACAACGTCAGCGACAGGTGCTCCAGGCCGTGGAGGCCCTGCATCCACACGCCCATCTTCCCCCAGAACCGGGACCGGGTCCGCCGCGCCCGCCCGGTGATGACCATCACCGCGGCCAGACCCGCCAGGAAGATGAAATTCCCCGTCAGGTGCAAGATCTCCATGCCCAGGGTCGGCTTGGTGGTGTCCACCCGGCCGAACCCGCGCGCCAGCCCGGTGCCCCACGGCGTCATCCACGCCGCCGAATTCGGATGCTGGAACCAGTACCCGACCTGGGCGACATGTTCAGTGAGGTGGCCGATCTGGCCGACCACGCCGACCACGATCACGGTCAGGCTGGCCCGGTACAGCCAGGGCCGCACCCCGCCCCGGCCGGCGAACCACAACCCCGCCACCGCCGCCCACATCGCGACCGCCCACAACAGCAGCAGGACCGCACCAGCGGTATCCCAGCCGGACGCGGCCTGCGCCATGGCGGTCATTTTCTGCATGCTGGTGATACCCGGCGTACCCGGCACGTCATCCTCCTGTATGGCAGTCGATCAAGAATGGCCCGCGCTGCTTGCCTCTGTGACGATAAGCAGCACCTCGCGCTGCACGCTTCTTGTCCGCTGCTACAGCTAAACGCGCATCGCTCGCGGCCGATCGGGCGTGGTCGGCGATGATCTCGTCCCGGTTCACGACGACGCCGCGGCGGGAAGCCTGGCGAGCTGCCGCAGCTGCGAGAGGACGTCGAAGATCCCCCACGCCTCGGCGATCCGGTCGCCCGCGAAGCAGAAGATGAAGATCTCGTCGAACCGCCGGGGATCGGGAGTTGCGCTTGGCTCGCTCATGGGTCAAGTCTTGGCCGCGACCCGGCGCGGAGGCCAGTGTCCCGGACACGACCCCGGTATGCCGTCTGCACTATCCGGGCAGTGCGCAGTGCATGACCCGCCGTCGTTAGGGATAAAAAGATCTTTTCAGCCGAACGAGCGGCGGTGCTTCGCCCGCGATCCCGCTTGCCGCCTTCCGCGGCCGTTGGTGGCAGGAAGTTCTCGGCAAATCCACCGGTTTTAGGTCTAGGACAAAGCGTAATCAATTGGTTACGGTTAGCTCATGAGCGACTCGCTAACGTGGCTGCGCGACCCCGCCACGAAACCCGCGCTGCCCGACCTGCTGTGCGGGCTGATCAGGGAAATCCGGCTGATCCTGGTGCACCCCGACATGGCGAACGCGGCGAAGCTCGCCGCCATCACCCAGACCGTCGACCAGATAGCCCCGCCGCCCGGGTCTGAGCGAGCCGGGGCGCAGGCAGCGGTCTCGGTGGTCGCGTTGCTCGCGCGCGGCACCGGTCCCGCTACCCTCCTGTTCGAGGAACTGGCCGGCGAACCGGTTCGCATCGATCTGACCGGCAGCGGCAGCCGCCTGCTGACCCTGACGGAATGCCTTGAGCTCGGCGTCAGCCCGGGCTCAACCGGCCATCAGCGCACCGGAACGCTGCGCACGGTCAGCTCCGGCCTGGTCGCCGCCGAGGTAACCTCGCTCGTCGTGCCTGATCGCCTTCCCGCCGCCGCGCGCGAAGCGCTCGGGATGCCCGGACCAGATGATCCGGCAGCGCCGCCCTCCACGATCCCGCTCGGCCGGGTGCTGGCCGACCTCGGCGTCCGCCGCGAGCCGCTCGGCGCGCGCCTGGTCGCGAGTGCGGCCAGCCGCTTCCTGGTGGAGTCGTCGGCACGGATGTGGCTGAGCGATGTGCCGGTCGCCCTGGCGAGCGAGCGGGTAACCACCGAGTTCTGCCAGCGCTCCGGCCGCAGGCTGGCACGCTCCCGCGACGAGGTGATCTCCGAGGCGGAAGGCCTGATCGCGGGAGCCAGCGACCACACCTACGAATAGCAGTCACTCCGCTCCGTATAGTAGCCACGCCGCCGTGCAAGCAACTTTTGGGACGCCTCACGCATCTATAGAGAGACGGGAACATACAGGCGGGGTGGAATGCGAGTCACGCAGAGGCTAGGCAGCCGCTACCTGCTCCACGACCAGATCGGTCAGGGCGGGATGGGCGTGGTCTGGCGCGGCCAGGACGCCACCACCGGAACCTGGCTCGCCATCAAGGTGCTCAAACCCGAGTTCGCCGCTAACCCGGTTTCCGTGGCACGGTTCGTCGGCGAGCGGAACGCCCTGATCAGGTTCCGGCACCCGAACGTGGTGACGTTGCGGGACATGATCGTCGAGGGCGACCAGCTCGCGCTCGTTATGGACCTGGTCGTCGGCGGCGACCTGGACACGTTCCGCCAGCATCACGGAGGCACGCTGGCGCCCGGTATCGCCGCCGGCCTGACCGCGCAGGTCTGTGCCGGCCTCGCCGCCGCACACGCGGCCGGCATCGTGCACCGCGACCTGAAGCCCGCGAACATCCTGCTGGACAACGGCCGGGTGCGGCTCGCGGACTTCGGCATCGCCCGGATCACCAGCGAGGCCAGGGCAACCGCACAGGGCACGGTGCACCTGGGCGGCGGGCGCGCCGCGGGAGTGGGCACCGCGCTGTACCTGGCGCCGGAGCTGATCGCCGGCGGCGACGCGTCGCCCGCCAGCGACGTGTACGCGGTCGGCATCACGCTGTACGAGCTGCTCGCCGGCCAGCCGCCGTTCACCGGTCATGTCGCCGCCGTCATGCAGGCCCACCTGCGGCAAGCCGCGCAGCGCCCGCCCGGCGTGCCGGACCGGATGTGGGCGGCGATCTGCGCCTGCCTCAGCAAGGACCCGGCCGGCCGCCCGACCGCCGACGATCTCGCCGACGCGATGCGACAGGCCGCCATCGACGCCGTGGACCGGCCGGCGGCGGTGTGCCTGCTCTCCCCCGCTCCCGCGCCGCCCCCCGGCCTCGGCCGGCCAAAGCCGAAGGCCGCCAGGCGCCGCCCCGGCCCGCGCGTCGGCGCCGTAATCGCGGCGATCGCCATCGCGGCGACCGGCACCGCCGCCGCGGCCGCGTACCGGATCGGCCTGGACAGCCGAACGACCGCCCGCACCCACCCGCCCGGCACCAGCCCCGCCGCGCACCCGGGCACCAGCACGAAGCCGCACCGCACCACCAAGCGACCGCGCCGGCCGCCGTCCGGTACCCGCGCAGTGACTAACAGCACGCCCCGGATCGCCTCCAGCGCGGCCTCGATGTTCTCCACCGAGTTCGCGTACGAGAACCGCAGGTATCCCTCCCCGTGCCGGCCGAACGCGGTGCCGGACAGTGCCGCGACCCCAGCCTCGGTGAGCAGGCGGTCGGCCAGCACGGCCGACGTGAGCCCCGTACCAGTTATGTTCGGGAACGCGTAAAACGCACCGCCCGGCTCCACGCATGTGATGCCTGGGATGTCGTTCAGCCCGGCGACGATGACGTCCCGGCGCCGCCCGAACTCCGCCACCATGTCCGCCACCGGATCCCACGGCCCGGTCAGCGCGACGATCGCCGCGTACTGGCTGAACGCCGATGTGCACGACACCGAGTTGATCGCCAGCCGGGTGACCGGCTCCACCAGAGCGGGCGGGAACACGCCGAAGCCGAGCCGCCATCCGGTCATCGCGAACGTCTTCGACCAGCCGTCCAGCAGGATCGTCCGGTCCGCCATCCCCGGCACGTCCAGCACCGACGCATGCTTCGCCTCTTTCTGGGGGGACGCCATCCCCCCAGACCCCCCTTGGCTGTACCGCAAAGCCCAGTAGACCTCGTCGGACAGCACGATCAGGTCGCGTTCCAGCGCGATCTCCGCGATCGCGGCACAGTCACCCGCCGTGAGCGCGCTGCCACACGGGTTGTGCGGCGAGTTCAAGACAAGCAGGCGGGTCCGTTCGGAGATAAGGCTTTTAAGCTCTTCCACGTCCACCCGGAAGCCGTTGCTCTCGCGCAGCGGGATCGGGACCGGCGTGGCGCCGGCGAAGGAGGTTATCGACTCGTACATGGGGAAGCCGGGGTCGGGGTAGAGAACCTCGTCACCTTCGTTGCACAGCGCGAGGATGGTGAAGAACATGATCGGCTTGGCGCCGGGCGTGACGACCACGCGGTCCGGCGAGATTCCCGGCATGCGGCCGGTGCGGTCGAGGAACGCGGCGACCGCTTCGCGCAGCGGCGGTATGCCGGGGGCCGGCACATAGTGCGTCTGACCTGCCCGCAACGCGTCGATCGCGGCATTGACGATGTGATCCGCCGTCGGGAAGTCGGGTTCGCCGATTTCCAGGTGGATGACCTTGCTGCCAGCGGCCTCCATGGCCTTGGCGCGTGCGAGCACCTCGAAGGCGGACTCTGTGCCGAGTCGTCCCATTCGGTCCGCGAGCCTTATAGCTGTCATGATCATCATGGTAGATACCGTCACGGAGGTCAGGAATGCGGGAACTGGACACGAACGGCTTGTATGCCGCCGCCGAGGCCGACTTCGACCGCTATGAGCTGGTCAAGGACGTCATCGACGAGTGCATCGACCTGTCGCTCAACTACCGGCAGAGCGGACACCCCGGCGGATCCCGGTCCAAGGTGCACATGCTGCTCAGCCTGCTGCTGTCCGGGGCGATGCGCTGGGACGTGCTCCGGCCTTGGCGCCGCTTCGGCGACCGGTTCGTGCTGTCCGCCGGGCACACGGTGCCGCTCGTGTACGCCACGCTCGCCGTGCTCAACGAGGCGATGCGCGCGCGCTTCGAGCTAGATCAAGATCCTGAATTCCAATTCCCGCAGAACGGCATTTATGCGTTGACCTGGGAATCGCTTCTTCAGCTGCGGCGTCACGGCGGCCTTCCCGGGCACGCCGAGATGGAAGGGAAGACGCTGTTCCTGAAGTTCAACACCGGGCCTTCGGGACACGGCATGCCGCCGGCGGCCGGGGAGGCGCTCGCGTTGAAGCTGGCGGGCGCCGGCGAGGTGAAGGTGTTCGTATTCGAGGGCGAGGGCGGCCTGACGCCCGGGTCCGCACACGAGACGAAGAACACCGCGTGGGGCCTCGGGCTGGACAACCTGGTGTTCCTGCTCGACTGGAACGACTACGGGATCGACCCGCGGCCCGCGTCGTCGGTGGTGCACGGTTCGCCCGAGGACTGGTTCGGGCCGTACGGGTGGCGGGTGCTCGGGACTACCGAAGGCATGTCCTGGGGGCCGGTGATGCGGACCGTTCTTGGTGCTGTTTCGGCGTCCGATGAGCCCACCATGGCGTGGTTCCGGACGGTGAAGGGGCGCGGGTACGGCAAGGAGGGGGCGCCGAGCCACGGCACGCCGTGGCCGATGAACTCCGCGGAGTTCTGGTCGGTGCGATCCGGGTTCATGGCGCGGCACGGGGTGTCGTACGACGGTTTCGGGTCTGGGGCGCCTTCGGATGCGGACGCGGTGCGGGCACAGGCGGAGGCGAACCTGCGGATCGCGATGAGCGTGCTGCGGCGGGACGAGGGGCTGGTGCGGTGGCTGTCGGACCGGCTGCGTTCTGTGGCTGCTTCTGTGCCTGATGTCATCGAGGGTTGCGCGCTCGGGTCCGGGGCGGTGTTCTCCGACCGGCGGCTGTTCGACGTGTCCGCATATCCGTCGTCGCTGTGGAAGAAGCCGGGCGAGAAAGCGCCGAACCGGGCCGCGCTCGGCGCGTGGGGTGCGTACGTGAACGCGCTGGCGCTGCGGGAACACGGGCGGCCGCTGTTCGTCGCGGCGTCCGCGGACCTGGCCGAGTCGACGAACATCGCCGGCTTCGGGAAAGACTACGACGGGATGAGGGGAACCGGGTGGTACTCGCGTTCTTCGAATCCTGCTGGGGCGTTGCTGCCGACCGAGATCACCGAGTTCACGAACGCGGGGCTGGTGTGCGGGCTCGCCACGGTGAACCTCTCGGAGGACCCGGTCGAGGGGTTCGACGGGTTCTGGGGCGCGTGCTCGACGTACGGGTCGTTCTCGTACCTGAAGTACGGGCCGATGCGGCTGTTCAGCCAGCTCGCGCAGGACACCGAGCTGCGTACCGGCCGCGTGCTGTGGATCGCCGGGCACTCCGGGCCGGAGACCGCCGAAGACTCAAGGACGCACTTCGGCATCTTCTCGATCGGGGTCACCCAGCTGTTCCCGTCCGGGCAGGTGATCGACCTGCACCCGTGGGAGTACAACGAGGTCCCGGTCATGCTCGCGGCCGCTTTTTCTCGCGACGCGCCGATCGTGGCGTTGCACCTGACCCGGCCTTCGATCGAGATCCCGGACCGGGAGGCGCTCGGCATGCCGTCACACCTGGCCGCGGCGCGCGGGGCGTACGTGATCCGGGACTATTCGCCGGACGCACCGCCCGGCGGGACCGTGTTCGTGCGTGGCACCATGCCGACGCGGAACCTGGTGAGTGTGCTTGGTTCGCTCGATGACCTCGGCCTGAACGTGCGGATCGTCGCGGCGCTGAGCCCGCAACTGCTGGCTCTTCAGTCTGATGCTTACCGTGCGTCGGTCGGCCTGGGCAGCATGGACGCGATGGTGATCACCAACGGGGCGTTCAAGCTGATGGCCGACTGGGCGACCGGGCCGCTGGTCCGCGAGTACTCACTGTCGTCCGACTGGGACGACCGCTGGCGGACCGGCGGCTCGGTCGACGAAGTCATCGCCGAGGCGCACCTGGACGCTTCCTCGATCGTGGCGGCGATCCAGCGGTTCGCCGGGGAGCGTGCCGAGCGCCTGGCGCGGCTGCGGGCGCTGCTCTAGCTGGAGCGCGTCCACCAGGTGAAGAAGGCGGAGTTGCGGCTGATGCCGCTGGTGTTTGTCTTCAGGTGACCGGCCAGGTCCATCATGACGTTCTTGGTGGTCGCCCAGTGCCCGGAGTTGATGCCGCCGCGCTGTCCGGCCTGGTCGGTGAACGAGATGCCGCTGTAGTGCACGGTCTGGTAGTCCGCGAGGTTGATGAACAGGGTGCAGTTGCTGTTCTTGCACGGCGACTCGGTGATCACCTCGGCGGATGCGTTACGGCAGGAGGAAATCGCGCACCGCTGCCAGGTGTTGAAGCCCTCACCGTTCGCGAGGTTCACCAGCGTGAAGTTGTACTTGTGGTTCCGGCTGTCGTAGTAGACCGTGGCCTTGACGTGGTTTCCGGGGAAAACCGCGACGTTGGTGAAGACCGGCAGCTTGGGGAACGTCTCGTACCAGGCGGCGTAGTACGCCCGGCCGTGGAAGCACTCAACCGCGACGCCGTCCTGCTCGACGGTGCCGCGCACCCGGATCGTGCCGTCAAGGCCGATCCACTCATACGCCCAGCCGTTGCTCGTCTTGTGGCAGTTGGCCGTCGGCACGACGATGGTGGCCTGGACGAAGCGGAACTTCGGCCCGTCGGCTACGTAACCCGCCCAGCTCTGCGTGTAGGCGGTCCCGCCGGAGGTCTTCAGCGTCGGCGTGGACGGCGTGGTCGGCAGCACCATGTGCTGGGCGCTCATGGCCTTGGCGGCGGCTTCGCCGGTGATCGGGGCACTAGCCACGGCTTGGCTGGCAGCGTGGTTGCCGTGGTTTCCCGGGGAAGCGCCCGCGGTGACGGTGGCGATCAGTGACCCGGTCGCGGCAACTGCGGCAACGGACAAAGCGACGATGGCACGACGTGCTGGACGCGCTATGGGCACGGTTGGTTGCCTTTCTGAGGGGAGGGTGGCCAGGCACGCGGTAGTCTAGAGGATCCATTGCGGCAAATTGTCGCTTTTAGTGCGAAATTTCACTACTGACGCGGAAGTGGCGCGTTACCAGCCGGTTTGCGCACGCCGCGCCCCGGCCGCGCAGGCCGCAGGCCGCAGGCCGCGACCGCAGGCCGCGCAGGCCGCCGACCGCTGGCCGCCCCCGGCCCGCGCAGGCCGGCGCCCCCGGCCCGCGCAGGCCGCCGACCGCAGGCCGCGCCCCTGGCCGCCGTCTTGGCGCGATGACCGATTCGTCCGTTATGCCCGGCGTCGCGCCCAGTTTTCATGTCAGATTTGGGCCCTCTGTTGGAAAAGGCGCCATATCTGACGCCTTTTTCAACAGAGAGCCCTTTTTCAACATGGGAGATGCATGTGTTGCGTCGCTTTAGTCACACTGGTCACGCTGGCCACTCGCCAAGGTACGCTGATCGGTGCGAGATGCCCTGCGCGACGGCGGGACGGCGGGACGGCGGGACGTTTCATGCCGGAAAAGGCGCTGCCCTAGGCTATTTGCGCTATCTCGGGTGTATGCATATCGCGGTCGGTCCCGGCAGACGTCGATGCCGTGGTCGAGACCACGGGCGTCGCCGGAGGCGCGGGGGTGCGGCGGGAGCCAGCTAGGAGACCGACGACCGCGCCAAGGGCGGCCAAGCCGGCGCACGCACCCATGGCCGGGCCGAAGCCGCGGGTGAACGCGGCCGGGGAGGCGTAGCCGCCACGGCTGGCGAAGACCGCCGCGCAGATCGCCACGCCGAACACGCCGCCGAGCTGGCGCAGCGTGTTGTACACGCCGGACGCCTTGCCGATCAGGGCCGGCGGCACGGACGTCATCACCACGCTCGCCGACGCGGGAATCGCCAGCGAGGCACCGCAGCCCGCCACCAGCAGCGGCGGTACCAGCTCCCAGTACGGCAGGCCGGTCCGGCCGATCAGCGCCATCCACGCCAGGCCCGCCGCGTTCACGATCAGGCCGCCGGCGATCAGCGGACGCGTGCCGAACCGGGCGATGAGCGCCCCGGAGAACGGCGCGATCACGGTCAGCGTGGCCCAGCCCGGCAGCATGCGCAGCCCCGCGCCCAGCGGGTCGTAACCGAGACCCACCTGCAGGAACTGCGCCATGAAGAACACCAGCGAGAGCAGCATGCCGAAGACCAGGAAGCTGATCGCGTTGCCCGCCGCGTACGGACGAGAGCGGAACAGACCCAGCGGCACCATGGGCTCGGCGGTCCGCCGCTCCCAGGCGAGGAAACCCGCGCCCAGCACAACGCCGGCCACCAGGCACCCGATGATCTCCGCGCTGCCCCAGCCGACCGTGTTGGCCCGGATCAGCGCCCACACCAGACCGAGCGCGCTCGCGGTAGCGAGCACCAGGCCCGCCGGGTCCAGCTTCGCCCCGAGCCCGGAGCTGGCCGGGATCCTGGCCAGGATCAGCGGCACCATGCCGACGCCAATCGGCACGTTGAGCCAGAAAATCCACGGCCACGCGATGCCCTGGGTAACCGCGCCGCCAAGCACCGGGCCGGCCAGCACCGCCACGCCGGTAGCGCTGCTGAACATGCCGATCGCCCAGGCTCGCCGCTCGGGCGGGAACGCCGCGGACAGCAGGGCGAGCGCCAGCGGCAGCATCAGCGCTGCCCCGGCCCCCTGCACCGCACGGGCCGCGACGAGGGCCCCGGCGTTCGGCGCCAGCGCGCACGCCGCGGACGCCAGCGTGAAAATGGCGATCCCGGCCACCAGCACACGTCGCCGGCCCAGCCGCTCGCCAAGCGCCGCGCCGGTGAGCAGCAGCACGGCGAAGCTCAGCGCGTAGGCGTTCACCGTCCACTCCAGCGACGCGAGCGAGGCGTGCAGTTGCACCCTGATCGCCGGCAGCGCGGTCCCCACGACCTGAGTGTCAAGGGACACCATCATCGACGCCACCGATGTCAGCGCCAGCACCCAGCCCTGCCCGGGCGCCAGCCGCCTCCCCGAAGTACTCATGTGTTCCTCCCGAATTTCGTACGTCGGTGATAAAGACACCGCCCGGATCGCGGGGTAACCGATGACTTTGCGGCCTCGGCGGTGTCAGTCCGGATATGGCGGCAGAACTAACGGCGCTTGAGCGGGCCCAGTCCGGGGACGACCAGGCCTTCGGCGAACTCACCAATCCGTACCTGACCGAGCTGCGGCTGCACTGTTACCGCATCCTCGGTTCGGTCCAGGATGCCGAGGACGTGCTCCAGGAGACCCTGCTCGCCGCCTGGCGCGGACTCGGCGAGTACCAGGAGCGGGCGTCGCTGCGGACCTGGCTGTACCGCATCGCCACCAACCGCTGCCTGAACGCGCTGCGGTCCACCGCCCGCCGGCCTAAGCGGGAAGTGCTCGACCCGCCGTTCACGCCGAACGAGCCGACCCGCCGCGGCGAGGTCACCTGGCTGGAGCCGTACCCGGACGTGCTGCTTGACGGGCTGCGCGACCAGGCCGCCGGGCCGGATGCCAGGTACGAGGCCAAGGAGACGATCGCGCTGGCGTTCGTCGTCGCCGTCCAGCACCTGCCGCCGCGGCAGCGGGCGGTGCTGCTGCTGCGCGACGCGCTCGGGTTCCCCGCGGTCGAGGTCGCGGGCATGCTGGGCAGCACCGAGACGTCGGTGAACAGCGCACTGCAGCGGGCCAGGGCCACAATCGCGGCGCGGCTGCCGGACCGTGACCGCTACCGCGACCGGGCGCCGCTGCCGCACTCCGCCAAGGAACGCAGGCTGGCCGAACGGTTCGCGACCGCGTACGCCGCCGAGGACATCGACGGCGTGGTGGCCCTGCTCACCGGCGACGCCTGGTTCACCATGCCGCCGTCCGGGCTGGAGTACCAGGGACCGGAAGCGATTGCCGGATTCCTTACCCGCAGCATCGGCTTCCGCCGCGGCCGCCGGACCCTGCTGGTCCCGGTCCGGGCGAACGGGCAGCCAGCCTTCGGCGCCTACCTGTCGGAGATGCAGGCGCCGGTCTTCCACGCGCACGGGGTCATCGTGCTGACCCTGGCCGGAGACCAGATATCGGCGATCACCAACTTCGTCGGCACCGGCGTACTGCCGCACTTCGGCCTCCCCCGGACGCTCCGCGACTAGCGTCGGGCCGCGGATCAGATGTAACACTGCCAGCATTTGCCGCATCCGCCTCGCCAACTCCAGGCCGCAGCGGCGCGGGTGGAGCGGGGAAGCCGGACGGGGAAGCCGGAGCGGGGAAGCCGGACGGGGTGGGAGGAACGCGACGCCGGCGATCCATCTCAAAGCTGGGCAAACCTCGCAAGACATATAAACTTGGATTATTCGTTTTCTTGAACTGATCGTGTCTATGTGGATAGGTTGATCTTCATGACCGCATCCACCGCCGATGAGCTGCGCGGTGCAGGCTTGCGGGTGACGGCTGTCCGCGTGGCGCTGCTGGAGACCGTCCGGAACGGTAACCACCTCGGTGTCGAGGCGATCGCGTCGGGAGTGCGCGATCGTGTCGGCCATGTCTCGCTGCAGGCCGTGTACGACGCGCTTGACGCGCTCGCCGCCACGGGGCTCGTGCGCCGCATCGAGCCGGCCGGGCACCCGGCCAGGTTCGAGGGACGCATCGGGGACAACCATCACCACGTCGTGTGCCGGTCATGCGGTGCGGTCAGTGACGTCGACTGCGCGGTCGGGGAAGCACCCTGCCTGACCGCATCCGACGACCAGGGCTTCGCGATCGACGAGGCCGAGGTCATCTACTGGGGCCTGTGCCCCAACTGTTCCACAGCCAGCAGTACTTGAGCACCTAGTCCTGGAGGAATCCCTTGTCAGAAACCAATGACAAGATCGACGCGCCGGACGGGCGCTGCCCGGTCGTGCACGAGCGCGCCCCGCACCCCACGCAGGGCGGCGGAAACAGCCAGTGGTGGCCGAACCGGCTCAACCTGAAGATCCTCGCCAAGAATCCCGCCGTCGCCAATCCGCTCGGCGAGGAGTTCAACTACGCCGAGGCCTTCAAGACCCTGGATCTCGCCGCGGTCAAGGCGGATATCGCCGAGACCCTGACGACATCGCAAGACTGGTGGCCGGCCGACTTCGGCAACTACGGCCCGCTGATGATCCGGATGGCGTGGCACAGCGCGGGCACCTACCGGATCAGCGACGGCCGCGGCGGGGCCGGGTCAGGCCAGCAGCGCTTCGCCCCGATCAACAGCTGGCCGGACAACGTCAGCCTGGACAAGGCCCGCCGGCTGCTGTGGCCGGTCAAGAAGAAGTACGGCCAGAAGCTGTCCTGGGCCGACCTCATGGTCCTCACCGGCAACGTCGCCCTGGAGACGATGGGCTTCAAGACGTTCGGCTTCGGCGGCGGCCGGGTGGACACCTGGGAGTCCGAAGAGGACGTCTACTGGGGCCCGGAGCAGACCTGGCTCGGCGACGAGCGCTACAGCGGTGACCGGGAGCTGGAGGATCCCTTCGGCGCGGTGCAGATGGGCCTCATCTACGTCAACCCGGAGGGCCCGAACGGCAACCCCGACCCGCTCGCCGCCGCGCGCGACATCCGCGAGACGTTCCGCCGGATGGCGATGAACGACGAGGAGACGGTCGCCCTGATCGCCGGCGGGCACACGTTCGGCAAGACCCACGGCGCGGGTCCCGCGGACGCGGTCGGCCCGAACCCGGAGGCCGCCCCGATCGAGCTGCAGGGCCTGGGCTGGAAGAACAGCTTCGGTACCGGGAGCGGCGACGACACGACCACCAGCGGTATCGAGGTCATCTGGACCCCGACCCCCACCCAGTGGGACAACAGCTTCTTCGAGACGCTGTTCGGCTACGAGTGGGAGCTGACCGCGAGCCCGGCCGGCGCGCACCAGTGGCGGCCGAAGGACGGCGCCGGGGAGGGCACCGTGCCAGACGCGCACGACCCGTCCAAGCGCCACGCCCCGATGATGCTGACGACCGACCTGTCGCTCCGCATGGACCCGATCTACGGGCCGATCTCGCGGCGCTTCCTGGAGAACCCGGCCGAGTTCGCGGACGCGTTCGCGCGGGCGTGGTTCAAGCTGACCCATCGTGACATGGGCCCGGTCGTGCGCTACCTCGGCCCGGAGGTCCCGGCCGAGACGCTCATCTGGCAGGACCCGGTCCCCGCGGAGACCAAGTCGGATATCGACGCCGCCGGCATCAGCGACCTGAAGCAGCGCGTCCGAGCCTCGGGCCTGACCGTGTCCGAACTCGTGTCCACCGCGTGGGCGTCGGCCTCGTCGTTCCGCGGCAGCGACAAGCGGGGCGGCGCCAACGGCGCGCGGATCCGCCTCGAGCCGCAGAGCGGGTGGGAGGTAAACAACCCCGCTCAGCTCGCGAGGGTGCTGCGCACGCTGGAAGGCATCCAGCAGGCGTTCAACAGTGATTCAGCCGGGAACGGCAAACGGATCTCGCTCGCCGACCTGATCGTGCTGGCCGGCGGCGTGGCCGTCGAGCAGGCCGCCAAGGCCGCGGGCGTCGAGGTCGAGGTCCCGTTCACGCCGGGCCGCGGTGACGCGTCGCAGGAGCAGACCGACGTGGAGTCGTTCTCAGTGATCGAGCCCGCCGCCGACGGATTCCGCAACTACCTCGGCAAGAGCAGCCGGCTCACCGCGGAGTACCTGCTGATCGACAAGGCGAACCTGCTGACGCTGAGCGCACCGGAGATGACCGTGCTCGTCGGCGGCCTGCGCGTCCTGGGGGCGAACTACGACGGGTCGAAGCTCGGCGTGTTCACCGCGAACCCCGGCGCGCTGACCACTGACTTCTTCGTCAACCTGCTCGACATGGGCACGACGTGGCAGCCGACGTCGGAGGACGCGACGTTCTTCGAGGGCCGCGACGCCTCGGGCGAGGTCAAATGGACCGCCAGCCGGGCCGACCTGATCTTCGGGTCGAACTCGGAGCTGCGGGCGGTCGCGGAGGTCTACGGGAGCGACGACGCCAAGGAGAAGTTCGTGACGGACTTCGTCGCGGCGTGGGCCAAGGTGATGGACCTGGACCGGTTCGACGTGGGCTGATCTCAGCTGACCGGGCAGCTCCTCGCAGGCGGGGAGCTGCCCAGGTCACAAACCGGGGATCTCCAGCATTACCTAGCCCTCGACCAGCCCGTCCCAGGACCAGTGCGGCATCGGCAGCCCGTCCGGGACCACCGAGCCGGGCGGCGAGACGGCCATCACCTCGCCGACCGCCCACTCCATGTAGGCGCGCAGCGCGGCGCGGAACTCGGCATCCTCCGGCAGTCCGGCGTCATCCGCGGCGGCCACGAAGCACGCCACGAACCCCTTGCCCAGGCTGTCCATGGCACCCGTGTCCGAGTGCATGAACATCACCGACGATTGGTCGCCGCACTCCTGGGAGAACCTGGGCGGGCCGCCCATGACTTCGGCCCAGTAGAGACCTAGCCGCTCGACGTGGCGCGGATGCTGTCCCGGATGGGAGAACGGATGGTTCAGTTCCGGGTCAGCCAGGCACCTAGCGTGGTGGGCGGCCGCCAGAGCCAGGAACGCCTTCTCGCCCCCGGCGAACTCGAACAGGCTTGGACGCATACCGCGAGCCTACGGCCTGCTGGCTTGGCGACTAGCGCCGGCATCGTCTGGCCGTGCCTGCCGCCCGTTGCGCGCGGGCAGGGTCGCCACTCTGGTAGCATCTGGCAAGGCACTGGGGCCGTTGGCGCAGCGGGAGCGCGCCTCCCTGACACGGAGGAGGTCACTGGTTCAAATCCAGTACGGCCCACCAGTAAAGACCACCAAGCGCGATCGGTGTCGGCCGGTCACGCCTGTGACAGGCCGGCGCCTTGGAGCGGGGACAGTGCCCTGGCGCGCATCCGCCGCAGCAGCCGGGTGTCGGCGATCCGGACTAGCGGGTGAACGCCGCCGTTGCGGCTGGCCTCGGCCTGCCACTGGTCCCGGCGGGCCGTGAACGTCGCCGGGTCGGCCAGCTCGACGCAGTCGAGGGTGTCCTGGTTCACGTCGACGACGATCGTGTCGCCGTTGCGGATGAGCGCGATCGGACCGCCCAGCGCGGCTTCGGGTGACACGTGACCGATGACCAGTCCCACTGAGCCGCCGGAGAAGCGGGCATCGGTCATCAGCGCGATCGTGATGCCACGCTGGCGGCACAGCGCGGTGATCCGGGATGTCGGGTCGAGCATCTCTGGCATGCCCGGCGCGCCCCGGGGACCCTCGTAGCGGATCACCACCATGTCGCGGTCAGCGAACTGATCCGGCGCGGACGCCAGCGCCTCGATCAGCGCCGCCTCACTATCGAAGACCTGGGCGCGCCCGGTGAACCGGCCGCCCGCCATGCCACCCTCGACGCCGGCGAGCTTGATCACCGCACCGCCGTCGGGCGCCAGGTTGCCGCGCAGCATCCGCAGACCGCCCGTCGGCTTGAACGGTGCCGACAGCGGATGGATCACCTCACCGTCCGGCGGTGGCGGGGCCAGGCGGATGACCTGCTCGGCCAGGGTCTCACCAGTGCAGGTGAGGCAGTCACCGTCGAGCACGCCTGCCTCAAGCAGCTCGCGGACGATCACCGGCAAGCCGCCGTTGGCGTCGATGTCGACCATCGAGTAACGGCCGAACGGACGCGCGTTGACCAGCACCGGCAAGCTGCGCGAAGCCTCGTTGAAGGCGTCCTGGCTGATCACCTCGTGCCAGAAGTCGATGCCGGCGGCCCGCGCCAGCTCCGGCCCGTGCAGCACGACGTTGGTCGAACCGCCCATCGCGATGGCCACCAGCGCCGCGTTACGCAGCGCGGCCGCGGTGACGATGTCCCGGGGGCGGAGGTCGCGTTCGGCCAGCACCTGCAGCGCGTCGAGCAGCTGGCCCGGGAACTCATCGATCCGGCGCGGGTCCTCCGAGGCGGGACTCACCATGTGCAGCGGCTCCATGCCGCACGCGGCGATGAACGACTGCATGGTGTTGTAGGTGAACATCCCGCCGCAGCTCCCGTGGCCGGGCGAGGCCTCCATGGCGATGCGCCGCCGTTCCCCGGGCGCATCGCCCGCTGCCTGGAAGCAGGAGACGATGTCGATCGGCTCGCCGGTCCGGGAGTCAGTACCGGGGCGGATCGAGCCATCGGACATGATCACCGCGGGCACGTTGTGCTCGAGGATCGCGGCGAGCGTGCCGACCGGAGGCTTGTCGCAGGCGACCACGGCGATCACCCCGCGTACGTCGCTGCCCTCCAGGTGCAGGCACACACCGTCGTTCGTCGTCTCCCGGCCGATCAGCGAATACCGCATCTGTGCGGTGCCATTACGCTGCCCGTCGGAGATGCCGCTCGCATAGTTCGGCGCGATGACCCGGACCGGCAGGTCCGCCACGGTCACCCGGCGGCGCAGTTCGGCCTGGATCGCCTCGACCTTCGCGGGCACCCCCGCATAGCAGATGCTGTCCCCCAGGTTGCCGATGACTCCCCACGCGGGACAGTGGATCTTGTCCGGATCCTGGCCCTGCATCCGCGCGGTCGCCACCGCCTGCGTGTCCTGTCCCGGCTTCCATTCTGCCGCGTCGCTCACCATTGACCTCTCGATCCGCTTCGAGGGATAAGGCTCGATCGTACCCAGCCACGGGACGGACGCAGGGGAATCCGGCGCGCGCGCCTGGGCGAGGGTGGCTTATGTGCATGGAGTTGCGTTCGCAGATCTTCTTACGATGCGAGACCGTAGTGGCAGGACTAGGCTGTCAACAATTAGCCAGAAATTCCGCGAAATGGGGTATCTGGGGCGACGTGCATCTGCCAGAAGAGCTGGACACGTTCATCGGCCGCGAGGATGAGCTCGGTGAGCTGCGGCGGCTGGTAGAGACGACGCGCGCGCTGACTCTCCGCGGTCCCGGCGGGATCGGCAAGACCAGGCTCGCGCTGCGGCTGCTCGCTTCCGTCGCGGATGACTTCCCGGACGGCGCGTGGTTCGCCGAGCTGGCCGATCTCCGGCAGCCCGAGCTGGTTGTCTCCAGGGTCGCGGCGGTCCTCGGCATTACTGACGAACCAGGACGCCCGCTGATCGAGACCCTCACCGAGGCACTGCGGCCGCGACGGTTCCTGCTAGTGCTCGACACCTGCGAACACCTCGTCGACGCGTGCGCCATGCTGTGCCGCCAGGTGCTGAGCAGCGCATGCGGCGCACGGCTGGTGATCACCAGTCGCGCGCCGCTGCACATCGCGGGCGAGACGATATGGGAGGTGCCGCCGCTGTCGGTGACGCCGACGGGCGAGTATCCGGCCGCCGGGGACGAGAAACGGTACGAGGCCGTCCGGCTGTTCGCCGAGCGGGCCGCCGCATCCCGGCCCGGCTTCGCCGTCGGTCCGGACAACGTCGCCGCTGTCACCGGGATCTGCCGGGCGCTCGATGGCCTGCCACTGGCAATCGAGCTAGCGGCCGCCTGGGTCCGCTTCCTGCCGGTCGAGCAGATCACGAGCCGGCTTGATGACAAGTTCGCGCTGCTGACCGATGGCGACCGGTCCGCGCAGCCGCGCCAGCGCACCCTGCGCGCGGCGATCGACTGGAGCTATGCGCTGCTAACGGCGCGGGAGAGCGCCCTGTTCCGGCGGCTGTCGGTGTTCGCTGGCTGGTCGGTGGAGATGGCGGAACGGGTGTGCGCCGATGACGAGATACCGGCCGCTGACGTACTCGGGCTGACCGCCGCGCTGATCGACAAGTCCCTGGTGCTCGTCGAGCCCGCGGTGCTCGGCCAGGCGCGGTACCGGATGCTGGACACGATCAGGGAGTACGCCGCCGCGCGGCTCGCGGAGGCCGGCGAGTCCGAGGCGTTCCGCGGCAAGCTGCGCGACTACATCCTGCGGACCGCGGAGGACAGCCTTGCGGTGGGGATGTCGGGTGCCGCTGTCCCGTGGCAGGTCCGGGTCGACTGCTCGCGCCGGTACGACGCTGATTCGGCCAATGTGGCCGAGGTGCTGAGCCGGTGCCTGGCGCGCGGCGACACGGAAGACGGGATGCGGATCTGCGTCGCGGTCAGCCCTCGGTGGATCGCCTGGGGCAGCTTCGCCGAGGGCGCCGAGTGGCTCGACTCGTTCCTGGCCCTCGACGTCTCCTCGGTGGCGGCGCGGGTGCGCGGGGCGGTCCTGGTGGCCCGGGCCCAGCTCGCCGTGTCCAGCGACCCGGTCGCGGCCGGCTCCTGGGCACAGGACGGCCTGGACCTGTGCCGCTCGGCGGGGGACGAGTACTGGACCGCGGCGGCGTTGAATGTACTGAGTGAGATCGCCCTGCACACCGGGCGGATCGCGGATGCGGCGGCTCGCGCGGACGAGGCGCTGGCGGTCGCCCAGGCGGCAGGCGACGGCTGGAACCAGGGGTACGCGCTCGGTACCCGGGCCGCGATCGCCGCACGGGCCGGCAAGCTCGCCGAGGCATACCAGCAGGCGGCCGCGTCGGTCAGCGTGATGCGGGTGATCGACCAGCAGTGGGGCGCGGCCCGGGCGCTGCTCGGCCTCGGGGACGTGGCGCGGGCGCAAGGCCATCCCGGCGAGGCACACAGCCGCTATGTGGAGGCGCTGCCGGTACTGCGGGAAATCGGCGCCCGGCCCGAGATAGCGCGCTGCCTGGCCGGCCTTGGCCGGGTGGCCATGGAACTTGGCGCGTTGGAGCAAGCCAGGCGCCACCTGACCAGGAGTCTCGAGCTCAGCCGCGCCACTGGCACCAGGCTGGGCATCGCGCGCGGGCTTGAGGCCTTCGCGACCCTGGCCGTCAAGGAGAACCTGCCGGAGCGGTCAGTGCGGCTGGCCGGGGCCGCCGCCGCGCTGCGGCACGCGGCCGGGCTGCCGCTGCCGGCCGCCCGCACGCAGGCCTACCTCGGGCCGGCCCGGCATCTCGGGGAGGCCGCGGTCGGCCGGCTGTGGGCGGCGGGACTGGCCATGGGCAGCGAGGCCGCGGTCGCCCTCGCGTTCGACCCGCCAGACCAGATGACGCCCGCCGGCCGGGGCTCGGCGCTGACGCTGGTGGAGACTCCGCCGGAACCCTCGGCGATGCGGCCTGACGGCGCCAGCGCGCCGCCGCCGTAGGTTCCGGCAACGACATGAGACAGGTGGCCGTGGAGGGCGGCGTAGACACAGGAAGGCTGGCGTTGCGGTGAGCGGCGGCATCTGGCGCGATGCGCACGGCCCGCTCCCCCGGCTCGATACCGGCGTTCCCCAGTCAGCCCGCGTATGGAACTACCTCCAGGGCGGCAAGGACAACTTCGCGGCCGACCGCGCGGCCGGCGACGCGCTCAGGCAGGCGTGCCCGGAGATCACGCTCTTCGCCCGCTCGCAGCGCCGCTTCCTCACCCGCGCCGTCCGGTACCTCGCTGGGCAGGCCGGGATCCGCCAGTTCCTCGACATCGGCACCGGCTTGCCCGCCGGCGACAACACCCACGAGGTCGCCCAGCTAGTGGCACCGGATTCCCGTATCGTCTACGGGGACCACGACCCGCTCGTGCTCCTGCACGCCCGAGCGCTGATGACCAGCGGACCCGAGGGCGCCACCAGCTACGTCGAGGCCGACGTACGGGACGTCGAAGAGATACTGCACGAGACCGCGCGCACGCTCGACCTCAGCCAGCCGGTCGCCCTGCTGCTGCTCGGTGTCATGGGCGAGGTCCCCGACACCGACCACCCTCGCAGGATCGTCGCCAGCTTGCTGAGCGCACTGCCGCCGGGCAGCTACCTCGTGCTCAGCGACGCGACCGACACCAGCCCGGCGCTGAGCCGGGCCGTCAGCGCCTACAACGGCCAAGCCGCCATTCCCTACTGGCTGCGCAGTCCCCGGGAAGTCGCCCGCTTCTTCGACGGGCTGACGCACGTGTCGCCCGGCCTGCTCGCCGCCTCGCGGTGGCAGCCAGATCTCACGGCGGCGGACAGCCAGCCCCCGTCCAGTGCGATCTGCGGTGTCGGCCGCAAGGACTAAAGACTCGAGGAGCGTGTAGATGGTCGCCCTGAAGGGAGTTCCACCTCCAGCTGAGCTGCACTGAGGACTTCGGCCTGGAGACGGGTCAGTTCTGCCTTCGCGTCGGCTGAGTTCCCCGGAATTCAGGCTGGTCGTGATGCCGGGCGGCATCGGAGGCGGCTTCGGTGGCCGCGTCGGCGCCGAAGCCGACTCCGATGGCCTGGTCATCGCGGCGCTGTTCGGCGTGGACCAGGTCGGCCAGCATGTGCCGGTCGGCCGCGGTGGGCTCTCCGCCAAGGGGCAGGGCTCGCGGGTAGAGGGAGCGGGCCAGTACCGGGTTCAGTTCGGCAGCGTACATGCTGAGCTTGGCGAGCAGCAGCAGGAAGGTGACGATGCCGATGATCGCGCCGAATGCCCCGTAGGTCGCCGAGGCGTTCTTGAGCTGGTGGGTCAGCAGCCCGGTGCCAACGGTGATCAGCACGGTGAACCCGACCGCGGCGGTGACCGCACCGGGCAGCAGGCCGCGCGGGCCCACCGTCTTGGCGGTGAGCAGGGTGAAGCTGGCGAAATACAGCCCGGTATTGATCAGCACCAAGCCGGCCAGGACGGGCACCCGGATGGCATAGTTGGCGGTGCCGCCGGTCACGTAGCTGGTGACGAACGCGTTGAGCATGAACGCGCCGCCGATCGTGACCAGCGCGGCCAGGCTGCGCCCGAGGCGGGGCAGGAAGCCGGTGCGCTGGGTCTGCGGGATGTTCCATATCGTGGCCATGGCCTGCTGTGCGGTCTGGGTCACGCCCTGCGCACCGTAGAGCAGCCCGAGCAAGCCGATCACCAGCGCAAACCCGCTGCCGTGCAGCGCACTGTGACTTGCCGGGTTGAAGCTCGAGCCCACGACCGGAAACTCGTGCAGCGTGCGGATGACCCCGGTGCCGATCGACTGCGCGCCGATGAGTCCGAACAACGTGACCACGACCAGCAGCAACGGGAAGATCGCGGTGAACCCGTACCAGGCCAGCGCCACGACGAGCAAGTTCGCGCTGTCATCGCCGAACTTCTTCACGACCGCGTAAGGCACGCCCGCCCACCGGGTCCGCCGTTGCCAGCCATCGAGCGCGGTCATAACCTTGCGCGCAGGGCTAAGTACGTCCCGGTGGCCCTCCCGTCCGTCAGCAGGCTTGTTCATGACGCTCCTTCGTCAGGATGAGTCATCGCCTACCCGGCTGTCCGCAGGCCTAACCCGTGCTTGACCCCATCCGGGGATGTTCTGGGTCGCTGCCACCATGGCGGAACGTGCTGTCGAAGCGGCGAGCGGAACGGCCGACCGATTCCTGCGCACGCGCTGGCTCATCGCCCGCGCCCACCATGAGGCTCAGGAGTTGCGTCTCGAGGCAGTAGTCAGGATCGAACGGCTTGACCAGATATCCGCCGAGTTCGAGGGTCACCGTACCGTGCACTCCGAGCCACATGTGATGCGCCAGGAGCGCGGGCTCGTCGGGGCGAAAGCGCCCGGCGGCGACACAGCGGCCCGCGCAGTCCGCCACCGGAGTAAGGGTGTAGCGGCCGTGCTGCCTGTCTGCCTCCTCGAGCGCGAAGCCCGCGAGGGAGGATCCGCCGAACATGACCTCGAAGACGTGCCGGTTGGTGACGGCGTTGTACCGGTAGACCCTGCCGAGCAGGGCCATGTCGGCTACCGGGTCGGCGGTCGCCTCGACCATGTCGAACAGCCGCTGGAGGCGGGCGAAACCGTCGTGCACGATCTCGCGGACGATCGCGCTCATACTGCCGAAGTGCGTGTAAACGGCCATGGTCGAGGTGCCGGTCTCCGCGGCGAGCCGTCGCGCCGTCAGCCCGCCCGGGCCGCCTTCGGCCACCAGCCTGGCGGCGGCGTCGATCAGCGCGGTCCGGTTCTCTTGGTTGACGCGTCGCGGGCTCACGTTTGACAGGGTTGCACAGGAGTCCTGACTCTGGAAAACATCTGCGTTGCTGCGTTCGTCAGCCAGTGGTGCCTCCCTGCCCGATGCTGGCAATGTACCCCGCGTCCACGATGACCTCCGCGAACATCGCGTATCCCTCAGGGCTGTCCGGCAGCGTGGTGGCGAGTCCGTCGACGTACCGGTTGTACATGCAGAACGCCGCGGAGATCAGTACCGTGTCGTGGATTTCCCGGTCGGTAGCGCCCGCCTCACGAGCCGCCGCGACGTCCTCCTTTCGCACTTCCTGTCCGCCGCGCTGTATCGCGGCCGCGATCCGGAGCAGCGCCCGGAGCCTCGGCGCGATCGGGGCTCCGTCCGGATCACGCCGGACCTGGTCCACGAGCACCAGACCGCCGGGCAGCTGAGCGGCGGCGAATGCCGCGTGCGAGTCCGTGCAGAAGCTGCAGTCGTTGAGTGACGAGACGTAGGAAGCGATCAGTTCTCGTTCACCGCGGCTCAGCGTGCTCTGCCCGCGAAGCAGTACTTCGGCGAGCTCGCACAGCGGCTTCGCTGTTTCCGGTCGGTATTCGAACAAGGCGAGGATGCCGGGCGACTCATTGCCTAGGCTGATGTACGGCATGGACACTGCTCCTTGGGCTCGGGACCGCGAGATGGTGCATAACACTGTTATTTACCATAACACTGTTATTGTAGGCCGGCGCGGGCCGCTCGCCAAGGGTTCTCGCCGTCAAGGTTTCCCGCCGTCAAGGTTTCTCGCCGCCGGATCCCGAAGGGGTACGGGGAACCCCGCGGCCCTGCGGCCCGCGACCCCGCGACCCAGCCCAGGGTCGGCCAAGTACAGCAATGACCGATGGGAGAAGTGCCGCCGTCCGGCTCGACAATGGCGCTAAGTGTCGATGGCGGTCGAGGGAGTGGCTGATGAGCGGTGCGCGCCTCACGGCGGTGTTCGGGCAGCTTGGGCTCACTCAGGTCCGGTACGTTTCACCGGTTCGCCGCGGCGCGGCGCAGGGCCTGGCCGGCCGGGTCTATACGCAGGTCGAGCGGGACTTCGGCGTGCTGGCGCCGCCGGTGGCGCTGCACTCCCCGGCGCCCGAGATCATGGCCGCGAGCTGGCTGATGCTGCGTGAGGTCCTGGTCGTGCCCGGCACCGCGGGCAGGACCGCCAAGGAGGCCGTCGCCGCGTCGGTCTCGCTCGGCAACACCTGCCCGTGGTGTATCACGGTCCATAGCTCGACGTTCGCAGGGCTCTCGGGCAGTGCCGTGAAGTCGGTCACCGACCCGAGGCTGCGGGCAATCGCCGCGTGGGCCGCGGACAGCGGAACCGAGGAAGGCGCGCTACGGCAGCAACCGGCGTTCCCGGCCGGGCAGGCGCCGGAACTGACCGGGACCGCCGTCATCCTGCATTACTTCAACCGCATGGTGAACGTTTTCCTCACCGAGGTCCCGCTACCGCCGGGCGTCCCGAAGATGATGCTGCACCCGGTCATGCGGGTACTCGGCCGCGGCATCCAGGCGGCCGCCGGGCAGTCGCATCAGCCCGGCGCGTCACTGGACCTGCTGCCGGCCGCGGCACTCCCCCGCGACGTGTCCTGGGCGGCCAGCAACCAGGCGGTGGCCGACGCGTTCGCCCGGGCCTGCGGCGCCGTCGAGACGGCCGCGGCCCGCGCCGTGCCGCCGCCGGTCCGCGACGTGGTAATGACCGAGCTCGGAAACTGGCACGGCGAGCCGCGCGGTCCGAGCCGCGCGTGGGCGGATGACGCTCTCGCCGCGCTGCCGGCGGCACACCGCCCGGCCGGCCGCCTCGCGCTGCTCACCGCGCTCGCTTCCTACCAGGTCGACCGCCGGGTCATCGACGAGTTCCGAGCCGACGGGGCCAGCGACGCGGCGCTGATCGAGCTGACGTCGTGGGCCAGCCTCGCGGCGGCTCGCCGCGCGGGTACCTGGATCTCCGCCGGCGTCAGCGCTTCCTAGTCAGCCTCCGCCGGTAGCCGAAGCTCGCGGCAGCAGCCAGTATCGCGACCCCGCCGAGCGCGAGCAGCGAGCCGTCCTGGAGTCCGGCGGTACCGCCGCCTCCGGTGGCCGGCGGAGCCGTGACAGACGAGGTGTGTGTCACCGTGACCGTCACCGTCGGGGTCACCGTCACCGCGGGGGTCACCGTGGCGCTCCGGGTCACCGTAGCGGTCGGACCAACGGTACTGGTCGGCACGACGGTACTGGTCGGCACGACGGTACTGGTCGGCACGACGGTACTGGTCGGACCAGCCGTGGCGGACGGGAACACGGTGGGGCTGCCGCCGACCGATGTCGGCGGGGCGGAGCCGTTCGCCGTGGGGAGAAATGTCGTCGCCGACGCCGCCGCAGCCGGGGACGACGACGTGCAGCCGGAGATCGCGGCGGATCCCAGCACCGCCACGCTGGCGCAGCCGACCGCATTCAGCGTTACGCGGAGCGCGGTCCCTGTCATGGGTGTGCGCACGCTTTTCAGGTACCCCATTGGCCAATTGTGAACCCAGACCGCAGGGCGGAGGATGATGTTAGCAACGACACGAGCGAAGGGTCGGCCCTGAGTGCGCGACGGGAAGTGGCGGCACATAGCCGGGTTCCGCGTCGTCGTGTCCTGGCCGCAGGAAGGGTACGCCCCGCCGCCCCGCCGGTCAGCCAACCCGGCAAACCGCCCGGCAAACCGCCGGGCACGTGCCGCCGGAGTGGCCGGCACGCTGCTGCTTGTCGTCGGGTTCTCGCTGGTGGGCATCGCGGTACTTGCTCAGCGCCACGCGCCGCAACCATCCGCCAGGGCGGCCGGCGCCACCGGGCCGGCATACCACCCTGGACGGCCGCTGAGCCGGTCGGTGCCGGTGCGGGTCGACATCCCCGCCATCGGCGTGCATTCGAAACTGCTGCACCTCGGGGTCAACGCGGACGGCACGATCCAGGTCCCGTCGATCCAGACAAGTGCCGCCCTGGCGGCGTGGTACAAGTACTCGGCAACGCCGGGCCAGCTCGGGACATCGGTCATCGAGGGGCACGTCGACGACCGCCGCGGTCCCGCCGTCTTCTTCCGGCTTGGCGCGCTCCGTCCGGGGGACGCGATCGACGTGACGCTCGCGGACGGGGTCACCGCCGTCTTCCACGTCACCGGCGTCCGCGAATACAGCAAGTCCCGGTTCCCCGCGGGAACCGTCTATGGCCCGGCAGCCTTCCCGGCGCTGCGCCTGATTACCTGCGGTGGCGCTTTCGACAACGCGACCGGGCACTACCTGAGCTCCACCGTCGTCTTCGCGTACCTGGTCAAGGCGCGGGAACGCCCACCATGAACGCTCCCTGGCTCTGCGTAGTCGCGATCGAGCCGATCGCGGTCGTGGCCGGCCCGGCCGCGGCGAGCGCGGTGATGTGGTAGGCACCGGTAAGCCCGTCCAGCGGCGACCGGATCCAGGCCGTCCCGCTGGCCGAGGTCCACGCGACGGGAGAGGCTTGCCCGGGCGACCCGTACTGACCGACGGCGGTGAAGCCGCGCGCTCCGGCGATCAGCGCGGTGAACGTCGTGCCAGGCCCCGGCGCGGCGAACGGCGCGCGCCGCCAGCTCAAGCCGCCGTCGGCAGAGAACGCGGCGAACGGCACCACGCCGAATTCGGTGGTCGCCTGGCCGAGGGCGGCCATCCGGCTCCCCTTGACCGCGACCTGCTGAAGCACGACCGACGACGCACCGGCCGGCAGCGGCAGGATGGTCGTCGTCCAGGACCGTCCGTTGCTCGTCGTCCACAGCGCGGGCTTGCCAGCGCGCGAGCCGGCCGCCACGAACCCGTGGGCCGCCGCGGCTACCGCGAACACCTGGCCGCCGGTCGTGCCACCGGCCTGGCGCCATGAGGTCAGATCCGCCGACCACCATACGCCGGCGACGCGGCCGCCCTGGTTGCCGGCGACGACGTAGCCGGCCGGTCCCGCCGCGACCTCAACCGCGGGGACCCCGGCCAGGTCTTGCGCAATGTTCCCTGACGCGGGCCGCCAGGTGACGCCGTCGGCCGAGGTGAACGCGAGCGGTCCAGGCACACCCACCGCCAGCCAGCCGTCCGGTCCGCGGGTAATCCCGGTGAGTGCGGTGAGATGATCCTGCCCCGAGGTCAGTGCCGACGACGACATCAGCGCCCACGAACCGCCGTGCCGCCTGCGCCAGATCGCCGGGTACCCGTTCGCGCTGCCGACCGCCACCTGCACGTCGCCGGCCGCGGCCATGCCGTTCACCGCTAGTTCGGGGACCACGGCACCGGGAATGCTCGCGAGCGGCACCGACCGTACGCTCCCGGCCGGTTTCGCTTCCAGCAGCACCCCTTGCTGACCTACCTCGCTGGCAACGGTCGATCCGGCCGCAACCACGGTGCCGCCCGCGGCGACCGCCGGGCTCAGCGCCGACTCGCTGGTCGCGACGCCTAGCGACGCGGTCGGGGCCCACCCGGTACCGGTCCCGGTGCCGGTGTAGGCGACGATCGCCCCCGCCGCGGTCTGACCGGTCACCGCGAAGCCGCCCTTGCCGCCGGCGACCGCCGTGGGACTCCAGCCGCCGGACGGGTCGATCGTTCCCGCGTACTGCCAGTGCTTGCCGTTCGGAGAAAAATAAGTCACCCCGCCCGGCCGCACCGCCAGGAACCCCGCCGCATCCGACCCCAGCCCGACGATGCCGCCAGCGGGCATCGTCACCCGCGTCCATGACGAGCCGCCGTCCGTGCTCAGCCACATCCCCGCGTACGTCGTCGCACCCCGGGCGACGGTGCCGGCGATCACCGTGCCGGGCCCGTGTGCGGCGGCGGCGGAGATGCCGCGCAGTAGCTCCCCCGGGCCCAGCGGCAGCCGCGGTTGCCGCCAGCTGATCCCGTCCCGCGAGACCCACACCGCGCCGCGTGTTCCGTCGGCTCCCCCGGCCGCGAACCCGCTCGCGGTGGCCGTCAGCGCCAGCACCTTGTCGCCGGGGCGCCGCGGCGTTATGCCGTGCGCCGCCGCCAGCGACCAGTTCATCCCGTCGCGGCTGGTCCAGATCGCCCGCGAGCCGACTGCCAGCCAGCCCGCCGGGCCGCCGGCGATCCGGGTGGCCGCGTTGCCCAGCGGCGACTGGCCGCCAGGCAGCGGCCGGACCGGGGCCAGCCGCCAGCTCGCACCGCCGTCGGCCGACGCGTAGAACTGCTGCCGAACCTGCCCGTCGCTTGATTCCGAGCCCGCCGTGACGATCGTGTCGCCGTATCCCGCGATGCCGTCGATCCGCTGGAACACGCCGCGGCTCAGCTGCCCGGAATACATGCCGATGGTCCGCGGTCCCGGCGGGGGCGCCGGCTTGCTCGCGACCGTGTGCCTCGTCTGCGCGGACCTGGGCCCGTGACCAGTCAGCAGCGTGACCGCCACGGCGGCGACCGTCCCGAGCACCGCGGTCGGCAGCGCCACGGCCGCGACGCGGTGACCGCGGCGCTTGCCCGGCGCCGGAACGTGCTCCCGGGTTACCTGGGTCACCAGGACGGGAGCGGCGAGCGTGATGGCCGGCTGGGCGGGAACCAGCCGCGGCCGTGCATGCCGTCCCTGGTACTTTGCCTGCGTTCGCCACCTTGCGACCGGCCCTGGCTGGTCGACAGAGATCGGCTGAACGACGGGGGCTGGAGTATCGGGAATGTCCCATTCGAAGCCAGATTCGCGCCACAACCGCTGCGACCTCTGCCACGGCGAACCGCCAGCCTCGGGTCCGGCCATGCTCGGCTCGAAACCTGGACCGCCCGGCCTGCCGCGCAGCGCGGGAGTGGTGCCGAGCGCCTCACTGTTCTCGCTCGGCCGACTACTGTAAGTGCTCATGGGCAGGCGTCAGTCCATCTCGCTCGCCTGTCTTTGTTGCTCATTGCGCGGGATCGGTCCGCCAGTGCGATGCTACACATAGAGGTCTCTTGGCTACAAGAGGTCAATTAGCCGGCAATACCCCGCGAATCGGAAACATCGCCACGCTTCGCGGCTCGCCGGCGGCCGCCGCCTTCGCCCGGAAGCCGGCCGCCTCACCCCGAAAGAACTGATCGTTGCCGTTTGGTCACAGCTTGGCGTAGCTGTCCGGATCTGCCCGCAAGTGTGCGATAGTCCCCGTTAACGTGTTGACCCATCCGGAAAACCCCGGATGTTCCGCCACTTGGGGAGGAAATTGGTGAAGAACGTACGCAGACGATGGGGTATCGGAGCGACTCTCGTCCTGGTAGCAGGGAGTACGCTCGCGCTGGCGGCGCCGACGGTCGCGAGCGCGGCCGCGCCGAAGGCTCCCAAGGCCTGCACGATGACGCCGCGCAGCGGTCACATCGCCGGCATCGTCCTCGCGGAAGGGCCCTGCCCGGCCGTTACCGCCGGCATCAACGACCGAGTGAGCGCCAGCGATCTGCTCAACGCCAGCGACCCCGCCGTCGGGACGCCGCCGCTGCTCTACCACGGCGGCCCCGTGATGATGACGCAGTCGACCGGCCCGCTGACCGTCACGCCGATCTTCTGGGATCCGGCCGGCCATCCGATGGCGAACGCCTATAAGAACGTCATCGACACCTACATCACTGGTGTGGCACGGGAGAGCGGCCTTACCAGCAATGTGTTTTCGGTCGCGACCGAGTACTTCGGCACCAACGGGCAGATCAAGTACCGGGTCAGGCTGGGCTTCCCGATTGAGGACACCCACGCGCTGCCCGCGAGCGGCTGCACGGTGGCCAGCAAGGACACCTCAAACATCTACGCGGACGGCACCGGCTACAACGCGTGCCTCGACGACGCTCAGCTGCAGACCGAGATCGACGCCGTCACGGCGGCCCGCGGCCTGCCGCACAACCTCTCCAACATCTACGTGCTGTACCTGCCGAAGCACGTCGAATCCTGCTTCAACCCCGGTTCGACGACCACCGCGGCCAACGCCTGCACGATCAACTTCCAGCCGAGTGCGGCCTACTGCGCATACCACACCGAGGCCAACAGCAACGCCATCTACGCGAACATGCCCTTCCCGGTCTACGAGTCGGCGACCGGGTTCACCTGCGGTACCGACGGGAACTTCGGCACGATCGAATCGCCGAACCACAACCCGGACGCCGACGTCGAGATCAGCCCGTCAAGCCACGAGATAAACGAGGCGATTACCGACCCGGACACCGTGACCGGATGGTTCGACTCCAGTGGCTTCGAGAATGGCGACGAGTGCGCCTACATATTCGGCCAGACGCACGGTGCGCCCGGGCAGCTGTTCAACCAGGTTATCAACGGTAACCATTACATCACCCAGGAGGAGTTCAGCAACCACGACTTCGCCCTCACCGGCGGCGGATGCGTGCAGGGCTCCAGAGACGAAGCCTGACCCGCAGATATTGCGAGGGCGCGGTTCCTTGGGAACCGCGCCCTCGTGTTGTCTATTACTTAGTTACGCCTTGACCGCGACGACCTTGAACGAGCCGCTGGCGTGACTCTGGCGCACGTTTTCGCCGTTGTACACATACAACGGCCACCCGTTGAACGTGACCTGTCCGTGAATAGTGCCGAACTTGCCGTGGAGCTTGACTCCGCGGGGGACGATCGGCATGCCCCGCACCGGTGGCCAGATGGCCGCACACGGACCGGTGCAGGTGCCCGGCCTGCCGCGCTTGTCGCCGGTGAACGTGTACACCACCAGGCCACGACCCTCTACCAGCACCGGCCGCTTGACGCCGCGGACATGCTGCGCCTTGAACACGACCCCTATGGTGGGAAGAACGCGCGGGGCGCCGAATGCCGCCGACGCACCCCACAATGACCCGGCCACCAGGGCCGCCGACGTCGCGCCCAGCACACCGGCGCGCAATCCAGTACGCATGACCCCGCTCCCTCCTATTCCGTCTTTTGCATCAGCCTCGTACGGAGAAAGTCAGACTATCGGCCATAAGTCACCTCGTGCTGGCCAATAGGGTCAAAAATCACCGCTCGTCGGCAGCCTCAAGGCCCTTCCGCTGCAAGAACGACTCGATGTCGAATTCGAGATGGGCGTCCTCTATTTCATGACACAAGGAAACAAATATACCCACGAAACCGGCGACGAGCAGAGGTATATCGGAGCTCCGCTGCATCGCTCCGCTGCCGAGCAGTTCCTGCATGACGTCATACTGGCCAGGAGGAACCGCCTCCCGGCTAATCTCATACATGCCGATTTGTTCCGTGAGGGAGGCGACGGCGGCCCCGAGCGCCTGGAGGTCGGCACCGGCGTCCGGGTCCCATTCTTCGCGGTAGGCCAGCGTCAGAAGCCCGACGATGCGCCGGTCTATTTCGGCTCTGTCCATGCTCGCTGATTATGCCAGATATGATCAGGGTTCTGCCGTTACCATAGATGCATGCGTTACTCAAGTGACCCATGAGGATCCTGACCCAGCGGAAGCACCCATGTCGTTATGTCATAAATGTCAGGGGAGGCGAGCCAGGGCGAGCCAGCCGGTGACGGTCTCGCACCGCTCGGGGTCTCTGGTGAGGCCGGCCTCGAGACTCCACAGCCAGTAGCTGATGACGTGCAGCAGCGTCCATGCCCGGGTCAGTTGGGTATCGAGCTCGGCGGCGTCGATGAGCGCCGCGAGCCGGTACCGCAGGCCCGACGGGCCGCCCGCCTGATGCAACCGACGCCACAACAGCGGCGCGAGGCCGAACTCGGCGGCGCCGGTCACCACCTTGGGGTCGATCACCAGCCAGGGTTCGCGCTCCCCCGCGAGCACGTTCGCATAGTGCAGGTCCCGGTTGACCAGCAGCGCACCGGCCGCGGGAGCCAGTGTCGCCGCGAGCTCGACGGCCTCGTCGAGCAGCGGCCGCGGGAACGGCTGACCCAGCGCCTGCCACCGGCCAGGGAGCTCTGCCGAGAAACGGCCGGCCCACGCGCCGAGCGACGGCAGCATGTGCGCCACGGCGGCCGGCACTGGTACCGCGAGCCGGCGCAACAGCCGGCCGGCGGCCGGTACGGCGACACCGAGACTCTGGCAGTTCAGTGACCGTCGCGGGTCAAGCCGTTCCAGCAGCATGGCGCCGGCCTCAGGGTCCGCCGCGAGCAGCCGGACCGCCCCGTCACCGTCCCATGCCGAAAGCGCGACCCACTCGGTCCTGGTCTCCTCGCAGACCCAGGAGACCTTGAGCACGTATTCCTCGCCGTCGCGGGTCACCGGAACCACCATGCCCAGGTAACCGTGCATCGGCGGCCCGTCGACGGACAGCTGCCACCGCTCGCACAACTCGCTGAACAATGCGGGGAGGCCGTCCAGCCAGTCCCGCGCTACCTCGCCCTCGCGAGCGAGCGTGTCGTCCGAGAAGCGCTCCGGGACGGTGACCGTCACGCGCTCGGCCACCCACAGCTGCTGGTCCCCTGCCATCACCTTTCTCCTGCCCCTCGCCGTTGGCCCTGCTGTCTCCTGGGTCATCCCAACCGAACACGTTCCGACACCGCGGCGATGAACGCTTCCGCCGATCTGCAGCCGATCTGATCCATCGTCACCGCGATTTCCCTGGTCATGTGCCGGCCCCGGATTCGGGTCGCTCGACCACGTGATTATTCGCCCAAGAAGCACCATTATCAGTACAGAAATTGGCTCAGGTATGTGCCCAGGAAATGGACACAGCCGAGCGGGCGAGCCTGTCTCTTGCCGGGCAGCACCGGGCGGTCCGGCGAAGTAGAGGAGAGGATCATGGAGGGCTATGGCAGGCCAGCGGCGGCGTTCCGGAAGAGCACTTTCTGTGCCTCGGGTGGAGTCAACTGCGTGGAGGTCGCGTTCGGACCTGAGGACGTGTGCGTCCGGGATTCCAAGGACCCGGACGGCCCGACGCTGACGTTCACGCCGGGCGAGTGGGCGGCGTTCATCGCGGGAGTGAGCGCAGGCGAGTTCGGCCAGGTTTGAGACCAGGTACGAGACCAGGTGCGACCAGGGGCGCCGCGTCACGTGGGCGCGGCGCCCGCCTCTGTCTCCGGACGCGTACAAGATCACCTCCCTGGCCCCTCAGCCCTGCGTCGCGAGATCCGCGAGGAAAGCACGCGACTGTTCCGGGTCGAGCGCCTGGTTCAACGCCTGCTCGAAAGCATTCCGATAGCGGTCGACTTCGCCAGCGTGCTGCACAAATTGCACCCGGTCGAGCAACTCCACCTGGACGACAGGCGGGTCTTCATCGCCGAATTCGAAAATATGAAATGCGGAATCCGCGGCGGGCCTGCTGCCGGCATGGAAAGGAACCACTCGGATGGTGACGGCGCTACTGCCGGCGGCTTCGGCCAGGCGCGCGTACTGCTCGCGCATTACCGAAGGACCGCCCACCGGACGGCGGAGTGCCGCTTCGTCAAGCACCACCACCATCCGCAGGCCATCCCGTCCGAGTACCCGCTGCCGGGCGCCCCGGAGCGCCGCCCGCCGTTCCACCGCCTCGAGCGGCACATCGCCGAGGTTGGCGATCAGCTCCCAGGCGTAACGTTCGGTCTGCAGCAGACCGGGCACCAGGTTGGGCTGGTGGGTACGGATGAGAGTCGCCTCGTCCTCCAGGATCAGCTGGGTCTCAAAGGTCTCGTTGATGATGTCGGTATACGGGTACCACCAGCTTCGCTCGCCCAGCTCGCGTACGGTGCTGAGCAGCGCTTCGCGCTGATCCCCGGGAGCCTGGTACAGATCGAGCAGCAGTCTCGCGTCGCTGACCCGCAGCGCGGCCTCGCCGTCTTCGATCTGCCGGATCCTCGACACCGGGCAATCTAGAGCCTCGGCGGCCTGCTCCACCGACCGCCGGGCGCTGTGACGCAGCTGGCGGAGCTGCGCGGCGACAGCAGCACGTCGCCGCGCAGTCCGTCTCCCCCCCTCCATCAAGTCCCTTCCCCTTACTCAAATCAGGCCACAGTGAGCCTAATTGGCAAGTTGCATTCGGCAAGTCGAAGTTTGCAACTATCCGATTGCGAACGCGCATTTCAGACGTCAGCTACGACGAGTGTCGCGACGGCACGGTGAGTGACCAGTGCCGCCAGCCGCCTGGAGTACCGATCCGCAGGGCCGTAGGGGGGGCGAAAGACCCTTGCTAATCTGCACTTTGGGGCTAGCTGTAACCTTCGTGACGATTCGACGGTCTGACTCTAACACTGCAAATTGCATTTAGGAAGAGCCGTCGATAAGATAGAGCCATCGAGTCACCAGGTTTGCCTTCGGCCTTCGGTGAGTTCCTGGCCCCGCTGGGCTGATCAAGCGGCCGTCCAGCACGGCCGGCTGGCACAAGGAAGCGGGTTGGTAAGGGGAAGCTGGGGCAGATGACAACGGGTGGCAGGAGTCCAGTCATGCGGCGCCGTCGGCTAGCGGCAGAGCTGCAGCGACTGCGCACCGCATCGCGCCGGACCCTGGAAGAGGTCGCCGACTACCTGGAGTGCTCTCCGGCCAAGATCAGCCGGATCGAGAACGGCCAGGTCACCGTCCGGATTCAGGACGCCAGGGACCTGCTCGACCTGTACAGCGTGGAGGGTGACCGGCGGGAGGTCCTGCTGCAGATGGTGCGGCAGTCGCGCAGCAAGGGCTGGTGGTCGCCGTACGCTGACCTGCTGGACGAAGGCGCGCAGACGCTGCTCAGCCTCGAGGAGGAGGCTTCAGCCATCCTCGTCTACGAGACCAACCTCGTGACCGCGCTGCTCCAGACCCGCAGCTATGCCTGGGAGATGCTCTCGGCGTGGCACGACGTCAGGCTGGACCTCGTCCAGCGCAAGGTCGAGCTGAAGATGGCACGCCAGCAGGTCCTGGGCCGGCCCGACGGACCGCGGCTGGACGTGGTGCTCGACGAGTCCTCGCTGCGGCGGACGGTCGGTACGCCCGATGTGATGTCCGAGCAGTACCTTCGGCTGGTGGCGGCGGCCGATCAGGCCAACGTCACACTCCGGGTCCTGCCGTTCGAGGCGGGATCACACCAGGCCATGGGCTTCCCGTTCCAGATCTTCGAGTTCGCCGGCGACGACCCGCACATCGTCTACGTCGAGTTGCTGAGCGGCAGCGAATGCTTCGAGAGCGCGGAGGAAGTCGGGCGGTACCGCGCGGCGTTCAACCAGGTGAGTGACCGGGCGCTGGGCCCGGCGCAATCGCGGCGGTTCATCGAGCAGCTGGCCGCCTCCGTTGGCAGCATGCCCCGGAGTAGCTAGGGGCCAGCTCGCGGGTAGCAGTTGACCCGCGAGGCTGTCGTATCCGGCGCCTCCCCGACCTTGACCGCGAACCCCGCCGAGCAGGCCATCCTCGAGCAGCGCCTGTCCTGGAGTTAGCAATCTGGAGCTAGCTGTGCGATGAATTCCGGGGCGATCGTCGGTCTTAGCTTGCGGTACCCGCCACGACAGGAGCTCACGTGCAATCAGGCCCCGACGACCGCCTGGCGCTGATCCAGCGCTATTACCAGGCCTATGAGAACCACGACCAGCCGGCCATCGAGCAGCTTCTTCACCCTGGCTTTACCTTCACCAGCCCCTACGGGGACGACGACCGGATCGACCGGGCCGAGTACTTCGAACGCTGCTGGCCACCGCACGAGAAGATCAAGTCCTTCACACTGCTTGACGTCTGCGCCGATGAGCACGGTGCGCTGGTCAGGTACCGGGCGGCCGAGTTCACCGGACCGGGTTTCGCCAACGTCGAACGGTTCGAGTTCGGTGACGGTCAGATAGTGCACGTCGAGGTGTACTTCGGACGAGCCCTTGAGTGACCGCACCCCGCGAATTGCGCGCGTATGGCCGTGCCGGCCGGCCGTCCGTCCGCCAGCCGCCGCGGCCTGGCCGCCGCCGCGGCCTGGCCGCCGGCGCGCCGTCTGTGGCTGGAGTGGCGTAAGCGGCTGCCGGGATACGGGCGCACCGGCACGCCCGCCAACGACGTGGAAGATTACCGCCTCGTGGTGGATTGACCCTCGTAAACAAGGGGCCGGCTACCACGAAGCGGGAAACTGCCACGTTATCGCGGGCCCAGCGAGCCGATCGAGCCGATCGAGCCCGGACGTCGGCCGCTGACCTTACCGGGGCGGCCAGCGATCCGGACAAGCCCCCGGAGTAAACCAGCAGGGTCCAGATCCGGAAAGGTAACTGTCCGCAGTAACGTGGGGCGCCTGACGGCGCGCCCGAAATAACACCAAATATCCCGATACGGGATACGGGCAGACCAGCCGCTGCCCGTACTCGCCAAGATCAGGACGGCAGCTCTGGCGCCTTTCCCGAGTCGAGCTGCGCCCGCTTTGCCTTGTTCTTCTGGCGCTTGCGCTTGACGTCGACGGCGCCCCAGAACGCCAGGCCGTTGATGTGGATCGTCGGCGCGCCGGGTTTGCCGACACCGGTGGCGCCGTGCTCGAACGCGCCCATCAGCCCGATGCCGTTGACCCGCACGTCGGCGTCCTCGGGCACGACGATCGCGATCCCGCCCATAATCGCGGTCGCGTGGATGGTGGTGACGCGCTCGGCGAACCGCGCCTCGCGCAGGTCGATCTCGCCGCCGCCCATGATCGTGAGCGCGGTGAAGCTTGGCGGCACCACCCATTCCCCCTTGCGGCAGAAGCCGCCCATGACCGCGATCGCCGAAGCGGAGCCCGGCGTGCCGCCGAACTGGTAATTGGCCGGCCCGGCCGCTGGCACCGCGGGCGCACTCGGCGCGTTCGGCAGGTCCTTGACGATCGGTTCCAGCTCGCCGTAGGTCTTTGCCGCGTAGACGGCGCTGAGCCGGTCATCGAGTTCGTCCATGCCGAGCCGACCCTCACCGGCGGCGTCGCGCAGGATCTCCGCGATGCGGTCGCGATCAGAGTCTGAGGCGCGCAGGCCCTTCGGGTCCGAGTCTGCCGGGGATTGTGTCACGGACAAAGCCTACGCCGCATTCTGGCGCGACCCTTCGTCTCGCCCAGCTCTTTTCACCCGCAACCTTCATTGACGGAAGTGGCTGAGCTGCTCCTCGTGGAATTCGCCCGCGTCGCCGGTGATCCGCGGATCCTGCGACGTCTCACCGCGCTCGAGCAGGTCCAGGTAGGCGAAATCGGCATCCAGGCGCCGCTGGAACTCGTCGGCGTCGCCGACGTGGCCGTGCCCGGGAATCACGTACCGCACGTCAGGCACCGCGGCCAGCCGCTGCAGGCCCGCCCGGTACGCCTTGAGCCGCACGTTCATGTCCGGCGGCAGCCACGGGTCCACGATCGGCATCTCGACGTCCGAGCACATGTCGCCGGCCACCAGCACGCCGGTGTCCGGCAGGAACACCGCGCCGTGGCCGGGTGCGTGGCCGTCGTGCACGACCACCTCCGCGACTGGCCCGTCCCACGGGATGCGGGCGGAGAACAGCGGCGCGACGACGCCGATGAGCGACAGGTCGTGGCCGGGCGCCGACTCCTCGGCGGCGGCCGCGAGTTCGTCGCGCTCCCGGCTGGCGATCGCCGTCGCCTGCGGGGTGGCGTACCGCGGCACGTCGCCGAACGACGGGTGCCACAGCAGGTGGTCCCAGTGCGGGTGGGTGGACCAGCCGGCCACCGGCCGCAGCCCGCGGCTGGCGAGCGCGACCACGATGCCGAGCAGGTCCGCCCGCGTCACCGCGGGGTCGATCACCAGGCACGACCCATCCGGTCCGGCGACGACGGTGGTCGTGGTGGTGAACAGCCCCCCGGTCGCGACCAGGACGCCGGGCGCGACCACGGTAAACGGATCAATGTCCACCGTGGGAGTATCTCATCCCGCCCGTAACGGTTCGCTAGCGTAGACGTCGCTGTCTGAGAAAACTGGACTCGTGCAGTGGGATGAACTCGCCGCGCGGTTCCCGGTCATCGTCCTCGAGGGCTGCGACGGCACCGGCAAGACCACCCGGGCAGCGGAGCTTGCGGACCGGCACGGCTACACGGTCATCCATTCCAGTGGCGTCGATGACCCGGACGGGCTTGCCGACGCCTACCGCGCGGTATTGCGGCAGCCGGGAAAGCTCGCCCTTGACCGCAGCTTCGTCAGCGAGCTGGTGTACAGCCAGCTGCGCGGCGGCCGGGTACGGCTGACCGGACGCGAGGCGGCCGAGCTCGCGTTCGCGCTCGCCGACCGCGGCGGCGTGCTGGTGCATCTCACCGCCCATCCCAAGGCGCTGGCCTGGCGGCTGCGTGCCCGCGACGGCTACGCTCCCACGCTGGACCGGCTGCGGGTCCTGCTCGCCACGTACCGGAACGTGTTCCGCGCGCTGGACGGCGCCGCCCCCATCCTGACCGTGGATACCACCCGCTGACCAACCCGCCGCTCTGTCTAAGCTGCGCTTGTGCCGACCCTCCTGCTCGTGCATCACACGCCCTCGCCCGCGATGCAAGCCATGTTCGAGGCCGCGGCCAGCGGCGCCAGGACCGACGAGGTCCAGGGCGTCGACGTGATCGTCCGCCCGGCCCTGACCGCGGCCGCGCCGGACGTGCTCGCGGCCGACGGCTACCTGCTCGGCACCCCGGCGAACATCGGTTACATGTCCGGTGCGCTCAAGCACTTCTTCGACAGCGTCTACTACCCGTGCCTGGAAGCCACCGTCGGCAGGCCGTTCGGACTGTACGTGCACGGTGCCAGCGACACCGCCGGCGCGGTGCGCGCGGTGGAGTCCATCGCGTCCGGTATGCGGTGGCGGCGGATCCGCCCGCCGGTGACCGTCACCGGCACACCAGGCCGCCAGCAGCTCGACGAGTGCTGGGAGCTGGGTGCCGTGCTTGCCGCCGAACTGGCCGGGTGACCGATGGAATACGTGGCGAGAGATCGCCGTTGGACCCACGCGTTCACTGGCGCTTCGCCCCGGTGGATGCTTATCGTACGAGGTGGCCGCCCCCTAGTCAGCGCTGGAGAGAGATGCCCAAGCGGATTCGTCCGTACGGTTCCGCCGAAGACGCCGAGTTCGCCGGTCTGGCCCGGAGCCGGACCAGAACCGGAGAGGAGACCGTAAGCGAGCTAGCCAGCACGATGACGGCCCGCGAAATCGCGGCCCAGGCGGCCGAGACCGTTCGTGCGCTGACCGATCTGACCCGTGACGGCGCCGACTTGCCCGGCCCGCGCGAGGTGCGCGAGGTGATCGCGGGGCTGGGACTAATGGGCCAGGGGTTGCCCCGGCTGTGCGAGCAGCTCGCCCGCGTCCTGATGGCGCAGCGCGAAGACGGCCAGATCGCGGACGGGGCCGGGCACGAGCCGCACTTCCTGGTCATCGAGGTCGTCGAGGCGCTGGCCGCCGCCGGCCAGGCCGCGGACATGATGACCGCCGCGCTGGACCAGGCGGCCGGCGCCGCGGCCGGCCTGCGAGATCGGTGACCGTGCCGCGCACCAAGCTGATCCAGGACGTCGACACCGGAACCGACGACGCCGTCGCGCTGATGCTGGCGGCGCTGCATCCCGATCTCGAGCTGGTCGGGGCGACCACGGTCAACGGCAACGTCCCACTCGACCTCACCACCGAGAACACGCTCCGCGTATTCGACCACATCGGCCGCGACGTCCCGGTGTACCGGGGCATGGCGGCGCCGCTGGCCCGGCCGGACTTCCCGGTACCGCGCGCCACGCCGCTGCCCGGTCGCGCCACGGTGCACGGCGATTACCTTGACATCCCGCCGGCCAGCTCGAAGCCGCGCGACGGTTCGGCCGTCGAGTTCCTCATCGATACGTACCGCGCCACTGCCGACGAGATCGTCCTGGTGGCGACCGGCCCGCTCACCAACGTGGCCGCGGCGCTGAAGCTCGAGCCGCGGCTGGCCGGCCTGATCCCGGAGATAATCCTGATGGGCGGCGCGCACGACCACGGCAACGTCACGCCAAGCGCCGAGTTCAACATCTGGGCGGATCCAGAAGCGGCCCGCGTGGTGTTCGGCTGCGGGGTACGCCGGCTGACCATCGTGCCGATCGACGCCACCCACCAGGCCCTGGTCAGCCTCGCCGACTGCGACGCGCTCGACGCGCTCGGCACCCCGGCGGCCACCGCCGCCGCGACGTTCGTACGGCGCCGTATCGCCGGCTACGACCGCGAGCAGCCGATGTCCAGGGCAGGCGCCGCGCCCGTGCATGACGCGCTGTGCGTCGCGGCGATCGCCGACCGCTCGGTGATCACCACCCGCCGGGTGCACGCGGACGTGGAGACCAGCGGTGAGCTGACCACCGGTCAGACGATCTTCGACGTGGCCTCGCGCGGCGGCCAAGCGCCGAACGCCGATGTGGCGTTCGGCGCCGACGAGCGCGCGTTCGTCCGCATCTTGCTGGACGTGTTTGCGCGCTAGCGCCTGTCGTTCCGGCGATAGGCCGCGCGGCCCGCCGGGCCGAACACGCTCGTGCCGGTCAGCTTCGACGAGTACCCACTGCCCAGCACACGCCCGCGGCGGTGCCGTTCGAGACGCACGCGCTCACGTTCCTCGAGGGCCTGTTCGCCGGTTCGGCCGCACCCGACGGCTGCGCGGCGATCGGCCCGGGCAAATCCCTCGCGCCCCTCCCGCAACCGGGACGCCACGACAGGGGCAGGTCAGCGACCGGACAGACTGCGCGAAATAGCCCTCATGACGCCTCCTGCCGCACATTAACCTCATAGGCCGCCACATTTACCCAACCATGCATAAGGACGTTCAATTGCTGACAACCAAGCATGTATCTGGCGCGTCATTCTCATGACGGACTCAGACCGACCGCTCCCGGCCTGAAAACCGCTGCAGCCGTACGCAGGGTACGGATGCGCGTCGAGGAGGGACGCTTTATATGTCAGTGAAGAAGAGAATCGCCGCATCGGCGGCGGCCATGGCCGTTGTCAGCGGCCTCGGTATCGCCGGCGCGTCGGGGGCCAGCGCGGCCACGCCGTCGTGCGGTCACTCTTGTGTCAATGTTTTCAGCCCAGTTTTCGGTAACCACAGGCACCCCAACTTCATCCTGGACGACTTCAAGCAGGGACAGGCCGTCGGCCAGCCGATCATCCTGTTCCGTGCCAGCAACAGCGACCCGGCGGAGGACTTCACCTACGCCGCGCAGGGCACGGTGGCGGACTTCTTCGCGGCCGGCCTGGTCAGTTCCGCGCTGAACCTGCACTACCACGCGCTCCAGGCTTACGAACTCGAGTACTCACCCTTCGGCGCGGACACCGGTCTGTGCGTGGGCGTCGGCTCGACTCCGGTCAACGGCACCAGGGTCACGCTTCAGCCGTGTGGCGTGAGCGCTCGCACCATCTGGATCATCGACAGGTTCGACCTCACCAGGAGCGGGTTCGCACCGCTCATCAACGGGGCGGACACGAACTTCTCGCACCCGTTCGTGCTCACCTACCCGCAGGACTCCTTCCCGACCGACATGCCGCGGCCCGTACTGATCACCGAGAACCTGCAGAAGTTCTCCAACGGCAGCGTGAACGACCGTCAGCTGTGGGGCGTTAAGCTCGGCGACGTCTTCTAGCCCAAACCCCAGCACAGTGGTCCCCCGGGCGTTAGCCCGGGGGGCCACTCGTGTCATACGGTGTCGGACGTGACCGTGAACCTGATCCGCGCACCGCGGCTGGACCCTGGCGTCCCCTACGCCTACGCGGCGGTCGCGCCGCCGGGCTCGCTGATCTTCACCGCGGGCGCCTGCCCGATCGACAAGCACGGCGACGTTGTCGGCATCGGCGACGTGACCCGCCAGACTCAGCAAGTGATGGCGAACCTCACCGAGGCACTCGCCGCCGCGGGCTGCGGCCTGACCGACGTGCTGAAGACCACCGTCTATGTGGCGTCCAGCGAGCACGACGACCTGCTCGCCGCGTGGGACGTGGTCAGCGCCAGCTTCGGCGACCACGACGCGCCGAGCACGCTGCTCGGCGTCGGCCTGCTCGGCTACACCGGCCAGCTCGTCGAAGTAGAGGCCGTCGCCGCCGCCGCGCAGCCCAGATAAGACCAAGCGCTTGCTTGGCAAACGCCGCCCCAGTACGTTAGGCAAGTGGACCAGCGGACGCGGGAGGACATCGCCGCCGAACTGCTCGCCGCGTACGCCAGCCGGGTGCCCGTCGAGCCGCTGACCAGCCGGTACGACGACCTCACGCTGGAGGACGCATATCAGATCCAGCTCATCCAGGTAGCGCGCTGGCTCGGCCAAGGCGCGCAGGTCAAGGGCCACAAGGTCGGACTGACATCGGCCGCGATGCAAAAGCAGATGGGGGTGACCTCCCCCGACTTCGGCCACCTGCTCGACGGCATGTTCTGGCTGGAGCACGAACCCATCCCCGCGAAACGCTTCCTCCAGCCACGGGCCGAACCGGAAACGGCGTTCGTGCTCAAGCACCCGCTCAAGGGCCCCGGCGTGACGGTGGCGGACGCGATCGAGGCGGTCGCCTACGTGCTGCCGGCGCTGGAGCTGATCGATTCGCGGATCCGGGACTGGAAGATCGGGCTGGCCGACACCATCGCGGACAACGCCTCGTCCGGCGGCGTCGTGCTGGGCAGCAAGCCGACCCCGCTCACCCGAACGGACCTGCGGCTGGCCGGCTGCAACCTGCACAGGAACGGTGCGCTGGCCGGCACCGGCGCGGGCGGCGCGGTGCTCGGCTCGCCGCTGTCGTCGCTGGTCTGGCTCGCGAACACGCTCGGCGCGCGCGGCGTGACCCTCGAAGGCGTGGTGCTGCCTGGCTCGATCACCGCCTCGATCCCGGTCCAGGCCGGCGACACGGTGACCGCCACGTTCGCCGGCCTCGGCAGCGTCACCGCGCGATTCGTCCCGTAAGGAGACCGCCCATGAAAACCGCCGCGATCGTCGGACCGGGCAACATCGGCACTGACCTGCTCGCCAAGCTGCGGCGCAGCGAGAACGTCGAGGTCCGCTACATGGTCGGCGTCGTCCCTGACTCCGACGGCCTCAAGCAAGCGGCGGCTCTCGGCCTGGAAACCAGCGCCGGAGGCGTGGACTGGCTCCTCGCCCGACCCGAGCTTCCCGACCTGGTCTTCGAGGCCACGTCCGCCCGGGCGCACGTCGCCAACGCCCCCAGGTACGAAGACGCCGGCATCCAGGCGATCGACCTGACCCCGGCCGCGGTCGGCCCGCTGGTCTGCCCGCCGGTCAACCTGCACGAACACCTCAAGGCGCCGAACCTCAACATGACCACGTGCGGCGGCCAGGCGACCATTCCCGTAGTCGCCGCCGTGGCCAAGGTCACCGAGGTGCCGTACGCGGAGATCGTCGCGTCGGTCGCGTCCAAGTCGGCCGGGCCGGGCACTCGGGCGAACATCGACGAGTTCACCGTCACGACGGCTCGCGCGGTGGAGACGATCGGCGGCGCCAAGCGCGGCAAGGCGATCATCATCCTCAACCCGGTGGAGCCGCCGATGATCATGCGCGACACGGTCTTCTGCGCGATCGCGCCGGACGCTGACCAGGACGCGATCACCGCGTCGATCACCGAGATGGTGGCGTCGGTCGCCCGGTACGTGCCGGGCTACGTGCTGCGCGCGGAGCCGCAGTACGACCCGCCGTCGGACGACTGGAACGGCCAGGCCCGGGTCGCGGTGTTCCTCGAGGTCCGCGGCAACGGCGACTACCTGCCGGAATGGGCGGGGAATCTGGACATCATGACGGCCGCGGCCGCCCGGGTTGGCGACCTCCTAGGACAAAACCATGGCTCATAACGACATACGCATCACGGACTCGACGCTGCGCGACGGGTCGCACGCTATCCGGCACAAGTTCACCGAGGAGCAGGTACGTGCCGTGGTCTCGGCGCTGGACGGCGCCGGGGTGGAGGTCATCGAGGTCACTCACGGGGACGGCCTGGGCGGGTCGTCGTTCAACTACGGGTTCGCCGCGGTGGACGACATCACGCTGGTCCGCGCCGCAGTGGACGAGGCGACACGCGCGAAGATCGCGGTGCTGCTGCTGCCCGGGCTGGGCACGGTCACCGATCTGAAGGCCGCGGCCGACGCGGGTGCGTCGGTAGCCAGGATCGCGACGCACTGCACGGAGGCGGACGTGGCGATCCAGCACTTCGGCGCGGCGCGGGACCTGGGCATGGAGACGGTCGGGTTCCTGATGCTGGCGCATCGGCTGGATCCGGCCGGAATGGCGCGGCAGGCGCGGATAATGGTGGACGCCGGCGCGCAGTGCGTGTACGTCACCGACTCGGCCGGCGCGCTGGTGCTGGCCGAGGCGCAGGACCGGGTTGCGGCGCTCGTGGGGGAAATCGGCGCCGAAGCCGAGGTCGGCTTTCACGGGCACCAGAACCTGTCGCTCGGCATCGCGAACTCGGTGCTCGCGGTCAACGCCGGCGCGCGGCAGGTGGACGGCGCGCTGTGCGCGCTTGGCGCTGGGGCCGGCAACTCCCCCACCGAGGTGCTCGCCGCTACGTTCGACCGGCTCGGCATCAGCACCGGGATCGACGTGCCTTGTGTGCTGGCCGCCGCCGAGGACGTGCTCCGCCCGCTGATCCCGAAGCTGCCCCGGATGGACCGGTCCTCGGTCGTGCAGGGCTACGCGGGCGTGTACTCCTCGTTCCTGCTGCACGCCCAGCGCGCCGCCGAACGATACGGGGTTCCGGCCCACGCGATCCTGCAGAAGGTCGGCGAGGCAGGCTACGTCGGCGGCCAGGAAGACATGATCATCGACGTCGCGCTCGGCCTCCGCGCCGAGCACGAGAGGATGCTGGGATGAGCTGGACGGTGGAGCGGATGGCGGTGGGCCTGCTGGACGCCGCCGACTCCGGTGCCGGGCTCGCCCCGCTCACCGCGCAGTGGCCGGAACTCGACCCGGCCACCGCGTACGCGATCCAGGACGAGGCGCTGCGGCTGCGGCTCGACCGCGGCGAGCGGCTGGTCGGCGTCAAGCTCGGACGCCTGGGTGCCTCGCCGCCGCTGACCGGCTGGCTGACCGACGCGATGGTGCTCCCGGCCGGGGCGCCGGTGCCCAGGAACGGACTGATCCGGCCGCGGGTTCAGCCGGAGATCGTGTTCCAGGTCGGCTCGCGGCTGGCCGGCCCGGGCATCACCGCGGCCACCGCGCTGACCGCGGTCACGGCGGTGAGCTGCGGCATCGAGGTGACTGACAGCCGGTACGGCGGCTCAGCTAGCGGGGCCGGCGGGGCCGGCGGGCCCGCGCTGGCCGACGTGATAGCGGACAACGCGTCGTCCGGTCGCTTCGTGACCGGTCCGGTCGCGCTCCAGCCGGACACGGTCGACCTGGCGCTCGAGGCGTGCCTGCTGGACGTGAACGGCCAGGTGGTCGACTCGGCCACCGGCGCGGCCGTTCACGGCCACCCGGCCGAGGCGCTCGCGTTCGCCGCCAACGACCTGGCACGGCGCGGGCTGGCCATCCAGCCCGGCTGGCTCGTGCTGACCGGCGGCATGACCGACCCGGTTCCCTGTCCGCCCGGCACTTCGGTGGCCGCCCACTTCACGTCGTTCGGCTCGATTTTCCTGTCCCTGTGACAAGCGTCGGCCGGCAAGCTGCCCCAGCGTGTCAACTGCGCAATCGAGCCCGCTAGAGCGTGTCTGCGAGCGCAAGACGCGCGCTGGCGGAGCCGGCCGCGTTGCCATCGCGAATGCCTGGACGGGCAGTGCCGCGATATGCGCGGCGGTAGTCGCTTGGACTTGTGCCGGTGTCGCGGTGCAGGAGCAGGCGCAGGTTCGCGGCGCTGCCGATGCCGGTGCGGTCCGCGATCTCCTCGATCGGCAGGTCGCTCGTCTCGAGTAGTTGGCGGGCGTGGAGGAGGCGCTGAGCGATAATCCAGCGCCGGGGGGTTGTTCCGGTTTCGGCGAGGAAGCGGCGGGCGAAGGTCCGGGGGGCCCAGCCGGCGTGCCGGGCGAGGTCGGCGACCGACAGCGGCTCGGCCAGGTGCGTCAGCGCCCATGCGCAGGTCGAGGCGAGGCCGGTCCCGGGTGCGGGGATGGGACGGTGCAGGAACTGTGCTTGCCCGCCGGCCCGGTGCGGCGCCACGACCATCCGGCGGGCGACCTCGGCCGCGATCTGCTCGCCGTAGTCCAGCCGGACGACGTGCAGGCACAGGTCGATGCCGGCGGCGATACCGGCGCTGGTCAGTACCGGCTCTTCGCCGACGTAGAGCGTGTCCGCGTCGACGTCGACGAAGGGATAACGGTCAGCCAGCTCGGCGGCATCGCGCCAGTGGGTGGCCGCGCGTTTGCCGTCGAGCAGTCCGGTTGCGGCAAGGGCGAACGCGCCGGTGCAAACCGAGACCAGCCGGGCACCGCGCCCTGCTACGTCCCGTAGCGCGTCGATCACCTCCATCGCAGGTTCCAAGTGCGGTACGTAGCCGGGAACTACCACGGTGCCGGCGGTGTTCAGCGCCTCCAGCCCTGCGTTCACCGCGATTTCGAATCCCGTGGTAGTGGGCACCAGCCCAGGCGCGGGGGTGCAGACGGTCACCCGGTAGCGGTCATGCTCGTCGGGGTGCCCGAAGACTTGCGCCGGGACAGCCAGGTCGAAGGCGACTACGTCCGGCAAGGCCAAGATCGCGACGTGATGCATAGGCAGGATTCTTGCACAATGAGGCAATCCAGCCTCTGGCTGGAGTGCAGCTTTCTTTGCCATCGTCGGGTCATGACTAATCCAGACGCCCCTGTCCGCTACCTCGGGATTCTGCTCTTCGATCATGTGGAAGAACTGGACGCCATCGGTCCGTGGGAAGTCTTCGCGTACTGGACGCGGAGCTTCCCCGGCGACGGCTACGCCGTGACCACCTTCTCCGCCGGCGGTCGCCCGGTCACCTGTGCGAAGTCCCTGGTTGTGCAGCCTCATCACAGCTTCGCCACGGTGCCGCCACTGGATGTTCTCGTGCATCCCGGCGGAGATACCGACCCGATGCTGGAGGACCCGGTGCACCTGGAGTGGCTACGTGAACAACGCCGCCAAGTTCCGCTGATGACCAGTGTGTGCACCGGCTCCACGGTCTTCGCCGCGGCCGGCCTGCTCCGCGGCCGGCCCGCGACCAGCCACCACAACGCGGTAGACCTGCTGTGCCAGCTCGACCCCACCATCACGCCGCAACCGGACCAGCGCTATGTCGACGACGGCGACGTCATCACCGCCGCCGGCATCTCCGCCGGCATCGACATGGCATTCCACATCATCGGCCGCCTCGCCGGCCCCGACCGTGCACGCCAGATTCGCGAGGGAGTCGAGTATGACCCCGAGCCAGTCCGTTAACGCCTCGGCCGGCGATCTCAGCCAGGTGCGACGATGAGGAAAAACTGGCTGTCCGTCCCGTGGACCCACAGGTTCCGCGCCCAGCCGGTCGTCCCGGACGCCGCCTTCCAGGGCGCGACCGAGCCTTACCCGGGACACTGGCGCCAGTTCCCCGAACCCTGGCCGGCCGCCCCCGCCGGCCGGCCAGGGGCGGAGGCCCCTGGCCGGCCAGGGGCCGAGGCGCGGACGTCCGTGCAGGCGGCACTCGACGCCGGGCTTGCCCACCTGCCCGAGCTGTGGCGGCGCGTCGTTACGGCACACGATGTCGCGCACCGCGACGACCAGCAGGTGGCCGACGACCTCGATCTCACCCTGGACCAGGAACGCGACATCCTCGCCCGTGCCCGGGCAGCCGCGCGAGACAGGCTCGACCGCACCTGGGCGGAGGGCCCGGGATGAGCGCCGTACTCCGGCCGCTCGGGGCCGCTCGGACCCCTCCGGCCCCGGGCGGCCTGGCGCCGCGGTTGCGGCCGCTGCGGGTCGGCGCCGCGCTGCAGGGCTTCATGCTGTGGGTTCCGGTCGAGAAGCTATTCCAGACCCAGATCGGTTTCGACGCCGCCACCATCGCCGTGATGGCGGCCGCCTACGCCGCGGTCGTCCCGCTGCTCGAAGTGCCGTCCGGCATCCTCGCCGACCGGTGGAGCCGTTCCGGCATCCTGATGGTCTCCAGCGCCGCCGCCGCGGCCAGCGCCCTGCTCGGCGGGCTGAGCCACAACGTCGCGACTTACATCGCGGCCGCGATGATCCTCGGCGTCTACTTCGCGATGAACTCCGGCACGCTCGACAGCGTCGTCTATGACACCGTGATCGAAGAGACCGGTTCCAGCGAGCTGTACGAACGGTGGATCGGCCGCGTGCGCATAACCGAAAGTGCCGCGTTCACGACCAGTGCGCTCGCCGGCGGGCTGCTGGCCGGCTGGACGTCGCCGCGACTGACCTATTTCCTCACGATCCCGTTCGTGCTGACCTCGATCTTCGCGTTCAGCCGCTTCCGCGAACCGCGCCTGCACCGCGCGGCAGAACCACTCGCGCTGCGCCGCCATGTCGTCACCACTGTCCGCGCCATGACCGGTATCCCGCGCGTGCGACGCGTGCTCCTGCTTGCGGCGCTGACCGCATTGCTATCCCAGGCAATCTTCGAGTTCGGACCGCTGTGGCTCGTCGCGCTGCACACACCCGCCGCTGCATACGGACCGTACTGGGCGCTGCTCGTCGCAACCCTCGGCGCGGGCGGATACCTGGCCACGCGGCTGCCCCTAGGCTCTGGTTCGTTCGCCCTCGCCGTCGGTGCGATCCTCACCGCCGCGCCGATCCTGCTCGTCACCACTCACTCGGTTGTCGCGGTGGCAGCCACCCAGACCGTGCTGCTGCTGACCCTCGCCGTGACCGCGATTCACGCCGGACGCCTGCTGCACGATGCCGTACCGTCCAGCATCCGGGCGGGCGTGTCATCGGGCGCCGGTACATTTTCCTGGGTACTGTTCCTGCCTTTCTCGCTCGGTTTCGGCGCAGTGGCTCGCGCCCACGGGGTGTACACCGCAGGCTGGATCTTCGCGGCCACGTCCGTTGCTCTCGCCGTGTCGGTGGTCCTGTCCGCACGCGCCATCCGCAGCACGCCGGCCGAGCTCCAAGCCATCGCCGACGAGCCGCCGTTCGACCACGCACGTCCCGTGCTGACCCCGCCACCAGCGGACCTCGCCTGCCGCGATCTCGTCCGGCGGGTCAGCGACTACCTCGACGGCGAGCTCCCGACGAACTGGCGAGCCAGCATCGCGGACCACCTCGGCGCCTGTGCAGGCTGTACGAACTATCTCGAGCAGATCCGCCAGACCGTCGTCCTGCTGGAACAGATCGACCTGAACCACTGCCAACCATCAGCGACATGAAGCAAGCCGACACCGGACAAGGAGTTCACCAATGACCCGACTGCTGCTCATCGAGCCAGGCACCGCGGACAGCATCACCGAAGACCTGTTCGAGACCGCCCGCAAGCAGATCGGCGGCATCCCCAACATGGTACGGGCGATGGCGAACAGCCCGGCGCTGCTCAGCGGGTACCTCGCGCTGTCCGACGCACTGTCGCGCGGCCGCCTCCGCCCCGCTGTGCGCGAGGAGATCGCGCTGGCCATCGCGCAACGCAACGGCTGCGACTACTGCATGTCCGCGCACAGCTTCGTTGCCGAGCGAATCCTCCACCTCGACGCGTCCACCATCGACGCCGCCCGGCGTGGCCGCGGCCACGATCCGAAGGCCGAAGCCGCACTGCGTCTCGCCATCGACATCAACGACGCCCGCGGCGGCATCACCCGGGCACAGCTCGACGCCGCCACAGCGGCCGGTCTCGACGATCCGGAGATCGCCGAAGTGGTCGGCAACGTCGCGCTCAACGTGCTCACCAACTACTTCAACAAGGCCGCGGACATCGACATCGACTTCCCGCCGGTACGAACGACGGCGTTAGCCGGCTCCGGGGCGGCTCCGGGCCGGCTGAGCGCACTCGGCGCCTGGGACCGCGGAGAGGCGGACGTTTCGCGGGTGTAACGCTGCCGACGACGCCCGATAACGCGAGCGGTGCAGGGTACAGGAATGCCTACCCTGACGCATTGCCCGTATTGCGCGCTGCAGTGCGGCATGTCGCTGCGCGTTGTGGCAGGTTCGCCGCAGGTCGGCGCCCGTGACTTCCCGGTCAACCGCGGCGGGCTCTGCCAGAAGGGGTGGACCGCCGCCGAACTGCTCGCGCCCGGCGCCCGGCTCACGTCCCCGCTGCTGCGGGACCGCCGGGACGGGCCGCTGCGGCCGGTGAGCTGGGACACGGCGCTCGACCGGATCGCCAGCGAGTTCCGCCGCGCGCAGACGGCGCACGGGCGGGACGGCGCGGGGATCTTCGGCGGGGGCGGGCTCACCAACGAGAAGGCTTACTGGCTGGGGAAATTCGCGCGGGTCGCGCTCCGCACCGCCAGCATCGACTACAACGGCAGGTTCTGCATGTCCTCGGCCGCGGCCGCGGCCACGCGCTCGTTCGGGGTGGACCGCGGGCTGCCGTTTCCGCTGGCCGACCTGGCTCACGCGGACGCCATCCTGCTCGCCGGGGGCAACGCGGCCGAGACGATGCCGCCGTTCACCCGCTGGCTGGCGGACCAGCAGGGCAACGGCGGCGCGCTGATCGTCATCGATCCCCGGCTGACGCCGACGGCCCGGCGCGCCACGCTGCACCTCCAGGTCACGCCGGGAACCGACCTCGCGCTGGCCAACGGGCTGCTGCATATCGCGGTCGCCTCGGGGCTCGTCGCCGAGCCGTACATCGCGGCGCGCACGTCCGGGTTCGCGGAGGTGCGCCAGGTGGTGGCCGGATACTGGCCCGAGCGGGTCGAGCGGATCACCGGGGTGACGGTCGCTGATCAGCGGGCCGCGGTCCGCCTGCTCGCGGACGCCGGACGCGCGGTGGTGCTGACCGGCCGCGGCGCCGAACAGCACAGCAACGGCACCGACACCGTCTCCGCGTTCATCAACCTGGCGCTGGCGCTCGGCCTGCCGGGCACCGCGGGCAGCGGTTACGGCTGCCTGACCGGCCAGGGCAACGGGCAGGGCGGGCGCGAGCACGGCCAGAAGGCCGACCAGCTGCCCGGGTACCGGCGCATCGACGACCCCGACGCCCGCGCGCACGTCGCAGAGGTGTGGGGTGTCGATCCCGCGTTGATCCCGGGTCCCGGCCGTTCGGCCTTCGAGCTGCTCGACTCGCTCGGCACGCCGGGCGGGGTCCGGGCGCTACTGGTGATGGG
>Ga0207664_10000124_pt1 | contig 66881 bp, 55 predicted proteins | sample LARL83metaG_FD_184349 | JGI IMG/M metagenome (GOLD analysis project Ga0207664, IMG submission 184349) | Corn, switchgrass and miscanthus rhizosphere microbial communities from Kellogg Biological Station, Michigan, USA - LAR L8-3 metaG... | ecosystem: Host-associated > Plants > Roots >...
AGCGGTTCCAGGCGGCGGAGTGCGCGAACCTTGGCTTCAAGCCGAGAATGGTGCTGACGGTTGGTGGGAGAGGGCATCTGACGACGGGTCGGCCGACGCCTTTCTCGACGACGTTGACGATGCCCTCGAGGGGGCAGGCGAATGTGCGGTATGTGCGGGTGACGTTGCCGACGACGATCGACGCACGGCTCACCGTGATCAACGACGCGTGCACCCGCCAGCAGTTCGAGTCGGATATCGCCCGGTGTGCGCATGCGAAGGCGGGGACGGCGAGTGCGGTCACGCCGCTGCTCAAGGACCCGTTGCATGGGAGCGTGTATTTCGTCAGAAACGGTCATCCGATCCCGGATCTGTTCGTCGCGTTGCGTGGCCAGGTCTCCTTTGACCTGATCGGCCGCGTCTCGATCCCCGGCGGTATCCATCTCTCGACGACGTTCGCGACCGCTCCGGACGTCCCGATCAGATCCTTCACGCTCAAGCTCTACGGCGACAGCACCCACGGCTCCGTTGGCGCCGCGGCGAACCTGTGCACCGCCCGCAACCGGGCCGCGAAGGCCAGCCTGGACTACATCGCCCAGAACGGCAAGGTCCTCCAGGTCGCCCAGCCCTTGCGGATCACCGGCTGCCCACGACCCAAACCACACCGACACCACTGACGCCCCCGGGGGAGAGCCGCCAGGCAAGCGGGGCTGACGCCACCAGGCGCCAGCCCCGCCCCCGCGATCACGTCCTCGCCGTCACCGCCGCGCCAGCACGCGCGCCCAGCGCGAGGCGGGGCGGGTCAGCGTGCCGTCGCGGCCGTAGGCGCGCACGGTGATGCGGTAGAGGCTGGGGGCAGGTCGAAGCTGCGCGTCACGCGCGCCTGCACCGAGGCGGCGAGGACCTGGGGCGCGACCGTCTTCAGCGTCGTGACCCGGCGCAACGGGCCGCGGAAGCGCGCGTGCGGGTCGAGCTGGGGGCAGACGCGGGTGTTGAAGCGGGCGATCGCGCGGTAGACCTGGATCTGCACCGATCCCGGCAGGGCGAGTCGCAGGCGCAGGCCGATGCGCGCCGTGCCGTCGCGGGCGACGCGGACGCAGCGGTTCGCGAGCCTGAAGCGCTCGATCGGCTGTCGGGGCGTGGGGGACGCGGTCGGCGTCGGGGTGGTCGCGCCTGGCGGCGTCGGGGTGGTCGCGCCCGGCGGCGTCGGGGTGGTGCCGCCTGATGGCGTCGGCGTCGTGTCGGTCGGCGGCGTCGCGACGGTGACCGTGTGCGCGACGCGCGCGGCCGGGGAGCCGGTGCACGACGCCGTCTGGCCGGTGAAGACGAGCGCCCGCGAGCAGCCCTCGTCGTCGGTGTCGCTCGAGGCGGTTGCGTCGAGTCTCGCGGTCAGGGCGTCGGCGCTTGCGCTGAACGCCGCCGTCGGCGACTGGTCCGGCGTGATCGCGATCGTCATCGGTCCCACCGCGACGTGCGTCGGGGTGCCGGCGATCCCGGCACGGATCGTCGCCGGCGAACGCGATCGGCGAGCACGCGCGGTTGCACGCGTCTACGGCCGCTCGCGCGCGCCGACCGCTCCGGCGGCGGTCGCGTGCGGGGCGAGCTCGCGCGCGGAGGCGTGCGCCGCGTCGATCCAGGCCGCCAGCTCGGCGATCGTCGGCGCCGCGAGCAGGAGGTTGGGACTGAAGCCCACGCCGGCGTCCTCGGCGCGTCCCGCCAGCTCGACCCCGAGCGCGAGCGTGCCCCCGAGGACGAAGAAGTTCTCGTGCACGCCGATGCGGCGCCGCCCGAGCACCTTGCGCCACAGCTTGTGCAGCGTGCGCTCGGTCGCCCCGCTCGGCGCGTCCCGCCCGTCGGGCGTGCCGCCGGCGAGCTCGGCGAGCCGGCGGCGGTCGGGGCTGCCGTCCGCGCGGCGCGGGATCTCCGCGACCGCGACGTAGCGCGCGGGCAGCACCCATGGCGAGACGTGGTCGCGGACCCAGCGGTCGAGGTCGTATCTCGACGGCAGCACGCCGCGGCGCGGGACGACGCACGCGAGCAGCGATGCGCTCGAAGCGTCCCACGCGGCCGCGACGGCGTCGATCGCGGGATGGCGCGCGAGCACCTGCTCGAGCGATCGCATGTGGGGATTCATGCGGAAGCCGCGGAAGGTGGCCTCGTCGGCGCGGCGCCCGAGGACGCGCAGCGCGCCGTCGGGCTCCAGGCACGCGAGGTCGCCCGTGCGCACGGCGCCGGCGCCGAAGCCGGCGCCGGCGCCGGCGCCGAGCGCGAGCTCACCGGCGGCGCCGCTCGGCACGGCGCGCCCGTCGTCGTCGAGCACGCTGACGGGCACGCTGACGTCGCCCGCGCTCGCGGCCGCGACGCCGTCCCACTCGCTCGTCGTCCGCTGCGCTCGTTCGAGCACGACGACGCCGCCCGCCTCCGCCACGGCGTGCTCGCGCACCACCGCCGGCACGTGCTCGTGCCCGGGGCCGTCGGGCGGCGCCAGCGCGCCGAAGCCCTGGGCGCGCACGAGGCGCAGCGCGGGGCGGCGCGTGCGCGGCGCCGCGAGCCAGCGCGTCGCCTGGGCGGGCGTCCCGGCCATCACGGTGGCCTCGGGCGACGGCTCCGCGACGTCGCCGGGCGGCGGTACGAGCACCTCCGCGCCGGCCGCGAGATACGGCCACGGCGCCAGCGCCCAAGTGCGTACGCCGGGACCGGGAGCGTGCAGGGCGCGGTCGCCCGGGCCAAGGCGGAAGGCGGACCGCTGCCAGACCGCCAGCCGCGCGAGCGCGCCGTGGGTCAACGCGACGCAGCGCGGCGGACCCGTGACCCCGGCCGTCGGGAGCGCGAACGCGATGTCGTCCGCGGTCACCCGCGGGGCGGGCGCGGGCGCGTGCGCGGGGGGCGACGCGGCGGCGACGTCAAGCGCGCGGTCGTCTGCGGCGGCCACGTCAAGCGCGCGGCCGTCTGCGGCGGCCACGTCGAGCGCGCGGTCGTCCGGCGCGGCCACGTCGAGCACGCGATCGTCCGACACGAGGCCGGCCGGCGCGCGGCCGTCCTCGACCAGCAGCAGCGCGAGCGGCGGGAGCGCCTGGCGCAGCTCCGTTGCGATCTCCGACGGCGGCAGCGGGACGCACGTCGCGCCGGCTCTCAGCACCGCCAGCAGCGCGACCACGTGCCGGATCGAGGGCGCGAGCGCGACGCCGACGTGCGTGCCCCGTTCGACGCCGGCCGCGCTCAGCCGGCCGGCGAGCGCGTCGGCCGCCGCGGCGAGGTCGCGATAGCTGAGCGCCGCGTCGCCGGCGCGCACGGCGATCGCCTCGGGCGCGTCGGCGACGGCCCGCTCGACGAGCTCGTGCAGGCAGCCCGGCCTCGCCGCCGCGTCGTCCGCCGGCGGCCGCGGGGCGGCGAGGCGGGCCTCCTCGCCAAGCTCGAGCTCGCCGATCGGACGGTCCGCGTCGGCCACCGCGCGCGCGAGCAGCGCGGCGTAGTCGCCGGCCATCCTTGCGAGCCCCGCGCGGGTCCAGCCCGCGTCCGTCGACGCGAGCACGACCTTGGCGCCGTCACCGCCGCCGCCGCCACCGGCGCCTTCGAGCACCTCCAGATGCAGCGGCCCCGTCAGGGGGCCGTCCTCGAGCTCGCGCACGGCGAGCCCGGCGAGCCTCGGCACCTGCGAGAGCGTGTGGTCTCTGTAGCGCAGGGCCGGGAGCGCCGGCATCAGGCCGGGCGCCGGCGAGTGCAGCCGCAGCGGTCTCACGACCGGAAGCTGGTCGGCGTAGTGGAAGGCCATCAGCGTCACGTCGCGCATCCGCCGCAGCAGCGCCCGGAAGCTCGGCCGGTCGCCGACGTCGAGCCGCAGCGGCAGGATGCGCGCGAACAGGCCGACGACGTCTTCGAGCCCCGGCGCGGTGCGGTTCTCCGCCGAGGCCTCGATGACGATGTCGCTCGCGCCGCTCCAGCGGTGCAGCAGCAGCGCGTAGGCGGCGCCGTGGGCCATGAACATCGTCGCCGCCTCTGCGGCGGCGAGCGCGCGCAGGTCCGCGACCAGCTCGCGCGCCAGCGGGACGGCGACGCTCTGGTTCGCGCCGGGCCGCGCGCAGCCGCCGGAGTCGAACGGCAGCGCCAGCGTGAGCGGCGCGCCGGCGCGCACCGCTTCCCAGTGGCTGCGGCCGGCCTCGGCGTCGACGTCGCGGGCGGCGTGGAGCGCGTCGCGGTGGCTCAGCGCCGGCGGATCGAGCGCGGCGGGAGCGCCGGCGACGCGCGCGTCGTACAGGCGCGAGAGGTCGCGCACGAGCACGCCGTAGCCGCGCCCGTCGCATGCGAGCTCGTGCATCGCGAGGACGAGCACGTGCCGGTTGGCGCCCAGGCGCAGCAGCTCGACGCGCAGCGGCGGCTCGGCGCGGTAGTCGATCGGATCGCCCCTGATCCGGTCGAGCTCGGCGCGCAGCGCCTGCTCGCGCCGGGCGCGCGCCGGAGCGCTGAGATCGATCGGTTGCAGCCGCAGCGGCTCGGGCGCCAGCACGCGCGCGCGCGGCCGGTGAGCGACCTTCGGATAGACGGTGCGCAGGCCTTCGTGGCGGCGGACGAGCTCCGTCAGCGCCCACTCGAGCGCCGCGACGTCGAGCGGACCGTCGAGCGCGTAGGCGGCGACGTCGTGTGCCGCGTGGTTCGTTTCGTACTCGCACCACGCCCACACCGTCGCCTCCCACGGTGCGAGCGCCTCGCGATCGACCCGCCGCGGGCGGCGCTCGTGCGCGGCGCGGCGGCCGCCGGCGACGGCGGCGGCGTAGGCGGCCACCGTGCGCTCGGTGAAGATCGTGCCGGCGGGCAGCGTGACGCCGAACGCGGCCGTGACGCGGGTGGCGATCTGGACGGCCGCGACCGAGGTGCCGCCGAGCGCGAAGAAGTCGTCGTCCGCCCGGACGGTCTCGACGCCCAGCGCCTCGGCCCAGATCGCGCACAGCCGCCGCGCGATCTCGTCCGGGCTCGCTCGCGCCGCCATCGGTCCCTCAGTCGCCGCGCAGCTCGATCACGCTGCGGCAGTGCGGGCAGACGACGTTGGCGGTCCGTGCCGTCGCCGCCGGCGCCTCCGGGGACGACGCCGCCGGCGGGCGGGCGGCGTCCCGTCCGTCCGCCCGCTGCTCGACGCGGCGGCGGGAGCGCAGCTCGGCGCGCAACGAGCGCACGGACATGCGCTCCCGCGCGGCCAGCTCGAGCCAGCGTTCCTGCTCAGCGCGCGACAGCGCGGCGACCTCGGCGTGATGGCTCCACGAGAGCGCCTCGCGGCGGCGCTCCAGCGCGAAGCGGGACGCCACGTAGACCATGTTCATCAGGCTCTGCGGGTCGTAGCCGGTGACGCGCGCGGCGCGCACGTAGCGCTCGCCGTAGCGGGCGTTGCCGTAGATCAGCCAGTCGCCGATCCACCACGCGACGCTGCGCCCGAGCGCGCCGAAGCGGCGGCCGTGCTCAAGCCAGACGCGCAACTCGATGTCGCCGTGCGGGACCCATCCGGTCGCCGTGAGCACGCTCGTCGGCGGCTCCGCCGTGGGCCGCGGGGAGCCGGCTTCCGCCCGTCCTGAGTCGACCGGCCGCACGGCTGCGCCGACGCGGCTCGACGCCCCCATGTCTCTCTCCCCCAATCCGGTGTGTCGATCAATGCACTACAGGTAGATCATTCTACCGGGAGAAAGACTGTCAGCAGGCTCGTCTCGACCGGATCGCCGGCCATCGTCAACAGCCCCTCCTCCGGGTGCTCGACGCGATGCAGCATCGCGCCGACCGAGCGTTCCGGCGGCCAGCGCGCGGCGTCGAGGCCGCCGGCGCCGCACATCACGGCGAGCATCAGCGGATCGGCCGCCAGCCAGGCGCCGTCGGCGCGGACCTCGGCCCACACGTGGAGCGTCGAGTACGGGTCGCTGACCAGCAGTCCGCCGACGACGCGTCCCTCGAGTCCGGCGGTCCGCCAGCGCTCGACGAGCAGGTGCGCGGCCGTCATGCAGTCGCTCAGCCCCGCACGCACCGCGAACGCGGTGTCGCCGCGCAGCGACGGCGGCAGCGGGCAGAAGGCGATCCGCTCGGCGACGTCGCGCACCGCGTGCGCCGCGGCCGGCGGCAGCGGCGGCGCGCCGCCGGGCAGCCGCACGCGCGTCGTCAGCGCCGCTCGACCGCTCTCCAGCACGACGGCGCGCCGCTCGCCGTCCGGCAGCAGCGCGATCCCCGGCCCCGGTGCCGTTCCCGCCGGGAGCTGCGGGACGTAGGAGACCGTGGCGGTGCTGGCCGCGCGCGCGGCCAGCAGCTCGAGGCCGCGCGCCCAGCGGACCGCGGCCCACGCGTACGTCGTCGCGCGGTTGAGGTGCAGGCTGAGGCAGTGCAGGTCGCCGCGCTCGAAGCGCAGCGCACCCTGCTCGCCGCGGTGCGGCAGCCCCTGCGCGACCAGCTCGCCCAGCAGCGCCGCGTCGAGGTCGAACTCGGCTCGCGCCGCCTGCTCGTCGCAGTCCCAGCCGCGGGCCTCCGCGGGGATCCGGCGCAGCCGCTCGATCAACCGCTCGACCGTCACGTCCGCACGACCTCGCGCAGCGCGGCGATCGTCGGACGCGCGTACAGCTCGCGCAGCGGGACCTCGACGCCCAGCGCCCGCTCGACCCGCATCACGAGCTGCACGGCGAGCAGCGAGCTGCCGCCGAGCGCGAAGAAGTCGTCGGTGACGCCGACGCGCTCGACGCCGAGCAGCTCGCGCCAGATGTCCGCGAGAAGCTGCTCGACGTCGTCGTGCGGCGCGACGTCCGGCGCGTCGCGCCCGCGTCCGTCCAGCGCGACCGCGTCGGCGGCGACGAGCAGCTCCAGCGCCGCGCGGTCGAGCTTCCCGTTCGCCGCCGCGGGCAGACGCGCCAGCCGCATCCAGCCGGTCGGGATCGCATGGTCGGGAAGCTGCTCGGCGAGCGCGCGTCGGACCTGCGCGACGTCGATCTCGGCGTCTGGCGCCGCGACCAGGCACGCGGTCAGCCCGACCAGCGAGCCGGCCGCGTCCTTGCGCGGCGCGACCGCGGCCGCCGCGACGCCGGGCGCGGCGACGAGCCAGCGCTCGACCTCCTCGAGCTCGATCCGCAGGCCGTGCAGCTTGACCTGGTTGTCGCGGCGGCCGAGCAGCCGCAGCGCGCCGTGCTCGTCGCGCGCGACGACGTCGCCCGTGCGGTAGCCGATCCCGTCGCCGCCGAGCGGGGCGAGCGGCACGAACCGCTCCGCCGTCAGCTCGGGACGGCCGAGGTAGCCGTCCGCGACGCCGGGGCCGCCGACGAGCAGCTCGCCGGGCTCGTCGGCCGGCAGCGGGCGCAGCTCCTCGTCGACGACCCACGCCTGCACGCCGTCCAGCAGCCGGCTCGACAGCGGGATCGTGTCGCCGGCGCGCACCGTGCGCGGCACGACGTGCCAGCCGACCTCCCAGCACTCGGTCGTGCCGTAGACGTTGAACAGCGTCGTGTCCGGGAGCAACTCGTGGAAGCGCTGCGCGAGCACGCCGGTCAGCACCTCGCCCGTCGCGATGCACGAGCGCAGCCCGGCGAGGCGGCGCGCGTCCGGCTCGGGCAGGCTCAGCAGCGCGGCGAGCAGCGAGGGCACGAACAGGACCCGCGTCACGCCGCCGCGCTCGATCAGGCGCGCGAGCAGGCGCGGATCGCGCCCCTGCTCGGCGTCGGCGATCACGCACGCGCAGCCGTGCGCGAGCGGCGCGCACAGCTCCCAGATCGCGTCGCCGTAGCTCGGCGAGCTCTTGTGCAGGCCGCGGTCGCCGGGCTCCCAGGCGAACGGCTCGTCGCGCAGCCGGGCGACGATCGTCGCGTGCCTGACGCCGACCGCCTTCGGCCGTCCGGTCGAGCCGGAGGTGCAGAAGACCCACGCCGTGCCGGCGCCGACGTCGGTCGCGGGCGCCGCGACCCCGGCCTCGCCGCGGGCGTCCAGCGCGAGCCGGCCGACGCGCTCCACGCCGGCGACGTCGTCGTCCGCAAGCACGAGCGCGACGCCGGCGTCAGCGACGATGCGGCGCAGGCGCTCCGCCGGGTAGGCGGTGTCGAGCGGGACGCACGCGCCGCCGGCCGCCTGGATCGCGAGCGTCGCGACGACGGCGGCCGCGCAGCGGCCGGCCGCGAGCCCGACGGCGACGCCCGGCCCGACGCCCGCGTCGCGCAGGCGCGCGGCGCCGGCGTCGACCCGCTCGAGCAGCGCCGCGAACGACAGCTCGGCGTCGTCGGCGAGCAGCGCGGTGCGCTCCGGCGCGGTCTCGGCGCTCGCGCGGACGAGGTCGACGGTGGTGGCGGCCGGACGGGCGCGCGCGGCGGCGGGCGCGTGCCGGGCGCCGCTCGCCTGCCTGAGCCCGGCCTCCAGCACGTCGTGCCAGCGCTCGAGCAGCGCGGTGGGCGAGACCGCCGGCTCGCCGCGCCAGCTCATCCGCAGCTCCGGCCGCGCGCAATCGAGCGCGACCGTCAGCAGCGGCTCGCGGCCGGCGGACGCGGCCGGCGGCGACGGCAGGTCCAGGATCCGCACGGCGAGGTCCGCGCAGGCGAACGCGCGCGGCGGCTCGCGCAGCTCCAGCCACGCCTGGTAGGGCGGCGCGGCCTGCTCGTCGAGCGCCAGCCCGAGCCGCTCGGCCAGCGCTGCGAACGGGACGCGTGCGTGCGCGAGCGCGCCGCCGAGGGCCGCCTGCGTCTCGCGCGCGACCTCGGCGAACGGCGCGGCCGGGTCGGGCGCACCGCACAGCACGACCGTGTTCAGCAGGCAGCCGACGACGCGCTCGACCGCCAGGCCCGCGCGATCGGCGACCGGCAGCGCGAGGCGCGTGCGCGCGTCCGGACCAAGCTGCGCGAGCGCGAGCTGAAGGGCCGCCGCGCAGGCGGCGAAGCGCGTCACCGCAAGCGCGCGGGCGCCCGTCGTGGGCGCGTCCCCCGCGGCGGGATCGAGCGCGCGGGCGCCCGTCGCGAGCGCGTCCGCCAGCGCGGGGTCGAGCGCGCGCCGCGCCAGTTGCGGCGGTCCGTCGCCGCTCGCCAGCGGCGGCGGCGCCGGCGCGCGCGCGAGGCGCTCCCGCCAGTAGGCCAGCTCGCGCGCGCCGCGCGCGTCGTCGAGCAGCCGCCGCGCGCGCTCGCCGTGCTCCCAGGCGTCGAGCGCCGGCGGCGGCGCGGGCCGCTCCGCATACGCGGCCAGCGCCTCGCGCAGCAGCAGCGCGGCCGACCAGGCGTCGCAGACGATCCGGTGCGCGACCAGCACGACGTACGCCCGCCGCGTCCCGCCCGCGAGCAGCGCGGCGCGCAGGAGCGGACCGCGCTCGAGCTCGAACGGCGCGGCGGCGAGCACCTGCGCGCGGGCGCTCGCGTACGCGTCGCGGTGCTCCGCGTCCCCGCCCGCGGGCAGCTCCTCGACCGCGACGAGCGGCTCCTCCGGCGCGCGCAGGTCGCAGGCCAGCCGGCCCTCGCGCGGCGTGAACACGCTGCGCAGGACGGGGTGGCGCGCGATCGTCGCGCGCAGCGCCTGCGCGAGCCGCGCCGGCTCGAGCGCGCCGTCGAGCCGCGCGCAGCACCAGACAGCCTGGGGCGAAGGCGCACCCGCGACGCCTCGCTCCAGCAGCCAGGCGTGCTGCTGCGCCGGCGAGGCCAGGAGCGCGCCCGCCGATCGCCCGGCCGCCGCTGCTGGCTTGTTCACGATCCGGGTACGTCAGCAGCAGGCGCCGCCGCTCGCAAGGCGGCGATCTCCCGGCGTCGGGAGAAGTTGGGCCAGGGCCGGCGCGCAGGCGATACTCGGTCGAGATGGGGGACGGCCTGGCGACGGCGGCGGGTGGCGGCGTATCGACGGACGACACGCTCGAGTGGCGGCTGTTCGACGCGACCCGCCTGCACGACCTCGTCGTGCGGCGGCGCTTGGCGCCCGACGGTGAGCGGATCGTCGCCTACGCGGTGCCCCACCCGGACGGCGACCTCGCCGCCGCGCGCCGGTGGCTGACCGCGCGCGGGCGCGAGGAGGGGCACGCGCTCTCGACGCTGCTGCTCGACCGCATCCCGCGCACCGCCGGCGGGGAGATCGACGAGCGGGCGCTCGAGCGGTTGCCGGTGCCCGACGCCGTCCTGCTGGACGCGCACGAGCGCGCGCTGCGCGCGGACCTCGGCCTCGCCGGCGCCGCGGTGCGTCTCGAGCCCGCCCCGCCGCCGCCCCCGCCGCCGCCGCGCGGCGCGGACGACGCGAGAAGGGCCGGCGCGAGGCCGGCGCACGCGCGCGGCCCGACGGTGGCGCTGCCCGCCGACGCGCCCGCCACGCTCGGCGAGGCGCTCGCGGCGAGCGCGCGGCGCCACCCCGCGCACGGCGTCATCGCCTACGACGAACACGGCGTGGCGACCACGCTGCGCTATCCGGAGCTGCTGGCGCGCGGGCTGCGCGTGGCGGGCGGCCTGCACGAGCGCGGGATCGCGCCCGGCGAGCGCGTGCTGCTCCAGGCGCCCGAGCTGGCGGACTACTTCCCGGCGCTGTGGGGCTGCCTGCTGGCCGGCGCGCGGCCCGTCACGCTCCAGGCTCCGACCGGCTACGAGCGGCGCTCCGCGACGCTCGACAAGCTCCACGCCGCCTGGTCGTCGAGCGGGCGCCCGTGGATCGTCGCGGCCGGCGCCGCGGTCGCCGGCCTGCGCCGCGTCGAGACGCTCTACGGCGACGCCGCGCCGCGGATCGCCGACGCCGGCGCGTGCGCGGAGGCGACACCGCTCGACGCCCCGCTCGACGGCGGCGAGGTGGCGCTGCTCCAGCTCTCCTCCGGCACCACCGGGCGCTCGAAGCAGATCGAGATCGCCCACCGCGCCGTGCCGTCGCTCGCGCTCGCGTGCGAGCGCGATCTGGGCTGCGCGGCGGACCACGTGTCGGTCAACTGGCTGCCGCTCGACCACGTCGTGCCGCTCGTGTTCCACCACCTGCGCGACGTCGTGCTCGGCGCGACGAACGTGCACGCCCCGACCGCGCGGGTCGTCGCCGAGCCGCTGCGCTGGCTCGACCTGCTCGAGCGCCACGGCGCTCAGCACACGTGGTCGCCCAACTTCGGCTACCGCCTCGTCGCCGACGCGCTCGCGGACGCTCCGCCGGGCCGCGCGTGGGACCTCACGCGGCTGCGCACGTTCGTCAACGGCGGCGAGCAGTGCACGCTCCCGGTCATCGAGCGCTTCCTCGCGGCGACCGCGCGCTTCGGCGTGCAGCCCGGGCAGATGCGGCTGATCTGGGGGATGGCGGAGCTCGGCACCGCGCTCACGATCAAGCGCTTCGACGCTCCCGGCGCCGTGCGCCGCGCCGGGTCGGGCACGTTCCTCAGCATGGGGCCGCCGCATCCCAACAGCGAGCTGCGGATCGTCGGCGACGACGGCGGGGAGCTGCGCGAGGGCGAGATCGGCCGCCTGCTCGCGCGCTCGGATCGGCTCACGCCCGGCTATCTGGTCGACGGCGTCCGCCAGCCGGTGACCGACGCCGACGGCTGGTTCGACACCGGCGACCTCGGCTTCCTCGAGGACGGCGAGCTGGTGATCACCGGGCGCGCGAAGGAGCTGATCGTGATCAACGGCGCGAACCTGTTCGCGCACGAGGTCGAGGACGCGGTCGCGGGCCTGCCGGGGATCGCCGACGGGCTCGTCGCGGCGTGCGGCGTGCCGGACGCGGCGCGCGGCACGGAAGCGCTCGCGGTCCTCTACGTCGCGGCCGACGACGCGCCGCGCGAGCAGCTCGAGGCGCGCATCCGCGCCGCGGCGGCCGGCGCCACCGGCATCGCGCCGATGCTCGTGCGCGCGGTCTCCGCGGAGCGCTTCGCGCGCACGACGAGCGGCAAGGTGCAGCGCACGCTGCTGCGCGAGCGGCTGCTGGCGGGCGAGCTGGGTCCCGTCCCGGGAGATGTCGACGCGGGCGAGCGGGCGGCCGCGTGCGATGCGGCGTTCGAGCCCTGCTGGATACCGCTGCGGCGCGCGCCGCGAGCGCCGCTGCTGCGCCCCCCGACGCTCGTGGTGCGCGCGGACGGCGACGACGGCGACGAGCTGCTCGACGAGCTGCGGCGCCTGGGGCTCGTGCGCGAGCACGTCGAGCTGCATGCCGCCGCGGCCGAAGCCTTGGACGCGGCGGGGTCGCCGCCGCCCGGCTCGGTGCTGTTCCTCGCCAGCCGCGTGCCCGATGCGGCGGGCCGCGCGGCGACCGCGCCCGGCGCGAGGGCCTACCTGGCGCTCGCGCGCGCGCTGCTGGCGCGCGGGTTCAGCGGGGAGGTGCTGAGCGTCAGCCGCGGGTTGCACGCGAGCGACGACGCTGCCGCCGCGCCGGCCGCCAGCCCGCTCGCGGCGCTCACGGACGGGCTCGCGCTCGGGCTCAGCGGCGAAGCGGCGGGAATCGACGCGTGGCACGTCGATCTGCCCGGGTCCTCCCCCGTGCAGGACGCGCGGGCGCTCCACTCCGCGGCGGCGACGCGCCGCGCCGAGCGGTCCGTCGCCTGGCGCGAGGGGTCGCTGCACGTGCGCCGCCTGCGCGCGCACGCGCTCCCGGCCGGCGACGCGGGCGAACCGCTGCTCGCCGGGCGCGCGGTGCTCGCGACCGGCGGCCTCGGCGGCCTCGGCCGCGAACTGCTGGGGGAGCTGCTCGCGGACGGCGCGGCCGATGCGCGCGTGCTCGTCGTCGGGCGCGGCGCGCTCGACGCGCCCGCCGCGGACGCCTCGCGCGCGGCGTTCGCGCGCCTCGCCGCGCGCTGCGGCGAGCTGCGCTACCGCGCGCTCGCGGTCGAGGACGAGGATGCGCTGCGGGGCGCGGTCGGCGAGGCCGAGCGCGACTGGGGGGTGCCGATCACGGTCGCGCTCCACTGCGCCGGCGTCTACGCCGAGCGTCCGCTCGAGGCGCTCGACGCGGGCGCGTGGGCGGAGCAGGTCGCGGGCAGGGCCGACGGGCTGATCAACCTCGCGCGCCTGCTGCGCGAGCGCGACGGCGCGACGCTGCTCGTGGCCTCTTCGGTGCTCGGCGAGGTCGGGTCCGCCCACTCGGCCGCGTACATCGCGGCCAGCCGCTTCGCGGAGACCTGCACCGAACGGCTGCGGCGCGAGGGGCTCGACGTGCGCTGCGTGAGCTGGAGCGCCTGGAGCGGCGTCGGCATGCGCGCGCGGATCGGGCTTGACGCGCACGTCGCGCGGCGGGGGATGCTCGCGCTCGCGCCGGCCGCGGCCCGCGCGCTCGCGCGCCGGGCGTACGGCCGGCCGGGCTCCGTGCGCGCGATCGGCCTCGACGCGGCCCACCCGCGCGTGCGCGGCATGCTCGCAGACGGTCCCGTGCATCCGCTCGAGCGGGTCGTCGTCGAGCTGCCCGCCGGCGCGAACGGCGCGGCGCCGCCGCTCGTGCGCGACCCGTGGGGCCGCCCGCTCGCGCAGCGGGTCGTGCATGCACGCGCCGCGTCCGCGCCGAACGCCGACGCGCCGCGCGGCCCGGAGGGGGAGGCGGTCGCCGCCGTCTTCGGCGCGCTGGTCGACGGTCCGCTTCCGCTCGAGCGGCCGTTCGCGGAGCTGGGCCTCGGCTCGCTCGAGCTGATCAGGGCGCACGCCGAGCTCGAGCGCCGGCTCGACCGCGCGATCGACCGGACGCTGCTGTTCGAGCTGCCGACCCCGCGCGCGCTCGCGCAGCGGCTGGCCGCCGACGCGCCGGAGCCGCGCCCGGCCGCGGCGGCGGCGGCGCGCGAGCGCGACGAGCTGCGCGACGCGGTCGCGATCGTCGGCGCCGCCCTGCGCCTGCCCGGGGCGCGCACGCCGGAGGACTACTGGCGCCTGCTGCGCGAAGGGCGCTGCGCGGTGCGCCGCTTCGAACCGGCCGAGCTGCTTGCCGCGGGCGTGGCGGCGGACGTTGTCGCCGACCCGGACTTCGTGCCCGTCACCGGCGCGCTCGACGACGTCGAGCGCTTCGCGCCGGAGGCGTTCGGGATGAGCGTGCGCGAGGCGTCGCTGACCGCTCCCCAGCAGCGGCTGCTGCTGGAGGTCGTCCACGAGCTGCTGGCCGTGGCCGGCTACGAGCAGCAGGCGCAGGAGGCGGAGGTCGGCGTCTTCGCCGGCACCGGCATGCACCTCTACGGGCTCAACTCCTACCTCGTCTCGACCGTGCTGCCCGGCATACAGGTGCGCGACCCGGTCCTCGGCATCCAGGTCGCGGTCGGCAACGAGCCCGACTTCGCCGCGTCGCGGATCGCCTTCCGCCTGGGGCTGACCGGTCCGGCGGTCGGCGTGCAGACGGCCTGCTCGACGGCGCTGAGCGCGGTGCACCTGGCGTGCCGCTCGCTCCAGGCGGGCGACTGCGACGCGGCGGTCGCCGCCGCCGGCGCGATCCACGTCCCGCACCCGAACGGCTACCTCTACCGCGAGGGCTCGATCCTGTCGCCCTCGGGGTCGTGCCGGGCGTTCGACGCGCGCGCCGACGGGACCGTCGGCGGCAACGGCGTCGCCGCGGTGCTGCTGAAGCCGCTCGCGCGGGCGCGCGCCGACGGCGACGCGATCCAGGCGGTGATCCGCGGCTCGGCGATCAACAACGACGGCGCCCGCAAGCCCGGCTTCACCGCCCCGAGCGTCGAGGGCCAGCGCGCGGTCGTCGGGCGCGCGCTCGCCGCCGCCGGCGTGCGCGCCGACGAGCTCGCCTACGTGCAGGCGCACGGCACCGGCACGCCGATCGGCGACCCGATCGAGGTGCGCGCGCTCACGCGCGCGTTCGCGGACGACGGCGCGCGGCGGCGCGGCGCGTGCGTGCTGGGCTCGGTCAAGCCGAACATCGGCCATCTCGATAGCTGCGCCGGGCTGGCGGGGCTGATCGCGACGCTGCTCGCGCTGCGCCACGGCGAGGCGCCGCCGCAGATCAACTACGCGGCGCCGAACCCCGCGCTGGGGCTCGACGACGGCCCGTTCCGGATCGTGCGCGAGCCGACGCCGCTCGTGCCGAGCGACGGCGCGCCGCTGCGCGCCGGCGTCAGCGCGCTCGGCGTCGGCGGCACGAACGTCCACGTCGTGCTGGAGCAGGCGCGGTGAGCGAGGCCGCGGACCTGTGGGTGCTGCCGCTGTCGGCCGACGCGCCGGACGCGCTCGCGGAGCTGCGCCGCGCGTGCGCCGCGTTCGTGCGCGACACGCCCGCGCTCGCGCCGGCCGACCTGCTGCACAGCGCCCTGCGGCGCCGGCCGCGCGCCTGGCGCGCCGTCGCGCTGGGGGCGACGCGCGCCCAGCTCGCGGACGCGCTCGAAGGTGGGGGAGCGGAGCTGGTCGAGGGCGGGCCGGTCGCCGGCGAGGACGCCTGCCCGCCCGACGGCGCCGCCGCATCGAACGGCGCGGGCGGCGCGACGCCGAGCGCGCTGGCGCAGGCGTGGTGCGACGGCGCCGCGGTCGATCTCGCGCCGCTGCTCGGCGAGCGGCGCGGCACGACGGTGCCGCTGCCGGTCGCCCCGCTCGGCGGCCGGCGCATCTGGGCCGAGCCCGCCGCGCCCGCGGCCGCGGCCGCTGAGGCGGTCCCGCCCGGTCCTGATCCGGCGCCGCCCGCGCCCGCGGCGGTTGAGCCCGCGGCGGTTGAGCCCGCCGCGGCCGAGCCCGCGGGCGGGGATCTGGCGACGGTCGTCGCGGCGATCCGCGCGCTCGCCGGCCGCGAGCTGGGGATCGCGGCCGACGCCGTGTCGGAGGAGGCGACCTTCTTCGACCTCGGCGCCGACTCGCTGCTGATGATCAACATGCTGCGCGAGCTGGAGCACGCGTTCGGCGTGAAGGTCGCGATGCGCGAGCTGTTCGAGGAGGCCGACTCGCCGGCCGCGCTCGCGCGGCTCGTCGCCGGGCGGCGAGGCGTCGCGGACCCGCCGGCTGCCGCGCCGCCGGCTGCCGCGCCGCCGCCGGCCCCGCCGCCGCCCGCTCCCCACGGCCCGCGCGTCGTCGTGCCGCGCGCGGGCGGCATGGCCGGCGGACGCGTCAGCGCGGCGCAGCGCGAGCATCTGGAGCGCCTCACGGCCGCGCTCACCGCGCGCACGCGGCGCTCGAAGGAGCTGGCGGCGCGCTTCCGCCGCCCGCTGGCGGACAGCCGCGCGAGCGTCGGCTTCCGCTCGGCGACGAAGGAGCTGCTCTACCCGCTCGCCGCGCGCGCGGCCGCCGGGTCGCGGATCGAGGACGTCGACGGCAACGAGTACGTCGACATCACGATGGGCTTCGGGATCCTCATGTTCGGCCACGACCCGCCGTTCGTGCGCGAGGCGGTCGCCGAGCACCTCGCGCACGGCGTCCGGCTCGGGCCGCGCAGCGAGGACACGGGCGTCGCCGCCGAGCTGCTGTGCGAGCTGACCGGCGCCGAGCGGGTCGCGTTCGCGACCTCCGGCACGGAGGCCAACTCGGCCGCGATCCGGCTCGCGCGCGCCGCCACCGGGCGCGACCGCATCGCCTACTTCCACGGCGCCTACCACGGCCACATCGACAGCCTGCTCGCGCGCGGCGCGGGGCCGCCCGAGCGCCGCACGACGATCCCGGTCTCCTCCGGCATCCCGCAGAGCGCGGTCGACGCGGTCGACGTGCTCGACTACGACGAGTCGGCGCTCGAGGCGATCGCGCGCCGCGGCGACGAGTACGCCGCGGTCGTGATCGAGCCGGTCCAGAGCCGCAACCCGCAGCTTCAGCCGCGCGAGCTGCTGCTGCGGCTGCGCGAGCTGACCGCCCGCCACGGCATCGTCCTGCTGTTCGACGAGATGCTGACCGGCTTCCGCCCGCACCCGCGCGGCGCGCAGGGCGTCTTCGGCGTCGAGGCCGACCTCGTCACCTACGGCAAGCTGCTCGGCGGCGGCTTCCCGATCGGCGCGATCGCCGGCAGACGCGAGCTGCTCGACCGCATCGACGGCGGCGACTGGCGCTACGGCGACGACAGCCACCCGCCGGTGGAGACGACGTTCTTCGGCGGCACCTACGCCCAGCATCCGGTCGCGATGGCGGCCGCGCGCGCGACGCTGGAGCATCTGCGCGAGCAGGGGCCGGGGCTCCAGCAGCGGCTCAACGCCAGGACGGACCGCCTCGCCGCGCAGCTCAACGACCACTTCGCGGCCGAGCAGTACCCGCTGCGGATGGTGCACTTCGGCTCGCAGTTCCGCTTCGCGCTCGAGCGCGATCTCGACCTGCTGTTCCCGCACCTGCTGAACCGCGGCGTCTACGTCTGGGAGTGGCGCAACTTCTTCCTCTCCACCGCGCACAGCGACGCGGACGTCGACCACGTCGCGGACGCGGTCCGCGACTCGCTCGCCGAGCTGCGCGAGTCCGGCTGGATCCCGACCCCGGAGCGCACGAAGCCCCCGCCGCGTCAGCGCGCCACGGCCGCCGCGCCCCGCACGGGCGCGCCGCGCTTCAGCGTCTACTACTTCGGCAGCTACCCGCGCGAGACGCCGCCGCACGAGCGCTACGAGCTGCTGTTCGAGAGCGCCCGCTTCGCCGACGAGGCCGGCTTCGACGCGCTGTGGGTCCCGGAGCGCCACTTCCACGCGTTCGGCGGGATCTTCCCCAACCCGTCGGTGCTGGCGGCCGCGCTCGCGCGCGAGACGAGCCGCATCCGCATCAACGCCGGCTCGGTCGTGCTGCCGCTGCACGACCCGATCCGCGTCGCCGAGGAGTGGTCGGTCGTCGACAACCTCTCCGGCGGCCGCGTCGGGATCGGCTTCGCGAGCGGCTGGCACGCGAACGACTTCGCGCTGCGCCCGCAGGCGTGGGGCCGCCACAAGGAGGCGATGTATGAGGGGCTGGAGACGGTCAAGGCGCTGTGGCGCGGCGACGCGGTCGCCGTCACCTCGGGCGCGGGCGAGCGGATCGAGGTGCGGCTGCACCCGCCGCCGCTCCAGCCCGACCCGCCGCTCTACACGGCGATCGTCGGCGCGCCCGAGAGCTGGGAGCGCGCCGGCGCGGCCGACCTCGGCGTGATCACCAACCTGATGACGCAGGACCCCGACCAGCTCGCCGCCAACATCGCGCGCTACCGCGAGGCGCGCGCGCGGGCCGGGCTCGACCCGGCCGCCGGCGCGGTCGTCGTGCTGCTGCACACCTACCTCGCGGCCAGCGAGCAGCAGGCGCGCGCCGACGCGTTCGAGCCGTTCTGCGACTACCTGCGCTCTTCGCTCTCGCTGTTCGGCCAGGCGACGAACAGCCTCGGGCTGGAAGTCGACGTCGAGCACCTCTCCGAAGAGGACATGGCCTACGTGCTGCGGCGCGCGTTCGCGAGCTACTGCGACACGCGCGCGCTGATCGGCACGCCCGACTCGTGCGAGCCGATCGCGCGGAGCGTGCTCGCCGCGGGCGCGGACGAGCTGGCGTGCTTCGTCGACTTCGGCGTCTCGCTGGCGCTGCTGCGGCGCAGCCTGCCGCGGATGGTCGAGCTGCGCGACCGCCTGCGCCCGCCGCCGGACAGCCCGCGCACGTCGCCTGAGGGGCCGCCCGTCGAGGCGCGGCTGCCGCTCGCGCTCGCGCAGGAGCGGATCTGGTTCACCGAGCAGCTTCACGAGGACTTCCGCGGCTATCGCGAGCCGACCGCGATACGCCTGCGCGGGCCGCTCGACCCGGCGCTGCTCGCCGCCGCGCTCGACGACGTCGCGCGCAACCAGCCGCTGCTGCGCGGCCGCGTCGTGCACGACGACGGCGTCCCGGCGGTCGAGGTGCTGCGCGAGCTGCCGCTGAGGCTGACGGTCGACGACGTCGCCGGCCGCGCCGAGGACGAGGTCGTCGCCGAGGCGATGGCGCACGCGAGCGCGCAGCCCTTCGACCTCGCGCGCGGACCGCTGTGGTCGGCGCGGCTGCTGCGCTTCGACGCCGAGTCGCACGTGCTCGTGCTGAGCTTCCATCACATCGTCTTCGACGCGCAGGCGGCCGCGTGCCTCGCGCGCGAGCTGTCGGGCTGCTTCGCCGCCCGCGTGCGCGGCGAGCCGCCGCCGCGCGGCGGCGCGAGCCTCGACGCGTACGCGGCCTACGCGCGGCGCCAGCGCGATCAGCTCGACGACCCCGCCGTCGCGGCGGCGCTGCGGCACTGGCAGGAGCTGCTGACGCCGCTGCCGGCGCCGCTCGAGCTGCCGACCGATCGCCCGCGTCCGGCGGTCTACGCGAGCGCCGGCGCGGCGGTCGCGCGGCGGCTCGATCGCGCGCTGACCGAGCGCCTCGAGCGCTTCGCGCGCCAGGCGCGCGTGACGCCGTTCATGTGCCTCACGACCGCGCTCGCGCTCGCGCTGCGCGACTGGAGCGGCCAGGACGCGTTCGTGCTCGGCACGCCGATCTCCGACCGCCCGCGCGAGCTGGAGGAGACCGTCGCGCTGTGCGTGAACACGCTCGCGCTGCGGATCGACCTGACCGCGGCGAGCACGTTCGACGCGGCGCTGCGCAGCGTGCGCGAGACGCTGCTGGACGCCCACGAGCACGCGGCCGCCCCGTTCGAGGAGGTCGTGCGGCGCGTGAACCCGCCGCGCGACCCGAGTCGCAACCCGCTCTTCCAGGTCGTGCTCGAGCTCGACGGCGCGCTCACGTTCGACTTCGCGCTGCCCGGGATCGCCGCCGAGACGCTCGACGTGCCGCCGAGCAAGGCGCCGTTCGACCTCACGCTCTACCTGTCGCGTTCAGGCGGCGAGCTGCACTGCCGCTTCGAGTACGCCACGGCGCTGTTCGACCGCGCCGCGATCGAGCGCTTCGCGGCGCGCTTCGAGGCGATCCTGCGCGCGGCGCTCGGCGACCCGCCGGCGGACGGCGCCGAGGCGGCGCTGCTGGCCTCCCCGCTCGTCGCCGACGCCGCGGTGCTCGCGCGCGACGGAAGCGACGGCCGCGCCGCGCCGGAGGCGTACGTGGTCCCCTCCGCGCAGGCCGGCGCGTGGGACGACGAGGCGCTGATCGCGGCGCTGCGCGGACAGGTCGCGCAGGTCGCCCCGGCCGCCGCGGCGCCCGGCGCCTGGCGCCTGCTGACGCGGATCCCCCGCGGTCCCGACGGCCGTCTCGACGCCGCCGCGCTGCCGGCCGCCGCGGGCGGCGGCGATGACGCCGACAGCTCGATCGCGGCCGCGATCGAGGACATCTGGCGGCGCGTGCTGGCGCAGGAGCACGTCGGCCGCGAGCAGACGCTGTTCGCGGCGGGCGGCGAGTCGCTCGACGCGCTGCGGATCGTCAACCGCGTCGAGGACCGCTACGGGATCTCGCTGCCGCTTGACGCCTTCCTGCGCGAGCCGACGATCGACGCCACCGCCGGGGCGGTCGCACGGCTGCTCGCCGAGCGGGACGGCGCCGCGGCCCGATGACCGTCCCCGCCGCCGATACAGCATCGCTGCCGCCGCTGTATGCGCTGCCGCACGCCGGCGGCAGCGCGCTCGGCGCCTTTCCGGGCTGGCGCGAGGCGCTCGCGGACCTCGTGCGCCTGGAGCCACTCGAGCTTCCCGGCCATGGCCGGCGCGTCGGCGAGCCGTTCTGCGAGACGCTGCGCGCGGCCGCGGCCGATTGCGCCGAGCGCATCGCGCGCACGGCCGGCGGCGCGCCCTTCGCCCTGCTCGGCCACAGCATAGGCGGGCTGCTCGCCTACGAGCTGGACGCGCTGCTGCACGACCGCGGCGGACCGGCGCCGGCCGCGGTGGTGATCGCGGGCACGCCCGCGCCGCGGCCGGGGCCAGCCGCCGAGGCGATGCTCCACACGCTCTCCGACGACCGCTTCCTGGCGGCCGTCGGAGAGCTCGGCGGGCTGCCCGAGGCGGTGCTCGCGCATCCGGAGGCGCGCACGTTCCACGCCGAGCTGCTGCGCGCCGACTACCGGCTGCACGAGCGCTGGGCGCCGGCCGATCCGCCCCATCGCGTCGGCGCGCCGCTGCTCGTGCTGCTCGCCGCCGACGACCCGCTGACGCGGATGGACGACGCGCAGCGCTGGCGGCGCTTCGCCGCGCGGACGCTCACGACCCGCATCGTCCCCGGCGCGGCGCACTTCTTCCCGGTCGATCGTCGCGAAGAGACGCTCGCCGCCGTGCGCGCGTTCCTGGCGCGCGTCGCGTGGGAGCCTCACCGCGCCGCCGCGCGCAACAGCGCGAGCGCGGCCGCGATCGCCAGCCCGTGCATCAAGCCGACGGTCGCGAGCGGACCGAGCGCCGGCAGCAGCAGCGCCGCGATCAGCATGCCGAGCCCGAACCCGCCGCCCTCGCCGGCCGCCGAGAGCGCGAACAGGTCGCCGCGCCGCTCCTCGCCGACGGCCTGAAGGCGCGAGACGTAGGAGATCGCGGTGAAGCCGTCGGCGACGCCCGCGCACGCGGCGATCGTCAGCAGCGGCACGGGCGGCCAGCCGACGAACGCGAGCACGAAGCACGCCGACATCGCGCAGGTGCCGCCCACGAACGCGCGCAGGTCGGGCTCGCGCAACCACCGGCGCGACGAGCGCCGGATCGCGGTCGAGGCGAGCAGGTTTCCGAGCGCCCACGCGGTCAGGAAGCCGGCGTAGCGCTGGGCCGCGGTCGCCGGCGCGTGCGAGCCGAACCAGACCGGCAGCGCGACGTTGTGCGAGCCCGAGCCGCAGGCGTCGAGCGTGCGCACGGCGACCATCGCCAGCACGCCGCCGCGCGCGAGCGTCGCGCGCCTGGCCGCGAGCGCCCGCCAGCGGCGGGGAAGGCGCTCGCGCTGCGCCTGCTCGCCGCGCGGCTGCTCGCGCAACGGCAGCGGCAGCCATGCGATCGCCGCCGCCGAGACGGCGAAGCTGGCGGCGTTGACGAGGAACGCCGCGCCGTAGCCGCCGGTTGCCAGGATCGCCCCGGCGGCCGCGAAGCCGCCGGCGGTCGCGCCCGCGCGCACCGCCGCCAGCAGCCCGTTGGCGTCGACGCGCACCGCCTCGCCGACCATCGCCGGAACGCTCGCGCGCAGCGCGACGCCCGCGACCGTCAGTCCGGCGCCCGTGACCGCGGAGGCCGCGAACGCGGCGGGGATCGCGGCGTCGCCGGCGTCGAGCAGCAGCGCGAGCGCGATCATCGCGAGCGCCTGGCAGGCGTCGGTGACGACCAGCAGCGCGCGCCGGTCGCCATGCGTGACGAGCCGACCGGCGAGCGGCGCGATCACCAGGCCGGCCGCGACGCGCAGCGCCATCAGCAGCCCCGTGGCGACCGCGCTGTGCGTGCGCTCGAACGCGAACAGGCTCAGCGCGACCATGCTGACGTAGTCGCCGAGCACGGAGAGGCCGTTCGCGGCGGCGAACACGCGGAACGGACCGGGTGTGCCGGGCGCGCGGCTCCGCGCCGGTGGCGGCTCGGGCATGGGCGAGCGACCCTACCCGCGGATCGCCGGCCCGCCGAGTCGCGCGAGCTTGCGCCGGCGCGCCGGCCGGCGCACGATCGCGGGATGGACCCGGCCGTGGAGCTGGCCGGACTGGCCGGCGTGGATGAGGACGAGCTGCGTCGCCGCGCGCGCACGCGCGCGTCGGAGCCGCCGCGGCTCGCGTTCGTCTTCTCCGGCCAGAGCGACGCCTACGCCGGCATGGCGCGCGTGCCGTGCGCGTGCAGCCCCGCCTTCGCCGCCGCGCTCGCGCCCTGCGAAGCCGCCGTCGCGCTTCCCGGCGCGACGCTGCGCGGGATCCTGGACGGCAGCGACGACGGCGCGCCGCTGGCCGACGCCCGCGCGGCGCAGCCGGCGCTGTTCGCGCTCCAGGTCGCGCTCGCGGCGCTGTGGGCGAGCTGGGGCGTGACGCCGGACGCGGTCGCCGGCCACAGCCTCGGCGAGCTTGCCGCCGCGCACGCCGCCGGGGCGCTGACGCCGGCGGACGCGGCGGCGCTGGTGGCCGAGCGCGGGGAGCTGACGCAGCGCCTGGCGCGCGCGGGCCGGATGGTCGCCGCGCTGACGGACGCCGCGACGGCGTGGGCGGCGATCCGCGCCGACGGCGGGCCGGTCGAGATCGCCGCCGTCAACGCGCCCGACGTCGTCGCGCTGTCAGGCCCGCCGGAGCACGTCGAGCGGGTCGCGGCCGCGCTCGCCGCGCGCGGCGTCGAGGTCGTGCCGCTGGAGACGACGCACGCGTTCCACTCCGTCTGCGTGAACCCCGTGGTCGAGCCGCTCGCGGCCGCGGCGGCGCGCTTCCCGACCGCGCCGCCGCGCATCGGCTACGCCTCCGCGCTGGAGGGGCGGCTGCTGCGCGACGGCGAGGCGCTCGACGGCGCGTACTGGGCGCGCCACCTGCGCGAGCCGGTGCGCTTCGCCGATGCCGTGCGCGCGCTCGCCGACGCGGGCTGCACGGCGTTCCTCGAGCTCGGGCCGTCGGCGTCGCTGATGCGGCTGGGCGCGCGCTGCGCGCCCGCGGGCGAGCTGGCGTGGCTGCCGTCGCTGCGGCGCGGCGCTCAGGCGGCGACGCTGCGCTCGACGGCGCTCGCGCTCTGGCTCGCCGGCGTCGAGGTCGACCTCGCGCGGGCGGCGCGGGAGCTCGGCGACGCGGCCTGAGCGGCGCCGCGCCCGCGCCCCGCGCCCCGCCGTGCGCTACGCCCCGCCGTAGGTGACGATCAGGTCGGTCGCGACGCCGGCGAGGAAGCCGGCCGCGAGCAGGTAGAGGCCGAGCGTGTGGTGGCGGTAGCGGCGTATGCCGGTCCAGACCTCGCCGATCACGTAGAGGATCGCGCCGCCGGCGAGCGCGTAGAAGCACAGCTCGAGCGCGTCGGAGTGGACCTGGTAGCCGACGATCGTGCCGAGGAAGGTCGGGCCGCCGCCGACGAGGCCGGCGAGGCCGAGCCACGCCCACGACGGGCGCACGCCGCCGAGCGGCCCGACGATCCCGAAGCCCTCGGTCGCGTTGTGCAGGCCGAAGCCGACGATCAGCAGCGTCGCGAGCGCGATCTCGCCGGACTTGGCGGAGACGCCGATCGCGAGCCCCTCGGCGAAGTTGTGCAGCCCGATCGCGACCGCGATCGTCATGCCGGTGCGCAGCGCGGCGCGGTGAGCGTCGGACTCGAGCCGCGCGAGCTCCGGCGGGCTGAAGACCGCGGCCGCCTCGCCGCCGGCGATCGGCGGCAGCGCGCGGCGCCGGCGGCGCAGCGTGCGCTCGATCATGGAGATGCCGGCGGTGCCGGCGGTGAAGCCGGCGGCGAGCAGGGCGAACAGTCCGAGCACGTTGCCGAAGCCGGTCTTGTGGTCCTTGAAGTTGCCGAGCGCCGTGTCGAGGATCTCCTGGCCGTGCGTCGTGACGTCCATGAAGATGAACGCGAGGATCCCGACCGAGAACATCGCCAGGGCGACCCGCACGCGGTCGTCGACATGCCCGATGCGCCCGACCGGCAGGCCGAGGTAGATCGTGAAACCGGCGATGCCGCCCAGCAAGACTGTCTCCGCGAATCCCAACGCACGCGCTCCGCTGATCTAAGGAAGCCCTAATTAGGGTCGCCGAAGTTCTAGCACAGCGGTCGGGATTCGGCTAGGGGGCGGGTCGCGCCGTACCCGGACGGGGGAAAACGAGAATCGATCTCGTTATTTGTATGATGCTGCGCGATGCGCGCTCCCCTCTGCCTGCTCGGCCTGCTGCTGGCGCTCGCGCTTGCCGCGTGCGGCGCCTCCGGCGGCGCGGGCGGGAGCGGCGGCGGGCGCGGGGCGGTCGAGGTCGTCGCGACGACGACGCAGCTCGGGGACATCGTCCGGCAGGTCGCGGGCGGCGCCGCGCGCGTGACGCAGATCCTGCGGCCGAACAGCGACCCGCACACCTACGAGCCGCGCCCGAGCGACGTCGAGGCGCTCGCCGGCGCGCGGGTCGTCTTCCTCAGCGGCGACGGGCTCGACCGCTGGATCGGCAAGGTCCTCGACGCGGCCGGCGGGAACCCGGACGTCGTCACGCTCGCGGACTTCAACGTCGCGCACGTGCGCGGCGAGACGAGCGGTCCGGAGGCGTCGGCGGAGGACCCGCACTGGTGGCACGACCCGCGCAACGTCGAGGCCGCGATCCCGGCGATCCGCGACGCGCTGACGCGCGCGAACCCGGCCGCGCGCGCTCTGTACGCCGCCAACGCCGCCGCCTACCTCGCGAAGCTGAAGGCGCTCGACGCCGGCATCGCGCGCTGCTTCGCGGCCGTCCCGCCGGCGCAGCGCAAGCTCGTGACCGACCACGACGCGTTCAACTACTTCGCGCGCCGCTACGGGATTGCGATCGTCGGCGCCGTGATCCCGTCGCAGACGACCGCCGCCGAGCCCTCCGCGGGCGAGGTCGCCCAGCTCGTGCGGACGATCGAGCGCGAGCACGTCAAGGCGGTCTTCCCCGAGACCTCGGTGAACGCGAAGCTCGCCAATGCGATCGCGCGCGAGACCGGCGCCGCCTCCGGCTACACGCTCTACGGCGACACGCTCGGCCCGGCCGGCTCGGCGGGCGCGACGTACCTGACGATGGAGCGGGCGAACGCCGACGCGATGGTGCGCGGCTTCACCGGCGGTCGGCGCGGCTGCCCCGCTCGACCGCCTCGGTAGCCTTCCGGCGATGCACGCGGTCCGACGACGGGCGCTCCCCCTCGTGCTCGCGGCGGCGGCGCTCGGGGCGCTCGTCCTCGCGCTGGCCGCCTGCGGCGGGTCGGGCAGTGCGTCCTCGACGACGACGGTCGCCGCTCGGCACGCGGGCGCCCGCCCGGCGCGCAGCGTCCCGCCGCCGGTCGCGCACCCGGCGCTCGTGCCGCCGGCGAGCCCGGCGCCGCGGACCGTGCGCGTGCCGATCCTCATGTACCACCGCGTGCACCTCTACGCGACCGAGCTGACGAAGTCGCTGCCGGACCTGACGGTCGAGCCGTCGGTGTTCGCGGCCGAGGTCGCGGCGCTCGCGAGCGCCGGCTACCACTCGGTCACCGTCGCGCAGCTCTTCGACGCGCTCTTCCACGGCGCGCCGTTGCCCTCGAAGCCGGTGATGCTGTCGTTCGACGACGGCTACGTCGACGACGTCACGCAGATCCTGCCGGTGCTGCAAGCCCACCACATGACGGGCGTCTTCTTCATCATCACCGGCCGCTTCCAGGAGCCCGGCTTCGTGACCGTCGCGCAGATCCGCCAACTCGACGCCGCCGGCATGGACGTCGGCGCGCACACGCGCCACCACGTCGACCTGCCCGGCCTGCCGGCGGCGACGCTTCAGAGCGAGATCGCCGGCTCGCGCGCCGACCTTGAGCGCGTGCTCGGCCATCCGGTCGCCGCGTTCGCCTACCCGGCCGGTCGCTACGACGCCGCCAGCGTCGGCGCGGTGCGCCAGGCCGGCTTCGCGCTCGCCGTCACGACCGAGCCCGGCATGCAGCTCTCCGCCCAGCAGCCGCTGCTGCTGCCGCGCGTGCGCGTCGGCCGCACGACCACCCCCGCCGGTCTGCTCGCCTGCCTCGCGGGCCGGGGCTGCTGACGCTCCGTACGCACGCGTCCGGCCGAACGCCGATGCGAGCGAGATGGTTGTGCCTTCCGCGCGATCGGCTACCTTCCGGCCATGACGCCCGCCGAGGTGATCGACCAGATCGGCGCACGCCTCGCGAGAGCGGCGCCGCCGAGATCGCGCGTGCTGCTGTTCGGCTCCCGCGCGCGCGACGGGGCCGCCGAGGACTCGGACTTCGACGTGCTGGTGATCGAGCCGACCGTCGAGAGCCCGATCTCCGAGGCCGTGCGTCTGCGCCGCGAGCTGCGTGGCCTCGGCGTACCGATCGACGTCGTCGTCATGGATGCGGCGAAGGCCGAGCGGCGCGCGGCCGTGCGGGGCACGATGGTCGAGCGCGCGCTGCGCGAGGGCCGCCTGCTTGCCCAGACCTGAGCACCTCGACCTCGCGCGCCTGCTGCTGCGCAAAGCCCGAGGCGATCTCGACGTCGCCCGGCTGATCGCCGCCGACCCAGATCCGCACGACGACGCGATCGGCTTCCACGCCCAGCAAGCCGTCGAAAAGGCGATCAAGGCCGTGCTCGCCTTCTCACAGGCTGCGGCGCCGCGCACTCACGACCTCGCCTACCTCGTCGAACTGCTCGCCGCTCATGGCGTCGAGGTGCCCGCCGCAATCGCCGAGCCCGAGTGGCTCAGCCCATGGGCGGTCACGACCCGCTACGACGACCTCGACGACACCCTGGACCGCCGTGCCGCCATCGACGCCGCCACGAGTGCGATCGAGTGGGCGCAAGCGCTCGTGGGGCGAACGCCCGACCAGGGCTGAGTCGCACTCGGCGGGCGCTTCACCGTGTGCGGGGGCGCCCAAGCTGGGCGCCCCCGGACCTCGCGGTGAAATGTGCCGACTATATTAGTGTGATGGTGAGCTTTGCGGTGCGCGGTAGGTTGCGGATTAATCCCCTGCCGCCTATGCGGCCGGGTGAGATGAATGCGCAGGCGCCGCCGAGCGGTATCGTCGCGTTTTCGTCGGCTCTGACGTTTTCCGGTGCGCCTGCGGAGAAGGTTTCGAGCGTGACGACGGCCGGGGCGTTGACTTCGGTCGCGACTTCGCAGGTGAGTCCGCTGCTTTCCGCCCTGTACTGAGCGTTGACTATGCCCAGCCCGAGGCCGGTTATGTTCGGTAGCGCGCCGGCGAAGCTGCGGTAGCGGAGGTTCCACGGCATCGTTTCGGTTCTCAACGTGACCAATCCGCCTACGCATCCGCTGAGTTCGCCGTGGGTGATGGCTCCCTGGTTGTTGCCGGTGGTCTTCGTTATCGTTCTTTCAATGAAGTGGCCTAAATAGGTGACATTGCATTGGATGGCTTGCATGCTGGCAGCGTTGAATTCTAGTTTGGACTTGCCGGTGAGCGCTTCGTTCCATATGAGCTCGAAGTTCCTTTCGGTGACGCTGAGGCGCCCCGCGGATGCGCCGTCGACGGCAACGGCGAGGAGCGCGACGGCCGCGAGCGCGGCGAGGACGAGTCTGCTGCGATTGAGCATCCTGGCGGTCCCTTTCAATTGTGGGTTGGCCGCGGCGAAGGCCGCCGCGGACGGACGCTGTTCCCGCCGTCCAGCGTAGGCACCACAAACCGGTGCGTCAATGGCGCCGACCGCTGCCGGTCGACCGCCGGCGAGCGGACGGACGGGCCGCGTCAGGCGAGCGCGGCGAACGCGTACCAGGCGCCGAACGCGAGCGCGGCGGCGCCGAGCGCGGGGCTGAGCGCGAGCGTGCGGCGCTGGGCTGAGCCGCGCGTGAGCGCGTATCCGAGGCCGCACGACAAGGTCGCCATCGAGATCGCGGCCGCGAGCGCGAACACGACGAGCGCGCCGGCCGCCTGCGTGCGGTTCGGGATCCCGGCGAGCAGCAGCACGGCGACCGCGGCCGAGCCGCCGACGCCGTGCAGCAGGCCGATCCCGTAGGCCTGGAGCGGCGAGCGGCCGAGCCGCGCCTCGGGGCGATGGTGGTGGGCGTGCGCGTGGCCGGCGGGCGCGGGCGCGTGCCGATGGGCGTGCGGGCGGCGGTGGCGCGTGGTGTCGTCGTGCGCGTGCAGGTGGCGGTGGACGATCGCCCCGTGACGGTGCGGGTGGACGTGGTAGCGGCCGCGCCGCCAGCGCACCAGCAGGCGCACCGCGAGCGCCATGATCGCGACGCCGACGAGCAGCTCGGCGCCGCGCTGGACCGGGTCTGGCAGGAAGGCGCCGAGCAGCACGACCGGCAGGCCGAACGCGAACAGCGTCGTCGCGTGCCCGAGCCCCCAGGCGAGCCCGAGCCGGCCGGCGCGGCGTGCGCCGTCGCGCGGGTCGCCGGCGATCAGCGTCGAGACCGCGGCGAGGTGGTCGGGGTCGGTCGCGTGGCGCAGCCCGAGCAGCAGCGCCACGGCGAGCACCACGAGCAGGCCGTGCGCGCGCGCGAGCGCGGCGATCGCCTCATCGAGTCCGTGCATCGCGCTCCTTGCCGGCGGTTGCGCCGATCGCGCCGCCCCGCGGGGCCACGGCCTCCTCCGCCGCCAGCCGCGCCGCCGCCGCGGCGGCCTGGCCGTAGGCGATCCCGCCGTCGCCGGGGGGCAGGCGCTCGGGCACGAGCACGCGCAGGCCGTGCCGGCGCAGGAGCGCGGCGGTGCGCTCGAGCAGGCGGCGGTTGTTGAAGACACCGCCCGCCAGCACGACCGTGCTGACGCCGCCGCGCGCGGCGGCGAGCGCGGCCGCGCGCCCGGTCGCCTCGGCAAGGCCGGCGTGGAAGCGCGCGGCGATTGCGCCGACCGGCGTGTCGCGCCGCAAGTCCGCGAGGACAGCGTCGATCGTGGCGCGCGCGTCGAGCGTCGTGAAGCCGTCGCCGTCGTGCAGGTCGAGCGGATAGGCGCCGCGCTCGCACGGATCGCAGGCGGCTTCCAGCTCGATCGCCGCCTGTCCCTCGTACGCGATCTCGGGGCAGATCCCGCACAGCGCGGCGACCGCGTCGAACAGCCGGCCGGCGCTCGTCGTCAGCGGGCAGGCAACGCCGGAGCGCGCGAGCGCGACGACGGCTTCCCAGTCGCGCGGGGCGACCTGGCCGGCGAGGCCGCGCGGGAGCGGCGGCGCGGGGTCGACCGCCGACAGCCACGCGCACGCCATCCGCCACGGCTGGCGCACGGCCGCCGCGCCGCCCGGCAGCGGCGCTGGCAGCAGCGCGCCGACGCGCTCGCTCGCGGCGAGGTCGCCGAGCAGCAGCTCGCCGCCCCAGATCGCGCCGTCCTCGCCGTAGCCGGCGCCGTCGAAGATCGCGCCGAGCGCGCGGTCGGTCTCGCCGTGCTCGGCGAGGCATGCGGCGAGGTGCGCGTGGTGGTGCTGGACGCCGAGCAGCCGTGCGCTCGCGCCCGCGCCCCCGGCCTCGGCTGCGCGCTCGTGCGCGTACTTGGTCGACAGGTACTCGGGGTGGAGGTCGTGCACGATGACCTCGGGCGCGACGTCGAACAGGCGCTCGAAGTGCGCGATCCCGTCCGTGAACGAGCGCAGCGTCTCCCAGTTCTCGAGGTCGCCGATGTGATGGCTGACCCAGGCGCGCGCGCCGCGCGCGAGGCAGAACGTGCTCTTCAGCTCGGCGCCGCACGCGAGCAGCGGGCGCGGCGCCGGGATCGGCAGCGCCGTGCTCGCCGGCGCATGCCCGCGCGAGCGGCGCAGCAGCAGCGGGCGGCGGCGGCCGCCGTCGCCGCCCGCCACCGCGCGCGCGACCGAGTCGTCCGTGCGCGTCGCGATCGGGCGGTCGTGCAGCAGGAACAGGTCGGCGATCCCCGCCAGCCGCGCGAGCGCGTCGACGTTTTCGAACGCGATCGGCTCGTCGGAGACGTTCCCGCTCGTCAATACGAGGGGAGTGCCAGCGTCCGCGAGCAGCAGGTGGTGCAGCGGGGCGTAGGGCAACATCACGCCCAGCTCGCGCGAGCGCGGCGCGACCGCCCGCGCCACGCGCGCGTCCGGCCGGCGCGGCGCGAGCACGATCGGGCGCTCGGGCGCACTCAGCAGCGCGCGCTCGGCGTCGCCCAGCTCGACCAGCGCGCCCGCCCCCGCGAGCGACCCCGCCATCAGCGCGAACGGCTTGCACTCCCGCCGCTTGCGCGCGCGCAGCCGCGCGACCGCGCGCTCGTCGTCGGCGCGGCAGGCGAGGTGGAAGCCGCCGATCCCCTTGACCGCCACGATCGCGCCGGCGAGCAGCGCGCGCGCCGCCGCCTCGACCGGGTCGCGCGCGTCGCCGAGCGGCAGGATGCGGCCGCCGAGGCCGAGCAGCCGCACCTGCGGCCCGCAGGCCGGGCAGGCGTTCGGCTGCGCGTGGAAGCGGCGGTCGGCCGGGTCCTCGTACTCGGCCTGACAGGCGGGGCACATGCGGAAGCCGGCCATCGTCGTGCGCGGGCGGTCGTACGGGACGCCGCGCACGATCGTGAAGCGCGGCCCGCAGTTCGTGCAGTTGACGAACGGGTAGCGGTAGCGGCGGTCGGCGGGGTCGAACAGCTCGGCGAGGCAGGCGTCGCAGGTCGCCGCGTCGGGGGAGACGAGCGCATCGGGGCGGCCGCCCGGCGGGCTCGCGACGATCGCGAAGCCCGTCGCCGCCGCCGTCCCGCCGGTCGGCGGCAGCTCCTCGGCGACGACGCGCTCGACGTGCGCGAGCGGCGGCGCGTGCGCCGCGATCCGCTCCAGGAACGCCGCGAGCGTGGGCGCATCCGCCTCGGCCTCGACGACGACGCCGCGCGCGTCGTTCCACACCCGCCCCGCGACGCCCAGCTCGCGCGCGAGCCGGTGGACGTGCGGGCGGAAGCCGACGCCCTGCACGACGCCCTCCACCCGCGCCCGCACGCGGCGGCGGGCGGGCGGGGTGAGGACGCGCGCGGGCGGGGGCGATCCGGCGGGGCTCGCGGGGGCGGGTGGGGGCGGGTGCGCGGCGGCGGGGCTGGCGGGCGCGCGCTCCGGCTGGGCGGCGGACGGCGAGCGCGCGGCGCTCATCGTCCCGCCAGCTCGATCAGCGCGCGCAGCGCGTGATACGCGCTCGCCTGCGCCTCCTGGATGCGCGGGATGTGCTCCGAGCGCGTCACGACCACATGGTCGGCGAGGCGCTCGGCGAGCACGCGGCCGCCGTCGTAGCCGACGAGCGCGATCGTCGTCAGGCCGCGCCGGCGCGCCTCCCCCAGGGCGGCGATCACGTTCGCCGAGCCGCCGCTGGTGGAGAGCGCGAGCAGGCAGTCGCCGCCGCGCCCGTGCGCGATCACCTGCCGCGCGAAGATCGCCTCGACGCCGACGTCGTTCGCGATCGCGGTCAGGATCGCGGCGTCCTCGGTGAGGTCGAGCGCGCGGCGCGGCGGCCAGCGCGGGTCGGGCGGGAAGCGCAGGTCGGCGACGAGGTCGATCGCGTCGGTCGCCGAGCCGCCGTTGCCGAGTGCCAGCACGCGGCCGCCGTTGTCGAGCGCAGCGCGCAGCGCGGCGGCCGCGGCCAGCAGCGCGTCGCGGTTCTCGGTGAGCGTCTGCGCGCGCAGCTCGCCGACCTCGCGCGCCTTCGCGAGCGCGGAGCGGCGCACGTCGGCGAGCACCGCGTCGAGGTCGTGCTCCTGCTCGGCGAGGAACGGATAGAGGAAGCTCGACGCGCCGCTGTCGTGCACGCGCCGCTCGCTGCGCCCGGCGAGCAGGCCGCGGTGCTCGAAGAAGACGTGCACCAGCTCCCACAGCACGTGGTAGGCGGTCTCGCACACCTCCTGGCGCACGAGCGGGTCGGGGCTGGCGGGGGCGAAGGACCAGGCGGGGGGCGGCGCCGGCGCGCCCGGCCCGGCAAGCTGCGCGGACGCGGGGTCGAACGCGACCGTCAGGCAGCCGCGCTGGGCCGCCAGCCCCAGCGCGGCCGCGACCTGCTCGCCGTCGCCGAACGCGACGGCGATGTCCTCCTCTTCGACCGCCAGCTCGACCTGGCGCACGAGCGGTCCGCCCTCGCCGGCCAGCCCGAGCGCGGGCAGCGCGCGCTTGCCGACGATCACCGGGTGGACGAACTCGACCGCGATATGGCGCACGTCCGAGCGCGCGGCCGGCGAGCCGCCGAACGCGACCAGTCGTCCCCCGCGCGCGAAGCGCTCCGCCATCGCGTGACAGCAGCGCGCGAGCCGTTCCGCCTCCGCGTCGAAGAACGCCCCGCTCGCGCGCAGCCGCTCGGCGAGCGCGGCGTCGAGCAGCGACGCGCCCGGCCGCGCGAGCACGCTCACGCGAGCGACTCCTCCGCTCGCGCCGCCGCGCGCGCCAGCCAGTCCCGCCACGCGCCGACGCCCTCCCCGGTAGCGGCGCTCATCAGCATCCGCTCGACCCCGGGATGCACCGCATCCAGATTGCAGAGCAGCGTGTCGAGGTCGAAGTCCAGATACGGCAGCAGGTCGAGCTTGTTGACCAGCACCAGCTCGCACGCGCGGAACATCAGCGGGTACTTGAGCGGCTTGTCCTCGCCCTCGGCGATCGAGCAGACCATCGCGCGCGCGTGCTCGCCGACGCGGAACTCGGCCGGGCAGACGAGGTTGCCGACGTTCTCGATCACGAGCAGGTCCAGCTCGTCCAACGGGATCTGCGGCAGCGCCGAGCGGACCATGTTGGCGTCGAGGTGGCACTCGCCGCCGAAGCCGGGATCGGTGTCGAGCTGCACGACGGGGACGTGCAGGGTCGCGAGCCGGTCGGCGTCGAGGCTGCCCTGCACGTCGCCCTCCAGCACGCCGACGCGCACGCCGTCGTCGCGCAGCGCGCCGAGCGCGCGCTCCAGCAGCGACGTCTTGCCGGCGCCGGGCGCGCTCATCAGGTTCACGACGCGCACGCCGGCGCGGTCGAAGTCGGCGCGGTTGGCGGCCGCGATCGTGTCGTTCGCGTCGAGGACGCCCTCGACGACGCTCACCTTCGTCCGGTGCATCATCCCTCCTACATCTGGCGGACCTTGAGATAGCGCTGCACCTCGGGCGCCTGCGTCTTCGCCACCCACGCGAGCGCGGCGAGCGCCGCGAGCCCGACCACTGCCTTGCTCATCAGCCGACCTCCTCGTGTGTGTCCTGTGCCGCGCCCGCCGCCAGCAGGTCGACGAGCAGCCGCTCGACCAGCTCGACCGCCGCCGGCACCGCCGCGCGCACGGCCGGGCTCAGCTCCATCGCGATCTCGGCGTCGCGCTCGCCCATCAGCACGGCCGGCTCGCAGCCGACGACGACGATCCGCTCCGGCACCGCGCCGAGCGCGCGCGCCAGCGCGAGCACGCGCACCGGCGTCATGCCGTGGACGTCGAGCACCGCCTGCTCGTCGACCGGCCCGCGGTGCTCGATCGTGAACAGCGTTCCCGGCGGCATCCCGCGCGGCACCGCGTCGATCAGGACCGCGGCGTCGTAGTCGTCCTGCAGCTCGTAGGCGAGGTCCATCCCGCGGATGCCGTAGTCGGCGACCTTCACGCCCGCGGGCAGCGCGCGCCGCGCGAGCCGCTGCGCGACCGCCACGCCGAAGCCGTCGTCGGCCAGCAGCACGTTGCCGATCCCGGCGACGAGGACGCTGGGGCGGCGGGCCGCGTGGGCGGCGCCGGCGCCGCCGCCGGCGGCGCTCGCCTCGCCGAGCGGCTCGACCTCCTCGGCGCTGACCTCGCCGAGCGGCTCGACCTCCTCGGCGCTGAAGAAGAAGCGGTGGCCGGGTTGCCGCGCGACGCCGAGGTCGCGGCCGGGGTCCCGCTCCAGCACGACGGCGAGCTGCACGCCGCCCTCCAGCGTCTGCTGGATCGACTCGACGACGGCCGTCTGGCCGGCGAGCGCGAGGTCGAACACGTCCCCGCCGGCGCGGACGCCGTTGCCCCCGCCCCCGTCCCCGCCCACGCCCGTCCGCGGCCGCAGCCGCACGCGGCTGCCGCGCCCGATCGGGACGCCGCCGACCGCGACGGCGCGCGGCGCGCGGCCCTCCAGCGCGGCCCACGGATCGCGCGCGCTCATCGCGCCCTCGCCTGCGCCTCGCGGACGGTGCGGCCGTGCAGCGCCAGCAACTGCTCGGGCGTGAGCGCCTCGACGCGCTCCAGCAGCGCGCGCGTGCGCGCGTCCGACGCCCGCATCTCGGCCTTCTCGGCGTCGGTCAGGCCGAGGATGTTGAGCACGAGCAACTGGTCGATCTCGCCGCCGTCGAAGAAGTCGCCCGGGCTCTCGGGCGCCACCCGCGGGTGGTCGGACAGGACGATCGGCGAGGACAGCAGCGTGTCGCGCGCGTCCGGCGCGCCGACGAGCACCGGCCACGTGCCCTCGTTCACGCACGCCGCCGCCTCGGCCTGGAGGGCGGCCGGCGGGTCGGTCTGGGAGACGAACGCGCCGCCCTCGACGCGCAGGATCGCGTGCGTCGAGCAGAGCGCGCGGCGCTGCGCCGCCGCCCGCGGGCCGCCGGGCCACGGCGTCGTGTTCTCGATCCGCACGCTGACGCGGTGCAGCGCGGGGCCGCGCCGCTCGGCGTGGACCGTCACGCGGCCCACGAGCGGCTCCCACGTCCGCACGAGCGCGCCGACGCCCGGCAGCGGCTCGCGCGCCTCGCCGGCGGGGATCGCGATCGGCGCGCGGGCCGCGCCCTCGCCCTCGCCCTCGCCGCTCAGCCGCGCGAGCGTCGCGGGCGCGGGCGCGATCTCGCGCTCGGCCGCCTCCTCCCAGCTCAGGTGCTCGCCGAGCCTGTCGACCGCGCGGCCGTGCGCTTCGACCGCCTGGCGCCGGACGACGTGCAGGAAGCGCACCGTTACAAAGAGGCGCGCGTCCGGCGGCCCCTCGACGAGGCACTGCGTCCGCATCGTCCACGGGTCGTCGCCGGCCGCGCGCGCCTCGCTGTGGGCGCGCGGGAAGACGCACCCGAACGTCCAGCGCTGCGCGTTCTTGAGCGCCGAGCGGCGGTAGGGCCACAGCACGTAGCCCTCGTAGAGGACCGCGTCGGCGATCGCGCGGACGGGGTCGGCGGTCGTGCTCATGTCGGCCTCCGTGGGGCGTCGGGCGCGGGCGCGTCGTCGCGGCCCGCGAGCAGCTCCTCCACGACCGCCTCCCAGCTCGGCAGCGCGCGCGCCGCGCGCCAGGCCGCGAGCCGCTCGAACGATCCGCGCTCCAGGCGCAGCCAGGCGCTGCCGGGGAAGCACGCGTCGAGCGCGGCGCGCCAGGTGCGCACGGGCAGGGCGCAGCCCGCCTCGCAGTCCCAGGGGAGCCGCCCGGCCTGGAGGCGGCCGTCGTCGCTCGCCCAGAAGACCGTGCCGCTCAGCAGCAGCTCGAGCGGGATCTCCCCGTCGCGCAGCGCCGCCAGGTAGCGCGTCGCCGCGACCTCGAAGTCGTACGTGCACGGCACGTCGAGCGCGGCCGTCGTCGCGCCCTCGAACGGGCCGACGACGAGCGTCGCGCGCGTCCACGGCAGCGTGCGCAGCGTCCGGCCCCAGCGCTCCGGCGCGCCGAACAGGTCGGCGAGCGGCGCCTGCTCGGCCGCCGCGTAGCGGCGCTCGCGCGCGGCGATCTGAAGCTGCGCGGTCAGGGTCAGCGAGCGGATCGCCGCGTCGTCCGCGTCGAGCGCGAGCGCGAAGCGCAACGTCGGCGCCGCTGCCGGCGCGAGCGCCTCCACGCCCGCGACCGCGCAGGTCAGCGTCGGCGCGGCGGCGGCAAGCGGCTCGGCGGCGCCCATCGCGCTAGCCCGGGGAGAGGTTCGGCATCCGCGCGTCGATCGGTTCGCGGTCCTTCGCGTTGACCCCGGTCGAGCGCCGCGCGGTCGAGCGGCCGTCGGGCCGGTGCCCCGCCTGGCGCGCGTACGCGCCCGGTTCGTTGCCCTCGCGGATCCCGGGCGTGTGGGCCGGCGCGTCGTGTCTGACGTCCGGCTTGCCGAACCTGATCGTCATCGCTGCTCCTCTCGCATCGCAAGGTCCTCGAAGAACTGCTCGATCGCGCGCCATGCCTCCTCGCCGCCGCCGAAGCCGCGCCAGCGGCGGCGGATCAGGCCGACGAGCGCGTAGCAGTCGTCGATCGGCACGAGCCACTGCTCGCGCATCCCGCGCGCCTGGCAGACGAGCAGCGCCTCGACGTCCGGCGCCAGCTCGGCGAGCACGGGGTTGGCGGCGACCAGCTCGTCCCACGCGTCGAGCTGGAGCTGGGACTCGGTCGCCCCCAGCGGGCTCGGGTAGAACGCGACCGTCCGGCCGGCCGTGCTGCTGTGGAACAGGAACGCCAGCTCGACCGGCAGCCGCAGCCGCGCCCACGTCGCCGCGTCGAGCCGCAGGCCGTCGAGCCGGCGCCGGCGCGTCGGGATCAGCAGCAGTCTCCCGCCGCCGGCCGCCGGGCGGTCGAACAGGATCGCGCACGCGCGGCAGACGCACAGCAGCCGGCGGCTGTCGAGGTCGACGATGTGGCGGTGCTCCGCCGCGATCGGCTCGCCGCACAGGTCGCAGCGCTCCTCGGCCGTGGCGGTGAGCGGCGGGTCGGCGACTGGCGCAGGCGCGGGCCGCGCGAGCTGGAGCAGGCGCGAGGACACTCTCAGTTCGCCTCCGCTGCCGACGCCTCGCGCTGGGCGGCCAGCAGCGCCGGCGCGCACTCGATCTGGAGCAGCCCGCTGTCAGCCGGCGGCGCCTGCGCCTCGACGCGCTCGACGTCAGGCGCCGCCGCCAGCACGGCCTCCTCGATCGCGAGCTTGAGCGTCATCGCCGACGCGGGGCAGCCGTCGCAGCTCCCGTTCAGGCGCACCCGCGCGACGCCGGCCTCCACCGACAGCAGCTCGACGTCGCCGCCGTGCGACTCCAGGTACGGCCGCACGCCGTCGAGCGCCTCCTGCACGCGCTCCTCGACGCCGAGCGGGTGCAGGTCGTGCACGAGCAGCAGGTGGCCGACTTGCTCGTCCCCCGCCAGCGCGCGCGCCGTCCCCGGCCCGACCTGCGCGACGATCCGCGCCAGCGCGGAGCCGTACAGCTCCACCACCGCCTGCACGGCGGCGAGCGCGGCCGCCCGCGCCCGCGCGTCGGGCAGCGCCTCGACCGCCTCCAGCAGCCGCTCCACGCGCTGCGCGTCCGGCGCCGCCGCGGCCTCAACCGCCACCGTGCGCTCCCAGCATCGGCGAGTGGCGCTGCTCGAGCACCTTCCCGCCGCCGAGGTACATGTGCACGCCGCACGGCAGGCACGGGTCGAAGCTGCGGACCGCGCGCATGATGTCGATCCCGCGGAACTCGTCGGGGCCGTTCTCCTCGAAGATCGGCTGGCCCGTGACGGCGTCCTCGTACGGGCCGAGCGTCCCGTAGGAGTCGGTCGGCGAGCCGTTCCACGGCGTCGGCGGATACGGGTGGTAGTTGGCGATCTTGCGGTCGCGGATCACGAGGTGATGCGACAGCACGCCGCGCACCGCCTCGTGGAAGCCGCAGCCGATCGCCTCGTCGGGCACCTCGAAGTCCTCGAAGACCTTCGTGTCGCCGGTGCGCAGGTCCGCCAAGGCCTGCTCGACGAAGTGCAGCGCCATCCCCGCCGCGTAGGCGACGAAGTACACCCGCGCGCGGTCGCGCTCGAGCGCGTTGGACCATCTCGGAATCCGCCACGTCAGCTCGGCGGCCGGCATCAGCGGCGTTCTCGGCAGCGCGATCTCGACCCCGCCGTCGCGCGCCTTCACGTACGGCGTGTCGACCTTGCCGGCCAGCGCGGTCGCCCACAGCCGCGCGAGCGGCCCGCCGCCGGTGTCGAGCGCGAGGTGCTCGCCGGTGCGGCGGTCATACCAGCGCGGGCTCATCACCCACGAGTAGTTACCGCCGGCGAGGTCGCGTCTCTGCGGTCTCGGCAGGGTGGTCTGGTTCCACGGGTGGCGGCGGTCGACCGGGTTGCCGAGCGGGTCGCGCTCGACGAACGTCTCCTCGTTCACCCAGTCCTCGTAGTAGGAGGAGCCGAGCAGGATGCGGATGCCGAGGTTGATGTCGACGAGGTTGGTCGTCAGCAGCTCGCCGTCGACCACCACGCCCGGGGTGACGAACATCTCGTTGCCCCAGTGCTCCATGTTGCGGTAGTCGTAGTCGACGTGCTCGGGATTGTTGAACGCGCCCCAGCAGCCGAGCAGCACGCGCCGGCGGCCGACCTCCTCATAGCCCGGCAGCGCCTCGTAGAAGAAGTCGAACACGTCGTCGTTCATCGGGACGGCCTTCTTGATGAAGTCCATCGAGCGCATCAGCCGCGTGAGGTAGTCGGTGAAGAGCGTCGGCGTCGCGACCGTGCCGACCCCGCCCGGATAGATCGTCGAGGGGTGGACGTGGCGGCCCTCCATCAGGCAGCACATCTCACGGGTGACGCGGCTCACCAGCAGCGCCTCGCGGTACACCTCGCCGGTGAACGGGTTGAACGCGCGCATGATGTCGGCGATCGTCCGGTAACCGTGAACGTGCGCGTGCGGCGCCTCGGCCCGCTCCGCCTTCTCCATCACGCTCGGATTCGTCGCGCTCACGATCTGCTCGCAGAAGTCGACGAACACGAGGTTGTCCTGGAAGATCGTGTGGTCGAAGATGTACTCGGCCGCCTCGCCCAAGTTCACGATCCACTCGCCCAGCGGCGGCGTCTTCACCCCGTACGCCATGTTCTGCGCGTACATCGAGCAGACGGCGTGGTTGTCACCGCAGATCCCGCAGATGCGGCTCGTGATGAAGTGGGAGTCGCGCGGGTCCTTGCCGCGCATGAACACGCTGTAGCCGCGGAAGATCGAAGAGGTGCTCTTGCAGCTCACGACCTCTCTCGCGCGGAAGTCGATCTTCGTGTAGATCCCGAGGTTCCCGACAATGCGGGTGATCGGGTCCCACGACATGTCGACGACGTTGCCGGCCTCCGGCTCGATGCGCTCTCGCGTCGTGGCCATCGCTCGCTCCTTCCCTCAATTCGGCCACCGCGGCTGCGCGCCGGTGGTGAGCTCGCTGCGGTTGTGGCGCCACTTCGGCTCTTTGTTCATCGTGTGGTTCGTGATCCCGCGCAGGCGGCGGATCAGCGGGCCGTAGACGCCCTCGACCGCGCTCGAGATCCCGCCGCCGGGCGGCGCGTCCATGAACGGCATGAACTTGTCGGGGAAGCCGGGCATCGTGCAGCCGATGCAGATCCCGCCGACGTTCGGGCAGCCGCCGACGCCGCCCATCCAGCCGCGCTTGGGCACGTTGCAGTTCACGACCGGCCCCCAGCAGCCGATCTTCACCTGGCACTTCGGCGAGTTGTAGTCGAGCGCGAAGTCGCCCTGCTCGTAGTAGCCGGCGCGGTCGCAGCCCTCGTGGACGGTCTTGCCGAACAGCCACTGCGGGCGCAACTGCTGATCGAGCGGGATCATCGGCGCCAGCCCGGCCGCCTGGTAGAGCAGCCAGGTGAGCGTCTCCATGAAGTTGTCCGGCTGGACCGGGCAGCCGGGCACGTTGACGATCGGCAGGCCGCCGGCCGAGCGGAAGTCCCAGCCGAGGTAGTCGGCGAGGCCCATGCAGCCGGTCGGGTTGCCGGCCATCGCGTGAATGCCGCCGTAGGTCGCGCACGTGCCGGCGGCGACGACCGCCCACGCTCCGGGCGCGAGTCTGTCGATCCACTCGTTGACTGTGATCGGCTCGCCCGTCGCCGGGTCGTTGCCCATCGAGGTCCAGTAGCCGTCGCCGTTGATGTTCTCGTTCGGGATCGATCCCTCGACGACGAGCACGTAGGGCGCGCCGAGCGTCCCCTCGGCGGCGGCGCGGAACGGCGCCATGAACTCCTCGCCGCCGAGCGTTGGCGAGAGCACCTTGTTGTGCAGGATCACTCTCGGCAGGCCGGGGATCGCGCCGAGCAGCACCTCCTCCAGCGCCGGCTGCGAGGCCGCGGTGACCGCGACGGAGTCGCCGTCGCAGCTCATCCCCTCCGAGGTCCAGAGGATGTGGACCTCCTCGACCGCGGGGGTGGACTGGGTCTCAACCGACATAGCTCACCTCGGCTTCCTCCTCGACCTCCAGCTCCTCGACGAGCAGCTCCTCGCCCGCCGTCACCCGCACGTCGGCGGAGTCGCACGCGCGGCAGGCGAGCGGGAAGCTGTCCTGCTCGCTGACGAGGCCGCACGCGCGGCAGCGCACCGTCGCCGGCACCGTGCGCAGCACGAGCGCGGCGCCCTCCAGCTCGGTCCCCTCGGTCAGCAGCGCGAACGAGAACGCGAGCGCGCCCGGCACGACCTGGCGCAGCGCGCCGGTCGCCACGGCGACGCTGCGCACGCGCCGGCCGCCGGCGTGGGCGCGGGCGATCAGGACGATCGAGTCGGCGATCGCGAGCTCGTGCATCAGCAGATCCGGGGGAGCGGGTCGCCGACAAGCTGGTCCATCACGCGCCGCCCGCCGAAGCTCGTCTCGACGAGCACGAGGCCGGGCGGCTCGGCGCGCACCGCGCCGATCTCGGCGGCGTCCTCGCAGCCCGCGACGGCGCGCAGCGCTCTGAGGGCATCGTCCGCCGCCTCCGGGGCGGCGAACGCGACGAGCACGCCCTCGTTCGCGACGTACAGCGGATCGATCCCGAGCAGCTCGCACGCGCCCGCCACGGGCGGCTGCACCGGCACCGCCGCCTCCTGCACGAGCAGGCCGACGCCGGAGGAGCGCGCCAGCTCGTTGAGCACGGAGGCGACGCCGCCGCGCGTCGCGTCGCGCATGCAGCGCAGGGCAGGGCCGGCGGCATCAAGCAGCGCGTCGGCCGCGGGCCAGAGCGAGCGCGTGTCGGACGCGATCTCGGCGCCGAGGTCGAATTCGCCGCGCGCGAGCATGATCGCCGTGCCGTGCGCGCCGATCGCGCCCGACAGCAGGACGCGGTCGCCGGCGCGCAGCGCGCCGGGGGAGAGCGCGCTGCGCGGGTCGCGGCGCCCGATCCCGCTCGTCGTCACGTACATGCCGTCGGCGTGGCCGCGCTCGACGACCTTCGTGTCGCCGGCGATCACCTCCACGCCGGCCGCCTGCGCGGCCCGCGCGATCGCCTCGACCTCGGCGCGCAGCTCGTCCGCGGCGAGCCCCTCCTCGAGGATCAGCGAGAGGCTCAGCGCGAGCGGGCGCGCGCCGGCGACGGCGAGGTCGTTGACGGTGCCGTTGACGGCCAGCTCGCCGATCGAGCCGCCCGGGAAGCGCAGCGGCTTGACGACGAAGGCGTCGGTCGTGAGCGCCAGCTCGGTCCCGTCGACCGCGAGCAGCCCGGCGTCGCCGAGCGCCGCGAGCGCCGGCGAGTCGAACGCCGGCACGAACAGCCCCTCGATCAGCGACTGCGTCGCCTTGCCGCCGGCGCCATGCGCCATCGTCACGCGCTCGTCACGGAAGCGCGGCGCTTTTGCGCGGGCGGTCTCGATGATCGCGAGGATGCGCTGCTCGCGGTCCCCGCGGCTGCGCTGGTCGCGGCCGGACGGCGCGTCTCGCGCTCCGGCCTTCGCAAGCTCAGGGCCTCCGCGCGACCTCACACCGCCTCCCGCTCCCCGCGCGCAAAGCGCCCGAAGTTGTAATACGCCGCGCACGCGCCCTCGGACGAGACCATGCACGTCCCGATCGGCCGCTCGGGCGTGCAGGCGGTGCCGAACACCTTGCACTCCCACGGCTTGATCACGCCCTTCAGCACCTCGCCGCACTGGCACGCCTTCGGGTCGGCGACGCGCACGCCCGGCACGTCGAAGCGCCGCTCGGCGTCGAGGTCGGCGTAGGCGTCGGAGAGGCGCAGGCCGCTCTGCGAGATGAAGCCGAGCCCGCGCCACTCGAAGTGCGGGCGCAGCTCGAACACCTCCGCCATCGCCTCCAGCGCGCGCCGGTTGCCCTCCCACGGCACCACGCGCGTGTACTGGTTCTCGACCGCGCAGCGGCCGTCGGCGAGCTGCGCGAGCAGCATGCGGATCGCGTGCAGGATGTCGAGCGGCTCGAAGCCGGCGATCACGACCGGCTTGCCGTAGTCGGCGGGGATGAAGGCGAACGGCCGCGCGCCGACGACGGTCGAGACGTGGCCGGGGCCGATGAAGCCGTCGAGCCGCAGGTCGGGCGAGTCGAGCAGCGCGCGCAGCGGCGGCACGATCGTCACGTGGTTGCACATGCAGGAGAAGTTGCGCACGTCCTCCACGCGCGCCCGTTTCAACGTGAGCGCGGTCGACGGCGCCGTCGTCTCGAAGCCGATCGCGAAGAAGACGACCTCGCGCTCGGGATTCGCCTTCGCGATCCGCAGCGCATCGAGCGGCGAGTAGACCATCCGCACGTCGGCGCCGGCCGCCTTCGCCTCCAGCAGCGAGCCGTCCGAGCCGGGCACGCGCAGCATGTCGCCGAAACAGGTGAAGATCACCTCCGGCCGGCGCGCGAGCGCGATGCCGTCGTCGACGCGGCCCATCGGGATCACGCAGACCGGGCAGCCGGGGCCGTGCACCAGCTCGACGTTCTCCGGCAGCAGGTCGTCGACCCCGTACTTGTAGATCGAGTGCGTGTGCCCGCCGCAGACCTCCATCAGCTTGTAATGGCGGCCGGGCTCCACCGCGCCGAGGATCTCGGTCGCGACCGCGCGGCCCAGCTCGGCGTCGCGGAACTCGTCGACGAATCTCATGCGGGGTCCTCCGTCGGCGGGGCCGCGCCCGCCCCCTCCGCTTCCAGGCGCACGAGCGCGACGCCGGCGTGCACGAGCAGGCGGTCGCCGGGCGCGACCGGCTCGACCAGCGCGATCTCGATCGTGTCGCGCGCGCGGTCGTCGTCCGCGCGCGCGCACAGCGCCAGGCTGCGCCCCGCGTCGACCGCCAGCACGCGCATCGGGACTCCCTCGTCGCCGCACGTGATGCAGTGATCGCTGTGACAGGCGAGCGCGAGGTCGTCAGCGATCGGCGCGCCGCGCGTCACTGGATCGCGCTCCCGCGCAGCTCGGCCAGCTCCTGCTCGTACTCGGCGCCCATCCGCTCCAGCAGCTCGCGCGTGGCGCGCGCCTCGTCCTCGTCCACGCGCGAGATCGCGAAGCCGACGTGAATCAGGACCCAGTCGCCGGGCGTCGCACCACCATCCGGTGTGTCGAGCAGGCCGATGTTGACGTTGCGCCGCACGCCGGCGACGTCGACCCGCGCGAGCCGGTTCGGCTCGTCCACGATCTCGATCACCTGGCCGGGAATCGCGAGGCACACGGAGACGGCGGTATGCCCACGGGCGGCGGCCGCCCAAGCCCGGTGCGTTGCGCGACAACGTTGCGTTGCAACGGGCGCCGCATCGGGCATAGCCGCAAGCGAGCAGTTCGACCCAGGAGGCGTCCGTGGCCGCTTCGGTACGGCTGCTGGAGTCCGATCCCGAGCTCGGTCTCCGCGTGCCGCCCGACCGCATCGCGCAGGCGCGCCGCGCGCTCGTCGCGCCGGTGACGGCGCTCGCGCGCGGGTGCTGGGAGGTGCCGCGCGCGCAGCGCGGCCAGCTCGGCTTCCTGCTGCTCGACGGCGTGCTCGGCCGCGACGTGATCCTCGCCGGCACGACCTGCACGGAGTTGCTGGGGGAAGGCGACGTGCTCGAGGCGGGCGCGCCCGCGCGCGAGGAGCGGCTCGTGCCGTTCCGCCTGCGCTGGCAGGTCGTCGAGCCGGTGCGCCTCGCGGTGCTCGACGCCGACCTCTCGCGGCGGCTGGGCGAGTGGCCGCAGGTCACGAGCGCGCTGCTCGAGCGCTCGCTGCGGCGCGCGCTGCGCGCGACGGTGCACCAGGCGCTGCTCCAGCTCTCGCCGGTCGAGACGCGCCTGCTGGTGCTGCTGTGGTGCCTGGCGGAGCGCTGGGGCCGCGTCACGCGCGAGGGGGTCGCGCTGAGGCTGCGCCTCTCGCACCGCCTGCTCGGCCAGCTCGTCGGCTGCCAGCGCGCCTCGGTGACCACCGCGCTCCAGCGCGTCGAGGCGAGCGGCCGCATCGAGCGCCGCGACGACGGCACCTGGCTCCTGCGCGGCGCCGCCCCCGACGAGCTCGAGCAGCTCCACTGGCAGCCGCGGGCGGCGGTGGGCGACGCGGCCCTCGGCGAGTCGGCGGTTGGCCTCGCCCACGGACCTCGCGCCTGAACACGAAGCACGACAGATGTGGTTGTGGCGACAGTGCGAAGGCGATTAGATGTCCGTCGACGGCCGGGAGCGAACGTTTACGTCGATACGGTTGGCCTATGTCAAGAGTGGTCCTGGATCTGCATGGCGCACGCGCGCCGAGAGGCGTCGACATCGACGCACTCGAGTCGTTCCTCGCGAACTTCCGTACGGCGGTGCGCGAGTACGCGCGTGCACGCGACACCGCGCGCCTTCAGCGCGCCCCCGGAATGGAAGAGACCGCCAGTTTCACGGTCAACGGTCGGCTCCACATGGTCGAGACGGATCAGCCGAATCGCCGTGTGGGCCGGCTCGACGTTCCAACGCTGAAGTCTTCGACGACGAAGGGGTAGCGGTCACAAGTGCCGGAACTCTGCCCGCACCTCGCCGCGATCCAGCCGGTCGAGCCGCGCACGCCGGAAGGGTGCGAGGACTGCCTGCGGATCGGGTCGGGGTGGGTGCACCTGCGGCTGTGCCTGACGTGCGGCCATGTCGGCTGCTGCGACTCCTCGCCGAATCGCCACGCGAGTCGCCACGCCCGCGAGACCGGCCATCCGATCGTGCGCTCGTTCGAGCCGGGCGAGGACTGGCGCTGGTGCTACGTGGACGAGTCGTTCGTCTGAGGGTCCCGCCGGTCCTCGCCGGGTGAGCGCCGCCGGCGCGTCAGCAGCGTCCGTCCGCCGAACGCGAGCGCGAGCAGCAGGACCGGCGCGAACAGCACGATCGCCGGCGTGCCGGTGCGGTGGTGGCCGCGCTTGCCGCCGCCGAGGCCGGCGGTCGAGATCGGGCGGCCGTTGGCGGCGGCGAGCTGCTCGACGGCCGCGATCGCGCCCCGCGCCATGCCATCGACAGTGCGCGGCGCGCCCAGTCGGCGCACGATCGCCGGGCCCCGCGGCCCCGTCGCGGAGGTGCCGAAGCCGCCCGGCATCGCCACCAGCGTCGGCTGCGGTCTGAGGTACGCGATCTCGCGCTGGAGGAAGTTCGCGTACGCGGCGACGTGACCGAACATCTGCGGGATCGCGCCGAGGTCCGCCGGGCTCGCCACCAGCGCGACCTTGATCGGGAAGCCCGCCTTTCTCGCGCGCGCGGCCGCGTCGTCGAGCTGGGCCTGGAGCGACGGCGGGACCTTCGGCGCGTAGGGGTAGTAGACGTTCTGGATCAGCAGCACGTCGCTCGGCGGGTCGGCGTCGGCCAGCGCGCGCGGCGCCGGCAGGGCGAGCAGCCCGGCGAGCAGCAGGCAGAGCGCGAGCGCGGTCGGGCGGAAGCGGAGGCTCATCGTGCCGGGGGAAAGCGGTAGGTGGCGTGCGGGGGAACGAAGCGGCCGACCTCGAGCACGACGACCGCCCCGCGCGTGAGCGGCATCGTACGCGGGTCCGCGCGCCAGCGGCGGCCGTCGAGGTACGCGTGCACGGGCGCGCGGAAGCCGCCGAGGCGCCCGTGCGCCAGCGGCTGACCCCAGACCGCGAACAGGTCCCCGAGCGCGAGCCGCGCGCCGCGGCGCAGCTCCAGCAGGCCGGTCGGCTCGCTCGTGCGCACCGGATACGAGCAGCGCCCGCCGCGCACGTACGCGCCGCGCCGCCGCAGCGGCGGCGCGATCCCGATCCCCGCCGGCACCGGCACGACGAGCCCGGCGGCGAACAGCTCCACGTGCGCGAGCACGCGCGCGCCGCCGCCGCCGCCCGCGACGCAGCGCAGCGGGCCGATCGCGCGCGCGTGCGCGGCCGCCGCGCCGCGCGCCGGCAGGCGGAAGGCGGGGCCGCGGCCGGCGGGCAGGGGGACCGGCCACGCGACCGGCCGCGCCCGCGGGCCGCGCTCGCCCGCGCCGCAGCCGGCGAGCGACGCGGCGGCGGCGGCGACGGCGGCGGCGACGGCGACGAGCGCCAGCGCGGTCGCGGAAAGTCGAGCGGCGCGGACCATGAGGGCGCCGGATCGTAGCCGGCGCGCTCCGCCCGGCCGCCCGGCGAGCACGATCGCGTCGAACGGGCCGTGCGAGCCGAGCAGCGCGAGCGCGGCCTCGCCCGAGACGGCCTCGACGCCCGCTTCACATGCGGCCTTTCGCGGCGTGCGAACATGGTGGCTCCCCCCGTACCGCTGATCGAGGAGGCAGTCATGCCGGAGTACCCGCCCGGAACACCGTCGTGGGTGGAGCTGTCCTCGCCCGACACCGATGCGTCCGCCGCCTTCTACCGCGAGCTGATGGGCTGGGAGGCGACCGCGCCCGGCCCGATCGAAGAGACCGGCGGCTACCGCATGTTCCAGCAGGACGGCCAGAGCGTCGGGGGCCTGATGGGCCACATGCAGGAGAATCAGCCGACCGCCTGGTCGACCTACATCAGCGTCGCCGACGCCGACGCGACGGCCGAGCGCGTCAAGGCGGCCGGCGGCAGCGTGCTGGTCGAGCCGATGGACGTGATGGACATCGGCCGGATGGCCTTCTTCGCCGATCCGAGCGGCGCCGTGTTCGGCGTCTGGCAGCCGAAGAGCTTCGTCGGCGCCGACCTCGTCAACGAGCCCAACTCGCTCTGCTGGAACGAGGTGCTCACGCGCGACGCCGCGGCCGGCACGGCGTTCTACCCTGCGGTCTTCGGCTGGGACCCGACGAGACCGCAGTTCGAGGGCGCCCCCGAGAGCTACACCGTCTGGGAGCTCGACGGCCATCCGGTCGGCGGCATGATGGCGATGAGCGAGCCGTGGTTCCCGCCGGAGATCCCGACGCACTGGTCGGTGTGCTTCGCGGTCGCCGACGCCGACGCGACCGTCGCGAAGGCGCGCGAGCTGGGCGCCACGGTCACGAACGAGCCGATGGACATGCCGATCGGCCGCTTCGCCGGCCTGATCGACCCGCAGGGCGCGTCGTTCACGGTGATGCAGCCGGCGCCGGCTGACTGAGCCGCGCCGGCAGCCGCGCCGCGGCCGCGAAGCCGGCGAGCGCGAACGCCGCCAGCACGATCATCGCGATCACGTAGGAGCGCGTGCCGGCCGCGAGGTCGGACACGAGGATCGTGCCCGCGATCGCGGTGCCGAGCGAAGAGCCGAGGTTCGAGACGCTGCGCGAGAGCCCGGAGATCTCGCCCTGCTGCTCCTCCGGGAAGCTCGACTGCACGACGTTGACCGAGGGCGTGAGCATCACGCCGACGCTGAGGCCGATCAGCAGCAGCCCCGGCACGAACGCGAGCACGTTCTTCGAGGCTCCCACGAGCGCCAGCAGCAGCGCGACCCCGGCGATCGACCCGGCGAAGCCGGCGCGGATCAGCGTGCGCTGCTCGCGCCGCTCGGCGAACCGCTGCGCGCCCAGCGAGGAGATCAGGACGCCGGCGGTCGCGGCGGTGAAGACGACGCCGGTCTTGATCGCGGAAAAGCCGCGCACCGTCTGGAGGTAGACCGAGACGACGAACGTGATCCCCATCAGCAGCAGCCACTGCACGTTCTGCGTGGCGAGCCCGAGGTTCGAGACGCGGTTGCGCAGCAGCGCGCTCGACAGCAGCGGCTCGCGGCCGGCCAGCTCCGTCCGGCGGATGTGGCGCAGGAAGGCCAGCAGCAGGAGCACGCCGAGCGCGACGAAGACCGCCAGCAGCACGTTGTTGATCCCCGCCTGGAGGATCCCGATCACGAGGAGCGTCATGCCGGCGGCCGACAGCAGCGCGCCGCGCGTGTCGAACGGGCGCTCCGGCTCGGCCGGCAGCGGGTCGACGATGCGGCGGCTGAGCAGCACGATCGCGGCGACGATCAGCGCCTGCAGGACGAACGACGCGCGCCAGGAGATCGTCGTCGTGATCAGCCCGCCGATCAGCGGACCGGCCGCCGCGCCGACGCCGGCCATCCCGCTGATCGCGCCGAACGCGCGGGCGCGCGACTCGACGCCGGCGAAGAACAGCGTCGCGAGGATGTAGATCGGCGGGATCATCAGCGCCGAGCCGACGCCCTCGAACGCCGAGTAGCCGAGGATCAGCACGCCGAGGCCGGGCGCGGCGGCGGCGATCAGCGCGCCGATCCCGTAGACGACGAGCCCGAGCGTCAGGCAGCGCGTGCGGCCCCATCTGTCGGTCAGCTTGCTGCCGGGGATCATCAGCGCCGCCATGCACAGCAGGAACAGGGTGATCGCCGTCTGCACGCCGTGCACGGTCGTGTCGAGGTCGTTCGCGATGCTCGTGATCGCGACGTTCATGTTCGAGCCGGCGAAGCTCGCGACGAACTGCGTCAGCGCCAGCGGCGCGAGCAGCCGCCGGGTCGAGACGGCAGCCTGCGCGCTCACGCCGCGGCCCGCGTCCCCGCCGCCGCGGCGGTCTCGCCGATCAGCCCGTAGTCCTCGATCCGCATCCCGCCGGCCAGCATCGCGGCCGCGCGCGAGCGCCGGCAAGGGAGCGTGCACGTGTCTGTCGCGGGCGCGTGCACCCGTGCGGTGCGCCGGCGGTGCGGGTTCCGTGCGCGAGGCGGCGGGTACACAGGCACGGTCACCGGTGGCGGTCACGACGAAGGAGGCCCTGATGGAGCTCGACGACCTTGCCAGCACCGAGTCCGCCGTCGCGGCCGCCGCAGCGGCGACCGTCTTCTCCCCGCGGGTGCGGGGCGTCCTGCGGCGCGGCGCCGTCTACGGCGTCGCCGGCGCGCTGAAGGCCGGCGACGTGGTGGTCGGCGCGGCCCGCGGGGCGGCGCGCGGGATGCGCGACGGAGCCGAGCACGCGGGCGACGGCGCGGCGCCCGCGGCGAGGCCGTCCGCGTCCCGTCCGGCGCGCCGCAGAGCGAGCGCGACGTCATGACCGCCGCCGCCGACGACGAGCCGGGCGGCGGCCGCGGTCCATCCACCGAGGCGCGCGCCGAGGAGATCGTCGCGCGCACGACGCGCTCGGTGACCCACTTCGTCACGCACGCCGTCGCGCGCGCCCGCGAGGAGATCGAGGACATCGTCGCGGAGGGGCGCGAGCTGCACAAGCACGGCGGTCGTCCCGCGGCGTGAGCGCGGCGGCCGCCCGGCTGGAGCCGCGCCTGCTGCGCTCGACGCCGGGCCGCATGCGCGTCGCGCTGGGCGGCTGGGACGGCGGGGCGGCGACGGAGGTGGACCGCAGCATCGCCGAGCTGCCCGGCGTCACGAGCGCGCGCGCGAGCGCGGTCACCCGCAACGCGCTCGTCTGCTTCGACCGCGAGGCGACGAGCGCCGAGGCGCTGCTCGCCGAGCTGCACCGGTTGCGCTGGCGCGGCCGCGGCCGCGCGCGGGCGCACGCCGCGGCGCGCCGCGAACCGCGCGTACGCCGCGCCCGCATCGCGGTGCGCGGCATCGACCGCGACCCGCGGCTCGCCCGCGCCGTCGTCGAGCGCCTGCGGCGGCGGCCGGGCGTGCGCCGCGCGGTCGCGAGCGCCACGACCGGGCGCGTGCTCGTCGAGGTCTCCGAGCACGAGGTGGACTTCGAGGACCTGCTGTCGGAGCTTGCGGACCTCGAGCTGCCGGAGGTCGACGGCGAGGATCGTCCCTCGCATCCGCTCGATCCCGCCCCGCTGATCCAGGGCTCGGCGCGGCTGATCGGGTCCGCCCTCGGGCTCGGCGTGCTCGCGGCGCGGCGCGCGCGCGAGCGCGCCGGCGCGCCCGTCGGCGGCGGCGCGCCGGCCGTCGCCGCCGGCGTCGTCGGGACGCTTGAGGGCCTGCCGTTCGTGCGCGACGCGCTGCGCGAGGCGCTCGGGCGCGACCGCGCGCAGCTCGCGCTGGGCGGCGCGGCGGTCGTCTCGCTCACGCTGGCGGGCTCGCCGCTGGGACTCGCGCTCACTGGCGCGACCGCGCTGCGGCTCGTGACCGAGGTGCGCGCCCGCCGCGCCGCCTGGGAGGACTACGAGCGGCGGCTCGCCGGCGCTGCGCCCGCCGAGCCGGGCGCCGTCGTGCGGCTCGAGGCCGGCGACCGCGCGCCGCTGCACGGCCGCGTGATCGAGGGAGCGGGCAGCGCGATCGGCCTCGACGGGCTGCCCGATCCGCTGGCGCCCGGCGCCGAGCTGCCGGCCGGCGCGCGCGTGCTCGGCGGGCCGTTCGTCGTCGAGCTGCTCGGCCAGCGTCCGTTCACGCCGCAGCCGCGGCCCGGCGCGCCGCCGCCCACGCCGCTCGACCGCTACCTCGCGCTGCTCGCGCCGGCCTCGCTCGCCTGCGCCGGCGTCGCCGCGGTCGCGGCGCGCTCGCTCGGCGCCGGCCTGACCGCCCTGCTGCTGATCAATCCCCGCCCGGCATTGATCGGCGCCGAGGCGGCCGACGCGAGCGCCTCCGCGCGCGTCCTGCGCGCCGGCGTGATCGTCGTCGGCACGCGGCCGGAGCGGGCCGTGCGACGACCCGACTTGCTGCTGCTCGACGGCCCGCGCGTGCTCACCGACGGTTACGAGGCGACCGCCGTCGTGCCGCTCGCCGGCGGCGATCCCGCCGTGCTCGGCGCGCGCGCCGCCGCCGTCGCCGCTGCCGCCGGCGCGCACGCGGCGCCGGCGGACCATCCGGCGGTGCGCCGCGCGCGCGAGCGCGGCGAGGAGGCGCTCGTGCTGCGCGAAGAGGGCGGCGGGCGCGCGCTCGCGATCGTCCGCCTGCGCCCGCGGCTGGCGCCCGGCGTCGCGGAGCTGGTGGCGGCCTGCCGGCGCCAGGGGATCGAGCTGGCGCTGCGCGAGGAGGGCGACCGCCGCGCCGCGCGCGCGCTCGCGCGGCGTGCCGACGTGCCGCTGATCGTCGAGGCGGACCTGACGGACGTCGTGCGCGAGCGCCAGCGCGCGGGCGCGCGCGTCGCCGTCGTCTCCGACAGCCCGCGCGCGGCCGAGGCGTTCGAGGCGTGCGACCTCGCGATCGGGATCGCGTCCGGGCGCGGCGGGCGCTTCGCCGCGCGCGCCGACCTGCTCGCGCCGGACCTCGCCGCGGTCGGCGCGATCGTCGCGGCGGCGCGGCGCCGCGAGGACGCGGTCGCGGCGTCGATCGGGCTGTCGGTCGCCGCCAACGTCGCCGGCGCGGCGTGGGGCCTGCGCGGCGGCGCCGGGCTCGTGCGCGCCTCATACGCGACCTACGGCGCCGCGCTCGCGGCGATCGGCGCCGGCTGGCTGCGGCTGCGCGGCGGCGCGCGCCCGCGCTCGCTCGTCGCGCGGCTGGTCGACCCGCGGCCGGAGCGCTGGGGCCGGCGCGAGGCCGGCGACGTGCTGGCCGCGGTCGGCAGCAGTGCGGAGGGACTCAGCGCCGCGGAGGCGGCGGCGCGGCGGGAGCGCCGCCCGGAGCCGCGCGAGCGCGGCGCGCTCGCCTCGGCGGCGCTCGACCAACTGCGCTCGCCGCTGATCGGCGTGCTGGGAGCGGGCGCGGCGCTCTCGCTCGCGGTCGGCGCGCTCGCCGACGTCGGGATCATCGGCGCCGTGCTCGCGGCGAACGTCGCGATCGGCGCCTGGCAGGAGCGCCAGGCCGGCAGGGCGGCGGAAGCGCTGCGGCGGATGGGCGCCGCGAGCGCGCGCGTGCTGCGCGACGGGGAGGCGCTCACCGTCCCCGCCGACGAGGTCGTCGTCGGCGACGTGCTGCTGCTCGCGCCCGGCGACCACGTCGCCGCCGACGCGCGCCTGCTCGCCGCCGACGCGCTCGAGCTCGACGAGGCGGCGCTGACGGGAGAGTCGCTGCCGGTCGCGAAGTCCGCCCGCGACGGTCCCGACACGGCGCGCGTCGTGCTCGAGGGCAGCGACGTGACGGTCGGCGCCGGCCGCGCCGTCGCCGTCGCCGTCGGCGAGCGCACGCGCCTCGGCGCGACGGCGGCTGCGCTGACGCTGCACGAGACGCGCGAGAGCCCGCTCGGCGCGCGGCTCGACCGGCTCTTCCGCCAGGGCCTGCCGCTCGTCGCCGCCGGCGGCGCGCTCGTCGCCGCCGCCGGCGTGCTGTGGGGCGGTCAGCTCGCCGCGCAGCTCGCGCTCGGCGCGAGCGTCGCGATCGCCGCGGTTCCCGAGGGGCTGCCGCTGCTCGCGGGCGTCGCGGAGGCGGCGGTGGCGCGGCGGCTCGCGCGGCGCGGCGCAATCGTGCGGCGGCTCGCGTCGACCGAGGCGCTCGGCCGCGTCGACGTCGCCTGCGCCGACAAGACCGGGACGCTCACGCAGGGGCGGCTCGCGCTGCGGCTGCTCGCGACGCTCGACGAAGAGACCGACGCGGACGACGTGCGCGCGCCGGCGCTGCGCGATCTGCTGCGCGTCGCGGCGCAGGCCAGCCCGCATCCGGCGGCGACCGACGCGGTCGCGCACCCGACCGACGTCGCGATCGTCGAGGGCGCCGAGCGCGCCGGCCTCGGCGGCGAGCTGCGCGCGCCGCGCAGCGAAGAGGCGCCGTTCGACCCGGCGCGCGCCTTCCACGCCGCGCGCGTGGACGGGCGCCTGTGCGTCAAGGGCGCGCCGGAGGTGCTCGCGCCGCGCTGCGCGCACGTGCGCGCCGGCGGCGAGCGGCGCCCGCTCGACGACGCCGGCCGCGCGCGGCTGCTCGACGCGGCCGAGCGGCTCGCCGCGCGCGGCCTGCGCGTGCTGATGGTCGCCGAGGGCGGCCGGGAGACGAGCCTGGAGGACCCGCAGGAGCTGACCGCGCTCGGCTTCGTCGGGATCGCGGACCCGTTGCGTCCCGGCGTGCGCGAGGCGGTCGCGCGCTGCCGCGCGGCCGGCGTGCGGCTCGTGATGCTGACCGGCGACCACCCCGAGACGGCGCGCGCGATCGCGCACGAGGCGGGGATCGCGGTCGACGGGGAGGAGGTCCTGACCGGCGCGGAGCTGATCGACCTCGACGACGGCGAGCTCGACGCGCGGCTGGAGCGCGCGACCGTGATCGCGCGCATCACTCCGCTCGACAAGGTGCGGATCGTCGAGAGCCTGCGGCGGCGCGGCCACACCGTCGCGATGACCGGCGACGGCGTCAACGACGCGCCGGCGCTGCGGCTCGCCGACGTCGGCGTCGCGATGGGCGCCGCCGGCACGGAGGTCGCGCGCCAGGCGGCCGACGTCGTGCTCGCCGACGACGACTTCGCGACGCTCGTCGAGGCGCTCGTCGAAGGGCGCGGCTTCTGGCGCAACGTGCGCCGCTCGCTCGGCCTGCTGCTCGGCGGCAACCTCGGCGAGCTGGGATTGATGGCGGGCGCGAGCCTGCTCGGCGGCGCGGCGGCGCTGACGACCCGTCAGATCCTGACGGTGAACCTCGTGACCGACGTGCTGCCCGCGCTCGCGGTCGCGGTGCAGCCGCCCGAGCACCGCGACCTCTCCGGCCTCGCGCGCGAGGGCGCCGGCGCGTTCGACGCGCCGCTGCGCGCGGAGATCCTGCGCCGCGGCGCCGCGACGGCGGCGCCAGCGCTGGGCGCCTTCCTGCTCGCCGGCGCGCTCGGGCTGCCGGCCGGCACCGTCGCGTTCGGCAGCGTCGTCGCGACCCAGCTCGCGCAGACGCTCGACGTCGGCCGCGCCGAAGGCACGCTCACGCGCCCGGTGCTGCTCGCCGTCGGCGGCTCGGGCGGCCTGCTCGCGGCGACGCTGACGGTCGCGCCGCTGCGCCGCTTCCTCGGCCTCGCGGCGCCGGGCGCGCTCGGCACGGCGCTGATCCTCGCATCCGCCGCCGCCGCCGTCGCACTCGCCCGCGCCCTCGCCGCCGAGCCGCCCGCCCCGCACGCCCGCCCGCGACCCGCTCGCGCGCCCGCGCCCGCGTAGTCACAGCTCCGCAACACCATTCCGCCGTCGCACGCCGCAGACTGCGCGCCATGCGCCTGCTGCGCGAACTGCTGCTGATCCTCTGGGGCCTCAACCGCGCCGAGGACCCCGCCACGCGCGTCCTGCTCGAGCGACCCGCGTCGGATCGCATGCGGCGCTCGCGTTGCTGGCCGAGGTGGCGCGAGGCGCTTACCGGATCGAAGCCTACGACGCCGGCGACGTCGCGGCCGCCCACGAGGTGATCGAGGCGCATGGCGCGCTCGATGTCGGGCTGGCGGACGCCTCGATCGTCGTGCTCTCGCGCCGCTACGAGACGCTTGACGTTCTGACGCTCGACGAGCGCCGCTTCCGAACGCTGCGCGGGTCGACGGATCGGCCGTTCCGGCTCCTGCCCGCCGACGCCCCGCGCTGAGCCCGCCCCCGCGGCCCGACCCGCACGGGGCCGGGCCGCGGCGGGCGGGCGGGCCGGCGTCAGCGCAGCGGCAGCAGCGCCGTGTGCTCGATCTGGACGGCCTGGAGCGCGTCGGGGTCGAGCCCGAGCAGCTTCAGGATCGTCGGGGCGATCTGGGTCGTCTCGACCCAGCGGCCGTCGAGCTCGTGGCGGCCGATCGGCGCGCCGGAGACGAGCAGCGGCACGTCGCGGTCCTGCGGGTTGGCGCCGCCGTGCTCGGCGATCTTGCCCTGCTTGCCGGTGTAGACGACGCCGTACTGCGAGACGCCGAACACGTCGGGCACGCGCGGGTCGCCGTTCGGCACGCCGAACCAGCGCGCCGCGGCGCGGCCCGCGAACACCGCCCGCAGTCCCGAGGCCGTGTACGGCTTCGGGTTTCCATTGATGTCGTTGCCGACGCCGTCGTGCGCCAGCAGGAACGCCTGCGCGAAGCGCGTCGCCGCGCGCGAGCGGTCGTTGAGCCAGATCAGCATGCCGTCGTCGTCGACCGAGAAGGCGACGAGCGGGCTGCTCGCGCCGGGATGCGCGGTCGCCCACGCGGCGTCGAGCGCGTCGATGATCGGGCCGTCGGGGATGCGCGTCAGCGCCGAGGGCGTGTCGGGCGACTGGCCGTGCTTGGCCGACAGGATCACGACGGTCGAGTCCTCCAGGCCCTGCGCTCTGATCGCGGCGAGCATCGCGCCGATCTGGCTGTCGACGTAGTCGAGCGCGCGGCTCAGCAGCGGCCCGGGCGTGACGCCGTCGGCGAGGTAGCCGCCCGTCAGCCCGTCGGAGGTCGGCAGCTTCTCCGCCGTCGAGACGGTCTGGAAGTTCATGCCGAAGACCGCCGGCACGCCGACCGGCGTCGTCCCGCTGTGGTCGAAGCCGTCGATCTCGTTGACGACCGCCTGCACCTTGTAACCGTCGTACTGCTCGGTCAGCCCGTTGTCCGTCGTCCAGTCGTTCGACGCACCCGCGGTCGGCGCGTCGCTGTTGATCTCGGGCGTGAACAGGTCCTGCACCCCGGTCCCGGACGGACCGTTGAGGATCTCGTACGCCGGGTGCTTGTCCGACCACGCGGTCCGCATCCCGGCCGCGCGCGCGACCTCGAAGATCGTGTTGACCTTCAGGTATCTGTGCGGCCAGACGGGCTGGCAGGTCGCCGGGTCGACCGGGAGCTGCGACGGATCGATCACCGTGTCGGGGTTGCCCGTCATGCTCAGGATGCTGTCCGGGAGGCCGGCGAGGCCCTGCCCGGCGTCGATCGCGAGCGGATCTCTGTCGAGCTGCTCGAAGTAGGTCACCTCGACGCCGGGTCTGACGCCGGCGCAGCTCGTCGTGCCGGCGGGCAGCAGCGCGTGGTTCCAGGTGTCGTCGTAGTAGACGCCGGTGCTCGACGGGTTCCCGCCGGTCGCCTGCGCGACCATCCCGGGGAACGAGTCGGACGGGACCGGCGTGTGCGCGTCGGTGAACTCGACGCCCCCGCCGGCGAGCTGCGCGAGCGCGGAGCCAGGATGGTGGGCGACGTACCAGGCGAGGTCGGACTGATGCAGCCCGTCGACCGACAGCAGCAGCACGTGCCGCGCCGCCGCCGCGTCTCGCGGCCCGTGCGGGCGGTGGCCGTGCGCCGAGGCGGACGCGCCGGCGCCGAGCGCGGCCAGCAGCCCGACTGCGCCCGCCGCGCCGAGCAGGCGCGACCAGCGGGGAGCAGGTGACATGGATCCCTCCGTTGTGCGTGGGAATGACGTCTGTGGCGCGCCGACTATCCCCGTGCGCGGCCGCGGCGGCGTGATCGAAACGTGACCGGCGCGTTAGGAAATCGCTGTGCGCCGTCACAACTCGTTATGGCCGCGCGCCAGGCGCTGCGCGTGCCGGTCCGCCTGCTGACCCGCTCAGCAGCTTCTCGCAAATCCCTTGGCAATCACGCGCGTTGTGAAAGAAGTCCGCGGGTAGCCGTCGCGCCGCCCGGTCCCGGCCTTGAGGAGGGAATGCATGACCTTGTCGTCGCATGCACGGAGCGGTCTGCCGCGCGCGCTGCTGGCCGCCGTGGCGAGCCTGTTGCTCGCCGGCGCGGCCGCGACGCCGGCGCTGGCCCACGGTCACGGCCATGGGCGCTCCGCCGGACATCGCCACCATCGCCATCATCGCCACCATCGCCACCACGCGCGGCGGCACCATCGCCATCGGCACGGCCACGGTCACCACGGCAACGGCCATCCCGGACCGAACCCCGGCCATCCCGGCCCCGGCCCCGGCCACCCGCCGCCGCCCGGCAACGTCCTGTTCGTCTCCCCGAGCGGCAACGACGCGTCGACGTCGTGCGCGTGGAGCGCGCCGTGCAGAACGATCGGCCGCGCCGTCTCGCTCGCCGGCGCCGGAGCGACGGTCGTCGTGCTGCCCGGCACCTACGCCGAGCAGGTGACGATCGCCAAGCGGCTGAGGCTCGTCGGCAAGCACGGAGCGACGATCGACGCGACCGGCCAGACGAACGGCGTCGTGATCAGCGGCGCGGCCGCCGCCGGTTCGACCGTGACCGGCTTCACCGTCGAGCACGCGACGCAGGAGGGGATCCTCGCGACGCAGACCGCGCACGTGAAGATCGGCCGGAACGTCGTGCAGTTCAACGACCTCGGCGCCACCTCGTCCAACCCCACGGGCGAGTGCGCGCCGCAGGGTCAGATCCCCGGCGACTGCGGCGAGGGCATCCACCTGATGTCCGTCACCGACGCCCGGGTCGGCGGCAACCAGGTCACCCAGAACACGGGCGGCATCCTGCTGACCGACGAGCTGGGACCGACCACCCGCAACCTGATCGCCGGCAACGACGTGTTTGAAAACCCGCTCGATTGCGGCATCACCGTGGCAGGCCACAATCCGATGGCCGTCCAGAACGGGGCGCGCATGCCGAACGTCGCGGGCATCTACGACAACTGGATCGTCGGCAACAGCAGCGATGACAACGGCCTCAGAGGCGAGGGCGCGGGCATCCTGCTCGCCGGCGCCGGTCCGGGGACCGGCGTCTACGACAACGTCGTCAAGGGCAACGAGGCGTCCGGCAACGACCTCGCCGGCATCACGCTGCACAGCCATGCGCCGGGCGACGATCTCAACGGCAACGTGCTCGTCAACAACAAGCTGCGCAACGACAACGTCGGCGGCGACCCGGACGCCGGCGTGAGAGAAACAACAGGAATCCTGCTGTTCAGCGCGGTGACGCCGCTCCAGGGCACCGTCGTGCGCGGCAACGTGATCCGCGACGTGCACTTCGGCGTCTGGACGAGAAACGTCCCGCCGATCGCTCCCGACGCGAACGCGTTCATCAACGTGGACGTGCCGCTCCAGCAGCAGTAAGGCGTCACAAAGGACGCAGGGATGGGGGCGCAGGGATGCGCCGCGCAGGAAGGGGCTCCGCCGACCAGGCGGAGCCCCTTCCGTGCATACCGCCCGGCCGCCTCACGCGGTCCGCGGCGACCACTCGAAGCGCAGCGCCGCCAGCGCGAGCCCCGCGAGCCCCCACGCGGCGACGATCGCGAGGTGGCCGAGCGCGACGCCGGCGCCGGAGCGTATGAACGGCGTCAGCAGCGCCTGCGACAGATGGCGGACCGGGAAGGCGTTCGCGACCGCGCGCAGGAACGGCGGGATCTGGCGCTCCGGGATGAAGACGCCCGAGATGAAGTAGAGCGGCAGCACCGCGAGGTTCGCCGCCGGCGCGGCGGCGTCCGCGGCGCCGATCCGCGTCGAGAAGGCGAAGCCGAGGCAGCAGAACGACGCGGCGCCGACGATCACCGCGAGCGTGAGCCCGACGAGGCCCGCGCCCGGCACGCGCACGCCGTACGCGATGGCGCCGATCGCCAGCAGCAGCGCCGACATCGCGAGCGCGACGAGCACACCGACCCCGGCGCGGCTGGCGATCACGACCCCCGTCGGCACGGGCGTCGCGCGGGCGCGCTTGAGCACGCCGCTCTCGCGCTGGGTCACGACCGACACCGTCAGGTTGACGAAGCTCGCGGAGATGATCCCGAGCGTCATGATCCCCGGCACGTAGTAGGTCGTCAGCTTGATCGGACGGCCGTCGACGATCGTGCTGCCGGTGAAGATCGCCTGGAAGATCACGAGGAACACGATCGGCAGCGCGACCGTGAAGTAGCGGTACTGCGGGTTGCGCCAGAAGATCCGCAGGTCGGCGCGCATCTGACTGGCGAGCAGGCGGCGGTCGTTCATCGCGGCGGCTCCTGCTCGCCGGTGAGGCGCAGGTAGACGTCCTCGAGCGTGGGGCGCCCGACCGTCAGGTCCTCCAGCTCGAGGTCGTGCTCGAGCGCCCAGCCGGCGAGCGCGTGCAGCGTGCCCGCCGGGTGCCGGCTGCTGAGGTGGACGTGGCCGTTGCGCATGGTGACGAGGGCCTCCAGCGCTGGCGGCAGCGCGTCCGGCGCAAGCCCGTGGGGAAGCTGGAAGGCGATCTCGCTGGGCGCCGTGTCGCGCCCGCCGAGCGTCTCGGGCGTGCCCTGCGCGACGATCCGCCCGCCGACGATCACGGCGACGCGATCTGCGAGCGCCTGCGCCTCCTCCATGTAGTGCGTCGTCAGGAAGATCGTCTTGCCGAGCTCGCGCAGGCTGGCGATCACGTCCCACGCGTGGTGGCGCGCGGCCGGGTCGAAGCCGGTCGTCGGCTCGTCGAGGAAGACGAGCTGCGGATCGCCGATCAGCGCGAGCGCGACGTCGAGCCGCCGCCGCTGGCCGCCGGACAGGCGCGCCGCGCGCACGTCGCGCTGCTCGGCCAGCCCGGCGAGCTCGATCGTCTCGGCGACCGGCCGCGGCGCCGGGAAGTAGCTCGCGTAGAGGCCGACCAGCTCGCCGACCGTCAGCTCGCCCGGCATCGTGCAGCTCTGGAGCACGACGCCGATGCGCGCGCGCCAGCCGCGGCTCGCATGGGCCGGGTCCTCGCCGAGCACGACCGCCTCGCCGCCGTCGCGCGCGCGGTAGCCCTCCAGCATCTCGACCGTCGTCGTCTTGCCGGCCCCGTTGGGACCGAGGAAGGCGAAGATCTCGCCGGCGCGCACTTCCAGGTCGAGCCCCGCGACGACGTCGCGCTCGTCGTAGCGCTTGCGCAGCGCGCGCGTGCTGATCGCCGGCTCGGCCATGCCCGCAGTCCACACGCCGGCCGCCGCCCGCGACATCGCGGAACGCCGCTGAATCGCGTGGGGAACTGCGGATACAGTCCTGCCCCGTGCACGCCGGCACGCTGCTCGCGATCCTGTTCGCGCTCGCCTTCGCGGTGACGAACGGGCTGCACGACGCCTCCAACGCGATCGCGACGCTCGTCGGCACGCGCGCGGCGACGCCGCTGCGCGCGATGCTGCTCGCGGCGACGTTCAACCTGCTCGGCCCGCTGCTGCTCGGCGCGGCCGTCGCCGACACGATCGGCGGGATCGTCACGACCGCGCCGGAAACGACGACCGCGGTGATCGGCGCCGGACTCGCCGCGGCCGTGACGTGGAACCTCGTCACGTGGCGCTTCGGGCTGCCGTCGAGCTCGGGCCACGCGCTCGTCGGCGGGCTGGTGGGCGCGGGCGTCGTCGCGGGCGGGATCAACGCGATCAACTGGGGCGGACTCGACGGCCTCAGACCGGTCGGCGTCTTCGGCACGCTGATCGCGCTCGCGGTCGCGCCCCCGCTCGGCGCGCTCGCCGCGCTGCTGCTGATCCGCGGCGTGCGACGCGCGAGCCGCCGCGCGACGCGCCGCTTCGCGGTGCCGGTGCGGGCGGGGGAGTGGGCGATGTCGGGCGCGCTCGCGTTCAGCCACGGCGCGAACGACGCGCAGAAGTCGATCGGCGTCGTCGCGGCGCTGCTGCTCGCCGACGGCAAGATCGCCTCGCTCGCCGCGCCGACGTGGAGCAAGCTCGCCTGCGCGCTCGCGCTCACGCTCGGCACGGCGCTCGGCGGATGGCGGATCATCCGCACCGTGGGCCGTCGCATCTACCGCATCCGCCAGGTCGAGGGGCTCGTCAGCCAGTCGGCCTCGACGGCGGTCATCTTCGGCGCCTCGCTCGCCGGCGCGCCGATCTCCACGACGCAGGTCGTCTCCTCCTCGGTCGTCGGGATCGGGCTCGGGCGGCGGCGCTGGCACCACGTCCACTGGGCGCTCGTGCGCCAGATGCTGCTCGCGTGGGTGATCACGATGCCGGCGACGGCCGCGCTGGCGGCGGTCGCGGTGACGATCTGGCAGGCGGTCGCGTGAGCCGGCGGAGAGCATGGCTGCTGCCGGAGACGCCCGACGTGCTCGGGCTGCTGCGCCGCCAGGTCGCGCTCGCGATCGACGGCGTGCGCGCGTTCGCCGCCTGGGCCGGCGGCGACGCGGCAGCGCGCCAGACGGCGGAGGAGGCGGGGCGCGCGGGCGACGTCGCCAAGCGCGAGCTGCTGAGCGCGCTGCGCGCCGCGTTCATCACGCCGCTCGAACCGGAGGACGTGTTCGCGCTCTCGCGCGCGATCGACCGGATCGCGAGCGAGGCGCGCGGCGTGATGAGCGAGTCCGAGGCGATGGCCAGCCCGCCCGACGCCGGCCTCGCGCGGATGGCCGAGCTGCTCGGCGCCGCGCTGCGCCAGCTCGACGCGGCGATCGAGAAGCTCGGCTCCGACCCCGACGCGGCGGCAGCCGCCGCCGACGCCGCGATCGCCGCCGAGCGCGAGCTGGAGGACGCCTACTACCGCGGGATGGCGGCGCTGCTGGCCGTCCAGGACCGCACCGAGCGCGTCGCCCGCCGCGAGCTCTACCGCCGCTGCGCGCGGATCGGGGAGACGGTCGTCGACGCGGCCGAGCGCGTCGTCTACGCGGTCGTCAAGCAGACCTGAGCGGGCCGCCGGGCGACGCGGCCGTCAAGCGGGCAGCGGTCCCGCCGCTACCGCGCGAGCGCCGTGCATCGCAAGCTGGCGCGCGAGCGCGCGCACGCCCGGGTGCGGCCGCTGCGCCCACGCCGGCTCCAGCAGCGCGAAGCGGCGCCGCAGGTCGAGGCCGGCGATCCGGCGCACGACCAGCTCGGCGTCGTCGGACCCGAGCGCCATGCGCGAGGTCAGCAGCGGCGCATGCTCGGCGAGCGCCGCCGCGCGCGCCGCGGCGGTGGAGCCGATCTGCGCGCGCGGCGCCGCGCGCGTCAGCCCGCGCGCCCGCAGCGCGGCGTCGAGCGCGCGCGCGCTGTGCGCGCCCGGATCGCGCTGGATCAGCGGCGTGTCGGCGAGCAGCGCGGGATCGATCTGCTCCAGCGCCGCCCACGGATGCTCGGGCGCGAGCGCGACGACGACCTCGTCCTCGCACACGACCGTCGCCGTGAGCCGCTCCTCCTCGCCATCGCCGTCGTCGAGCGCGGCGAGCCCGAGGTCGGCGCCGCCGCCGCGCACCATCGCGCGCACGGTGGCCGAGTTGGCCGTGACGACCTCGACCGACAGCCGCCGCTCGACGGTCGTCTCGCACCCGACGAGCGCCTGCGGCAGCCAGCGCTCGGCGAGCGTCGGGCTCACCGCGATCCGCACCGGCGGCGCCTCGGCGACGAAGCCGCGCATCAGCTCCTCGACGGCCGCCGCGTCGCGCAGCAGCCGGCGCGCGCGGCGGTACAGCTCGCCGCCGCTCGGGGTGGGGAGGACGCCGCGCGTCGAGCGCTCCAGCAGGGCGGTGCCGGCGACCGCCTCCAGCGTCCGCAGGCGCTTCGACAGCGCCGGCTGGCTGACCTGGAGCCTGCGCGCGGCGCCGCCGATGCTCGCCAGCTCGACCGCGGCGCAGAACGCGCGCAGCTCGGCCAGCTCGGGGGAGCGCACGAGCGTGCGGGTGGAAGGCGACGTCATGGGCGAAGCATCGGCGGGGAGCGCACGCGCGCCATCCGGGGTCCGCCGCGCGCGCGTCGCGGAGCACTACGCGCCGCCGGCGCGGGTCCTCCACCACCGGCCGAGCCCATAACCGCCGGTTATGCCCTCCCAACGCACCGGTGTCTAGTCGAACGACGTCGCGCGGTCCAGGATCGAGGACAGATCGCCGGCACCTACACCACACCGGCGACACGGGATTCAGGAGGCTGACATGCGACCCTCGATCCGCACTTCGATCCGCATCATCTGCTCGCTCGCCGTCGTCGCCCTCGCGGGCGCGCTCGTCGCCGGCTGCGGCGGCTCCGGCGCCAGCGCGACCGCCGCCGCCACGCCCGCCAAGGCCGCGGCCGTCCCGCCGGCGACGACGATCGCGATCGTCGCCAAGTCCGACACCGAGCACGGGCGCAAGGGGCCGGACGGCAAGTGGCACGACGCCTTCCTGCCGGCCGACGTCACCGTCAAGGCCGGCCAGCGCGTCACGCTCACCTTCACCAACTACGACGACATGATGCATTCGTTCAACGCCGCCCAGCTCGGCGTGAACGTGATGATCCCCGGCGGCAAGGCGGGGAAGCCCGGCACGGCGACCGTCACCTTCACCGCGCCGAAGCGGCCGGGCGCCTACCTGTGGATCTGCGCGATGCCATGCGACCCGTGGGCGATGAGCCACGACGGCTACATGCGGGGGTACGTCAAGGTCACCGCGTGACCGCGCCGTGACCGGCGCCTCCAAGCGTGAGGGACCAAGCGCCCTCCGAATCCCGCTCCCGCGGCTCCGGGTAGAGGAGTCGCGGGAGGCGGGGTTTTTCGCGTCGCATCGCCGCGCCGTAGGCTGTCTCCCATGTCGCGTCCCTCGGTGCTCGTGGTCGACGACGACGCGCCGGTGCGGCGCATGCTCGAGCGCACGCTCGGGGCGGAGGGCTACGCCGTGCAGGCGGCGCCCGACGGCGGGGCGGCGCTCGCCGCCGTGGAGCGCGGCGTGCCCGACCTGCTCGTGCTCGACGTCGCGATGCCGGGGCTCGACGGGCTCGCGGTCGCGCGGCGGCTGCGCGGCAAGCGGCTCGCCGTGCCGATCCTGCTGCTGACCGCGCGCGACGCCGTCGCCGACCGCGTCGCCGGCCTCGACGCCGGCGCCGACGACTACCTCGTCAAGCCGTTCGCGCCCGAGGAGCTGCTCGCGCGCGTGCGCGCGCTGCTGCGCCGCAACCGCCCGGTCGCGCAGCAGCTCGCGTTCGACGACCTCGTGCTCGACCCCGACAGCGGCCGCGCGACCCGCAGCGGGCGCGAGCTGGAGCTGACGCCGCGCGAGGCGGAGCTGCTCGCGCTGCTGCTGCGCGAGGCGCGCACCGTCGTCACGCGCGAGCGCGCGCTGGAGGAGGTGTGGGGCGGCGAGCTGGAGGCCAGCCCGAATGTCGTCGACCGCTACGTCGCCTACCTGCGCCGCAAGCTCGGCGACCCGCCGCTGATCCGCACGGTGCGCGGCGTCGGCTTCGTGCTCGACCGATGAGCGCCCTGACCCGCCGCCTGCCGCTGCGCGCGCGCGTCGCGCTCGCCGCCGGCGCGACGCTCGTGATCGCGGTCGCCGTGCTCGGCGCGATCACGTTCGCGCTCGTCGCCCATCAGCTCCACAGCTCGCTCGACCGCGGCCTGCGCGACCGCGCCGTCGAGGTCGCGCAGCTCGCCGCCACGACGCCGGGGCTGATCACCGCGCCGGGCGTGCTGGAGGGCCGCGTCGGCACGAGCGCCGCGTTCGTGCAGGTGGTCGACCGCCGCGGCCGGATCGTCGCGCGCTCGGCGGCGCTCGGCGGCCGCGTGCTGCCGGTCGCGCCGGCGCTGACGACGGCGCTGCGCGCGCGGCGCGCCGGCTACGGCGCGGTCGACCTCGGCGGCGAGCGGCTGCGCCTCTACGCCGCGCCGCTGCCGGCGATCGGCGGCGGCCCGGCGGCCGGCGGGGCGGTCGCGGTCGCCGGCTCGACGAGCGGGATCGCCGACACGCTGCGGCCGCTGCGCGGGCTGTTCGTCGTCGTGGCGCTGGCGACGGCGCTGGTCGCGGCCGCCCTCGCGACGCTGCTGACGCGCCGCGCGCTGCGCCCGCTCACGCGCCTGACCGCCGGCGCGGAGGCGATCGCGCGCACGGGCGATCCGGGCCGGCGGCTGCCGGGCGGCGGCGCGGGTGACGAGGTCGGCCGCCTGGCGGCGACGCTCAACGCGATGCTCGCCGCGCTCGAGCGCGCGCGCGAGCGCGAGCGCCGCTTCGTCGGCGACGCCTCGCACGAGCTGCGCACGCCGCTCACCGCGCTGCGCGGCAACGCCGCCTACGTCGCCCGCCACGGCGCCGACCCGGCGGTCCTCGCCGACATCGAGGCCGACGCCGAGCGCCTCGCCGCGCTGCTCGACGACCTGCTCGCGCTCGCGCGCGAGGACGCCGGCGCGCCGCCTGCGGACGCCGAGACGGTCGATCTCGCCGCGCTCGCGCGCGAGGTCGCCGCCGCCCATCCGAGCGCGCGCGTGCGCGCGCCGAACGACCCGGTGCTCGTGCGCGGCGACCGCGCCGCGCTCGCGCGCGCGCTCGCGAACCTGGTCGAGAATGCCGAGCGCCATGGTCCGCCCGGCGGCGCGATCGTCGTCGAGGCGGCGCTCGCGGACGGCCGCGCGCGCCTCGCCGTCAGCGACGCCGGCCCCGGCCTCCCCGACGAGCAGGCCGAGCAGGCGTTCGCGCGCTTCTGGCGCGGGCCGGACGCCCCGCCCGGCGGCACCGGGCTCGGGCTCGCGATCGTGCAGGCGACGGCCGCGCGCCACGGCGGCCGCGCGAGCGCGCACGGCGCGACGTTCGCGATCGAGCTGCCGGCGCTCGCCGGCCCGGCGCCGCTCGCCGGCCCGGCGCCGCCGCCCGCCGCCGAGCCGCCCGCCGCCCAGCCGCCGTCCGACCGCGCGCCGCTCTCACAGAAGTCTCAAGGTCGACGGGTAGAACCCCGTCCATGAGACGCCTGCGCACCATCTCCACCGGCCGCCTCGTCGCGCTCGTCGTCGCGCTCGCCGTGCTCGTCGTCGGCGTCGGGATCGCGCAGGCAGCCCTCCAGAGCAACCCGAAGCCGGCGCCGAAGCCGCTCGACGTCGCCGTCCACGATGCGCTGACCGCGCCGCAGGTCGCCGGCGTCACCGCCCAGATCCACTTCACGAACCACCTGATCCCCGCCGGCGCGCTGCCCGAGGGGACCGTCTCGCCGCTGATGGCGGGCGCCTCCGGACGCGTGTGGATCGCGAACGACGGGCGCTTTCGCATCGAGCTCCAGTCCGACGCGGGCGACGCGCAGATCGTCTCCGACGGCACGACGCTCACGCTCTACGACGCCTCGACGAGCACCGCCTACCGCGTCGCGCTGCCGCAGAGAAGAGACAGAACCTCAGCCTCGGACACGCACACCCCGCCGACGATCGCGCAGATCGACAGAGCGATCGCGCAGCTCGGCGCCGACTGGAACGTCTCCGGCGCGACGCCGACCTCGACCGCACACGAGCCGACCTACACCGTGCGGATCTCGCCGAAGGGCGACGGCGGCCTGCTCGGCGCCGCCGAGCTGGCGTGGGACGCGAGCAACGGCGTGCCGCTGCGCGCGGCGATCTACGCCGCCGGCCAGTCCTCGCCGGTGCTTGAGCTGACCGCGAAGGACGTCTCGTTCGGGCCGGTCGCCACGAGCGACATCGTCGTCCCGCCGCCGGCGGGCACGAGAATCGTCGACCTCTCGCCGTCGTCCGGCAACGACGCCGGCGGGTCCGCCGACCACACCGGCGCCACGGCGCACGCGAGACCGGTCACCGGCGTCTCCGCGGTGCAGGCCGCCGTGCCGTTCACGCTCGCCGCGCCCGACCAGCTCGCCGGCCTGCCGCGCCACGACGTGTGGCTCGCCGGTCACGGCGCGAACCCGGCCGCCGTCGTCACGTACGGCAGAGGCCTCGGCGGGATCGTCGTCGTCGAGCGCAAGGCGAGAGCGGGCGATGCGCCGCTCGGGTCCAGCGCTGGCCGCGGCTCGCTGCGCCTGCCGCAGATCAACGTCAACGGCGCGACCGGCAGCGAGCTCGCCACCGAGTTGGGAACCGTGCTGAGCTTCCAGCGCGGCGGCGTCGACTACGTCGTCGCCGGCTCGATCCCCGCCCAGTCCGCCGAGACCGCCGCGCGCCAGCTCGGATGAGCACCGCACATCCGATCGAGGCGCGCGGCCTCGTCAAGCGCTATGGCCACGTGACCGCGGTCGACCACGTCGACCTGACCGTCGAAGCCGGCTGCGTCTACGGTTACCTCGGCCCCAACGGCGCCGGCAAGACGACATCGCTGCGGATGCTGCTCGGGCTGATCCGCCCCGACGAGGGCGTCGCGCGGCTGTTCGGCCGCGACCCGCTCCAGGAGGGCGCCGCCGCGCTCGACGGCGTCGCCGGCTTCGTCGAGGCGCCGCGCTTCTACCCCTACCTGACGGGCCGCAAGAACCTCGAGCTGATGGCCGCGCTCGACGGCGGCGACGCGCGCGAGCGGATCGACGGCGCGCTCGACACGGTCGACCTCGCCGACCGCCAGGGCGACAAGGTCAAGGGCTACTCGCACGGCATGAAGCAGCGGCTCGGGATCGCCGCCGCGCTGCTGCGCGCGCCGCGCATGCTGCTGCTCGACGAGCC